>Ga0316217_10000570_pt1 | contig 51999 bp, 33 predicted proteins | sample 1anoAmetaG_FD_203633 | JGI IMG/M metagenome (GOLD analysis project Ga0316217, IMG submission 203633) | Freshwater microbial communities from Trout Bog Lake, Wisconsin, USA - 1anoA | ecosystem: Environmental > Aquatic > Freshwater > Lake > Hypolimnion/Profundal zone | place: USA: Wisconsin...
ACCGACGCGGAGACCGCCCTGGTAGTCACCGACGAGAGCCGGCGGGCCGTCGGTTTCGGATTTTGCGACGCCATCCATTTCACCGGACGCGTGCTCTTTCCTTCGCTGGAGCGCTACCGCGCGGCGGGCGAACTGGCCGAACTGTGCCGGGCCCTCGGCCAACCCGGACGGGCGCGCGAATACCGGTCGCTCCAGCGGCGCATCTCCCAACACCTGGGCCCCGCTTTCGCCGCGCCCGGGCCATTACGAGGATGGCTGCTGGCGGCGACGGAGATCGGGCGGCAGCCGGATGTGTGGGGCACCGCTTACGCCCTGCGCCTGGGCGTCCTTCGGGGCGCCGCCGCCCGGGAGGCGCGGGCAACCCTGGCCGCCGCCGTCAAGCGCGGGACGATCCTCTATGAAGGCGCGGTGCGCCATGTGCCGACCGATTGCGATGCCTCGCGCGCCTCCGCGTGGGAGCGCACCGCCGGGGTGGGGCTGAACACCTACCAGAACGGGGCCTACTGGCACACGCCCACCGGCTGGCTCATCGAGGCCTTGCGGCCGCAAGCACCGCAACTGGCCGCGCGTGTCTTCGCCGAATATATCCACCATCTCCGCCGCTACGATTTCCGCCTCGGCGCGGGGCATGAAGCCCCATGGGAATGCTTCGGTCCCAAAGGCTATGGGCAAAACGGGATCTATATGACCTCGGTCACTCTGCCTTGGGCCGTGCTGTCCGCCTCCGCCCCGGCCGCCTTGACCAATGAGGCGCGTTGAGGAATAACTCCAACCGCGCGTCCCCCGGTCCACCGCGCTCAGGATTGGCGATGACAGGGCGAGCCCGAACCGGTAAGATGAGCCGGTCGTTGAAACCAGTCCTTGCGCCGGCCAAATTGAGACTCGCCATGAAACACGCCTTATTTCCGCTCCTCGCCCTGGTGTTGGGTTCGCTCGCCGCTCCGGTCGCCGCGCAGGCGCCGCGATCGTCCGCCCGTCCGAACGTGCTGTTCCTCTTCGCCGATGATCAGCGCGCCGACACTATCGCGGCGCTGGGTAACCCGGTCATCAAGACACCGAATCTGGATCGGCTCGCGCGGGCCGGTTTGTCCTTCTCGCGCGCCTATATGCAGGGCGGGATGAACGGCGCCACGTGCGTGCCGTCGCGCGCGATGTTGCTCTCGGGCCGCTCCCTCTTCCACATCGACGAAAAGCTGATGCGCGATGAAACGTGGCCCGCGGCGTTTGGGCGCGCGGGCTACGCCACCTTCATGAGCGGGAAGTGGCACAACGGAGAGGCTTCGCTTCCGAGGAGTTTCCAGATGGCGCGATCGGTTTTCGCCGGCGGGATGACGGATCCCCTCAAGGCAAACCTAAGCGACCTGGTGGACGGCCGCCTTACCAAGCCGAGCTTAGCGTCGAAGCACGCTTGCGCCGCGTTCGCCGACGAAGCGATCCGCTTCCTCCGCGAGCACAAAGGCGGCCCGTTCTTCTGTTATGTGCCTTTCGACGCGCCGCACGACCCGCACATCGTCCCGGAGGGATTTCCCATCCAGTACGACCCCGCGCAAATCGCGCTGCCGCCCAATTTTCTGCCGCAGCACCCGTTTGACAACGGCGAAATGGTGATTCGCGATGAGTTGCTCCTGCCTTGGCCGCGGACCCCGCAAGCCGTGCGCGCCTACCTTGCCGAATACTACCGCTACGTCTCCTATCTCGACGCCCAGATTGGCCGGGTGCTGGACGCCCTCGACGCCTCGCCCTTTGCGACAAACACGATCGTCGTCTTCAGCGCCGATTCCGGCGTGGCCTGCGGCAGCCATGGTCTCATCGGCAAACAGAATCTTTACGAGTTCGATTCCGTCCGTGTGCCGCTGCTGATCAGCGGTCCCGGCATTCCCGCGGGCAGGACCACGGACGCCATGTGCTACCTGTTCGACGTGTTGCCCACGCTGGGCAAGCTTTGTGACGTCCCGGCGCCCAAGACCAGCGAAGGTCTGGACCTCAGCGCCACGCTAAAAAACCCCGCTACCCGCGCGCGCGCGCAACTGTTGTTCGCCTACCAGCGGGGTCCTGGCGCCGCGGAGAGCCAGAACGCGCAACGCGCCGTCCGCGACGAACGCTGGAAACTCATCCGCTACCCTCGGGTGGACAAGACCCAACTCTTCGATCTGGCAACCGACCCGCAGGAAACGACCAACCTGGCGGACGATTCCGCTTATGCCGGCAAAGTCAAGAAGTTGTTCACCCTCCTGAAGCAACAGCAGCGGCGGTTCGGGGACGCGGCGCCGTTGTTTGTCGCCGACCCGAAGCCCGCCGCATGGTCACCCCCATCCCCGGGAACATCCTCGGCCCCGCTCCCCGCCTCTCGATCGGCCGCCGCGGAGTCGCCGCCGGGGCTGCCTTCCACCTGGCCGCAGGCCTATTCGGTACGTCGGGATAAGGCCGCCGGGTGGCTCACGTTGAGCACCCCTTACTACCAAGTAAGGCACGACCTCAAGCAAGGCGGCGCCATTTCCAGCATCCGGCTAATTCACGGCCAAGCCGCCAACCTTTTGATGTTGCCGTTCGAAACCCGGGTTCAAGATGCGACGGGCAAGCTTTATTCCGACCTCGCGGAACGCTCGCCTCGCGTCACGATTCGCCAGGACGGCTTGAAGGAGCTTGTCACCGTCGAGAGCGATTTGCGGGATGCTCAAGGCAAGTCATCCGATATTCGCGTGAAAACGGTTTACGAATACCGTTGGGGTTATGTGAAGATCCACAAGGAACTCACTTTCCCCGGCGCGGGTTTTCGAGCGCAGGATATTTGCCCGGTTTCGACCGTGCTGGCTCCAAGCTTGTCGGCCTATGGATATCGCGACGGTTTGACCGAACAGGAGGGGTCGCCCCCGTTTTCGTTCGGCAGTTGCCACTGGGGAAACCTAAACGCCGAGGGAACCCCGGCGATCGACGCGCCTTTCATTCCTCGGTACGTGATGTTTGCCGACCCCGGCGTTGAGGGCCTGGAGTGGTTCGTCTCCTCCGACCTCGCGCAATGGGACTTGCAGCTCACCCACCAGCGCGGACAGGGCAAGAGCCTCCTCCAGGCGCGCGCCGCTCCCGCCGGCGCGCTTTTCTCCGTCTCCCCCTTTCAGAACAGACAGTCGCCCGTGCTCGTTCCCTCGCGTTTGACCTTCGATTACTACCTGGGCCTGCCTCTGCTCGAGGGACATGCGCTCAAGCCCTGGTTCCACAGCTCTTTCAATCGCAACCGGGGCGACTGGATCGGCGCCGACCAACTGCGGAGTTGGATCCAGACCGGCATTCAAACCGTCCACTGTCACAACGACGGCGACTACTACGATGACGGCTTGTTTTGGCGCGACGGCGCGTATCCACCCTATCCGGACATGGATAAATACGACCGGGCCATCGCGGATTGCCATCGCGCCGGCATCAGGGTCGCCACGTATTTCTCCAACAAAGAACTGCACCCGAGCACCCTCCAGTTCCAACAACATGGATCCGACTGGGGCCGGATGAATCGCAAGGGCGACCTCCAGCATAATACCTTCAAAGGCAACGCTGAATTCGGAGTTCAGATGTGCCTCCACTCCGGCTGGCTGGAGAGTCTGAAAACCAACATCGACCGCGTGCTGACCGGCCACCCTTTGGATGGCGTTTATTACGATTGGAATGTCGCCCTGCTTTGTTGCAATCCACGGCACGAAAAGCTGCAGGCGGGTCAACCCGCCTCAGGCCATTGGGACATTGACGAGTTGCTGGACCTCATGGAATGGACGCGCCATCGCGTCGGTCCGCGCGGGTTGGTGATCATCCACAACACCACGACGCCGATGTTCGCCACGGAGAATTTTGCGAATGATATCGTCGCCAACGAATGGGGTTACGGCAAGTGGTCCGGCCAGGGCCCAAAGCTGGAGGAGTTGCCTTTGGAATGGTCGCTCGTCGGCGCTCGCTCGCGCGGGGTCATCAGCTACGGCCAACTTGATGCCCAGGCGCCCCGAGGTCTCCATCGTCTCTTCGCCTTGGAGGCCCTCCTCGCCGGCGTCACGCCCTGGCCCGCCAGCCCCGAGACGGCTGAACTGTTCCCGGTCCTCAAACCCATTGGGCCGCTGGAAAGCTGCCGCTTCGCCGATTGGCGTAACCAGGCCGTAACCCTTCGCGGAGCGCGCTCCGGTTCCGCCATTTACAGCCGGCCCGATGAATCCTGGCTGGTGCTCGGCAATCTTGAGGAATCCGCGCGGGAAGTCCAATGCCTGCTCCGTCCCGACAAACTCCCGTATCCCCTGCCCTCGATCATCAGCGCCGCGCTGTTTTCACTTGGCAGCATACCCACTAACGGCAGTGACCAGGTCGCCCCCCTCCCGCTTGATGTCCGTCAACTAACCGGAAAAGGCGTATCCCTCACCCTCCCGCCCAACACCGCCGTGCTGCTCCGTGTGCGGTAACGCCGCGACGCGAGTGACAAGTCCTTGCCGATGGCGCCGTTCGCATCGAATAGGTTTGCTCCTCCGCCCTATAGGGATGTGTTTTGAATCCGCTGCTGGCCGAGCAGTTGCGAATCAATCCCAACACCTTGGCCCGCGCGTATCCCGAACTTGAACGCGGCGGCATTCTCACCATGCGGCAAGGCTTCGGCGCCACGGTGGCCGAGGTGAAATCGCCGCTTCCTCGCAAGGAGAAACTCGCTGCCCCTTTTTTCTGATTTTTGTTCTTGTCCTTTGAAAATCGAACCGGCTAACGTAGGCCTGGAAATCAGAATGGGTCTGGCATGAGGGCAAGGTGGATAATTGCGGCTAACGGGTCACTTCTGGTCATTGCCGTTGGTTATTGGCTTCGATCGAAGGGGAGGGGTTTTGTTGTCTCTCATTTCAGCTCCTGGAGCGCCTTGCAACAGCGTTGCGCGGCCTTAATGCGCGTAAACTCCGCGCCATTACTTCATCCATGCCGCCGTTTAGCAACGCCCGCCCAAGGAGCCGTGCCCTTTTTTAGCAAACGCTCAACCGAAACCATCCGGCCTACTGCAGTTTATGAAATGGAATCAAACTCCCGACCGTTCGTCCGCGTCTCGTTGCCGTTGTCTGATCCTCGCAGCCTCGCTCGTTCTTCTCGCGGGCGCCCTTCCCGCAGCCACGATTTCATGGACGGGGGGAAGTGGAGACTGGAATACGGCCGCCAGGTGGAGCACCGGGGCGTTGCCTGGACCCAATGACGACGTGGTGATCAGCCCGGCAAATACTTCGGTGACGATCACGCACTCGTCCGGCGCGCACACGATCAAGAGCCTGATGAGCCAGGCGCCGTTTCAACTGACGGGAGGCTCGCTGACGGTTGTAAGCACAGTGCAGGTAAACAGTATTTTCATGCTATCCGGGGGCACATTGACCAGCTCGACTGTCGTGCGAGGGACCAACGGAGCGGCGCTGGTGGTGAGCGGGAGCGGGACGTTGAACGGGGTGACGGTCAACGGGGTGTTGGACGTGGGAAATACCTACAGTGGCGCGCTGTTGACGGTGACCAACGGCCTGGTATTGAACGGCACCGCGCTGCTGGGCAGCCCGACCAACAGCAACAACGGGGGTCTGCGCTTCGCGGGGACGCAGAGTCTGAGCGGGAACGGCGTGGTGGTGTTCGGGACTGTCAGCGCCAGCGGCTTTTCTTACCCAGGGAACGCTCTTTTTCTGGCCGACGCGGGCACGACCCTAACGATCGCCCCGGGGATAACCGTGCGTGGACGCAACGGCGCGATCGGCTTTGGTGGCTGGTGGCCGTCGCAGTCCGGCGTCATGGTAATCAACCAGGGCACGATCTCGTGTGATGTGAGCGGCGGGACGTTGTGGATCTGCGGTCAGCCCTTCAACAACCAGGGGCTGGCGCAGGCGATCAACGGGGGTGCGTTGAGCTTTCAGTACCCATGGAGCAACAGCGGGACCCTGGCTGCGAGCAATGGCACGCTCAATTTGATGAACAATTTCACGACAGCGGAGCTGGGGACGATCCAGGCGACCAACGGGACGGTGAATTTGAATGGCACGCTGGACAACACCGGAAGCACGCTGGTGCTCGGCGCGGAAGGCGGCTCTTGGGTTTTAGCGGGTGGCACGATTCGTGGCGGAACGTTGGTGGCGACTAACGGGGCGGAGTTGCTGGTCCAGGGGGGGATGCTGGACGGGGTGACGCTCGATGGGGTGCTGGACGTGGGAAATACCTACAGTGGTGCGCTGTTGACGGTGACCAACGGCCTGGTATTGAACGGCACTGCGCTGCTGGGCAGCCCGACCAACAGCAACAACGGGGGGCTGAGCTTCGCGGGGACGCAGAGTCTGAGCGGGAACGGCGTGGTGGTGTTCGGGACTGTCAGTGCCAGCGGCTTTTCTTACCCAGGGAACGCTCTTTTTCTGGCCGACGCGGGCACGACGCTAACGATCGCCCCGGGGATAACCGTGCGTGGACGCAACGGCGCGATCGGCTTTGGAGGTTGGTGGAAGTCGCAGTCCGGCGTCACGGTGATCAACCAGGGCACGATCTCCTGTGATGTGAGCGGGGGGACGATCTCCATCTGCGGTCAGCCCTTCGACAATCAGGGGCTGGCGCAAGCCATCAATGGGGGTGCGTTGGGCTTCCAGTACACCTGGACCAACGCCGGGACGCTGCTCGCAAACAAGGGCACGGTCAATTTTATGAGCAGTTTCACGACCGCAGCTTTGGGGACGATCCTGGCGACCAACGGAACGCTTGAACTAAATGGCACGCTGGACAACACCGGGAGCACGCTGGTGCTCGGCGCCGAAGACGGCACCTGGCTTTTTCAAAGTGGCACGATTCGTGGTGGGACGATGGTGGCAACCAATAGGGCAGGGTTGGTGGTCCAGGGCGGGACGTTGGACGGGGTGACGGTCAATGGGGTGCTGGACGTGGGGAACAGCATGGGGGCGACTTTGACAGTGACCAACGGGCTGGTGCTGAACGGGACAGCGCTGGTGGGCAATCCGACAAACGGAATCAGTGGGAATATCGCTTTTTCCGGGACCCAGAGTTTGAGCGGGAACGCGACGGTGATTTTCGGAAACTACGGAAACGCGCTTTACCTGGCCAACGGCGGCACAACGCTGACGATTGGGGCGGGGATCACGGTGCGCGGCCAGAACGGGATAATTGGCAACATCGGAAGGTACGTCCCGCAGAACGTGTCGGTAATCAACCAGGGAACCATCTCCTGCGATGTCAACAAAGGGACGATTACCCTGGTAGCCCAACCCTTTGTCAATGCGGGGTTGGCACAAGCCACCAGCGGGGGCGCGCTAAGCATCCCGGGCGCGTGGAGCAACGGCGGGATATTGGCCGAGATCAATGGCACACTCAACCTGAATGGCATTGTTACTACCTCAACACTGGGAGTGATCCAGCAGGCCGGCGGGACGGTCAATCTGAACGGAACTCTGTACAACACCAACAGCGCGCTGGTGCTCAACGCGGTCGGTGGACCGTTGGTCTTGAGTGGGACTATCCAAGGCGGAACGGTGGTGGCGACCAACGGGCTGGCGCTAGTGGCGAACGGCGGGATGCTCGACGGGGTGACGGTCAATGGGGTGCTGGACGTGGGGAACAGCATGGGGGCGACTTTGACAGTGACCAACGGGCTGGTGCTGAACGGGACAGCGCTGGTGGGCAATCCGACCAACGGAATCAGTGGGAATATCGCTTTTTCCGGGACCCAGAGTTTGAGCGGGAACGCGACGGTGATTTTCGGAAACTACGGAAACGCGCTTTACTTGGCCAACGGCGGCACAACGCTGACGATTGGGGCGGGGATCACGGTGCGCGGCCAGAACGGAATAATTGGCAACACCGGAAGGTACGTCCCGCAGAACGTGTCGGTAATCAACCAGGGAACCATTTCCTGCGATGTCAACAAAGGGACGATTACCCTGGTAGCCCAACCCTTTATCAATGCGGGGTTGGCACAAGCCATCAATGGGGGCGCGCTGAGCATCCCGGGCGCGTGGAGCAACGGCGGGATATTGGCCGAGACCAATGGCACACTCAATCTGAATGGCGGTTTTACAACCCCAACACTGGGGACGATCCAGCAGGCCGGCGGGACGGTCAATCTGAACGGAACTCTGTACAACACCAACAGCGCGCTGGTGCTCAACGCGGTCGGCGGGCCGTGGATCTTGAATGGGACGATTCAAGGCGGGACAGTGGTGGCGACCAACGGGTTGGCGCTAGTGGCGAACGGCGGGATGCTCGACGGGGTGACGGTCAACGGGGTGTTGGACGTGGGGAACAGCATGGGGACGACTTTGACAGTGACCAACGGGCTGGTGCTGAACGGGACAGCGCTGGTGGGCAATCCGACCAACGGAATCAGTGGGAATGTCGCTTTTTCCGGGACCCAGAGTTTGAGCGGGAACGCGACGGTGATTTTCGGAAACTACGGAAACGCGCTTTACCTGGCCAAAGACGGCACAACGCTGACGATTGGGGCGGGAATCAAGCTGCGCGGCCAGAACGGAATAATTGGCAACACCGGCAGGTACGTCCCGCAGAACGTGTCGATAATCAACCAGGGAACCATTTCCTGCGATGTGAACGCAGGGATGGTCCAGATCTACGGGGCGGTCTTCACTAATTCGGCCACGCTGAGTGCCGAGCACGGCACCTTGATGATTGGGGCGGCCGGGGTGTTTCTCCAACCATCGGGAACTCTGAGCGTCGGCCTGAGCAGCGCGACCGACTTTGGCACCATCGTTTACAACAGTGGGGCCAATCTGAACCTAAGCCAGGCCGGGACGTTCCAGGTCATTTTGAACGGCGGCTACGTTCCGTCGTTGGGCGTCTCGTTTCAGTTGCTGACCGCAAGCGGATCCGGGACCTTTTCGGGCGCGTTCCCGGGCTTTTCCTCGCCCTCGGGCGCGATATGGCAAACCAAGTACACCAGCACCGCGCTTATTCTCACCGATGTTGGGCAGATTACCTGGGCTGCGCCCGGGGCCATCACCTACGGGACGGCGCTGGGTGAAAACCAGTTGAGCGCTGCAACCACGCCCGCGCTGGCCGGCAGCTTCGCCTACACTCCCCCAACAGGCACGGTGCTGGGGGCGGGGGTTCAAGTGCTCACGGCGGCGTTCATATCTTCCAATCCCGGTTATGAGCCGGCGTCGCTGCAGGCGCCAATCACGGTTTTGCCCGCGCCGCTGAGCATTACGGCGAGCAACCAATCCAAGACTTATGGCCAGAATTCCAGCTTCGCCGGCACGGAATTCATGGTCAGCGGCCTGATCAATGGGGACACCGTCACCTACGTGACCCTGAGCAGCGTGGGCGCGGCGGGCAATGCCAGCGTGGCCGGCTCGCCCTACGGCATCGTTCCCAGCGCGGCGGCGGGAAGTGGCGTGGGGAATTATGCGATCACCTACACTCCCGGCGCACTGACGGTCAACCCCGCCGCGCTGACGGTCACTGCCAGCGCCGAGACCAAGAGCTACGGGCAGACCTTGACCTTTGGCAGTGGCAGCGCGCTGTTTACCAGCAGCGGCTTGCAAAACGGGGAGACGATCGGAAGTGTGACCCTGGTGGTCAGCAATAACGGCGGGGCCGCCATCGCGCCGCTTTCCGGCTCGCCCTACATCATTGCTCCCAGCGCGGCAACAGGCGGGACCTTTACGCCGGGCAACTACGCCCTCACTTACGGCAACGGCGCCCTGACGGTCAATCCAGCGACGCTGACCATCACGGCCAACAATCTCACCAAGACCCTTGGCCAGGCGCTGGCCTTCGCGGGCACGGAGTTTTGGACCAGCGGGCTGGTCAACCACGACACTGTCAACAGCGTGACCCTGGTCAGCGCCGGCGAGGCGACGACGGCCACAGCGGCGGGGTCGCCGTATGCCATTGTCCCGAGCGCCGCCGTGGGCGACGGCTTGGGCAACTACACCATCACCTACGTGAACGGCGCATTGACAGTGCTTCTATGGGCGCCGGTAATGACGTGGACCAATCCGGCCTCCATGACTTACGGCGCCGCGCTCAGTTCCAACCAGTTGAATGCCGCGGCGAACATTCCCGGCATCTTCGCGTACACTCCGACCAACGGAACCGTCCTGTACACGGGCACCAATACACTCTCGGTCATCTTCACCCCGGCCGACGCGGCGGATTACAGCAGCGCGACCAGCACGGTAAGCCTGGTCGTTTCGCCCGCGCCCTTGACGGTGACCGCCTCCAACTTCACCCGCCCCTTTGGCGTGGCCAATCCGGTGTTCGCGGGCGCGATCACGGGTTTGACGAATGGGGACAGCATCACCGCGACCTATAGTTGCGGGGCAACCACAAGCAGCGCCCAGGGGACCTATCCTATCGTGCCGAGCCTGGTGGACCCGAATGACCTGCAGACCAATTACACGGTCAGTTTGGTCAATGGCGCGTTGACCGTGGGCCAAGGGGCGCCGATCCTGACCTGGGCCAATCCCGCTCCCATGATCTATGGCGCCGCGCTTACCGCCAATCAGTTGAACGCCACGGCGAACATGCCCGGCAGGCTCGCCTACATCCCGGCTAGTGGCACGATGCTCAACGCCGGAACTAATCTGCTTTCGGTCATCTTCACACCAATCGACGCCACAGATTACGCCAGCGCCACCAGCACGGTGAGCCTGGTGGTTTTGCCCGCCCCATTGACGGTGACGGCGTCCAACGTCGGCCGCCCGTTTGGCGCGGCCAACCCAACGTTCACGGGCATACTCACAGGCTTGACCAATGGGGACAACATCACCGCGACCTACGGTTGCGGCGCAACCATCAGCAGCCCGCCGGGAACATATCCCATCGCGCCGAACTTGGTGGACCCGAACGACCTCGAGACCAATTACACGGTCAACCTGATCAATGGCACGCTGACCGTGAACCAGGGGAGGCCGATCCTCGCGTGGACCAATCCCGCCCCCATCACCTACGGCGCTGCCCTCGGTTCCAACCAGTTGAACGCCGCGGCGAACATCCCCGGCAGCTTCGCGTACACTCCAACCAACGGAAGCGTTTTGTACACCGGCGCCAATGCTCTTTCGGCCATCTTCACCCCGGCCGACACGGCGGATTACAGCAGCGCCACCACCACCGTAAGCCTGGTCGTTTCGCCGGCATCGTTGATGGTGACAGCCTCCAGCCTCAGCCGCCCATTTGGCGCGTCCAATCCAGTGTTCACGGGGGCCATCACAGGCGTGACCAATGGGGATAGCATCACCGCGACCTACAGTTGCGTCGCCGCGACCAACAGCCCGCCGGGAAACTACCCCATCGCACCGAGCCTGGTGGACCCGGGGGATCTTGAGACCAATTACGAAGTTACGCTTGTGGACGGCAGCCTGACAGTTCTCCCTGCCGCCCCGCCTGCTATCGCGAGCGTGGTTCCGAGCATCGGTTCAACCAATGGAGGGACCGTCCTATCGATCACCGGCGCTGGTTTTGAGAACGGCGCGACGGTAAGTTTCGGCTCCCTGCCCGCCGCCGCGATCCAGTGGATTAGTTCGACCAACCTCAGCGCCACCACGCCTCCGGGGCCCGCTGGCGCGGTGAATATTGTGGTGGCGAATGCGGATGGCCAGGTGACCGTGTTGACCAACGGGTTCACCTATCTGCCTCCCGGGCCGGTGGATCACCCCGTCGTCTTGACCGGCTACAACCGGGATGTGGTGGTCGAGAACAACGCGACGGGTGGGAACACAAGCCCCTACGCCCAAGCATTTGACTCCGTGAACCAACTCGCCTTCTACGAAGCGGGACTGGGCGGCATCGGCGTCTGGAAGTATGGCAACGGTTCCGAAGGTTTGCCGGCCAGCGGCGCATTCACGAGTAGCCTCGATGGCGCGACGGTCTTCCAATTCGAGCCTTACAGCGGCAGCAATGTGCTCCACCTGGATGCGAACTCGCCTTCCGGCACTCTCAAGATGAAAACGCCCGCCGCCTACACCTCGCTTTCCATCCTCTCCGCTTCGGCGAATGGAGGCGGCGCAGGGTCCCTGGTCATTGAATTCGCGGACAACACCACCAGTCCTCCGCTCAACTTCAATGCGTCGGACTGGCTGGGCACCGGGCCGGGGGCGGCTCTCACCCATTTTGGCGAAATGAGCTTGGGCGACTTCGGGTCATTCTTCAGTGTGGATCCGGCGAATAATACGCCCAACCTCTATCAATCCACGACGAATCTGGCTGCCGCCGGCCTGAGTTCAAAGCTGATCGTCTCGCTCACCTTCACCATGCCAACCGGCAGTGGAGCGCCGACAGATACAGGGATATTCGCAGTCAGCGGCACGCTGGCGACGAATACAGCCCCGCCTCCGCCCGTTTTCCTCGCTGTCAGCAGAACCAGTGGGAACATTTATTTTACTTGGAGCGCGATTGCCGGCCGGGTTTACCAACTCCAGTACAAGACCAATTTGAGTCAAACCGCATGGTCTAATGTGGGCAAGGTCGTCATCGCAACAAACTCCAGCGCCACCGCCTCCGATAGCGTCGGCCAGGAGCGGCAGCGCTTCTATCGCGCGGTGTGTTTGCCTTGAAGCTACTGCAGGGGCGCAAGCAAGGCATGCCCGAAAGGCAGCCCGCCGGCAGCTTGAGGATTGACGCGGGCGCGCGTCTCGATGATGGTCAGTCTTTGCCGCAGTCGGCGTAGTCCGGCCGCATGCTCTGACAACCTTGCGCTAGTGCGATTGATAACCATGAAAGATCTGATTCGTAGTCTCGGCCGCCCCCTCGCGGCGCTGGTGGCGGCGGCCCTTTGCGCCAGTTTTGCGTTGGCGAGGGGAGACGAACCCAAAGCATCCGCCGAGACCACTCCCGCGGAGAAAAAGGACGACAAAGGCGATAAATGGGACGTCATGAAGCCGCCGGGCGCCGACGCCGCCAAGAGCGCAACCATCGATGTGGCCGAGGGAACGTGGATGAACGTCGATGTCTCCCCCGATGGCTCGACCCTCGTCTTTGATCTGCTGGGCGATTTGTACACGCTCCCGATCGCCGGCGGCGAAGCCAAAGCGCTGACCAGCGGGCTGGCGTGGGATATGCAACCACGGTTCAGTCCGGACGGGAAGTGGATCGCCTTCACCAGCGATCGCGGGGGCGGCGACAACCTCTGGGTGATCCGGGCGGACGCGACCGCCGACCAGGGCGCGAAGGAATCCGGCCTGCGTCCGATCACCCAGGAGTCGTTCCGCCTGCTCAACTCGCCGGCCTGGACGCCAGACGGTCGCTACCTGGTAGCCCGCAAGCATTTCACCTCGCGCCGGTCCCTGGGGGCTGGCGAGATGTGGCTCTACTCGGCGTCGGGAGTGGACGGCGGCGCCAGCGATGGTTTGCAGATGACCGTCAAGCCGACGGAACAAAAGGACGTCGGCGAACCGGCCTTCTCGCCCGACGGTCGGTACCTCTATTACTCCTGGGACGCGACGCCCGGGGCGCAATGGGAATACAACAGGGACAGCACCGGACAAATCTACATCATCTCGCGGCTGGATCGCATCAAGGGAGAGACGGAGAACTGGATCACCGGCCCGGGAGGCGCCGTGCGTCCGACGCCCTCGCCCGATGGGAAAAGCCTCGCGTTCGTCCGGCGCGAACGCTTCCAGACCTGCCTCTTTGCCCAGGACATTGCCACGGGCGAGATCCGCAAGCTCTATGACCAACTGGAACGGGACATGCAAGAGACTTGGGCGGTCCACGGCGTTTACCCCACGATGGCCTGGATGCCGGATTCAAAAGCGATTGTCTTCTACGCCAAGGGCGGGATTCACCGGCTCGAAGTGGCGGACAAAAGGGTGTCCGATATCCCTTTCCACGTGAAAGGGGAACGGAAGATCATGCCGGCCGTGCGGACGCCGGTCGAGGTGGCGCCCGCCGCGTTTGAAGTGAGGATGCTTCGATCGGTGACGGTCTCGCCCAAAGGCGACGCGGTGGCGTATTCGGCGCTCGGACACCTCTATGTCCGCCGCCTTCCGGAGGGCCAACCGGCGCGTCTGACCAAGGACGACCAGCGCTTTGAGTTTATGCCGTCCTGGTCGCGTGACGGGCAATTAATTGCCTATGTGGCATGGGACGATGAGGCGTTAGGGAGTGTTCGGGTGGTCAGCGCGGGCGGCGGCGAGGGGCGCGTGGTCACGCTCAAGCCGGGGCATTACGTCGATCCCGTGTTTTCGCCCGATGGCTCAAAGATCGTCTATGGCAAGGTCACGGGCGGCTACCTGCTGGCGGGGACACAAGCCGCCGAGCCGGGCGTTTACTGGGCGCCGGCCGCCGGAGGGGAAGGGACGCGGATCACGAAGAAGGGTGCGCATCCCCAGTTCGGCGCGGACAACGACCGGCTGTTCCTCGTCACCAGCGATCCCGACAAGGAAAACGACAACACCAAGCTTTTCAGCATCGGATTGGACGGCACGGAGGAGCGGACGCACTTCTCCAGCGCGAACGCGACGGAGTTCATGGTGTCGCCCGACGGCGCCTGGGTGGCGTGGGCGGAACGCTTCAATGTTTACCTGACGCCGCTCTTGATGACGGGCCGCCCCATCGAGGTCGGACCTAAGGCGTCCAGCATTCCCATTTTCAAGGTGACGAGCGAGGCCGGCGCAAACCTCTCCTGGTCGGGCAATTCAAAGAACCTCCACTGGTCGCTGGGACCCGAATTGTTCACGCAAAACGTGGACCAGGCGCTGGCGCGGGCCGCGACAAAGGCGGAAGATAAACGCCTGGAACGAATCGCGAAAAAAGACAAACCCGCAAGCGGCGCGGAGGAGAAAGCCAAGCCGGACGAGGCGGCGAAACCGAACCCGCCGGAGAAGAAAGACGAACCGAAGCCAGTGGGCCTCAATATTGCCTTTAAGCAGCCGGCGGATGTTCCCGAGGGCGTGGTGGCCTTGGTCGGCGGCCGGGTCATCACCCTGCGCGGCGACGAGGTGCTGGAGCGGGGCGTCGTCGTGATCAAACAGAACCGGATCGTCGCCGTGGGCGTGCCGGACTCGGTGGCGGTTCCGGAAGGGGCGTTCGTGATCGATTGCGCGGGCAAGACTATAATGCCAGGATTCATCGACTCGCATGCGCACGGAGCGCAGGGGGCCAATGGCATCACGCCGCAACAGAACTGGGGGCGCTACGCCGACCTCGCCTTCGGGGTGACAACGATCCACGATCCCTCGAACGACACCGAGAGCATATTCAGCGCCAGCGAAATGCAACGCGCCGGACTGATTGTCCAGCCGCGCACCTTCTCCACGGGGACCATCCTCTACGGAGCGGCGGGCGCGTTCAAGGCGCAGATCGACAGCCTTGAGGACGCGCTGTTTCACCTCAAGCGGATGAAGGCGGTCGGCGCCTTCAGCGTGAAATCCTACAACCAGCCCCGTCGCGACCAACGCCAGCAGGTTATCGAGGCCGCGCGTCAGCTCGGCATGATGGTCGTGCCCGAGGGCGGGTCGCTCCTGGAGCACAACCTGACCATGGTGGCCGATGGACACACCGGCGTGGAGCATTCCCTGCCTGTGGAGCGCATCTATCGGGACGTCGTGCAATTCTGGAGCGCGAGCGCGACGGGCTATACCCCGACATTGATCGTGGGCTACGGCGGGCTGGACGGCGAGCACTATTGGTACCAGCACATGGACGCCTGGCGGCACGAAAAGTTGCTGCATTTCACGCCCCGCCAGGTGATCGATCCTCGTTCGCGCCGCCGGATGATGGCGAGCGACGAGGATTACAACATCCTGCGCAGCGCGTCGATCGGCAAGGCCCTGCTCGACGCGGGGGTGACAGTGCAACTGGGCGCGCACGGACAGTTGGCGGGATTGGGATCACAATGGGAATTGTGGCTCCTCGCGCGGAGCGGGATGCGTCCGATTGACGCCCTCAAATGCGCGACCATCAACGGAGCGAAGTACCTCGGGCTCGACCATGATCTCGGGTCCCTGGAGCCCGGCAAGTTGGCCGACGCGATCGTGCTCGACCGCAACCCGCTGGACGACATTCACAACTCGGATTCGGTGAAATACACGATCCTGAACGGCCGGGTTTACGATTCCATGACGATGAACGAAATCGGCGCGCGGAAGAAAAACCGGCGGCCGTTCTTTTTCGAGCGCCTGATGTCCTCCCTCGGCGCGACGGAGGAGATCACGGGTTGCGCCGGGTGCGGCCGGCCGGCGTTAGGAACCACCGCGTCGGAACCTGAGGCTTATCGCTGACGTTTTCGCGACGGAAATCATTTCCTGGAGTTGATCTCGATACCGCGTCGTTAGCGAAAAAGGCAGGCTCAGGATTCCTGATCCCGCCGCACAGAAAATCGCAGACCTGGAAAGCCGGTGGACCTCTCCGGGCGGACGATCCTGCTCCCTCTCCCTCGGGAGAGTGCTGGGGTGAGGGGAATCGCGGTGTCACCTGATTTCCACGGTTTCAGGAGTCCTGAGGCTTTTCCCTTGTCACATATTAAAATGGCATGTATTAAACAATGGCATGCCAATCATCAAATGGAAGCGGCGTTCATCAAGCCCGGAAGAGCGGGAAGCCGCCTCCACTCAAGAAGGTATGCGGACGCGACGCATCAGTGTTTTTGGCGGAGCGGTGGTCGCCGCGACCCTCGCCTTGGGTCTAGGGGCGTGGCCAAACTCGGCCCGCGGGCAATCTCTAAACGACCTGCTGGTGATGAAAGGGCAGGTGTTTTCGCAGACGACGGAGGCCACGGTGACCCCTTATGCCGGAGGTGGAGGCGTTTTCGCGGCGCAAGCGCCGGGGTTGACCGGCCCGCCGGTGGCCACGAGCGCGTCCGTCACGGTTCCCGATGGGACCTCGCGGGCGATGACCTTTTCCGCGAGCGCCGATCTATTCCTCTTCACCGTTAACTTCGAAACGGTGGCGGCCCTGGATGCTGCCTATCCAGCGGGCAATTACAAGGTCAGCGTCACATTGGAGTACCCGGTTCCGTTTGCGGCGATGGACGCGCTTCCCTCCGATTACTTTCCCGCCCCTCCGCTCGTGGGAAACTACGCCGGCGCGCAGGCGGTGACGCCGAGCGAGGCGTTCACCCTTGCGTTTCAGGCCTTCGCGGACGCGGGCGCGAGCGACCTCGCGGCCTTCGTGGTTTACCAAGGCGGAATCGCGATCCTGTCCAACTCGCTTGCCACGACTGACACCGCGTGCCAGATTCCGGCGAACACGCTCGCGGCGAACACCACCTACGAGGGCCGCCTGCGTTTCCTCCACCTCCACGAATCGGCGCCGGTTTCGGGGGCGATTCCGGCTTACGGTTTCTTCAGCGAAACGCGATTTCCGATCGTGACCGGCGGCGGTACCGGCCCGACGAATTCGCCCCCTCCCGCGTTGACCTCCGCTACGCCGCCCAATGGAACGATCATGGGCTCGAGCCTCGAACCGTTGGTCCTCCAATTTGACCGGCCAATGAATCCGGCGGATATCGCGATTCAATGGTCCGTCAGCCAAAACGGCGCCCCGCTGGCGATCGATCCGTCGAAATTTGTTTACCTCTGGTCCAGTGTCACGAACCTCGTTTGCGATTACGACCTGTATGGCGCGGGTTGGCCCGCGGGCTGTTATGTCGCTTGGACTTTGAATCCGACGCCGGGGGCGCCCGGGAACTTTACCGGCGTCAATGGGACGCCGCTGGCGACCAACAACTACGCGGGGAACTTCTACACCGCCGGCGGTCCGTGGGCCTGCCTGGCCGAGATGAGCAACGTGGTCGCCACCGCGCCGTTTTACCTGAGGAAGGTCGTCAATTACGTGCAGTCGAACGACAACGCCCCCGCGCCGGATGCGGCTCTCGGGGCGCAATTCCTGGCCCAGTTGGTTCGTTCCTTCGCGCCCGGCGCAGCCGCGCCGGAGGTGCTGTTGACCCTGCCCTTCACGCCTCCGGGCGGAAATCCCCTGGGAACCAACTTCCTGAATCTCCCCTCGACTTCCCTGCTCGCTTCGAGCGGGCTGGAAATGGTCTATTCCCTCTCCAATACGTATGCCAGCGGGCCGGCCTTGGACGCCGCTTATCCGGCGGGCAATTATTCCTTCGAGTTGGCGTTTTTCGATCAGACGGCGCAGCCCCCCGCCTTCGTCGTCACCAATGCGGTCGCTTTGGCGGTTACGAACAACGCCTACCCGCCGATCCCGCAATTCACCAACGCCACCGCCTTTCCCGTTTCCGCCATGACCAATGGGTTTGCGGTTGATTGGGGGGCCTACGCCGGGGCGGATCCGCTGCGCTCTTACGCGGTGCTTCAGATCGTCAACGCCACCGGCGCGGTCGTGCTGCGCGCGCCGGATGACTGCAAAGGAGTAAAACTCTCCCCCGGCGACACGTCTCTCAATATCCCGCCCGGTCTGCTCGCTCCCGAAGGAGGCCCGTACTCCCTGGCGCTCACCTTCGGCCGGCTGAGCGACCCCGCGGAGGCCCTTCCGGGCGCGCCTGGATTTGGCTACAGTTCGCTCGAACGAACGACCCGGATGTTGGTCGGTGATTATTTGGCCAGCCACCCGCTGCCGCCGCCCCCGGTGGTGTCCCTCGCCGACCCGAGCGACCGGGGTTACGTGAGGGCGGGCGCGGTGACCTTTCAGGTGGCGGCGGCCCAAACCAACGGCTGGCTTACCCAACTGCAACTTTTCAGCGGCTCCAACCTTTTGACCACCCTGCCGCTCCCCCAAGGCACAACCAGCTTTACGGGACCCATTACCGCCACGCTCCTGCCCGGTCCCCAGAACATTCAAGTGGCGGCCTTCGACAGCAATGGGCAGTCCGCGACTTCCGCCACCTTGGGGCTGATCGCGGAGAGCGCGTCCTTTGTGGTGGATTTGATGAGTCCGGCCGATCGCGCGGTATTTCCTCCTTTCGCCGCCGTCGGTCTCTCCGCCACGGCTTCCTCGCCCAGCGGCGTCATCACCCGGCTCGATTTCTTTATGGACGGCGCGCCGCTGGGAACTGTCGCGACCGCGCCCTACCGGTTCGTGGCGCCGCAAGTGTCCCCCGACGCGCATAGTTTCTACGCGCGCGCCACGGATAACGGAGGCTACAGCGCGCTCTCGCGGCTGGTTGCGATCAGCGTTTCGCCGCCGCCGCCCAACCATTTGGCGGCCTTCGTCTCCACCAACGGAGTTTTATCCGCTGGCTTCGGGGGAGTAGCAGCGGGGGCCTATGTGCTGGAGGCAACGGCGAGCTTAACGCCTCCAGTGGTCTGGACGCCGATCCAAACCAAACTCCTCTCCGGCGCCACCGCCCTCTTTTCAGACGCGACCTACGGACGGTTCCCCGGCCGGTATTACCGGGTCTCCCCAGCCAACGCGTCGGCCACAAACCCGCCGGCCTTTTCTGTGTGGGACCGGCCCAACCCGCGACTCTCCTCGACGGACCAAAGCGACTGGCTCGAGGGCGCTTCGGCCTCGCTGACCAACACCGATGGGACCTTATACTCGCTCTCGATTCCGCCTAGCGCCATCGACGCGCCGGAACCGGTCGCGCTGACCGTGGTGGACAGCATTCCGGACTATCCTCTCACTGGAGCCATGGTCGCGGCGGTGAATGTCGGTCCATCGGATTATTATCTCTTCGCGCAGGGGCTGCTCACGATCCAATTGCCTCCCGCGCTTTCCCCCGCCGCCGTGGTGGCTTTCACCTATCACCAACCGAACGGGGAGTTTTTCCTCACCCCGTTCCAGATGACTAACGTGGTGACGGGTAGCGCCACTAACCCGGCGGTGGCCATTCCCTTGGACCGCTTGGGAGGCTACGGGTTGGCGGTGCTCAACACGAACGACCTCGCCCTGCTGTCACGGTTTACACCCTCGGACCCGGCGGATGCATTGGATCAAACCACGGCGTTCGCCCAGCTCAAGCAGCGGGGGATAATTAACTTCCCCAAAATGCGGCGGGCCCGGGGGAACAGCGCGGGCGGGGGCGGATCGGGTCCCCAGCCGGACGACAAAACGCTGGTTCAGTCGTTCCTGGATCAGTTTGCCGTCATTTATCCGCAGATGCAGGCCGCCGTTGCGGCGGGTAACCTGGATTGTAACAACCACGGGGCGTGGACCCGCTGGTTTCAGGATCTTTACGCGGCGGGCTTGCAGGACAGCTTCAGCATCCAGGTCGCCGAATGGTCCCAAGCCTGGAACGGGATCGTTGAGAATTTCGTGTACAACGCGATCAAAAACGCCAATCAGCAGCACGATTGGAACGATATCATTCGCCTATCGAAGATCGATACCTCGGGGAGCCTCTACCGCCGCGTCACCAGCGCTTATTGGGCCCCCGGACAGGTTGAAGCCTTGCAGCAAGCCATCGACGCGTGCCTGACCTTCGAGTTGGATTTCGAGAGCGTCATCACGGACGTTGGGGGCGACATCAACGAAGCCTCGGATTTGAAAGCCACCGTGACGTTCAGCCAAGGGAACACCAGTACGCTGGCTCTGGCGAAGGGCCAGGCGACTCCGGTTTGGGCGTCCATCGGCATGGATCCGGTGTCGAAATGCGGCGCCGTCACCTCGTCGCCCACGACGCCGCCGTTCGTGGTTTACTATATTAATCCCCAGGGTAGCCGAAACCAGGGGACCTGTTCCGGCAATTACACGGTTTGGGGCTTGAGTTGCGGGATTTGGCCCAACCGGCCGCTGGAGAACTATCAGACCGTCTGCCAAGGGTATCCGACGCCGTTAGGCGACTACTGGTGGGCGGGATTCGGTTACTTCCATGAATCGGATCTGACCACGTTCCCTCGCCATCCGGGCGCGTCCCACGCCGCGCCGCAGGCGGTGTTCAAGCTGGAGGACGACTGGCAAATCTCGGGTGGCGGAGGGAATCCCACACTGGCCACCCTCCAAGTGAATCAAAGCCAAACGCTCACCTCATCAGTTTCAGGGACCATCACCGAAACCACCACGATCACCCTCAAGCACACGCCGCAGTAGTTTAGCGCGTATCGTCCACTACGGGTGGGAGGCTCTCGCAGCCGCTTACCTTCAGTAGAAGGCAAAAAGCGCTTTGTCCGTTTGGGCGACAACATCGAAGCCTCAGGACTCCTGAAACCGTGGAAATCAGGTGACACCGCGATTCCCCTCACCCCAGCCCTCTCCCGAGGGAGAGGGAGCAGGATCGTCCGCCCGGAGAGGTCCACCGGCTAGCCAGGTCTGCGAGTTTCTGTGCGGCGGGATCAGGAATCCTGAGCTTGCGCGCTGGCCCCGTAAAGGGGGCTGGTGACTCTCCAAATCGCTCGTGAACGAGACCTGGCCTGCCGTAAAACGCTTCGGGTCATGCTCACGACGCCTCCACCAAATGGTTTAGACCACCTTATCCAATTCGAACTCTTCCTACTCGCGGCCCCGCGCCCGGCGGCCAAAGGAGGTATTCTGAACGGCCGGCCAAAGGTTTTCGTTTGCCGAATCGGGAATGCGTGACTACCCTATACGCGCTACCGAGTGGCAGACAACTGTTTGAATGGCAAGTGTGTAAGCAGCTATGATGAACGAACCGCTAACGAATGAGCAACTGACGGAATTGACAGTCGGCCTGAACAAGCTGGCCAAAAACCTGTTTTGGACCTGGGACCAGGAAGCGCAGGAGATCTTCCAGGAGCTTTCCCCGCGCGGGTGGCAGAATCTATACCACAACGCGGTGGCCATTCTACACGAGGTGTCGGAGTATGAACTGAGGGTGCGGCTCCAAAACCCCGCGTTCGCGGACTCAGTGCGGAGAGCGATCAAAGGCTTCGAAGCCTATATGAACGATACGCAGACTTGGGCGCATCAGCATGCTCCGAGTCTGCGCGGCAATCCGGTGGCCTACTTCTCGGCCGAGTTCGGTTTTCATGAGACCTTGCCCATCGCGGCGGGGGGGTTGGGGATTCTGGCAGGCGACCACGCGAAGTCGGCCAGCGACCTCGGTTTGGGTTTCGCCGGCATCAGCCTGTTTTACCGTGAAGGCTACTTTCAGCAGGCGATCGACACTAATAACTGGCAAAAAGAGTATTACACGCTGCTCAACCCGCGGAACCTTCCGGTTGAGGCGGTGCTGAACGCCAAAGGCGAGCCCCTGGTTTGCCACTTGGACATTGGGATGAGCCGGGTGGCATTCCAGGCCTGGCGCGCCAACGTGGGCCGAGCCTCCGTGTATCTCCTCGACACCAATCGTCCGGAGAACGAGCAGCACTTCCGCGACCTGACGCTTCGGGTTTATGGCGGTGACAGCACGACACGGATCATGCAAGAGCTCCTGCTGGGAGTCGGCGGCGTGCGCCTGCTGCGCGCCCTCGGCATTGAGCCGTCGGTTTTCCACATGAATGAAGGTCACGCCGCCTTTCTCACCTTCGAACTGGCGCGCGAGAAGATGGCGGCGGGCAAGAACTTCCAGGAGGCTCTGGATCTCACGCGCCAGGAGTGTATTTTCACCACCCACACGCCCGTCGAGGCCGGTCACGACCGCTTCAGCGCGGAGATGATGGACTACGTCATGCATCGGTATCGAGGGCATTTCACGGTGCCCTTCTCGGAGTTGATGAAGCTGGGACGCGTCAACCCGCATAACGCCAAGGAACTTTTCTGCATGACGGTCCTGGCGCTGCGCCTTTCCCGCGCGGCCAACGCGGTCAGCGAATTGCACGGGCGCGTCAGCCGGCACATGTGGCGCTCGCTCTACCACGATAAGCCTGAGGACCAGGTTCCCATCGGACATATTACCAACGGGATCCATTTGCTCGGTTGGATGAAAGGCACCGTGCGCCGCTTTTGGCGCTGCAAGCTCTCCGGCGACTGCTATGACGGAGGGAATTCCGGCGTGTCTAACGGGAAGACCAACGGAACCGATTGGACCATGCGCCTTAACTCGCCCGAGTTCTGGGAGCAAATGGCCGACCCGCAGGTGGTCTCCGACGAGGAACTTTGGGCCTTGCGCTACAAACTGCGACGCGAGTTGATCGAGTTCGCGCGGCGACGGTTGTTGATTCAGGGCCACCGTCTCAGCCAAGGCGATTTTATCGCGTTTGACCAGTTGTTAAATCCTGACGCCCTGACCATCGGGTTTGCCCGGCGCTTTGCCACTTATAAAAGAGCGCCCCTTATCTTCCAACAGTTTGACAACATCGTCAAACTGACCCGCGACGAGGACCGGCCCATTCAGTTTATCTTCGCCGGCAAGGCGCACCCGCGCGACGACGAAGGCAAGCGTTATATCCAGCACATTATCCATCTGAGCAAGTACAGCGATTTGCAGGGGCACTTGGTTTTTCTCGAAAACTACGACGTGCATGTGGCGCGGCAGATGGTTTCCGGCTGCGACGTCTGGCTCAATACGCCGCGCCGCCCCCTCGAGGCTTCCGGCACTAGCGGCATGAAGGCCGGCTCCAACGGCTGCCTTAATTTCAGCATTCTCGATGGATGGTGGCGAGAGGGCTACGACGGCACCAACGGGTTTGCGATCGGGAAGGATTCCCACGCCCACTCCATCGAAGAACAGGATCGAACCGACAGCGCTAACCTCTATAAAGTCCTGACCGAGGAGGTTATTCCGCTTTATTATCAGCGCGATGCCCAGGGAATTCCGCGTCAGTGGATTCATCGCATCCGCCGAGCCATGGCCACCCTGGTGCCGCAGTTCACCACGGCCCGCATGGTTCGCGAATATACCGAGAAATATTACTTGCCGAAAAATCCCGCTCCGTAGCTCCATCGGGGGCTTCCAGGATGAACCAGGCAGGCTAATCTCTATCATTTCGCGTGACGCGTTGTTCATTCCGCGCTAGAATAGTTCGGATTGAAAAACGATTGGGGCCGTCTTCAAAGCCTTGCGCTCGACGAAGTCGAAGCGACCTTGGCCTCGCTCCCGACGCCGTTGCGGGAGGAGGCTGGCACTTTGGCTGTGACGATGGAACGTCGTCCCAGCCCCGCCTTTTGCGGCGATGGGATCGAACCCGACACGCTCGGTTTGTTTGTGGGGCCTGAATTCGCCTTCAAGGAAAGTTCGGCTACCCCCCTCCCCCCGCAGATCATTCTCTTCCTCGAGAATCTCTGGGAGGAAGCGGAGGGCGATCCCGAGACGTTCCGTGATGAGATCCACACGACCTACCTCCATGAACTCGGGCATTATCTTGGCCTCGATGAAGGGGACCTGTTCAATCGCGGTTTGGATTGAATATCGGCGGCCATGAATTCGGTCAACCCGCAAACCGATTCTCCGAGGAGCGCGATCCGGGCTTCCTGGCGGTGGCCGATTACCCTGATGGTGATCGCCCTGAGCCTGCTCCTGGCGCTCCTTTATGTCTTTAAGTCCTGCCGAGAACTACCGGGCGATACGCTCGCCCGGGCGGGCAAACTCGTGGATCGAGCGGGAGAAAGCGCTCGCAAAGTCGCCGCCGCTTTCAGCCGAGGGACTATCACAACCACCTTCACCAGTTACGCCACCACGCTGAGCGGCGGCCAGTGCCTACAGTTCGCCAGCCTTTCCCAGACAGAAGTGTTCACGCGCAAAGACGAGTCGAGCCTCGCTTTCGGGTGGGTGCCGTTGCCGGATCTCATCGTCCAAGCGTCCGCGCCCGTCACTTACACTTACTACCTCGACCTTAATGACCGCTGGGATTTCAGGCTGGAAGGGGGCGTGATCCACGTGGTGGCTCCCCTCATCCAGTTCAACAAACCCGCGGTGGACGCCTCGCGTATCGTATACGAGATCAAGAAAGACAGCCTGCTGCGCAACAGTACCGCAGCCCTGTCGAACCTGAAGGAATCCATCACCTCTCTCTCCTATCTCAAGGCCCGGTCTAATATCCACCTCGTCCGGGAAACCGGTCGCAATCAAGTCCAGACCTTCGTCCAGCATTGGCTGGCCAAGTCTTTTTCTGATGGCAAGGCTTTTGCCGTTGAGGTCGAGTTTCGCGACGAAGCCAAAAGTCTTGCTACTCCGGCGGACGGGCTTAAAGTGATCCCATGAAACGAATAGGCTTATGGGTGTGGCTCTGGACGAGCGCCCTGCTCCCGGTCTCAGCTCAGGTGACCGTGGAGGTCACGCAGACACAGGACCAATTCCTGCCCGGCGAGTCGATTCCCGTAGCGGTGCGCATAACCAATTTGTCCGGGCAGACGCTCCATCTGGGCGCCGAACCGGATTGGCTGACTTTCTCCATCGAGGCCCAGGGAGGCACGGTGGTGCCCAAATTCGCCGACGCCCCCGTTGTTGGAGCTTTTTCCATCGACTCCTCCGAAGTGGGTATCAAGCGGGTCGATTTGGCCCGCTATTTTGGGTTGATGCATCCCGATCGCTACAAAATCACCGCGACCATCAAAATCAAGGAGTGGAACCACGAAATCACCAGCCAACCGCGGGGCTTCGACCTCATTGATGGCGTCAAACTCTGGGAGCAGGAATTCGGCGTGCCCAAATCGGACCCCGCCTCGACCGAAGGGCCCGAAATCCGCCGCTATATCCTGCAGCAAGCCAATTACATTCGAGGCCAGATTCGACTTTATCTGCGGGTGACCGATGTTACCGGCACCCGGCCGTTACGCGTCGTGGCGGTGGGCGGCATGCTTTCTTTGAGCCGACCCGAGCACCTCATTGACTCGTCGAGCAACCTGCACGTCCTTTACCAAAACGGACCGCACTCCTTCAACTACAGCATCTTCACCCCAGACGGCGACCTCAAGACCCGCCAGACCTACGATTACGCCAACAACCGACCGCGCTTGCGGACCATCGAAGAGGGTAAGATCGTCGTGGCCGGGGGGGTGCGCCGAGTTGCAAATTCGGATATCCCCCCGCCCAAACCAATCGTGGTTCCCGAGGCGCCGAGGCCCCTCTAACCGCGACCGGCGCCGGCGCTCCGCTGGTCGAAACCAGCCCTACTCCAGCAAGCTCTTGAGCGGCGTCATCCGCCCCTCCAGATCCTTGACGATGGGTCGAGCCCGCTCGAGCGCGTTCTGCTCGGTCTGCCCCGGAAAAGACTTCATGAGGACCCTCAGGGCGGCCACGATCTCGCCATTGCGGTCATGCACCGGCATAATCACTGACACGGTTTCCTTGTCCTTTCCGTAATAGACGGCGCCATGGCTAAGCACGTCTAGTTCCGAGCTGCCACCCGCCTGCCCGACGTCGCCCGGCTCCTTCGCGGCCACCACGCGACTCGTCAGCGGGTCGGCTCCCGGGACGTAGAGCTTGAGCCCGAGCAAGCGAGAGTACTTTTTGAGGACCTCGCGCGCAATGGTTTGGGCGGGCGGCACAATGGGGGTATAAACAACCCGCGTGTCGCTGAAATAGCTCACCGAATCCGATTTGGTCCAGAAGCCGATCTTGCCCTTTGCAAAGGTGTTTTGCATTAGCTGCGGGATGATGACCTTCCCATCGAGCGAGCAGGTGACCTGGCTGCCCTTGCACTCAACCGACATCTCGTGCCACACCCCCTTGCTGATCTCCACCTTCGAGCCGATGGGACCCACTAACTCCCCTTTGACGAATTTGAAGAAATAAAAAGTGTTACCCAAGCCGCTGGCGCGGACGTAATAGTAGTTCTTTTCGTCCTGGATGCGAAACGCCAGGCCGGCCATTTGCTCCGCGACCCCGCTGACAAGCTTGAATCGAGTAGTCAGCGTGAAGTCGCCGAATACCTCATCCTCAAAGACCAGCAGTGGGTAATGATCATCGGTGGCATCCTGGGCGAGTTGGCCCAACACGGGCCGCCGGGCGTGAGAGACCGCTTGTGGCGACAGCGGCGGAAGCAACGAGGGGACTTCATCCAAAACGATCTTCCAATCCCCGGGCTTGCCTTTGCCGGAGACGGCGCTAAGGAAACCGGGTGGGGTCTGACCTTCGGACAGGTCAGCCAAATCAAACTTCCGCTCGGCCCCGACCAATGACCACGCCAGCAATACCAAAAGCCACGCCAATTGAATTCTCATCTGCCAGCAGCCTATCAGATTCAAGGGCGGCCACAAGCGCGGGCCTCGGGCCTGATTTATCGAGCATCGGCGCTGTCCAGAAACTTGCGCGCCCCCGCCAGATCATCGGTATTGATCAAATCCACCCCTGCGGTCAGAAGTTCGCGCCAAAAGGGCGGGATATCCGGCGCTCCCCAAAAACGAACCCGCCGGCCCTGTTGGTGCGCGCGCGACACAATATCCTTGAGTTTGAGAGCCTCCTCCTGCGGAATGGGACCCTTGGCTCGCCATTTAAAGCTATCCGACCAATTACTGCTGATCCATGGGATAAGGTCGGCCGTCTCCCCTCCGCTGAGATCCGACAACTCGCCGTCCAGCGAGGCATAACGAATGGTCTCCCCGGTGAACATTTCCTTGTCGCGATGGCCCGTGATGATAACCCGAATAGCCTTCGACTCCACAGCACCGGCGCGAAAGGTCGTCAACATCTCGGAATAGGATTCGAGGACGCGACGCAACACCGGATAGCTGGTTCGCCAATCGCCCTTGATTTCGACCAGCAATACGCACTCAGGTCCGCCGGCATAGACTCGGCCCCCATTTCGTCTCACGCGCTCCCGCAAGGGGTCGAGATAAAGCGACTCCAACGTGCGTCCTTCCTTTACCTGGGAGCGAGAGTGCGCCACCAACAACCGGCCATTTACGAGATGAACGTCGGCCTCAACGCTGCAAAAACCATTATCGAGCGCATCCAGCAGCGGGCGAGTGTGCTCGTAGTCGTTATGCGCATGGACGCGCAGCAGAGGCGTCGGCTCCGCCGCCCAACCCCATTGAACTCCGGTTAACGCGCAGAGGGTAAGGAAGCAATACCATAGTCTCATAAGCGACTTAGAGGTTACGAATTTCAAGAGGCGCATATCCTCTGACTAAACGCAAACCTTGTTGTCGCAGTTATCGCAAACGGAGGCATTGGTCCGCTGTTCCATCCAGGTTTGTCCGAGCGTTTCGAGGGTCTCGGCTTTGAGCATGCGTTCGGCCATCGGAAACACGACCCGTTCCTCCTTGTCAAAATGCCGCCGAGTTTCGGCAATAGCCGCCAGCAGAGCGTTGCGCGCCTCCTGCATCCGCGACGCTCGACGAATACGGCGCAGGCTGCGGTCCATCTCCTCATGCTCCCGCATAAACACCTCGCACTGGCCCATTTGCTCGAAGCAATGTTCCAGCGGGCCGATAAACAACGCATCCTCCGTCCGCGAGTGCGCTTTGAGCATCGACTCCATCAAGGAGGCCAAGGACTTTACCTCGGGCAACGACTTCAGCTTCGGAGCCGTTGTCTCGATGTGGTCGAGCATGTTGTGGAACACCAAGTGTTCCGCCAGCAGGGCCTCGGTAATTTTCATCGCAGCGACGTGGTTTGTTTCAACCCTGACTTTTTACCACGCGCCGCGACAGAATCCAATCCTTTTGTGGGGCTTACTACTGCACCAGGGTCGCCTTCTCGATCATTTTCATGCCGTGCCGTTCCACGACCTTACCCTTGAGGGTCACGGTTTGAGCCGCCTTGGGCGCCAGTTGCTCGTTCATGGGTTCGTGATCTCCCACGACAAGATAAAGCTGGTCGCCGCTGAGCAACCCAACCGGTCCGCCGCCCTTGATGCACTTCTCGGCGCAGCCTTTGTGCTTTTCCCCCTTGGCCCCGTGGTCGAGGTAACACATCAGGTCGACCACTTCCCCTTTAATGCTCTGCATATCGGCCGCCTTGTCGTCGGCGCTGTAGCTCATTCTCGGCAACGTTACGACGGCGCCCACAACGAGCGCCAACAGGGAAGTCTTGATAATGGATTTGGTTTTCACAGTGGTCTTTTGTTTGATGCGATTTTATTTGTTCCGTTATGTATTCTACTCTACATCAAGTCGGAAAAAATGCGAACGGCAAAATTATTCTCACGAGGGAAGGCCCCAAACCGTGGCGCATTCCGCTCGTCCGGGTTCTCAAACATTTGACGGGATTACAACCCGGTACGGGACTACAGAACCCTAGCGGCAGCACGAGGCGCCATCGGCCGAGAGCATGGGGCTGACGTAGGGGATGCCGAGCGAAAGGCCGCGCAGGATCAGCAGGGTCGCCAAGAGGAATACGGAGAGCGGAATGGCCCTCGCCAGCCGCAGTCTCAGGGAGATGGGGACCAACTTGCCGGAAAGGCTGATACCCAGCATCATGGGCACGGTGCCCAGGCCGAAGGCGGCCATGTATTGGACACTGGCTAGAACGCCGCTGCTAACGGCGGCGGCGGCCCCGGCAACGTACACTAACCCGCATGGCAACAGACCGTTGAGCAATCCCAGGATCCCGAGCGAAGCAATCGAGCGACGTCGCAGGAGACCTGACATGCCGCGCTTTAGGCTTCCAACCAGAGTTTCCACCGGCCGCGACAAAGCCAACCGCCGGGAGCCGAACAACCCCGCCAGCAGGACGACGCCCAAGCCAATCGACAACCAGCGCTGCACTCCCGCCAGCAGGAGGGTCTTGCCCGCCAAACCGAAGATCAGCCCGAGGCCGCAATAGGTGAGGATGCGCCCGAGGTTATAGGCGGCGCGGCCGATCAACCAGCCAGGACCGGAGGATCCCGCAGACGGCAAGGCTAGAGCCAGAGGACCGCACATGCCCGCGCAGTGCAGGCTGCCAACCAAGCCAAGAACGAATGCCGTCCAGTATTCCATCGGTTTGGCCAGGACCGCTCAGGAATGTCGGCCGACAATCTTGATTTTCCGGTCGATGTAGTAGTCGAGTTCGTCGGTCTTCCAGGAAACCCGCACTTTCCAAAGACCAGGGGCGAGGTTGCGCGCGTCGAGCACTTGTTCCCCGCGGGCATCGGTCTGGAGCTTGATTTGCTGATCGAGGTCGCTGCCCGAAGGACGATAAAGTTGGATGGTGCCGATCGCCGGAGATTTGAGCGATTCGGCGGAGAGACAAATCCGGATGTTCTGGCGCTCGGCATCGAAGGTGACCGAAGCCGATTCGGCGCGGCGCATGTTATCCATTTGGCTTTGGTAATGGACCTCCTTCTCGTAATAGTCGGACGCCACAAGATCGGCGGGATGGCGGTTGCAGAAAACGATAAACACGCCACACCCGATGAAAGCCAGGATGAAATAGGCGATGATGGCGATCGGCCAGGGATTCCAACGCGATTTGGGGGTCGGAGCGGGGTGGTTCATTTTCTTGGTCCGATAAAGATCGTCCTAATCCGGTCGACTCTCTTGCCGGAACAAAAGACATCCACAATCACGGGCGTATTGCCGGAGGCCAGCCGTTCGGGCGCAATCTCGACCAGCACCATGGCTTCCGTTTGTCTTTCCGGCGGGAGATTCAGATCTCCACCCAGGACCGTCAGGAAGCCATCAATATTCGACAGTCTCAGTTCCACCGGCTTGCGTTGTTGCGTCTTGTTGGTAAGTCGGAGTTGGTAAAGATTGCTAATCTTCCCGGCTGGAGTCGCCTGGAATAGACCGCCGGGCGCCCGCAGCAGCGTGACGTCCACTTCCGAACGAGTCAGCAGCAGGAAAGTCAAACCCACGCCTAAGGCGACCAGAAGTGCGCCATAGCCAAGGATGCGAGGGGTCACGCGGATCGGTTCGCCCTTCTCGATTCCATTGAGCGAAGCGAAACGAATCAGGCCGCGCGGACGCCCGACCTTGTCCATGACCTCGTCACAGGCATCAATGCAGGCGGTACAATTGACGCATTCCATTTGCGTGCCATTGCGGATATCAATACCGGTCGGGCAGATGCTGACGCAGCGGAAACAGTCGATGCAATCTCCCGCCCCGCGGGCGGAACGGCGATTGAGGCTCTCACCGTGGTGCTGGTGCTCCCGCTTCTCGCCCCGTTTGTAGTCGTAAGCGACCACGATGGTGTTCTCGTCGAGCAAGGTCGATTGGAACCGGCCGTAAGGGCAGATAAAGGTGCAGGCTTGCTCGCGGAACCTGGCGAAAATACCGTAGAAAATGAGGGTGAACAGCAGCATGAACCCGAGTCCGGCCAGGTGCTGGCGCGGGTCGTCAGTGATAATCTGCCGCAGCGAGTCGCTTCCCACAATATAGGAAAGGAGCGTATTGCCTATGAGGAAGGAAAGGCCGAAGAAGATGGCATGCTTGGCGGCCTTCTTGGCGATCTTGGGAGCCGTCCAGGGCGAGCGATCCAACACGCGCTGTTGGACGCTATCGCCTTCGATGAAGTACTCGATCTTGCGGAAAACCATTTCCATCAGAACGGTCTGCGGGCAGGTCCAACCGCACCAGAGGCGCCCAAAGGCGGCGGTAAAGATCGCGATGCCCGTAAGGAAGAGCAACAACCCCAAAGCGAAGACGAGGTTGTCCTGCGGCCAAAAAAGCACCCCTAGAACGGAGAACTTCCGCTCGACAATGTTCATCATGAGCACGGGATTGCCGTGGATCCTGATGAACGGGCCGGAAAACATTACGGCCAACAGGAGCCAGGTCAGCCGCGTTCGAGTGCGGTAATAGCGCCCGCGGGGGCGCGTGGGATAGAGCCAGCGTCGCCGGCCCTCAGCGTCCGCAGTGGCGATGTGGTCGCGAAAGTCCTCCCAGTTAACCTTGTTGAGGGGGCCTGGCCCCGATCCCGGTTTGGCAGGAGGGGGCATCACTCAAACTCGCTGGGTCCGGTCTTCGCGGGAGCCAGGTTCTCAGGCGGCTTAGGGTTCTTGGGATGCGTGCCCCGAAGCGTGTAGATATAGCTGGCGACTTCGTAGATTTCCTTGGGCCTGAGCGAGGCCTTCCAGGTCACCATGCCCTTCGCGGGCACCCCATTCCAGATGGTGGTGAGATTGTCCACGAAGTTGGAGCCATGAATCCAGTAGTCGTCGCACAGATTGGGGCCGACCAAGCCCCCGCCATCGGGGCGGTGACAGGGGGCGCAGAGTTTAACAAACGTCACCAGCCCATTGGTCAGGACCAGCGAGTCTTTGGAGGGTTCGAGCGAGGCCATGGTCTTTTCGAAATCGCCCATGGCTCGGGCCTTGAGTTCGGAACCCGCCTTCATCTCGGCCTGGTATTGGTCCGCCATCAGGGCGCCGCGGTGCAGACCATGGTAATAGACCATATAAACCACCGCGAAGATAATGGAGAGGTTGAACAGCCATACCCACCAACTCGGAAGTTTATTGTCCAACTCGTGAATGCCATCGTACTCATGGTCGAGCAACAATGGGTCTTGAGGATTCTTGTCGTTATTCATGGGCGACGTCGGTTTGAGAGAGTTCAGGGGTTTCGTTTTCGAAAGGCATGCGGGACATCCGCTCCATGTGGCCTTTCGTCTGCAGGAGCGCCCAAGTCAGGATGGCGAGGAAAAGCGCTCCGAAGAGGCATAAAGAGAGCACGCCGTATTGGTCGATACGGCCGAGGTGCCTGAGGATATTTTGGACCATAATCTCAGTGGTTGAGTTGCGCGGTCTTGATCGGCGGCGCGACCGCGGGGGCCGCTTTGATGTCCGTGCCCAGTCGTTGGAGGTAGGCGATGACCGCGATAATCTCCCGGTCTGGCGGCGCGTTCGTAATCGAGCCGGCCGCAAGGTTCACCATGATCTTCTTGGACTGGATTTCGATGCTCTTAGGCGCGTTCTGGATCTCTTGGTCCAGGTACGGAACGCCGACCTTGCGAAGCGCGCGCATCCTGTCCCCGATGTCGCTCGTGTCCAGTTTTTGCGTGAGCAACCAGGAATAGTTGGGCATGACCGATCCGGGAGAGGTCGAACGCGGGTTCTCCATGTGGTTGTAATGCCAGGCATCGGGGTACTTGCCGCCAATGCGGTGGAGGTCGGGGCCGATGCGTTTTGAACCCCAGAGAAACGGGTGGTCATAAACGAATTCGCCGGCCTTGGAATACTCCCCGTAACGCTCGGTCTCCGAGCGGAACGGACGGATCATCTGGGAATGGCAAGCCAGGCAGCCCTCGCGAATATATATATCGCGACCGAGCAGTTCCAGCGGAGCGTAAGGTTTGACGCTAGAGATCGTCGGCACGTTTTCCTTGATGAGGAACATCGGGACGATTTCGATGAGGCCCCCGACGATGACCGCGAGGACAGTAAGGACGGTGAAAGTCAGAGGCACGCCCTCCAGCCAGCGATGCCCCAACTTACTCGATTCCTTGGTTGCCGCTGGGTTCAGTGAAGGAGCCTGAGTCTCCTCGTCGCCGATGAACTGGCCCGCTTTGGCGGTGCGGTAAAGATTAACGATCATTAGTACCACGCCGACGAGGTATAAAGAGCCGCCGACGGCGCGCAGTTTGTACATCGGGATGAGGCGGATCGTACTTTCAAGGAAGTTAGTGTAGCGGAGGTAGCCGTCAGCGTTGAATTCTTTCCACATGAGGCCGGCGGTGACGCCGCTGACGTACATCGGGACGACGTAGAACATCATGCCGAGCAAGGCGATCCAAAAATGGTAGTTTGCCAATTTCGTGGACCACAGCCGCGTGTTATAAAGCCGCGGGAACAACCAGTAAAGCATCGAGAAGGTGAGGAATCCGTTCCAACCCAAAGCGCCGGTGTGGACGTGGGCGATCCCCCAGTCCGTATAGTGGGAGAGCGCATTGACGCTCTTGATGGCGAGCGTGGGCCCTTCCAGGGTGGCCATGCCGTACGCGGTGACGGCCACCACCATGAACTTCAGCATCGGTTCTTCGCGGACCTTGTGCCAGGCGCCGCGCAGGGTGAGAAGACCATTGAGCATGCCACCCCAGGAGGGGGCCACCAACATCACTGAAAAGACCATGCCCAGAGACTGCGCCCAGTCCGGCAGAGCCGTGTAGAGCAGATGGTGCGGGCCGGCCCAGATGTAAATGAAGATAAGCCCCCAAAAGTGGATGATGGAGAGACGGTAGGAAAAGACCGGCCGGCCAGCCGCCTTCGGCAGGAAATAGTACATCATCCCCAGGTAGGGAGTCGTGAGAAAGAAAGCGACCGCATTGTGACCGTACCACCATTGAACCAAGGCATCCTGCACGCCGGCATAAGCGGAGTAACTCTTAAAGAGCGAGACTGGGATCTCCATCGAGTTTACAATATGGAGCAGGGCTACGGTGATCGCCGTGGCGATGTAAAACCAGATCGCGACGTACATGTGTTTCTCGCGTCGTTTCCACAGGGTGCCGAACAGGTTGATGCAGAAAGCTACCCAAACGACCGCGATGGCGATATCAATGGGCCACTCAAGCTCGGCGTATTCCTTGCTCGAGGTCATCCCCAGCGGAAGGGTGATGGCCGCGCTGACAATGATGGCCTGCCAGCCCCAAAAGTTGAACCAACTCAGGGCATCGCTGAACATCCGCGCCCGGCAGAGGCGCTGCAAGGAGTAATAGACGCCGCAAAACATGCCGTTGCCCACGAACGCGAAGATGACAGCGTTGGTGTGCAGCGGCCGGATGCGTCCGAACGTGGTGAACGGCGTGTCCAGGTTGAGCTGGGGCCAAAACAACTGGCAAGCAACGAGCAACCCGGCCGACATGCCCACCAACCCCCAGATCGAAGTGGCTATGGCAAAGGCCCGAACCACATGGTTGTCGTACTTGAAGGTTTCCATTGGGGGCGCCGGGCGGCGGCCCGGACGTAGGTTGGCGCTTTCTTGTGCGGTAGCGTCGGCACTCATGTTAGGTTCAGGGTTTAATGGGAGGGGCTTGGGTGGGAAAGGGGGGACGGGCATCCGGCCCGAAACCCCACAACTAGGTTCAGGGTTTATGCGGTCGAGTTTGGTCGCGGGAGAGTGGCTTGGGTGGCGCGTCTTCGACCAACATACGGAGCGAAGGCGTATAGACGTCCTCGAATTGGCCCGACTTGACGGCCCAGATGAAGGCGGCAAGGAAGGCCAAGGCAAGGGTCAAACTGACGAAAATGAGTCCCGCGACGACGAACATTAGGCGTTGGGCTGCGAGGACTGATGCGTGGAATTGAGTGGTCGGATAGCCGACCGAACCGCGGTAAAACCCGCACTCGGCCGCCCGCTGCGAGCGCTGCCTCTTCGCTTCCCGATGTCCGTTATCATGGCCATATAGATAGGTCGTTCACAATTCACGGAATCGCTACACAGCTTTTGGCCAAGATTAACCGTTTTTTGCCAACCCGGTGACAAGGTCGGCCAATGGCCCGCTGCAAGCCCACTTCCTGGGCCAGGCAACCTCGGTAGCGCTTTCCTTGGACCATGCCGCCCGCGCGGAATCTTCTGGCGAGCCATCCGGGAATCGGTATGCTCGGTTTCGCGTCATTTATGCGTTCTCATTGCGTTGATTCTCTGCGGAAATTGAACTTGGCCTTGAACGGGTGCCTGTGGCTCTTGCTGGCTGCGGGCGCCGGTTACGCGGCGGACTGGAAGTTGGTCTGGTCGGACGAGTTCGAAAAGCCGGGCCTGCCGGATCCCGCTAAGTGGAGCTATGAAATCGGGTTCATCCGAAATAACGAAGCCCAATATTATACCCGGGAACGCTCGGAAAACGCCCGGGTAGAAAACGGGATGCTGGTCATCGAAGCGCGGAAGGAGCGGTTTGAGAACCCGGAGTTCAAGCCGGTCCCGAACGGCAACGACCGACCGAGACGAGGCCGGGAGTTTGCCGAGTACACCTCGGCCAGCTTGCATACCCGGGCCAAAGCTTCGTGGGCTCAAGGGCGGGTCGAGGTCAGGGCCAAACTTCCGAAAGGTCGTGGCGTCTGGCCGGCGATTTGGATGCTCGGTACGAATATGAACCAGGCGGGGTGGCCGGCCTGCGGTGAAATCGATATTATGGAATACGTGGGTTACGACCCCGGGGTAGTTCAAGCCCATGTGCATACTGGCAAGTACAACCACATCCAACACACGAGTAAGGGGGATCAAATCAAAATCCCGGATGCCGAGGACGCCTTCCACGTCTATGCGGTCGAGTGGGACATCCAGCAGATGGACTTCTTCGTCGACGACCGCAAGTATTTCACTTTTCGAAATGAGGGGACCGGCGCGCCGGCCTGGCCGTTCGACAAGGACCAGTACCTCATTCTTAACCTGGCCATCGGCGGGGATTGGGGCGGGGCCAAGGGCATCGATGACAGCATCTTTCCCCAGCGCTTCTATATCGATTACGTCCGAGTCTATCAGAAGCCGTTGAGGTGACAGAGGGGCGGCAAATGGCTACCAAACCGACCGGCTGAGAAATCGGGGTAGGTCGGTGAGCGGCCCGAAAGACTCGCTTGAAAGTCACTTGGATCAGCGGTTGGGGGGTATCCCCCGACTACATGAGGCCATGGGTGGATCGAAATCTGCCTGGCTCAACCCATGTCTTTCTCGCTCCGACTGCTGGCGTGGCGCAAGCGGCGACGGACAGTGATCAGATCGTGGCTTGGTCATTGGGCGCATGGCGAGTACTGGATCACGCCTCGCGCGGAAACGCCTTTCCCGGACCAGTTTTACTGCTGGCGCCGTTCCTGGCGTTCTGCGCCGAAGATCAATTCGGCGGCCGAGCGTCCCGGGCCCAAGTGCGCTGGCTGCGCCGTTGGTTTCAGCGCAAGCCCGCCGAGGCGTTGGACGATTTTCGGCAACGCGCGGGCTTGGGTCAGCGAGTGCATGGCGCGCTTGGAAAGGCTGATCGTCAAGAAGCCTTGGGGCCGCACCCGCGTCAACCGAGTCTTCAAGCCAGCCAGTCGCCCTACGCGTCCGCAGACCTTCTGGAGGGACTGGATACGCTGGAGGAATCCCCTTCGCCCGGCTTGCTGAAATTCGTTGCGCAGGGCCTGCCTGCTCATTGGCGCGCGCTGGTCGGAGGCGGGGATCCACTCCTGGATGGGAAGGCGGTGTGCCGCGCAATACCCGGTTGCAAGCTGATTCCGGACGCTACCCACGAACCGGCCACCCTTCTGGCGGCGATAAAGGGGCCACTCGATGCGCTTTGACGCCTGCGCTCATACCTACGATGAGAACGCCTCGCCCCAGCATGCGTTCGCCGCGCTCGTGGCCGAGTTCATCCAACCCCAGCCTGGAGCACCGGTTCTCGAATTGGGCGCCGGCACCGGCGCCCTAACCCGGCGCCTCATGGCTTCCGTTAGCGCAAACCTCCGCGCCACCGATGCGTCGCGGGCCATGGTGGCGCGCGGTAGGGAAAAGGTGCCGGAAGCCTCCTGGAGTCAATTGGATGCTTTTGTGGAGGTCGTCCCGCAGAGCGCCCTCCAAACTTCCTCCGGTCTCCTTCAGTGGGCCAACGACCCGACCCAGGTTTTAAACGCCTGGCGCGCCAGTCTCGCTCCCGGTGGAAAAATGGTCCATGCCTTCCCCTGTCTCCCCTGCCTGGGCGAGTGGCGGTCCCTGGTACCGGAAAGCCCGGTTCATTGGCGGGACGAGAGCGCCTGGCGAGAAATCTTCAACCGCGCAGGCCTCCACGTGAGCCGGTCGCAGGCGTGGGTCCTCCGACCGGTTTTTCCTTCCGCCCTTGCCTTGGTTCGCAGTTTGCACCTGAGCGGTGTGACCGGCCGGCCCCGAATAGGACCAGGCCGGCTGCGTCAGGCGCTCCGGTCGTACGATCTGCGGTTCCGCGACCCGCCGGGCGTCTATGCGACGTGGGTCTGGATGGCCATCGAGGCGACCGTATAATCCGGCTCAGGCCCCCATGCCGTCTTCAAATGAACCGGCGGCGATGGGGAAGCACAGATTATCGCGCACGTACTGGATACCGTTGGCGGAAGTGGCATCGAGATCGCGATAAGCGCTTTCGGCTTCCACCACGAGGGGCGCGGACTTGACGCCCATGGCTTGGCAATAGCGCTGCGGGTAGCCGGTGTGAATGAGCAATTCGGCGTAGCGAACCATGTTGAGATCTCCCGAGGGGATATCCACGAACTGCATGGCCCGCTTTTGCCAACCCGGTTCCATCATGCGCAACGGGATGCCGGAACGAATGGTGAAATTCTTGACGTGACAGGCATAGATGCGCGAAGCCACTTTGAGGAAACGCGTCTCCCAGTCCTCCCCCTCCCAACAGTGGGACGGATCGGCGTTGACGCCCAAACATTTGTCCCCGCCGCAAATCTCGACCAGCAGGTTGAAATCATCCGCGCACATGGCCGCTGTCCCGGGGTGGATCTCGTGGGCGAGTACAATCCCGAGCTTGTTGGCGTGAGCCCGAATCTTTGCGGTCTTTTTTACGAACCGTTCCTGACCTTCCTTGAGAAGGTCGTAGTCGCCCCCCTTCCAGAAGCCCCACGGATAACCGGTGGCCAGTTCCCAACCGAACGCCACACCCCAGAACATGGGCACGATTTTCACGCCCAACTCAGCGCACAAATCAAGCAGTTTCAGGGTGTAGTCCTCGGCCCACGCCTCGATTTCAGCCACGGGTTTCTTGGCGACATCCGCCGGGATGAACGGCCGAATGGTCGGACTCCCCGTCCAAGCGGTCGTCTGGACCCAAATCGGGCAATGGGCAGACACGCCGTCCAAGCTCAGCTTGGCTTTAGCAAAGGCCGCCTTGATTTCCTTGGCGCTCTTGAAACCCTTATCGCTTTGAAGCATGAAATTGGAAGGCTGGGCTCCGGAGGCGCCGGATTTCGCGGCGTAATCCAGGAACTGCGTCAGGGATTTCGCGCCATGTTGGGCGCCTTCGATACTGGGGTGGAAACAATTATTCGGCATAAGGTCTTTCTCAGGAGTTAAGCGTATGTTTGTTCAAGAACCGACTGAGGAATAAGGGTGAGTACAAACAAATGCAAGCGGTTTTTTTCGGACGACTTTTCCACTGGCCAAGACTGATTTCGCGCGGCGCGCGCGAGGAGGGCGCTTACGGAATGCGAAGATAATCTGAGAGCGCTAACGACTCTTGGAATCAGGCGCCACGTTGCTGAGTTTGAGCATGACAAACTCGTTGGCATAGGGTTGAGCGCCGCCAAGATGCCAAACCCTAAAACCATAAGGATGCCAATCGAAATTCAGGCTGGTAGTTTCCGACTGTACCACCTGCATTCCGAAATAATCGGCTTGTCGCGCTCTATGGGAATGGCCGGCCAAATAAGCCTGAACGCCATACCGCCGGCAAAGCTCAAGAACCTCCCGTCGCTTCTTAATCGGCAGATTATCATGGCCATCCGCTTCATCCGGCGCCTTTGAAAAGACCGGGATGTGGCCGATCACGAAAAGGCGACGCCCTTTGGCGAACCCGCTCTCGAGGGTCTGGCGAAACCAGGCATCGTGTTTGGCGGATTCGACCGGCACCTCGGCTTTCCAAAGCTGGGTATTCACAATGACGAAGACGCAGTCTCCCCGCTCAATAGAATAGTAATCCCGCCCCACGGTCTCGCGGTAAAGCGCCAACGACCGAGGAGTCGGCATCTCCCCGAGGTCGTGGTTACCCGGCGCGCAGTAGCAGGGCATGTGAAAGCGCTTCTTCGCGGCGCAAAAATCCTTGAACGCGCTCGGATTGGGGGTATGGACCAAGTCCCCGCAGATAAACACCAAATCGGGTTTCAGGGCGTTGATCTGATCCACAGCCTTCTCGAAGCGAGAGGCATCGGCCGCGTAATCGGTCATCCCAAACTGGGGGTCGCACATCTGCGCGATGGTCAGCGGCGCACCCTCCATCGCCACGCTCCGCTTCGCCACCGAATGGCATCCAGTCGCCAAAGCGACCACGCCGGCCAGCGCCAACACAACCCCAACCAGGCGGGCGACGGCCGCAAAAGCCTTATGAAAGCGGCTGTCGGCGCATCCCCTGGATTGAGGCATCGTTGCCGGGGCGCGTACTCCACCAACGATGATTCGATAATACTTGCGTTTAAGAGCGTTCATATCTACGATGCTTCATAATAGTCCTCGAGGGATGGGTCCGCTCAAGACGAATCGGTGGGGTGGAGTTTGGGTATCAGTTGCCACGCCAGGTCTTAATCTCAGATTGATGGATGGCGTTTAGCATTGCAGATCAACCACTTACGAATACGATTCAAATCGGAGCTTGACTTGCCGGGAATCTTTCGTATCATGCCTACGGCTTGAGGTAATAAGCGTAACAAACAGAAAAATGAAATCGAACACAGGTAAGAATTTGAACAAAAAGAACTTAAAGATCGCGGCAATCAAAACCGAGACCCCAGTGCCTTCGGCGCCAACCAAGCCATCCGCGCCGCCCCCGAGTTCAACGCTTCGACCCGGTGCTGTCAAAACCCCAGTCTCCGCTCCTGTCACTCCAGCGGCGGTTCCGAGTAAGGCGCCGACCGTTGCGCCGGCGGCCCCTGCTCTCGCGCCGAAACCGCTCCCGGCGGCAACTGCTGCCACCCCTCCGGTCAAGGCGGCGCCTGCAGTGGCGGCCCCTTCCTTAGCCTCACTCGCGGCAAAGGAGATTGCGACTCCGGCCGCCCAGAGACCTTCAACCTCCTGCACCATTGCCGAGACCCCCAAAGCCGTGGCCAAGCCCGAGTTAGTCAAAGTCAATTTCACGCTACTGGATCCCGTTGCGACACTGGTCACTCTGGCCGGGGAATTCAACAACTGGTCCCCCGATACGCTCGCGCTCAAACGCCAAGGCGAAGGGCATTGGCAGACGACAGTCGCCCTAAAGCCTGGCAAATACCAGTATAAATTCGTGGTCGACGGCGCCTGGGTATCCGATCCTAAATCTACACAGACGACTTGCAACGAATTCGGAACGCTCAACTCGGTCATCGAGGTAAAACTGTAACCGGGAACGGTAATTCGGCTCGCGCCCCTGAGGGGGCGAGCCGCCCAACGGTTGTTAAAGTTTCTGTTGGCGCGCGGGTATCATGCGCGCGCAGGCGAAAAGTCCGCGGCAGGGTGGGAGTGTCCCCGTACTTAATCCAATAAAGGCCGTCGCTGATTAAAGGTCTTAAGGACCAGTTCCCCGAAGATGGTATTGGCCCAGGCGAACCATGACCGGGTAAATCGCTTGGGGTCGTCTTTGTGGAATGCCTCGTGCATGAACCCGGTTCCAGCGTGGGTCTTTTGCAGGGTCGCCAGGCAGTAGCGAATCTCCGCGTCGTTCGTGCTGGTCAACCCCTGGACAATGAGTCCGAGAGGCCAGATCATATCCATCCCGACATGCGGTCCTCCCGGGCCGTTAGCGGCAGTTCCCTGGCAATAGTACGGGTTGCCATCGGAAAGGACCAATTTGCGGGTGTTGAGATAGACCTTGTCATCCGGTTTCACCGCACCAATGTAGGGCAACGACAGCAGGCTCGGAACGTTGCCGTCATCGATGCAGTAATAATTACCGAAGGCGTCGATCTCATAGGGATAGACTTGGCCGAAACGGGGATGAGAGACGACGGCGTACTGCTGGAGCGCGTGGGCGACCTCATCCGCCAGCGCGCGGCATTGCCCGGCAGCCGCGACATCGTGGTGGATTTGCTCGAGCATCTCGCCGGCCTGGCGGAGGCTGATGACGGCAAAGAAATTAGACGGAACCAGGAACGGGAACACGGTCGAATCGTCGCTGGGCCGGAACATGGAAAAGATGAGCCCGACGGGTTTGGCAGGATGCCCGTAACCGCCTCCGGCCAGCGTGTCGCTTTGCGTTTCGGTGCGGCGTTGGAAACGGTAAGGTCCCCTGCCCTGTTTCCGTTGCTGTTCGCGGAAGGTCTGGAGGATCTTCAGAAGAGCGTCCCTTGAGGTCGTGTCAAATGGTTTCGTGTCCCCGGTTGATTTCCAATAATTCCAGGCCAGCCGGATCGGGTAGCAAAGGGAGTCGATTTCCCATTTTCGTTCATGAACGCCGGGCTTCATTTCGGTAAGGTCGCTCTTCCATTCGCTCACCTTGGCCTCGTCTTTGTAAAATGCATTGGCGTACGGGTCCTTGAGAATGCAGCGCGCTTGCCGGTTGATCACTCCGGCAATCAATTGCTGGAGATTCGGATCGTCCTTCATGAGAGGCAGGTAGGGCCACACCTGCGCCACGCTGTCCCGCAGCCACATCGCATCGATGTCGCCAGTAATCACGTAGGTGTCCGGCTTGCCATCCACGATCTCGAAATCCACAGTCGTATCGAGCGTGTTGGGGAAACAATTCTCGAACATCCAACCAATCTCTTTGTTCCCGATGGATGACCGGACGCGCTCGATCACACGTTCCACGGCTGGGCTCTTAAACTTGCGTTTCGCCTCGGCGACCCGCGCGATGGCAAAGCCCGACTCGGCCGCCCCGCTCGCGACCGAGCCGAGGGCCAAAGCCGAGGTGAGCAACGATGTATCCCGGATGAATTGTCTTCGATTCATAATAAGTGCTGGAAAGCGGCAGCGTGACGGGTGAGCCGGACAATGGCAAGGCTTTTCAAACTCACGATAATGCCTTGTTCGCCGGTAAAACCCAGGCCGAAGGCCAAGCATCGAAGCCAATCCGCGGGTAATATCCCTCCGCCTTCGGTGCCGCCAACAAAATGAGCTTCGCCCGACGGCCCAGCTTCCTCTGGGTGAGGGCGATCAACTGCTTGCCAATACCACGTCTCTGATAGGACTGATCGACTGCCAGGTCCGACAGATAACAGCAAAACTCGAAGTCGGTGAGAGATCGCGCCACCCCCACCAGCGTTTCCCGATCCCAGGCCGTGCAGATCAGATTCGCGTGTCGGAGCATCTGTTCAATACTGTTCGGATCATCTACTGGACGCCGCTCGGCCAAAGTTGAGCGGCGTAGTAGATCTATAAACTCCGCCGGAGTAATCTTGCGCGAATCCGAAAATTGAATGTTCACCGGCATAGCGCGCCCGCAACCTGAATATCCTAAGCGCGGTGGTTCCGCGCTCGATCACTTCTGGTCCAACTTACGCAAGGCAAAGGCGTAGGCGCCGATGGCCACGGCCTCGCTGGTGCCAAGCCGCGAAATGCCGACGCCGAGACGCGCCATCGGGTCGTATTTAAGCTTGCGCTGGGTGCCGGGAACAGTGATTTCGCGCGTCGCTCCCCGAAGGAACTTCCGGCGCTCGGCGGCGTCCTCAAGGTTAAAAGCCACCTGCACGAGGCGACGGAAGGCGTTGCCATCGGGCCCCGTATAGCGGCCGTTCAATTCGCCAACCAGCGCGGGCAGGAATAAAGGCGCGGAGCCCGACACCCCGCCGCCAATCACCGCCAGACCATCCACCAGAGTAAGCGCCTGCGCCATCGCGTCGCCCACTACTTCGCCCAACCGACGGAATGCCTCGACCGCCGCCTCCTTGTTCCCGGGTTTCTTGCCGCGGCCGATAGCGAAAATGTCCTTGGGTTCGGGCGCCTGTTCGAACGGGATGCCCGCCTTCTCGGCGAAGGCGCGGCGCACGGCGCGAATGCTGGCGCCTTCCTCGGCGTTCATCTGGGGTTGGAGCTTGTTGCGCAACAGCCAGACCTCTCCTGCCATCGAGTTATCCCCAACAAATAGTTCGCCATCGCGCACGATCCCGCCGCCAAATCCAGTCCCCAGCGTCACGCCGAACAGGTTCTTGTAACGCTTCGGGCTGCCGGCCTTCTCCAGAAGCCCGTTCACGTAAGGCAGGAAGCCGGCGATCGCTTCGCCGTACACAAACAAGTCACCATCGTTATTGATATAGACCGGGATGCCGAAGTGCCGTTCCAGCATCGGTCCCAAGGCCACTCCCCCCCGGAACCCAGGCAGGTTGCCAAGATCGCCCAGGATGCCATTCGGATAATCGGCCGGTCCAGGAAAGGCAAAGCTGATCGCCACCGGGGCTTTCTGGCACTGCTTCTTAATGGAGGTAAACCCCTCGATGATGTTAGCAAGGCAGCGATCCAAATTATCGCCATTGGACGCCATAGCCACAGTCTCGGTCACGGGCTCGTTGGCCAGGATCGCGGAAAACCGGAAGTTCGTACCCCCGGCGTCGAGGGTCATGACAATACGTGAGTCGTGGGTGGATTTCATAGCTCGGGAATGCTCGGTGAATTTATGCCTTCTGAAGCTGCGGAGCCGGCTTCTTTCCCCCCTTAAGAGAGAGCAAGAAGAGGTAAGCGAAACAGGCGGCGGGAACGATGAAAGCCATGGCCTTCATACCGGCGTCCACCAGTTGCCCCATCACCAGGGGCACGATGGCCCCGCCTGAAATCGCCATGCACATTAACCCGCTCAACTCGTTGGCGCGCTCGGGTTTCTCCTCGACCGTGATGGAGAAGAGCATCGGCCAGATATTCGCGAACCCGAGGCCGGCAGCGAAAATACCCGCGATGGCCAAACTGGCCGATCCCGTCATGATAGCGGCCGCGCCCAGCGTTCCCAACAGAGCGGACAGGCGGAAACAAGTGCGCGGGCTCATGATGGTAAGGAGAACACCGCCCAGAAGACGGCCAACCGTAAGCAACGCGAAAAACAGGGCGGGGCCGAACTTACTGGCGGTATCATCACTAACCCCAATCACCTTGAGCGTCGGCAGTAGAAACCGCCCCATCGAAGCCTCCGCGCCGACGTAGAGGAAGATGCCCAAAACCGCGAGCATGAATACCGGCTCCTTCAGCAGACCAAGGCTCGTCCCGATGCTCGGGGGAACGTCGGCTTTCGTCTCCTGGACCTTCACCATAAGCACGCCCACGAAGGCGATGATCATGAGGACGCAAAAGAACGGAAACGTGCCTCGCCAGCCCATCTGCTGGAAAAGCGCAATCGAGCTAACCGCCGTGACCAAATAGGTGCTGGCTGTGCTCCCAAGCCCCTTGATGCCCTGAGCAAAACTCAAGTTCCGGCTGTAGCCCCCCTGGGCGCTCACATCACGCATGATCGGATTACCCGACACTTGCAGGAAGGTGGTGCCAACGCCCAGCAGGAAGATGCAGCCCAGCAAGAGCGGAAAACTCGGCGGCTGGAGCGACGGGATCAAGCAGGCGATCGCGTTCAGGCCCAAACCCAGCAAGAGGAGCTTCTTCTTCCCCACGCGCGCCGCCAGCAAACCGCCCGGCACGCTGAAAGCCGCGAAGGCGATAAATACGAAAAACGAGAGCAAGGTCGACATCACATTGCTCAGGTCGTATTGCTTCTTGACCGCATCGGACATCGGTCCCATGGCATCGGCCAGTCCCATGAGGAAAAAGGCGAGGAAGATCGGGAGGGTTCGCATACAATTCGTCGGTTCGATTTCTATTTTGTTGGTCAGCAGCTATTGGCCGAAGTGTAGGGCGATGGCCAATGGTTGGAAAGAAATTTGTCAATGACGTGAATTATCGCGCGCACTGGCTGGCATCAGGGCCGGGGGCCGGCTTTCGGGCGCGGCGGCCCATTTATAATCGGGAGCCGAGACCATCTCGAAATCGAGTTCGCCGCCGGCCGTCATCTCCTGGTGCGCGAGGTAGGTCCGGTTCAGAGGCGTCCCGTTGAGACTCGCGGCATGGATGTACGGGTGTTGGGTCCCGTTGTTCCGAGCCGTAACGGTGAAGGTCTTGCCGCCGGCCAAGCGCAGGGTTGCGCGGTCGAACAGGGGGCTGCCAATAATGTAATTGGTATCGCCAGGACAAACCGGGTAAAACCCGAGCGCGCTGAAGACATACCACGCCGACATCTGGCCCGTATCCTCATCGCCGCATAAGCCGTCAGGAGTGGCCTGGTAAAGCTGGGTCATCACAGATCGGATGCGCGACTGCGTCTTCCACGGCTGACCTACATAGTCGTATAGATAGATCATATGATGAATCGGTTCGTTCCCATGGGCGTACTGCCCCATGTCCAACGCCGCCATCTCGGTCATTTCATGGATAGGACTACCGTATGTTCCGACGCGGAACGAGTTGGGAGCCGTGAAGACCCCCTCCAGCTTGCTGGCGAACGCGCTGTCACCGCCCATGAGCTTGATGAGATTGGGCAAGTCGTGGAACACGCACCAGGTCCAATGCCACGAGCAGCCCTCGGTGAAGGGGCCGCCCCATTCGTCGGGGTAGAAGGGTTCGCACCAGGAACCGTCCGCTTTGCGCCCGCGCATAAAGCCAATGTTCTTGTCGAAGAGGTTCTGGTAGTTCAACGCCTTGCGATAGAACTCATCCGCGACCGTCCGTTGGCCGGACGCCTCGGCTACGCGCGCCAGACAGAAGTCGTCGTAGGCATATTCCAGCGTCTTGGCGGTCGCCTCGGAAACGCTGGGTTCCCCGGGCGTGGACGAATACGGAACATAACCCAGCCGGTGATAATACTCGGCGCCATCACGGCCAATCGCCGAGCAATCTTTAGGCGCTTGGGTCGTGGCGTCATGAACCATGGCGGTAACCGCCTTGGCTGCGTCAAAACTGCGAATGCCCTTGGCCCACCCATCCGCCAGCAGCGAAAAGGCGTGATTGCCAATCATGCACGACCGATGTCCGGGGCTCGACCACGAGGGGAGCCACCCGCTTTGGTCGTAGGCGTTGATCAGTCCTTGCAGGATCTCGGCGCTGATCTCCGGAAACAGCAGATTGTAGAGCGGATGCGCGGCGCGGAAGGTGTCCCAGAACCCGGTGTCCGTGTAGAGCACTCCCTCATGAAGTTTGCCGTCATAAGGGCTGAAATAGACCGCCTGCCGATGTTCGTCCAACTCGTAGAAACGGTGAGGATAAACGACGCTTCGATACAGCGCGGAATAGAAAGCCCGCCGCTGGTCCTCGGTGCCGCCCTCGACCCGAGCGCGGTTGAACGCTTCGTTCCAACGCTCCTCGGCCCGGCTGCGAATGGCGTCGAAATCCGCCGCGCCAATCTCCGTCTCCAGGTTGCGCAAGGCTTGTTCAGGGCTGATGAACGAAGAGGCGACCTTGCAACCCACTCGACCGTTCTGGTTGGCTTCGAACTTGACAAATGCCCCCGCATGTTTGTCCTCCAACCGGGTATCGCCCGCCTTTACGCCATCGGGCGACCATACGCCAAAGCCGGCGAAGGGGCGGTCGAAAACGAGGACGAAGTAGTTGCCAAAATTGGTCGGCACGCCGCCATGATTATTGCGGCAGATACCGATGATTTTGTTTTGAGACGGAATTATCTCGACGGAAGAACCGCCCGGAAAGGCGTCCAACACGACATACGCGTCCGTGGGCTGCTCGAAAGTAAACCGGAAGCAAGCGCACCGCTCGGTCGGAGTGACCTCAATGGTCGCCTTCCAGGTATCCAGATGCGCGCGATAGTAACTCGGCTCAGCCACTTCCTCCTGGTGACGAAACTCCGATGCCCGGTCCTCCTCATTGACCGCCAATTTGCCCGAGACCGCCATCAAGGAAAAGGCGGCGTATTCGTTCATCCAAGGACTCGGCTGGTGGGTCTGGCGGATGCCGCGCAACCGGGGCTCGCGGTATTGGTAGTAGAAGGAATCGCGCTCCGGCTGCGTGTAGGGCGCCCAGGTATTCATCGGAAACGGCAAGGCGATGGCGGGGTATTCATTGCCATGCGAGAATTGGAACCGGGAATCCGTCCCTTGCAATGGATTAGCCAAGGCCACGGGCCCGCGATCCGCCGCCGGGGCCAGCGCCAGTCCCAGGAGGAAGCAGGCGGACCCGACGGCCAGGGACTTTAGGGCGGTCGTCGCCCATCGCGCACCGCAGAGAATTTCGTTAAGCATAAGGTCTGGAAGTAAGAAACAGGATGATTCCCGCGGCGCTGGCTTAAACCGTGTAGGTTCCTGACGCGACCGTGCCGCCATGACCGGTCCAATTGGTGTGGGAAAACTGGCCGCGGGGTTGGTCCACGCGCTCGTACGTGTGGGCGCCAAAATAGTCACGCTGCGCTTGCAACAGGTTGGCGGGCAGTCGCTCGCTCCGGTAGGAATCGTAGAATGCCAGCGCCGTGCTGATGGCGGGAACGGGAATGCCCTTCTTGACCGCCGTCGCCACCACATTGCGCCACGACCGCTGCGATTCCTTGATGGCGCGCTTGAAAAACGGGTCCAAGAGCAGATTCGTCAAAGCCGGATTTTGATCAAAAGCCTCTTTGATCTTGCCCAGAAACACGCTGCGAATGATGCACCCGCCGCGCCACATTAAGGCAATGCCGCCATAATTGAGATTCCAACCATATTCCTTGGCGGCCGCCCGCATCAGCATATAGCCTTGAGCGTAGGAGCATATTTTCGAGGCGTAGAGGGCCCGCCGAATGTCTTCGATGAAGGCCTGTGGCTGGTTCCGGATCGCCGGGCGCGGACCTTTGAGTTTCCTGGCCGCCGCCACCCGCTCGTCTTTAAGCGCCGATATGCAGCGGGCATAGACTGCTTCCGCAATGAGAGTGATGGGTATGCCCAAGTCCTGCGAGGACATCACCGTCCATTTCCCGGTGCCCTTTTGGCCGGCGGCGTCGAGAATTTTGTCGACGAGCGGCTGTCCGTCCGTGTCCTTGTAGGCAAGGATATCACGGGTGATCTCGACCAGATAAGAGTTGAGCTCGCCTTGCTGCCATTCGGCGAAGACCTGGTGCATCTGGTCGGCGCCGAGACCCAGTCCAACCTTCATGAGGTGGTAGGCCTCGCAGATCAGTTGCATGTCTCCGTACTCGATGCCGTTGTGGACCATCTTCACGTAATGGCCCGCGCCGTTCTCGCCAACCCAATCGCAGCAGGGCGAACCATCGTCGACCTTCGCTGAAATCCGCTGAAAAATATCCTTTACATGCGGCCAGGCAGCGGGGGACCCGCCCGGCATAATGCTCGGACCTCGCCGCGCCCCTTCTTCCCCGCCCGACACGCCCGTGCCCACGTAGAGCAGGCCCTTGGACTCGACGTACTTCGTGCGCCGGGTCGTGTCCTCAAATAGGGAATTCCCGCCATCGATGATGATGTCGCCCGGCTCCAGGCGCGGCAACAGATGTTCGATGAATTCGTCCACCGGTTTGCCGGCCTTGACCATGAGCATCACCCGGCGCGGCCGCTTGAGCAGAGCCGCCATCTCTTCGTAGGAATGAGCACCCAGGACCTGGGTTCCTTTGGCTTCGTGGTTGAGGAACTCGTCCACTTTCGAGACGGTGCGGTTGAAGGCCACGACGGTAATCCCGTGGTCATTCATGTTCAAAATCAGGTTCTGGCCCATCACGGCCAAACCGATTACAGCAATATCAGCTTTCGGCTCCATAGGCTTTTATTTTTTTCGTCAGAGGCGCGTGTACGGTGCGCTAACCGCCGAGTTGCACCCGCTTGTCGGTTTCCAAGAGGGTCTTGAGCGCCGGCCACTCCACCTCGTTCATGTCTTTGAATGCGTTCAGATAAACGGCGACCACTTCTGAGGGGTACTTGGCCAGAAGCACCTCAACGGCGGACTGGAGTTTGGTATCCTCGACCGTCGCGGGCAGGTCATCGACGACCCCCTCCTTGTGAACGATGCCCAGACTGTCAAGGAAATCCACCAGCATGGCGTTATGCTTCTTGAGCAACCAGGACCTGAGCAGATTCCCGGTGACCATATCCAAAGCAGGACGCGTTAGCGTGGACAGCATGGTCGCATGGCGCTGTTCCCTCGGTTGACGTTCCAGGAACACGGGCCGCACCTTGCGGGCTTGCGCCACGGCGCCGATCGTGGCGCGATAGAGCGGCTTATCCGCGTCGTAGGCGTAGGTGAGGATCTCCGTCGCCAGGCTGGGCGACATGAAACCAAATAGTTCGTGTGAGGCAAGCATGTTGGTTGAATCTCTGCGTTACAATTTAGAAAATCAGCGGCGGGCGGATCATCCGATCGTCGTGAGCGAAATCTTATGCTTTTTTGCCAGCGCTTCGCAAGTTTCCTGTTCCAGGAGGAGAGATTTGCCGTTCTCGACCGCCAGAGCCGAGATTCGGGAAGCGGCGCAAGTTTCAAGGGTCTTCGGCCCGAGACAGGGGATATCGAACCTCCAATCATGGTTCTCCTTGGCCACCTTGACCGCGACGGCTCCACCTTTCTTTCCGGCGAGTTCTCCGCCGCGCGCCAGGCATTGATCGGTGCCCTCGAAACCCTCGACCGCGAGCACGGTCCCATCTTTGACAACCACCATCTGCCCGATCTCCAGGCGGGAGATTTCCTTGGCAATACGATGCCCATACCTGAGGTCGCCTCGCTGGGCTTCCGACAAGCCGGGTCCCATCCGAAACCCCGCGCCCGGCATGAGCGGCTTGAGCCAGGGAGTCGCTTCAATCAATTCGACTCCGTCTTTTTTCAGCTCGTCGGCGATAGCTCCAAAGATCGAGTGCGCGTTCTTTTCTTTGAGTCGAAAAAGCAGCGCCATGGCCCGCAGATCGGGACGAAGATCATACAGATTTCCGGGAGCGATTTGGCCCGCCATGATGCATTGCCGAACCTCCCGGTCCGTGAAGACCGCGATCATCTTTGCTAACTGCCCCACGCGGAGCCAGACTATGTCATCCACCAACTCCGCCAGCGCCGGGTCGGTCTCGCCCTTGAAAGCGACCGCCACTAACCGCTGGACTCCCATCCGGCGCGCTTGCCGGGCGAAGACCAGCGGCAAGGAGCGATTGCCCGCGATGATCCCAAGCTGTTCGGGCTGAACGGTCATTTCACCGTGTTAACCAGGGGGGCGAACCCTTGAATTCTCACTTCAAGACGGTCCCCCGGGACAATCGGCCCGATCCCACTGGGCGTTCCGGTAAGGATGACATCTCCCGGGAGCAACGTCAGGTTCGTCGAGATGAAGCTCACCAGGTGGTGACAATTGAAAATGAGCTGGCTGGTGTTCGAATTCTGGCGCAACTGGCCATTCTGATATAGCTCGATGCTCAAATCGTGCGGGTCGATCTTGGTCTCGACGTACGGCCCCAGGGGGGTAAACGTATCGAACGATTTGGCCCGAGCCCATTGGCTCTCACCGCGCTGGATTGTCCGGTCACTGATGTCCTGCGCCGCCGTATAGCCAAGAATGTAACGCGCCGCCCCAGTCGGGGTTACGTTCCGCACTCGCCGCCCAATAACGATGGCCAATTCCGCCTCATAATCCGTCCGGTGCGCCGGGAACGGGATCTCAATTTTACCGCCGTCAGCTAAAAGGGACGTGGTGGCTTTGAACCAGAACAGAGGTTCGCGCGGCAGGGGCTGGTTCGTCTCCCGCGCGTGATCGGAATAATTCAATCCGACGGCGATCACTTTCGAGGGTGCCACGGGAGTGAGGGTCTTCAAACCCTTGTGGGGGGTCGGCTTGCGGTCAAAAGACGGCGATCCGAAAACATCCCCGCGAAGACGAAAGATCTCGCCCTCCACCACCTTAGCGTAGAAGACCTCGTCACCCTTTTGAAATCTACCAATGGATGCCATAGTGTGCGACCCATGTAACAGAACGCCTCCGCGCAAGCAAGACGAAAGAAAGCCGCGAGCAAGGCCGCGAATCCGAATCAAAGACGGGGGCAAGCCATACCCTCTCGGGGGGGGCTCGGCTCGCCTCGCCCCCCCATGAACGTCCGTATCGAAGCGAGACCGCGAACCTCCTCGCCCCAGCCGCTCTCCTCCAAAGTAGGCGAGGGAGCAGTCATCGCCGCTGTTGAAATTCGGGGGCGCGATGTGCAAGGTTCAGTCTTGGGGAATTCACTGCTGAAAGCCAGCAGGACCCGGAAGCCCAAACGACTGCAGTGCCGCCAGGATTTGGCAGGCGGAGCGCGAGGTTCACGAAAGCCAACGATTGTCAAGGGGGCGAGGCGTGACGCAATTGGCGCCGTTATGTCGCTTTTTGTCCATTTAATTGCATTTATTTCTTGAAAATCAGTCAAGAATATGGCCAAATAGCCTCTTGAGGTCTGTTTGGGCGCGACATAGAGGTGCTCCAGCCGATCGGGTGCGATGGTTGCAATTGCCCCGCAATGGCGGATATTCTCTTGTGCTCGTGTGGCGCCCTTTGGTGTTTGGCGTCTTCAAACACCCGCCTCGTCTGCTGGCGATGCGGCATTTGCCCTGAAAACGATCCTCGGCGGCGATACCGTCGACCGGGCGAAAATGTGTGAACCAAAACAGAATCTGATCGTCTGATACTTTATGCTGAACAGGAAAGAGAACAAACCGGCTGACGGAGCGGTTGGCCGCAGCCATCGTGCCGATCAGGCTGCGGGACAGAAACCACACGCTCAACGGCGCCGTTTTATTATCTCATCGAAAGCTCCGGGCGTCCGCGCCGATGCGGCGACGCCAAATGAGCCTGCGTCGCCCGGCAAAACCCCGGGCGCCGCTGTTCACAAGCCCGCCCCTCCGACTCCCGAAGCCCCC
>Ga0316217_10000571_pt1 | contig 51979 bp, 46 predicted proteins | sample 1anoAmetaG_FD_203633 | JGI IMG/M metagenome (GOLD analysis project Ga0316217, IMG submission 203633) | Freshwater microbial communities from Trout Bog Lake, Wisconsin, USA - 1anoA | ecosystem: Environmental > Aquatic > Freshwater > Lake > Hypolimnion/Profundal zone | place: USA: Wisconsin...
TGATACTGAATTGATTTGCAACTAATAGCTATATTTGAATTGGTCTCCCTTTTAACCCTCCCTCCCATAGCACCCAACTTCGCCTGCATCCATACCCACATCAATCCGATCCTGCACAAATACCTTTATTCTGGTTGTCGCGTTATTATATTATTAAATTGTTTAGTATCCTGGACAGCTACCATTATGGTCATAACCATTATGGTCATAGTGGGATGACACTCATCTACTACCTCTCGGGGCAAAGGAACTGCATCGGGCAGCACTTGGCCTTGATTGAAGGTAAAAAGCTGTGGTCCACATTCTGAAGAGATACAAATAGATTCGACTGTAGAAGCCAGAGTTCAAGTATGTCTTCAAGACTACCTACGGCGTCTAGCCTATGGTAACCACCTTCGTCAAATGATACACCTGAGCTAAATGTTGTTATTTATGCCCAAGATGGACTTTATTTATGGCCAATATTGATTTTCAAATGTTTGTCTTGATGATGGTTCAATGTTAAGTGAAGCTGGATAAATACAAAGGATAAGAGTTATTTAAGTCAAACGAATCAATAGAGCTTTAGCTAATGCACGTAATGCGGCTGGGGAACACTGGGGTTGGCATGGACCAGAGCAGTCCCACTTTGGTATCCAGCCCCTTAGTATGGTTTTTGGGCAGGATTAGCCAAGTAGCTTTCAGCGTCCTGTCTTCTGGAGTTTCTAGAGCCCACGCAAACTAAACAGCACAAACTCACTGCGAGGAAGTACGACATTATCCCCATCCCTAGTCTCAAGACGTAGATATTGTCGTAGGCTGGACCGCAAAACAAGTTGACGGTTGTTTGGAGGTCTTCTCCGATTACCTTGCAGTTGATGCTGGAAAACAAGCCATAGTTAGGGTCGATGAGGGTAAAGATGCTAGTCAGACTGCTATTGATGTTTGTGAAGGTTGTAGTCAGTGCGTTGACTTTGGTGACCAAACTTGTGATATCGTTATTGACTGTGTTGGCTCTTGGATAGACTCCAGAAGAGCTAGATGAGCTTCCCACGGTTGGACCCAAAGCAGTTTCCTTTACTTTGTAGTAATTGGTCCACACATTATTTAGAATGGTGTTGAAGGTGCATGTTGCTCCGTACCTTGATATTAAATCAGTTGACAAAACTTTTCCCGGAGTCAAATAGTAGTACAAAGATTGGGCAGTATCCATGCATCCTGAACATCCTCCCGATGTTGAACTCACCCCATTGCTGCAAGTACTTGAGTTGCCTTGGTTTCCATTCGAAACGGAGCAAGTAAAATTATAAGTGTTGGGGGAGGTCATCGAATTGGAAGGAACCCAGCTATCGGCTGTGCAAGCTGCGTTACAGTTACTTTGTCCACTGCAGGTTTACAGACCTAGAAGCTTATTGATGGAAGTGCTATCACTTATGTCAATGATTTGACTCAAAGCGTATTGGTTGATGACACTGAGAACGCTGCTCATGGCAGTACTGATAGGAGTAGTGTAGGTAGTCACATTAAAACCAGTTATGGTCTTCATAACTCCGTTGATCTGACCCAAATAGGTGGTTACATTTGCCCCTCCGATTTTAGTCAGGATATCTCCATCCCCGAAAGGCATACAAGCGCCAGCATAGTTCAAGTTGGCTGTGGTTGTTGTGCTCTGGAAGTCAACTGCGTTAAATAATCGATACTTTGGAAGTTTTGTTGGCTACTCAATGCATCTTGAAGGAAGTTGCAGCCCCATGTCTGCACAGGCAGCAAAACCGAGAAAAAGATGGCAATTAAAAAGCCGATGATGGTCAAAATGAAGAGGAGGAAACAAAGCAAATACAGAAGCCATCTACAGCAATCTTTCTTTTAGGTGCAAAGGCAAAGGGCTATTAGGATGGATACCGCTGAGAGGACAATCACAACAATGCATATAATAGTGGTCAGGAGTTTAAAGCTGACTGTCCCTTGAGATGCGTTTTTGAGGTTATCGTTGATTGATTTGTAGTTGGAGTTTGCGCTTGTTTGGAAGCTATTGGCTGAACTAGAGGCAGAAGCTAGAGATGAATTGAGTGTGGCTATGTTTGAATTAATGCTGCTGGCATTGCTCTTTAAAGTGCTGAGAATTTGCTAAAGCGTATAGACTACTTGGTAAAGAGGGTAGACAATGCCGTTTTGGGATTTGTAGCTGCCCAGAACTGAAGGGAAAAGCGATGAAATACTTCCAGTTGTGATGGAGGCGTCAAAGGGTGTGTTGTAGGTCAGAGTAAGGTCACTTCCATTGGCGTCATTGTTCGATATTTTGATGATATCAGCTTCTGTTGTCTGAGCCTGTGTGATAGCCTGATTGAGGGGGGTAGTGGATGTATTGTCGTAGAGCTGCGAAAAGTTGGAGTTAATATAGGTCAAGTTTCCATTGATTTGGTTTAGAGTGTTAGCTATCGAATTGATTCCGATGAAAAAATTGCCAGCGTTGGAGAAGTTTCCATTCAAGGCATCATCGTAAGTTACTGCCGCAGCGCATACGGTCTTTTGCAACCCCTCTTTGTTGCTGGTCGTGGCGCTCAAAACTGCGTTATAACAGATTTACCATAAACTGCCAGCACAATGGCTCCAACAAGGGTGACCACAACTGAGATGATAGGCCATCTAATCTAACAGGTACTAAACTATTCGTACTAGTCCTTTCTGCAGCAGCAGCTGCTGGGACAAGTGCCAGGGCAGCAGCAACAGCACATCAGAAAGGGGAACAATATGATAACGAGAACTATTCCAACCAAAAACTCAACTAGAAATAGGGCTAGGCCTGACTTATTGTTCTGGACCAGTGTGTTTGCATCAGATCCCTGCTTGTTGACAATAAGTTTGAAGACTGCCACACTAAATAAACAGTGAAATACCCGTCGATTCCTAGAGTTGTGTTGACACTGTCAAGGTAGCTACTTCTTGAAACATTAGTGGAGAGGCTGGATCTTGAATATCCAGAACAAACTGTGTCTAAGGATTAGATGCGGGTTGAAGTGGTTTGATAGGACCCGAGGTTACGTATTGAGGGAAATTAGTATGTGGGAGAGTTGGTTGAGTACCAAGCAAATATGGCCAGAGCAAAAACTGCTATAACGCTTGTCTTTTGAAGAGTTGGGCTCATTAAATATTTATAAGTATAGCAGTGACTACTTTCCAGTTAAATTTTTAAAAATAAATCCAATCCCTTTATGGCTGTTTGTCCTTTGGAAAAACTATAAAGAGAAAACTCTAGCTAAAAAGCATATTTACAATCATGAATCGTCAAAAAAAGATGTGAAAAAGTTCGAAACAGCAAATATGGGATTCCAAAACGTTATGAAATAGAAGCAAGAGGACTAAAGAGAGTAAAACCTAGAAGATTACATGAATAACGAAACAATGCCACAAATAGTCAATTAGTACATAGATCATCAAAATTTGCTTTTGTTCAAACATTTTGAGACCCATTCTTCCAGCTGAGAGAAGTAGATTTAAGTGGATTTTTCAGATATGCGCTAGACTTAATTTTTTGTTGCTTAAACAAGCTCGTCAATATCTCTGATTTCATTTCTATAACATAATCTTTTTTAAATCTATTCAAACAATCTCAAAGCTGGGTTCAGCTGTGGGGAATAAGGGGGCAAATATAGTTTTCTGCACTTACTCACAAGCAATTGATTAGCTAACTTTTTTGTTTAATCTTTCAAACTTTAGAAATACTTGACATGAATGTAGTTAAGGTCAGTGACCAAAACTGGTGGCCTAACTTAGGCTAAGCTCGACATGCCTTTATACTTCTCTAGTAAAAATGAGAGACTTTTCTAAAAATCTTAGCTACTGTAGAAACCTTTCTTAACGTCCCAATAAAGTACTTTTTAGTGGGTGAGAGCAACTATCAATGATACATAGATCTTTTCAAACTCCTTCTAGCCGGTTTTTAGAATTATTTCTGGAGACTTTGAAAACTTTTAATTCACGAAGTTGTTCGCCAAGAAAGTGTTTTAATCAAGGTAAATGAACTAAACTTACTACTGACATAAAGATTCGTAATAGGCAGCATATTTGAACCTTACATCTATTGTATCGGCCTTGTTGGTGTGCCTAGCGAGCTTTGCAGACCTCATCCCCAAAGAGAATCCCAAGTTGATAAGGGTTCTGTTGATTTTGGCCCTTGAAAAAAAAAGATCGCATTTGACTAGAATATATTTCGAAATCTGCATAGCTGTGTAAAAGGGCTTTTCTTTCAAAATTTCAAGAATGAGCTCTTACAGTTTGTAGGTTTTCTAGTATTTTCTCTTTTGGTACTTGGAAAGAACTCTGACTCCACAACTGACCTTATTCTTTGACTTATACTCCTGGTATTTATGGACCACGGCTGAGTAAGAAAGGCCAAGATATCGAGCTGCTTCCTTCAAATCAAAAGTCTTCAATAAGAAATCTTCATCTGTGAGCTTTTAGTCCTAGGGGTGCTCAAATTTGGTTTTCTTGCCTAGATTGCCTGAAATATCTTGATTTCTTTACTTGAAAAAGTCATAGACTTTAAATATTCTGTTCAGCATTGCAATTTTATCCTAAGTAATGGTGGTCCTCGTTTTGCGATTAGGGTTGATTGGCTTCTTATGAGTGTAAGGTGAGATTTTCTTTCTCATAGGTTCCTCTTCTAAATTAAAACTGGCTTATGAGTAAGTAAAGTTACAAACGTTTTCTTACTAAAACTTATTTGGATGATCTTATTATTCAGGCTTCGTAAAGAATGGATTTTAAGCTTCCTGCTTCGGGTGCTTTAACCCGAAATAGCCTTAACCTGAGAATTTTTGGGGAAAACTCTTTACTTTTGTTTAAATATCCGAATGAGAAGTTACTTATCTCCTTGGATTATTCTATAAGTTTTTTTCTTTTTACTGAGCATGGTAACAAGAGGTATCAGCTTCACATTCTTTTTTCAAATCCATTTAAAAGGCGAAGTGAAATTGATGAATTTATACCTTACTAATAATCAGTATTTATAAAGCTGGCATTATAAAATCTAAACACACTTAGTCAACAAATGTTGCCTTGAAGAAAAGCTCATATTTTTGAGCAAAATGTGAAAAAACTTAAGAAATTATTTAAATATCACTCTAATAAGGCATAGTTGAAGAAGAAAAAAAAATGACTTTGATTTAAGGTTTCATTAGAATAGATTTATTGACTTGAAATTTATGAAACAAAAGTTATTTTTTAGGTAAGAACGAAAAGAAGTCATATAACTTTAAATTTATGAGAAATTAAATGTTTTGGCACAAAAGCAAACTTAACTTTACAATTTTAGATTTAGGTTTCATTATCATAAATGCAATTGATTCCATCAAATAGGTATAATAAATGCTTGTCAGTGATAAATAAAGAACATAGGCCTTAGGCGACTTCACAAACCAAAAAGAAAAGGAATACTATTCTAGTTTATGCCAAATCTTCAAACCGATGAAGAACCCAGAACCTGGAGACTGGTTACATGGTCATAAAGAAGCTCATCAAGCTTACACAAATTACAAACTGCCCAACTACAATTAAGTTACCCCCTAAAGAAACATCATCTATATTCAAGAGTTCGGAAAGTTCAACAAATAGTTCATAAAAGAACTTACTGACTTTTGCAGTGCTTTCTATCTCACACTCCAAGTGAAGTGTATGCCACCATTGAACTTCTAAGCTGAACTAAAAGGTATCAAAAAGCGCAAGGGATATTGCGCATAGCAGTACTTAGCTCAAGATATTTTGGCTTATATGGAAAAAAGGGTGCCAAAAGATGCTTATTGTGTCATGGGCGTCACTCTAAACGACATCTATCCAGGGGATAGCTGGAACTTTGTCTATGGGTGGGCAAAGTATAAGGCCAGAGTAGGCATTTTTTCATTTGTTAGATGGGATGAAGACTTTTTCAATGGAGACAAAAATGTGATAGATTGGAAACTAATTCGATATCCTTCGATGAGAACAATGGTTCATGAGATAGGTCACATGTTTGCTGTTACTCATTGTGTCTACAATAGATGCCTAATGAATGGGTTTAACAATATTGAAGAAAATTATCTGAACCCTCTTTAATTTTGCCCAATTTGCTACAGAAAGATATGCAAAAATATAGGATTTGACAAATCTTAAAGACATAAAAGACTCATTCAATATTGCTAAGAAAGTGATATCAAATAGTTGAAAAAAGACCAACTATTATATGAAGAACTCTTGAAGCTTGACCTTAAGTTAGGACCTTAGGTTCGAGAAAAATAAATAAAAAAAACTATTACCACCCAAAATACCAATTTTTCTCAGCAATTAGCGCAAAAAACTATAAGTAAGCCGATTGTCACAAGCTCTAATAATGCCCCTAAGAATGTAGGAAAATCATTGTTTAAGCCAAGTACAATCAATGGGCTGATTCCTACGTATAAATAGGTCTAGAGAGCTTAGTTTGACCCAAAAATAATACCGAAAACTAATCTTTCTTTGAAGCCAAGACTAGCTCAAAAGCCGCCGGAGGCTAAGAAAAATGAAGTTTTAAAACCCAAAGAAGTTGTATTTAACGCAAACAACCGAGGAAAGAGTACTCAGATAGGCATTCGCAGAAACTGATACTAATCTTAATAAAAGTTGTTCTTACTTTGGATTAAATAAACCATTTTTGAATTAATGTTATATTTAATCATTAATAAAGGGTCGATGAGGATATTATAAGCAATATCTCTTTACCTAATACTTGGGATTGTATGTACTCTAGGTAAAAATATCATGAATTCCACTCCCTTGAAGCCTATCTAATCCAAAGTAGCTAACAAGTCTTTTCTGGAACCTCAAACCAATGCAGTGAGTGAATTGTGTTCTCCATATGCAAATAGATCGTAGCTTGTGAATTAGTATGACCTAAACGTTGCGAGAGGCTACATCACTTTAATAAACTCAACTTTGAAAATCGATGGGTATTTGCTTTACTATGGTTAGGTTGTCAGTAATGAAGTTAATCGCTAAAGGGGAGGGATCGGCAGCATGGGATCAGATTAACAACAACCTGACCAATCTCATTTTGTTTATAGCTTCCTTTGCTGTTGGTCTAGTTGTCTTGCTTTTGACTTGGCCCTTCCTTTTGTGTTGCTGCTTATGCAGCTGCTGCACATCTAGAAGAAGCAAAGGTACATAGAATGCTTTGTTGATCTTTTTCTTTATTGGTCTCCTTCTGGCAGTTGGCACCTGCATTTACGGTATGTATGCATTGAATTAGGTTTGGTCTAAACTTTGGACATCGGAAACGCCATCCGAAAAACAGGTTGCTCAGCTGCAATCATTCCCAACGACCTCCTATATGGCAATAAAACAAACGATGGCAAATCCTTTTATAGTGGCTTCTACCAAATAACTAACCAAATTGTTGATTTACAGGCCAATCTAGGAAACATTTCAAGCCAGTTTGCAATTCTGAATCCTGGTAGCCCCGACAAAACCATGGATAATGCTCTACAGCTGATTCAGACCGCTAAAAGCAATACTGTGAAGATATCAAACAATGACGCCATAGGATCGGATTTAGTTTTGAGCTACCCTGCCCCAATAAATGAATCTATTGCCCTCTAGAATATTCCTTCCTTTTTCCCTCAATTTCTAGGAAGCTATTCATCTCAAAGTGGGTTAGTTTGGGGGATTTACCAAGTCCTTGATAATTTAGATGTAATTCTACAAAATCTGAGGCAAAATACGATAGAGTACGATAATGAACTCACAAATCTAAACACTGGAATTGGCTAAATAAAGAGTTAAACTTAGTTTATCATTCAAGATCTTAATGACTCCTAAACTACACTTTAAGGTTATCTTTCTTCAGTTCAAAACTTTATTACCTATAGCGACATCAGCTTTAAAACCTTTTATGGGGTTGTGATTGGACTGAGTGCAATAGCCTTACTATCTGCCTGCTTTACAACTAAATGCAATTGCTGCAGATTTATGGTTCCTCTTAGCTGCGTTTTACTGTTCTTTGCGGCTCTTATTGGGTTTATCATTTCTGTGACTTTGACTATCGCTTTGCCTCCTTTGACTTGGTCTTGTGCTTTTGTATAAGATAGCTTGAAGAGTGAAGCTAGTTTCTAGTGTAAGTATGCCCTTACTCAGCAAATTTCGATTTTTTGATTGACCAGAAAACACTTTCGCAGATTTCAGTATGCATGCCTTACGGTAATGGTGACATTGTTTCAAAGATAGGCATTGATGCAGTCGCTGGATTGAATAACCTCACTTAAGTCATCAAAACTCTTAATACCTTCCAGATTGATTAGTACAAAGGACCAATCCTTGAAAATCTACAAATAGGCATTGAAGCAATCACTGATTTTGCTTAAAGTCGCATAATCGATATATCTGATACTCAGAATCTAGCTCTACTAGCCAAAATAGCTAATCCGACTCTCTATAACTATTAACATTGTTTTGACCTGTTAAAGAATGATAGCTGGGTCCCTAGTAATCACCCAAATACAGCTTATCAGAAGGATTACATTCCCTGTAGTTCTACGATAGGTAAGTCAGGAGATTAACTTACTTGTCCCAATGGTATTACGAATGTTGATTCTTGTACTGGTTGCATGGATTCGGGCTCTCTTTCGAATTACTACTACAGAAACCCATCTGCAGTGCTTCTAGATGATCTGAACACAAGATACAATACTACTTGTACTTTCAACGACTAGTTGAACAACATTTGGAAAAACTACTATTTGGTCAAAGCTAACGCCTTAGGTCCAGATGTTCAAGGAGTTCCCAGCACTTCGGGGGTTCTCCCCAGACTAATCACTACCAAAGGAGACATCGATCTTCTGGTAAGTACTATTGATCCTGCCCTTCCAACCATCTTCAAAAACATTTTGACTGATTTAAACGACATTGACAACATCATTGACCCCAATTATGGTCTTATTGCTGGCCTAAACTGCAAATTAATGGGATAAGACTTCCAAAGGTTAGAACAAGCCATTTGTGGGAGCATCTACACTAACATTTATACGGCTAGACTCGTTTTAGGAATAGCTTCATATGGTATTCTACTTGCGCTTTTCATTGCAGTGCCTCTCGGGAAGAAATTGGTAGGATCCAGAAGATTTTAAGATCCTTAGTTGATTAGATAGTAGTCAAGAATACTATTGGATCAAGAACCTCAAGCCATCTAAAGTGAAAGTGTCTAAGGAAATGAAGTTCCTTCTAATAGAGCTGCGGAAGGAAGAAGAGGAGCTGATAGAATTGCACCTAATGGACCTGTTTATTTTGTCTTTGAAAATTCAGAAGGCCGAAGACAATCATTAAGGTTGGTATGAAGAAATGATACTTTAGTCGATGGCATAAATTATCATTTTCATGAAATTTTTCCGTTTTGGTTCATTTTCATAAATTAGCAACAGAACTGTTCTTTAAAGCACTAAGGCTCCAAAAGTTACGAATATGTATAATTAGGGCACTTTATGTTATTTGTTTTTAATTGAGAATGACCAGACTTAGTGATTAGTGAATATTACTAAATCTTAACTGTTAAATGTCAGCTTAATTGGAAAGTACATACAACTAAAGTCCAGAACGCACTGCACATCGTCTAAGGCAGCCAAAATTGGAAATTTCTTCAGTTGCTAACTCGTCATCACCCAATCAATAAGCTACAGATAGACTATGTGTGAATAGGTCTAATGTTACCAAAAATTTGCAAAACATCTACCTCAAGGAAACAGAAAGGTACATCATCAAAAGCTACTATAACTCACCAGTAGTGCTGACTTAGCACGAAGAATAATCAGAGTCACAGAATTCTTCTTGGAAATTCTTTTAGAATGCCGAAAGTAAAAAAGTGGAAGAGGAAGTGAACAAATTCTAAATTTTGCTCACAAAGTTTGGACTTTTTGAGGTTTTTCGAACTTTTTAGCTCTGTAGGGAAAAGTTGATTGAAATACTCAGCAGTGAGGAAAAGACAGAGTGTAACAAAAATAAAATATAAATACTTGAAGCCATCGCTAATCTAAAAATGTAGCTATCCAAGACACATGATTTCTCTTTGTAAAAAAGTAGCTATGAAGAATAAGTCAAAGAGCTTCTCATGGATCTTAGTAAAATGAGAAAGCAGAATGATTTTCTGAAGGACAAGAATGCTGAGCTTTATTAGAGATTACAAAAATACTAAAACTCTGAAAGCTTCCTTTAAAATAGTCTTTTTTGTAACAGTATTGAGATCAACAATTCCACTTCATTTGCCTCATAGAGTCTAAAATAACTTTCATTTGACCTGCAGCTCGAAAGCTTGAAAATCAAGGAGCTTTAGACTGTTTCTAACAGCTTTTTGGAAGAATCCCAAAAATCAATCTCATCAGTTTCACAGCTAGTTAGCAAGAATTAATCTAAAAGAAATGAAAATGAAGGCTTAATTCAAGAAAAGAAAGAAAAATATAGGTGTTTTCATCATTAATCTTGGAAAATGTTAGTTATGAACTGCATCAAATTGGCGAAAACGATATTTAAAAACCAATTCCAGGCCACAAATTTAGCTTTGATAGACAAAGACTGCTAAAGTGAATTAAAGGCTATATTAGAAAGCTACAAAGATTATAAAAAAGCGGTTCGTGAGCAAAACGAACAAAGCTATCTTAGCTAATGCTCCAACTTTTTTAGCTTTATTGAAAGTCACTCTAGTCAGCTGTCAAGTCTAGTTGATAGCAATCTAAAAGAGTATAAAACCAAAAAAAAACTCGGATAAGAAAGAACAAAGTGATTTATTTGGTTCCAAAAGCATTTTTTACCATTTTTTTCCCCTAAAGGTTAGATCATAAATACAGCTATTTATTGTTAATAAATTTAATTTTCACCTAAGCTAATCATATTAGATTCTTATTGAACTTGAAACCATGAGCTTCTCAGGGTCTAACAACATTAGAGTCGCAAAAATATTTTATCTCAAAGAAAAAAACCGCCCTCCTTTGGCAAATGAAAAAGAAAAAGTTCAGCTTTCTGCTGTCCACCTATCATCAATCATTCAAACACAAAAAAAAGAGGCGATAAATCAAGAAATGATGCAGTTAGCTAAAAAGATAAACTAATCAAATCCTTTTAGGCCTTTCTTGTTGACCGAGCGCCCAAAATCGCAGCATAACTCAAACTCAAAAACTAAATTCAGTGAGAGAAATATTTACAGCAGCGTAGGAATGAAAACAAAGAAGGTGCTTGACCCTTCTAGCTTTTATTTGAGTGAGATTGCAGATGAGAAATGGAATGGAAGTGCAGTCAAGGAGTCACAATAAGCGATGAATAGATTTGAGAGAAGTAAGTCTAGTAAAAAAAACTACAAAATGCGAAAGTATGAGTTCAAAGTGTTTTTGAATGATAGGGAAGCAAAACCTCCCATAGTCAATGAAAAAGAAATAAAATAAGTTATTTATGAGAAGGAAGAGATAAATAAGTGGGGCTAAAGCTAGCCTAAAATCCTGTTTTCAAGGGCTCATAAGATTAGTGCCCGCCGCAAACATTTGTAGTCTTAATTGCAAGTGCTTGGTAGCAGCTTTAGGATTAAAAAGTAAGGCTAAATCCTCCGACACCAATCATGATTTTAATAACTTCATAATAAAGGTCACTTTAGGGAACCATCTCCAATAAAAACAATCAAATGCGTTTTGAAGCAGTTAGATGAGCAAAGAGTGTTCTGTTTTGGTCAATTTTTGATCTTAATTAATGTTATTATTGAAGGAATTCAATTTCTTTTATTAATCTTTAAGCGATGATAAGCCAAATACTTAGTCATGCTCTACTCGCAGTTGCAATTTGGTTGATCACAGTTATCACCTTGAAAAAGAAGAACTAGCAAAGCTCAAATAACGACAAAATAGTAAGAAATATGACTCTCTGCCATGAACTATAATTCACATACAACTTTTAATAAATTGAGACTAAAAGGAAAAAAAAAAACAGGCACAAAAAGAAATAGAAAAAGCCTTAAGCAGCAGACACTGTCTAAAGTAAGTAAAAGTCAAAGAATTAGTAAGAAGACAATAGATAAGAGTTCAACTAAGGATCTTAATAGAAAATCGAGAGCCAAAACAACCAATAATAGTCACCTACAGTAAAAATGTCCAAAAAGAATGAAGAAGACAACAGAACGAAAAATGACTAAACCTTAAACCAAGAAAAGCAAGAAAAAGGGTAATAAATGTAAATAGAGGATAAAAATGAACAAAAAGTGGAGCTCAGCCAAACTTCATAATCATAAAAGCGTAAGTAATTTGTGATTGCTGAAATTTAGTTGATAAGAAATTACTTTTTGGAAGATTTAGAGTAAATTGCGCACTTTAATGGCAGATATGGTCATTATAAACTTAACCTTTAGGGCTCAAAGAAATCTCTCACTCTATAGTGGACATACAATAAAAACTACCCCCAGTAGCTGATTGAGGTCACTATGAATAAACAAGTCCTTAACCCGCTTGAACTTTAAGCTATTTAGTCCATTTTAAGTTTTCAAAAATAAAAGTTCAATTCTTAAAAATAATACCCTTACATCTTCAACTTAACGACATCAATCTACCAAGATTTGCTTTTAGTGATAAATTTCGCAGCCTAAGAAGAAAAGCCGTAAAAAGCATCTACTCCTAGCAAAGTGCTGCAGCCAAAACAAGAAATAGACGTTGAACACATAGATCTAACTAAACAACTCACTGATCCCAATCACATTAAAGCAAAAAAAGAGATTTACGGCAAAATCTTGGATTAGATCTTCTATTTGCATGATATGGTCGAAAAACCTGATATTTCAACAATGATGAAGAATGCAAACGAATAAACGCAGGCTAGTAAGCTGCTAGGCTCAAGAGGTCGCTATTAGGCTGAGTTCGATCAATTGAAAATGATTGGTGAAGGTGGCTTTGGAAGAGTTTACATAGTCAAACACAAGCTAGATGGCAACATCTACGCAATTAAGAAGGCAATAATCAACTACTAGGACCTAAATGACCGCAAAATGTTGAAGGAAGTCTCTCTACTTTCGAAGCTAAACCATCCGAACATAGTCAGGTACTATCAATCTTGGCTAGAAGATGCCACCTGCATGTAACAGATAATATCTGACATGGAGTATTCTTCAGACTAGGTCTCAAAAATCGAGGAGCTAAACCATATCATGAATAAGTGGAAGCACAGTCGCTCAGGACACATCGCCTTTTAATCAGGAAGCTAGAACAGCTATAATGCCTCCATTGTTTAGAACAGTGGCATAGTGTTTGCAGAAGATGAAGATAGTGACATTGCTTTTGAAGATGGAGGAGAAGATATGGAGCTTTCAAATGGTTCCAGCATCAATGAAGCTAGCCACAACTAAAACCACTCCGAAAAGTCTTCATCTGTGATGAATAACCTTGAGGTTTTTCCTTTCAAAATTCTATATATTGCTATGGAGTTCTGCAATGGCATCAATTTAAGAGAGTTCATTAACACTCGATTCGAAGAAGAGGAGCAAAAGATTCAAATACTCAGAGGCATCCTTTAAGGTTTAGCTTACATCCATCAAAAAAAGATAATTCATAGAGATCTCAAGCCAGCTAACATTTTCCTTACTTAGAATAACAAAGTAAAGATTGGAGATTTTGGACTTGCCACTTCTGAAGACCGCTCTATGAGCTTATCTCTGTAGTCTTATGAGTTTGACCCTTTTAGTGACAAAACACAGGCAGTGGGCACTGGTTTTTACAGAGCTCCTGAGCAACTCAGATGCAATAAATACGACGAAAAGGTAGACATTTACTCATTGGGAATCATCATGCTTTAGCTTTTCTACAGGTTTAGAACCACTATGGAGAGAGCAGATGTCTTGAAAGAAGTCACTCAAACTCAGAAACTGCCGAAGGATTTTATGGTTTAACGGGCCGGAACAGACATTCTTGAGAGTATTTTGAATAGCTTAAATGAAAACCCGAAGAAAAGACCAAGTGCCCATCAGCTTCTTTAAAGTTTCAGAAACAAGTACTTCTCTCAGCTTGTTTCTTGCATCGCTAACCCCAAACATTTTCAATTCTCAGAGTTACTTAATCAGCTTTTTAACATAAAAAACTAAGCTGTAACTCCAATAATGTGGAGAGACAACTATAAAAGCTATCTTACTTCAAAGCTTTAGAAAATTTACCACATCCATAAGGCTACTTTGTTCCCAACTTTACCTTTGATTCCTGTCCAAGACTTTCAAATGCTTAATAACCAAAAAATAAAAACCAACAGAAATAACAAATATCTTCTGATATCCAACAGAGGTGTTGTGCTTTAGTATACTTCGAATAGTCTTAAAACCTGGCTGAAATACGTAAAATAGGATTTTAAGAGAAAAAAGATGCAGTCACTGGAATAACAAAGATCAAGTATAAGAAGATACACTTTCTAAAAAGTAGTGAATTGGCAAAAACCAAGAGAAAAAGAAGATTTGTACTATCACTAAAAGATTGTGACAGCTTTTGACCTTGCCTACAAAGCTGAGGAAGGTTTTAATGCTTTCTACTTTTGTTAAGTTCTTAAGATATGTGAAGCAATCACTCTGACACTCAATTTGACGCAAAAAACGCCGCCAATTTACCTTTTCCACTCTCAGCTATTCAACTTACTTGCTTAAAAGTATAACTTAGAAAAAGAAAAGTTTTATGGAACCCTTTTGTCAATAGACGAGTAAGAGTTCAATTCTTCCTCTTTGGCGAAAAGAGTAAGCTTTTTTGAATAACAAAATTTACCTTTGAACTTTGCGAAAAGACTATGCAGTATAATGTAGAAATAGTTCGATGACCCTTTCTAAATGCTTAAATAGCTAGAGATAGACGCTGAGAATGAAAAGTTGATGGAAATCCAAGATGAGATTCATTAGATATTGACCATTAGGTAAAGAATCAATGGCAGAAATAAGCTAAAGTGGAAAGTTCTAATCCCGCAACCAAGCACCAACGGCTACTTTTGGGAAATAGGACTCATAAAAGGTCTCACTTCTCTTGAATAATATGCCAATGGACAGTAGTTTTACAACTACCACATAGAGATGGGGCTTGACGCGGAAAAAGAGATGGTAGATGTTAGCATTTGGTGCATTGGCTAGTACTTGGAGGAGTAAATGCAAAAGATAATTCTAGAGTGTTGGCAGAATGGCCTAAGTACTAGATGGTATGATTGGCAAATTGGAGAAAGGTAAGACCACAGTTCTCGCTACAGTATAATCTTAAAACGGAAGAACGAAAGAGTTCATGTGATGATCAGAAACAACGAGGCTAGGACTGATTATAAGGAAGAAAGAGGCAAATAGCCGTCCTTCTTCGGTTTCGAACATTTCAACTGTGACGTAATAAAGCTCAACAATATCACTCATTACCATTGATTTTAGATTAATATTCATACAAATCTATAAAATTCACATTTAGTCCGAAAGCTATTCAGCTTATGAAGCCCAATATGAAACGTCTCCCATTTACTTGCAGCGAAAGAGCTACAACAGACAGCCTCTGTAAGTTATTAGACCCCTTTTATTTCCATTCTCGTACAATGAGATATCTAAAGTTTACTTTCAAGTACTTTTTGGCAAGTAAGGATTTTTGGATTCTACAAAGCTGATATTACTTTGCAAGTGAGACAAGAAAGAAACAGAGGTTTTGAAATAGTAAAGAAATGTAGCAAAAAAAGTAAGAATGAGTATAAAAAACACGATCTATGCTGAAGATTGTAGCTTTTCAAAGCTTTTTGTGTTAGTTAATTGATTTACTATCAAGCTCACAAAGCCATACAAGCTGATGTACTAAGTAGCTTTTTTGTTACTTTTGATATCAGCAGATACAAGAGATAGGGAATTTAGTTATTTTACCCAATGCAAAAACCTATTGCCTTGCTGTGAAAATGCTTTTTTATAATGCATACATCGCATAAGTAGCAATGGTAGGAACGTGGAGGCTGCACCTTCTAGCAAACATCGCAAAAAGAGGCGGATTTCAACAGCTTTGTGTACTATCTTCTTTAAAACAGCAGTACTCTATGAGCTAAAGTTTGTTCTTTTTCGCCTAAGCCAATTGATACTAAACTTCAGCTCTTCTCTCTTGAACTAGCTTGTATTTAAAGATCAAAGTGGCGTCAAACTTGACAGAATGATAGTTAGGCTGACTGGGAGGATAGTGAAATACGCTATAGGTTTTGAGAGTGTAGATAAGGAAGAGAAAGTAGTATAAGCCTAAGTAAACAAAGACAACCTAAGACGGATGTTGCTGTATTTTGAGAGAATTACGAGCTGTATGATGAAGCCTGAGTACAAGACACTTAGGAAGACAGGAATTACGATATGGAATAGCTTTTGAGAGTTTAGCATTGCTTAAATTTAATAATAAAAGTATTCAAAATCAATTCCTCTAGGCTAGCTTGGGCCAATGGCCCCATCATGATTGCTGTAGATTGCTGCAAGTTGATTAAGTTGGTTGGATTGTTGCGTATTGTTGGCTGGATTCAGGGTAATGGGTAAATGTTTGCTCAAAGTTGATAGCATATAATGAACAAAACTAAGAGTTGGGGATAGGCATCGATTCACTGGCACTCCAAAAAAGGTAATACACCTGTCAATTAGTCCACCAGAAATCCATTATCTCCATTTCTCCTTACGACTAGAACCTCTTCTTTACCTCAAGTGAGGACAAGACCATACGTATGTGGGATCTGCGGTTGCACTCCTCAGTCAAACTTTTTAGAAATTAAGCTTTGAGTGGCTTGACCAACTGCGAAAACGACAGAAAGAACTTGCTCTTTGTAGGATCCAACAAGCACCTCTTTTCCTTCGATCTGCGCAAAGAAGGCATCTTTATCTAAGACCTAGCAGCAAAAACATAGTAGCCTCATTATGACGACATTGAGTACATCAAGCTCAACTTGCAAGATGGGGTGCTTGGGGCAGGTGATTACTAGGGAGACATTCGCCTCTACAACCTCAATCTCTAGTGCACATAGCTTTTGGACCAAGGACATAACAATATCGTCAATGCGGTCGAATTCGCAACAACTGAGCAAGGCAGAATCTGCTTTTCTGGAGGCTTTGACTGCAAGCTCATCCACTGGAAGATTTAAGATGAGTAGATTTTAAGGGAGATTGACCTGCAGGAGCTATTTACCAAGCACTAGGTCAAGAACAGCTCAATGCCCTTCATCTACCACATCTATCTGCACAAGACCAGTTTGTTCATCACCACTGAAACGGGCCACGTGATTGCCTTTGCCTTAAAGTAGCTAAAAAAGCACAAATACATCCTTGAGGCCAGCTTGGCAAGGGTGGTTCAATTAAAGGTTCCCTAGTTCAATTAGAATCTATTAGTGACCTTGTCGAGAGATGGCAGCTTCAGCTTGTTTGACCACACCAAAAGACACAATGGGGCACCCCTCTTCCTGCAGAAATACAAATGCACTGAAGAGCCCAACTGGATATAGATCATCAAGAATGAGATAATAGTCAGCAGTGCCATAAACCCCTAACTACATTTTTTCACAGTTAAATGATTGTAGATATCAATTAGTGACCTAATCACCCTAATCTATGCAGAATTGGCTTGTGGGAGCTGAGTTTATTATTTTTGGGAGTGGTTGGAGTGGGAGAATTATTACCACCTGCTGTGTAGTATTGCATTTGTTGATAAATAAAATTGAGCTTTTCCATAAAAGTAACATGATTATATCGCTCTTAGAACTACTTTATCCTTCATTTTACGTTTCAAAATTTACCAGCTTCCACCTCCTCTTATTTCCCTTTTATTGCCCGCTTCTTTCAAGATATTCTTGGCTAATGTTTAATACAATAAATTTAGAGACCATCTGCAAACTATTTCTGATAACTGCTATTAGAAACAAGCAAGAGATAGAGCTTTGCCTATTCTCTTGGAATGGGGTGTAGGGTAGAGTTTCTTCAGCTGGAACGTTAACGCACAGCAGAAGCCACAATCGTTATTCTTGAATATGAAGGTTATGATAAATCAATAGGCCTCTTTGGCATCAATGAAGAATTTGGCGGTGACAGCTATATCTTGGCCTTTTGAGGGCGGAAACCCAATGAAAGCACTGAGAAACCCTTGAAGTGGCAATCTTTTGGTGTGTTGGCGCCACAAATTAGCAGCTCTCTCGAAAAGGTTTAGATTTTGAGCTTAGAGGTGAGGATACTCCAGAGAACTGAGATTGTGATAGGGCAGAGAAGCTACTGAAGCGTTTGCTTTATAGTTCATGTTTATTCGGCTAAACTTAGTATTATAAAACTGATTAATGTGATTATATTACTCTACGCAACCACAATAAACCACACCAAAGTTATACTGCTGAACAAATGGCCTGCCTTTAGGCATCCAAGCTCTCCTACCCTTACTCTTCTTTTGAGAGCTCATTTACTAATTTTCAGTTTTTTGCTCATTTTGTTAAATCTTATCTTTCCCATTCCAGAGAGCTAATCATATTTGCGATGAGTTTTGAAGCAAAGATAGATTTGAGAGTGACATAAGCTACCTATATGCTCTTGTCAGTAGCTAAACTTTGGTAACAATCGCTGAAGAATGCAACAATCAAAATGTAACAATAATTCGTTCAGCTATTGTAATGCTTAGATAGTTTAGGTATTTTCTAGCCTTATTTATTCCGTATCTTATGCATGTATGCTATTTGCTAAAGCTTAAAACAGGTTTTATAGCTATTCTGCTAGTTTCTGTGGCATTTCAGTTTACAAAACGTATCAGCTAACTTTAGACCTGCCTTGATTAGAATGTATGCAAGCGTATTTTGGTCGCCTGTGCTTTAACTTGTACCGACCCTTAACAACAGCTTTTGGATTGGCCGTCAGAAAGAGTGAGATTACTTGAGCTTCTTTATACTTAGTATTGATAGTTACTACGACCAAAAGGCTTCTGCTGTGCGCTAGGCTCTTACCTTATTAATGAATGAATTTTTTCATGTATACTATTTTCTAAACTTTATGAAAACACCTTTTATAGTCCTCCTGCTAGCCTATGCAGCATTTCTGCTTACTCCAACTTACACTATCAGCGATTGCATGTCAAAAATGTGCAAACAATAAGTTATAGACTGCTCTCAGTAAGAGTCCTGTGTGGAAATCATTAACCATTGTGCTTTTAATTGTGCTGATCCGGTCACGCAGCTTGCAGATTGGTAATGTATGGGCAACTGTGCAGGGCCTAAAGAGAATCAGAATGCAAACAAAGTACATATATAATAACTGAGCTCATCGCCTGCGGCAAAGAAAAATGTCCCGACGGTATCTCCGGACTACACGACCTACATCTGCTTTAGAAGCAATGATTGCATAGATACAAACTTATTTGATTGCTTAATTTGGTTATTAAACTGGAGTGAAAGGAAATGGTCAGAAAGAGTGATATAATGCGTGCCTCTTTCTAATTGGCATTTATAAATGTTTAGCAAGATTTTGAAGAAGGCGCAGGAGGTGCGGGTGGAGCAGGAGAAAAACTCAGTCAACCCCAACTAGGTCATCACGGCTAGCAAGAGAATGAAGATCGATGTCCAGAACTTCGCACAGAACGCAATCGACAATGTCATCATCCGCGAAGTCAACTAAGGCTCAGTCTCAGATCTCCACATCATCGTCACTCCTAGCCAGTAGAGGTCCTTCTACAGGAACTCAAGAATCACCTTTGCCTACCACACCACTGAAAAGTACCCCTACGAGGCGCCTGAAGTCAAGTGCCTCAGCAAAATACTACATCCCAATATCGACAAGAATGGAAACGTGTGTCTGAACCTGCTGCGCGAGGGGTGGAAGCCAAACTATGAGCTTTATATGGTGGTGATTGGCTTGCTGCACTTGCTTTAAAACATTAAAGCTGCTGATTTGGAGAAGCCTTTGGACGCAGAGGCAGCCGCCTTGATGAACAAAGACATAGAGGAGTTCGATAAGGTAGTTCAAGAGACCATCCGAGGAAAGCCCTACAATGGCAGGCAGTTCGACAATGTCTACTATGTACCCCAGAAGAAAAAATGATTTGAATGCATAAATTGCCACTAAACCACCAACCATTAAGATCATTGAGGAAAACAAGCATAAAATCCTGAATTGCCATTCAGAGCATTTACTTGGGTTTTTGATTTTAGATAAAAAAATTCACTTTTTAGGCTAATTTTCACTCAAATCCAGAAAGAGTTTGGCTAAATCAATGTGTATTATATAATAGAAGAATGTCTCATTTTATAGAAAACACTTACGACTTGCAGAGTGAGCCCGTTCTCAAAACAATCAGCAAAGAAATAGTTATACCTCCACTCAGCACATTTAAACATGGAACCAATGAGGCCTGCGATCGAGAAGGCGAGAAAAAAATGCTAAAACTGATGTTTTTTCAGTTGCAGAATGCGTAATTAGAAAAAGTGCATCAGGAGAATTCTCTGCAGATGAGGAAACAGTTTTAACAGCTAAGACACAAGCTTGCAAGGAGAGCGCAATACTAGTACGTTTGAATTTACTTAGGACGGTACAAAAGGCTATGGAAAAGAAAGAAAGGTTGCCAAAATTATAGTTATCGTAAATAATCAAGATGAACCCTCAGAAGATTGATTTGCTGAAAAAGCACAGGTCCAAGATCTACGGCAAGCTGGCTGTATTTCATGAGGCCGAAAGCATTTCAAAATAGAAGTAGCAATATTGCCAGTGGTTCGATAGCACCAAGAACAGTCCTTTGAAGTCACCAATCTTCACAAAAGTACACTTTCATAGAGTTAGATGAACTTCTTGCTCTAGAAGATAGGTAACAAGGAGAACAAGTAGAAAAGTCCCATCATTAAAAGGAGCGCAATAGGTAAGAAGAGCAAATACAACCCCATCTTGACCAGGACTGCCAAAGATGAGAGTTTTTTGAGCAATTGAGTGATTTGTTAATTATAGTCAGCTTATAAATGATGGATGATTGAATAAACTTATGACCCGTCTTCTATCAACTCCTATACCAACAGCTATCATACCCTCAGCAGGGTGGCCAAAAACATAATAGGCGCAAAAAGGCAGATTCCGCCTTTGAATAGCTATCTTTTCGTTGAGGCCCATCTACAGGTCAACCAATTACGAGAGTTGCTCTAATCTCACGACAGTAAGCTAAATGGGCCGATATTCACTTTCCCTGCGTGGACCAAATTCAAAACCGATCTCAGGAGCAGTCTCAAAAAATCATTCCAATTAAAGTTGAAGTAGATTGCGGAAGGGAATATCTTGATTATTCCGCCTGGAGATAGTATAAGTATTCGGGCAGATTATTTCTGCCTATCCCCTCATGAGGTGTATACTGTACTTGTTCCTCTGCAAAAGTGCGACATCAACTCGGCCACGATTGCAGTAAGTGAGCCCGGCCTCAAGTGGAAGGCAAACAGCTAGGAAGAACTGCTTTAAGAACTACAACACCAAGAATTCAAATGGGAGTACGCCAATTTGTAGGGTGGAGATCTGCTGCTGATCGGAAGGGACTGTGTCTACGGCAGCTTCAGGTACTTTTGGGTGTAGGTAGAAATGACAGCAAGGAAGTCAAGCACTACGCGTAGTTAAGGATGGTGAAGTATGAGCAATCGAGTTCGTCTTCAAATTCATCTTGATATAGAATAGAGTATGGGAGCAATCATTTGTTGGACTGGATGAGGATCTTCTTGGCTGCCGACACTCCAGTTTCGGAGTACTCGTGGATGCACGAATTCAAATGTTTGTTGCTCTTCTTCAAACTTTCCAAATGCTTCAGGAGCTTCTACAAGTCTAGTTTCAGCTTGTCGTTGGTTTTCTGGATCTCCTCGTTGTGATGCCTGTACATCTTGGATTACCATTCAGTTTTCTCCACTTCTTTTTGGATGTTTCCTTTTTAGAAGGTCTTAGTGGCGATAAAGCCCTCTAACTAAGAAGCCTCGAATTTGGCTCTTGACAGTTATTTTTCTTTTTGAATGATGTTCTTTTTAAAAGATTTGGCAAATGTTTCCAAAGTAGTGGCCATTTTAACTAAATTATCTCTTTGTTCCTTTCTTTTTGATAGCTACATATCAAGCAACTGCATTTGGTTCTCCAAATCACTGCTGTAATCTTAGATGTTAGTGTATTCAAACTGCTTTTGCTTTATTCTTTCTCTCAGTTCTTGCTCTCTTTTCATCAGCTACAGAATGTAAGCCTTCCTTTATCTAAACTATTGTTCAGATTTAGTTGCTTCAGCTTTAAGGCAAGCAACAGCCTATTTCCACTCTTTCAGCTAATTTTGTAACTATCTCTTTCCATTGAGTAGTTCAGCATTTTTCAGAGTGAAACTATCGGCCTATGATGCCAAAAATTGATTGGCAATGGCAAGCTTATCAACCTTTAGATCTATTTAGTTCATTCTTTAACAGATTGCATTCCTCTCAATAAGTAAAGATTTGAGTTCAGTTCTTTTGGAGCTGAGGGATACAAGCAGTGAGCTGATGACGGTTTTGTTCAATTCTTGAGCTTTGGTCGGAGTGTAGAAATCATCAGCTGTATCTGGGAGTTTATCTTCGAAGTCAAGGTATTTAACGTTTTAGCTCATTTTTCTTCTATGATTAATTATATAGAAAAAAAAGATAGAAACACTAATACAGAAGCTAATCGGATGAGGATGTTTTGGAAAACTAAAATTAAATTTAATTATGCAAGAGATAAGTAAAGATGAGCAATCAAAGATTGATAGGGAACCATTTAATTTGCGAAGTTTACTTAGTAGCTTTTGAATTGCATTAGAATAAATCAAATAAATATTCTATACAATATTACCATTATGCACAAAGAGTAGGTGATAACTTCTAAAGTTTGTAATCCATATCTTATGACCTTCATCCGATTGACGCGTTTCTCGTTATTATTCTCTAAGTTCACATCTGAAGCTTAAAGTTTGTTGATTTCTTGGAAGCCTTGGTTCTAATATCCCTAGCTTTAGCCCTCATTTATTGCACTATCTTATTCTATGTGGCTAATATACTCTTTTTGATATTTGGAAAGCAATTCTTCATATTTTTACTTCATTGATTGTATCTCCTCAGTTTCAAGGCCTCTGACTTCTTCAATGTTCTGCCTGAGCTCAAAAGGAGTCTTTATGAGTATGTCTAATAGCTTGATTGAATTTTCAATTTCCTTAATACTATTTTTATTCAACTTTTGTTTTTTGATGAGCTCCTCTCTTTCATTTAAGTATTTAGCTGAAAGGTTCTGGGAAGAGCTTATGAGTTGCTCCACTTGGTAATCTACGTATTCTTTGAACAGCCTTTATGCTTTTGGCAATTACTATAATGGCTGCATAACTTATAAATATCATGGAGATGAAGCTCACTTCTCCTACAAATATATAGAATCATTTGTTGTTAGCTCATCTATTGGTTTGAGCGTACGTTAGTGACTTCCAGTCTTCAGAAAACCAATTTCCTGCATCCTTTCAGTCAAATATTTCTAATCTAACTTGTTTGAAAGAAAGGTAAAGAGTTGATTTATTTTCGCGAAATGGCATAGTAAAGCAATTATGAAGGGAACAATTAAGTCTACCCTCAGTCCCACCATCATAAGCATCACAAAGATGAACAAAGGGTAATATTTGGCTTTCAGTTGGAATGGTTAAATGAATAAGTACTTAAGGTTATCTGGCATAGCAAAGGCATCTTAGACCATGATTATAAACAAAAATTGAATAGGTACTAAGTAACAAAAAGATTACTGCTTGTTTTGACTAAGATATCGAATTCTGGCCAGCTGGGCAGGAAAATAAGGGCTATTCTGTGAATAACCAACAGTAATATTGCTGAATAGCAAGTAAACTACTTTTGGTTGCGAAGCCCAGGATAAGATAGTATGATCCTTTTCCTTATTCTCTCTTCAAATCGGACAATCCCATCACTACAAACATAATCACCTAAGTCTTCTAAGAGCTACTTCAGAGATCCGCATCGAAAAAAAGCCGAAAATCGATAACTTCGTTGTAGAGCTGCTTAGTGCGAAAAAAAGAGCCACTACTACGAGCAATATGAGCAATATTTTGGTTACTATGGTGAGTCCGAGAAAGAATCTTTTGAGTTTTTCTTCAGGAGTCTATCTTTTCAAATGCTTGATTACTCTCATCGATTATTATTTTAGAGGGTTGAATAGATGGGAATAGCAAATTAATACTGTTCATCATTTCAGGTTGTTCATTTCGAGGGCAGTCTTGGTGCTGGAGGCAAACACTCCGAAATTCCTCTACAGCTTCTGGTTGTAGACTCTGTTTCGCTAGTTTATGTAGTTTACGGTCTAATCTTCATCGTACACTCTTCTTCGGCTGAAACTGCTTCTTTTTTATTGTCTATGTTATCTCAAATGTACTGCTTTATTATCTACTGCTGCAATCTATTCAGAGCATCTTACGAAGGCTTTGTCTCCACTCCCTTTAACTGCTATTCGTAGCTCTTTTGATCTTTTTCCAAAGCTTGGCATCGTTTGCCGTATGCTTTGTAGACTGCTTCTTATCCGAAAACGTTCCATCCGAAACTTTAATTTGGTTTCTCCTATTACTCTTTTCTCAATGCACTTCTATTGAGATAGAGCTTGTCTTTGTTCAAGCCTTTAGCTTCGACTTCTTGCTCAGCCTACTTTCTCTTTTTCAGCCATTCTTTTTTCTTCATCATTTTATGGTAGTTCACATCGTTTTACCTTATTTCTTACTCAAGCGCAGCCCTATTGTTGGCAACTTGAGCCTCATTTATTTTCAGCTTTAGCTACATATACTGGTTCACTCTTTCCTCTCCTAGCTTTTGCCTCAGTTTTTAAGAAATCTCAGGAATAGCAGCATCTTTTTCTTATTCTTTTTGACCGTTTTCTTATTTCTGAGGGTTGTTGGCTTTTTCGTACTAAAGTTGTTCTTACCTTCTATCTAAGTCGGCCAAGTTTTTTTCACAAGCTTCAAGTCTTTGCTTATAATTATACGCCTCATTTGGGTCAAGTCCCTAGGACAACAACTTTCTAATTGCATGCTGGTCTCGAATAATTCTCTACCTAGCCTCTCTGATTTGTTGGAAAACCTCTTTCTTAAAAGGATCAAAGCGCAAAAAACCCCTGAAATCATCAATTTCTCCGCAATCTATGATGATGATTGGATAGCGTGGTTTATCCTACTTGTCAATAGGTACTTTGGAGATTTTTCTAATGACCTACATTCCGTCTATCACTTGACCGAAGACCACATGCTTGCCATCTAGATGAGGACATGCCTTGAGAGTTATAAAGAATTGAGACGAATTTGTGTTACGTCCGCAATTGGCCATCGACAGCAAACCTGCGCAGGAATGTGTTCTTGAGAAATTCTCATCTACGAAGGTTCTTCCGTAAATAGAGTAGCCTCCTTTGCCGCCGGAGTTAGAGATGTCACCACCTTGTATGACGAAACCATCGATTATCCTGTGAAACTTCGTATTAAGATAGTGGAGTTTAAGGTTATTAGCTTTTCCGTACTCGCCAGTGCAGAGTCCTCTGAAATTTTCACAAGTTTTGGGGGTGAGGTCATTGAAAAGTTCGTAGATGACTCTTCCTGCTCCTGAGGCCCCAATTTGTACGTCCATGTAAACTCGATAATTTGCTTTTGAACTCATTTTATAATAGATTATAGTTTTTATAGGGATTAAAGGTTAAATATACAAGATTGGCTGTGTTTATAACGATGGCTCTTTGATCTTAGATTTATTCGAGTAAGTGTTTAATTATATTGTAATGCTATGAATACGAAAAACAGTATCACGCCTTGGTATCAGCCCCACCTTGAAACCATCAGAATCCAAGATATTTAGAGTTCTGTTGGTTTTTTCAAATAAAACAAATAAGGCTCGCCTAATCTAAATAGGAGAAAGGCACTTTCCTTACACACTTTAGATACTAGTACCAAACGCAAATAAACTAATGGCTTGCTCCGCCTCAAAACCACGAAATTGCCTGAAAAAATATAGTTTTCAGCTATAAACAAGCAGTTGAGCTAAAAGAATAACTTGGTTAAAAAAGTGATGGTTTTTCGACGTAGGAAGATGGACACTAATAAGAAGTCATTCGAAACGCTGGTAAATGAGTGCTAAATCTTCAAGCCGAAGCATGAGTTGAGCTCTTAAAAAAGCTGGCTGAGACTGCCCAAAATTGGATTGAAAGTGATCAAATGATTAATTTATCATTTTTACAAATGCTTGATATTTCTCCTATGCCTGAATTCCTTCATATCTGGCTCCTCAGATTGTGGCTTTTTCTGCACTGTCTCAGTGCTGTGGTGGCTAATCAGCTTTTTTAGCTCCTTGATCCTAATTTCGTTCAGCTTGAGCTCTTTCTCCTTTTCCTTTAGAATCAGCAGCTTCTTTTCCTCCTCAACCCTTTTCTGCATCAATTATGTTTCAATGGCTTGGATTTTCTCATTCCAGCTTTTCTAGGTTTCCTTCCTTTCTTTCTCAAGCTAAGCGATCTGTTCATCAAGTTGTTGGATGATTTCAGTGGTGACAACATTGGCTGGCTGTGGCTGTGGCTTCTTGGTTTTTTATTTGCTTTCTTTTATCTTTTGTTCCATTTCTTTGATTTTAGCTTGTTTTGTTATGTAAATCTCATGGTTTTTTCTCAGCACTCTTTCATTTTAAATCAGCTTCTCTGACAAGTGCTTACACTAATCTTTGGATTTCGTGATCTGTTCCTTGAGAGATCTGACTTTTTCTTCGTATTCGTTATCGTTTCTAATCAGCTTTAAGGCTTTGGTTTGTTCTCTTTTAACTCTCAAAAGTGCTTCTTTCTCATCTTGCAGGACTTTGAGTTCTTTTTGTAAATTTTTTAGCTAATCTTCTTTGCCCTGAACTCCCCTGCTATCATACACATGCTACAACTGCCTTTTGGTTAGGAATATCTTGTTCTTGAGGTTCATGATCTCAACTTGCTGCTTTTTGAGTTCAGCCTTTTTGGCCTTCATGGTTTCGTCATCTTCAGGTTCCTAGGCATGTATTCCGTACTTCTTGGACTTCTTCTCTCTTTGTATGATCTAATCCATTTGCTTGGCCAGTTCATAGATCTGGGTTTTGAGCTTGATATTCTGTTCAATCATCTTTTCCCTGTTGGGAGTATTCTCGTATACTTTCTTGCCTGGCGTGCTTTTGGAATTGGGGGTATGTGGTTGCGATACGAAATCTTCTTCATAGTTCTAAAGTTCCTGCGTGAGCTGCTTCTGAGAGGCTTCGGGCTAGCTGGCTTGCATCTCGACGTCGACAGTTAGGGGAGCTTTGTTTTTGTCGTTCCCGTCCTCATGGAAGTCTTCCTCATAGTCTTAGTATTTGTATTCAAGGCCCTGTTCCATTTTATTTATTATAAGGAGATTACATCACTAATCACGTTTGACCTTCTTCTGAGGCTTTGAGAGTAGGTCGTTCATGCCGAAAATGGACTCTTTGTGCATCTAAAACTGCACTGGAGCCGTCCTTGTTGCTTTGTCCTTGGCCCCGGTACTTGTGGTCTGAGCATGAACAGCGCTGCGATCAGCGAAAAGTGGTTTGTCGTAGAGATTGTCTCCTTAGCTGTCAGAATTTCCAGCCTACAGGCCTCCTGCGTTATCGAACAGTCTCTGGTCGTAGGCCAGATCCTGATTAGTGGGCTGTGCTTGGCCCAAGGCGACCTTTTCACTAATATCTCTTTCTTGCCTTTTGATTTCTTTCTTCTTCTCAGCCCCCACCTTCTTCAATCTTTCTTCTCTTTCAATCTCTCGCATCCTATGATACCTGAACTCCTCACGCTAACGCAGCTAGTCGTCCTATTCATCCTCATCGTTTTCTTGCTCTTGAATCTTCTTGTACTCCTCCCGTGCCTCCATCGCTGCCCTTCTCAGTTCTTCCTACTTCTTGATGTATTGCTTGTAGTCTACACTCCTCTGTATTTTGGCTCTCTCCTCCAGCTATATTTTCGACTGCCTCTCAGCTACGTACAACGAATCGATGATATCAGCAAAGGATTCGTTAATGGAGTTGTGCTGCAATGACCTGCCGTCTGCTGCCAGCCTCATGTGGATGGGGATGGTGTAGCCTCTTGAGTTTTTCCAGTTGGAGATACAGGGAGGGATTTTCCAGTCGGCCATATCTTTTTGAGTGAGTTTTCTAGGGGGTGATCTCAAGAGAGGAGGGGGTGGAGATCCGGCTCCTTTGGGTAGCTTCCTGTGCTTGTGCATGGGCGGGGCGAGGGGGTCCAGCTGAACTGAATCGATTCTGGCGACTCTTTGCTTGTTGAAGCCTTCCTCTCCTTTGGCTGTGAATTTGACCATCTCTGAAGTGGTATTCCCCAGCTTCTGGATGTTGGTGCCGAAAGCTGACTACTTTTTTACGCCAAGTATCTCATCAATTTTTTCTCTGGCAGTTCGGATGGACTTTGATGAGGCCTCGGTGGTGGGCTTTTGCAGTTCGGCTGGGTCCACGTAGCGGTTTTTGAAGTTGTGGGCGACCTAGCTGTGCTTCTTGGGCTGGTTAACAATCATTTCCAAATATTATAAGAGTTAAGCTTGCTTAAACTCAGTATTTGTAATGGTTGTCTAATATAGGTGTATGTGTATTGGATCATTTGACGAAGGTGGTCACCATTTTCTCTGCCCCATAGGTAGTCTTGAAGACGTACTTGAACTCTGGCTTCTGCAGCCGAATCTATTTGTATCTCTTCAGAATGTGGGCTATAGCAATCTTGCCTTCAATCAAGGCCAAGTGCTGTCCGATGCAGTTTCTTTGCCCCGAGTTGAAGGGGAAGAAAGAGAAGGGGTCTACCTTTTTGAGGTCGATGGTGTCCCAGCGATCAGGGTTGAATATCTAAGGGTTGTCATAAAACTCTGTCTTGAAATGGTTGGCAGACATGTGTACGGTGAGGCGTGTTCCAGCCTTGATGGGTATGGAACCTATGTAATGGTCCTTGACGGCTTCCCTATTAAAGGGTCCAGGGGCGGGGAGATACATCCTTAAGACTTCCTTTTGGCACTTATCGATGAACTTGAGCTACTTGACTTGTTCGTGGGTGATGTTCTCGAGATCATCTCCAATGACTGCCTCTACTTCCTGCCTGGCTCTGTTCTAGAAGGACTTGTTTTTGGCGAGCTGGTACAGGACGATAGACGTGTTGTGTTGTTGGCTGTGGTTTCTGTGCCTGCGAAAAAGAAGGTCCTGAACTAATCAATCAAGTCTCGAGTGTTGTAACACTCCTTCTCTGCCTTGCCTCCTTCTTTCTGCCCATCCTTCGGCAGCTTCTGGTCATCCTTGAGCAGCTTCTACTTGATGACTAGCTCAATGACTCCTTTGGATTAGGGTTTGCTGGCGGAGTCCTATTGCGGACTGCTTCGGGATTAGAGCTAGACCTGCCGCCTGATTATGTCCTCGGCGTATTTGTTGAACTGTTCGTGCATCTTGTTGACTCTGCGGTCGATGGGTCTCAAGTTATAGTCTACGAATTTGCAGCCCACGATTAGAGAGTACAGGCTAAAGGCCCTCTGCATATTCTGGACGGTCATGCGGTTGAAAAACTGGAAAACAGGTTCCCCGTTGATGTCGTTGAGTTTGATGTCTCCGAAGAAGCACTTGATCACTACGTTTCCGAAGATCTATTGGAGGGTAGTATCGAGTTCAACCTTGACCTCGTTTTTGCCTACATTCTGGGGCAGCTGCTAGATCTTGTCAAGCACCTACTTGGCTATTCTCGAAATGATCTTAGTTTTGCTCTTGATGAAGTCGAAGTTGAAGAGAGTCGTCATGATCCTCCTCTTCATCTTCCACTGGTTGCCCTCCGCGAAGAGGAGTCCATTGCCCGTGATGAACCTGAAGGCTGTGACCAGCACATCTTTGGAGGCCTTCACGTAGTAGCCATCGTTGTGCTTCTCGTAGAACTCGCGGATGAGCTGCGGATCAACGAGCATGATGTAGGGTATGTGTTTGAAAAACTGGAAGACGACCTGGTAGTTCCTGATGATGAATTTCTCAGTGTAGACACAGTCGCCGTACTTCTAGGTGTCCCGCTGGAGCCTGATCAGCACATTGGGGATGATGGGGTTGAAGGGCTAAAAGTAGGTCTTGTACTTGGACTACACCACACCCCTGTAGAAACGCCTCCACTTTAGGGGCTGGACCACGAAGTAGTAGAGGTAGTAGGCGAGTGCCATGGCTAAAAGGAGGGCTGGGGCTGTCGAGGATAGGTCAATCATATAATGGATAATAACATGACAGTTATTCAAGTGTAAGACCAGCCCAAGATCGAGTGATATTCGATGGACGAGGGGTACACAGTCAAGTGGATGGCAGTTGGGCCGGCTGTTTGATTTATTGAATGTAAATTTGTGTATATCAGGGCTGGCCAAGCTTGAATGCTGGTTTTCCAAATGCCAGATTAAAGGTGACTTTGGTGTTGCTCCTGCCTGGAGCATGATTCGGCAGCAACCATTTTCTTGTAAAGCGTTTTTTGAATATTGGTAATGCCTTAAATGGTTTATAACTGTGCTTTATTTATAGCTATATTGTCCTGCCGTTTATTGATGCCTTTATATTGTTTTATGCCATTACCTTCTCTCAGTAACCCACACCACTACCTTATCCTGTTTAGAAGACCTGCAACTCCAGCAATTAAGGCCAGCAGCGTGTCAGATGGACCAGGTCAACCAACTGGCAGTACCCAGAGCAGACCACATTGCGAGCAGGGCGCGAGTGGGCTCAAACTAAATAATTAGTTTATTGATTCTTAATCTGGCTGTCTTAAATAATTTTATGTAAGAGTCTAGCCAACAAATCGTGGACATCAAGGATATGCTGGTCAACCCTGCCAGCATCCGCTACCGCAGGATCTCCATGTCCGGACCAGCAGTCCAGGCAGTGATAAACGTCTCTCCCGAAAAAATCAGGCCCAGGGAAATCATGCTGTAGTTCCCGCGCAAGAACGAGCCCGAGGAACCCATCAACCTGAAAGCCCTGGAGGACGACTACTACAAGAAGTACAAACTCGAAACCGGCATCAAGTCACTCCTCAAGGCCTACGACGAGACCAGGAAGAAAAACTCTTCCGAAGGCATGAACAAGCTCGGACTGGACATCATCCAGGTCAAAAGCTTCTCCACCAACTCCCACGCCCAGACCGGACTCACCTACCCCTACAAAAAGATCCACAGCAAGAAATCAGTACAAAAGTATGACCAGCCTGCCAACAGGGAGTCGCTCTCGCCCACCAAGACCAAGTCCATCCGCGAGCAGAGGGTCAAAAGAGAGGAGCAGGAGCTGTAGTTCAGACACCTCATTGAGCTGACCACCTCGCTGACCAACTTCTCGGACAAGGACCGCAAGCTGGCCGAGTTCAGTCCGCCCAAGGAGCACAAACGCATATTCAAGAAGGAGGCCAAGGCTGAGGAGTACCTCTACAAACGGCTAGAGGGCACCGAGAAGCTGCTCAGGGAAGAGCAGAACCACGTCTACGACAAGCGCATCAAAAGCTACCTGGACTTCCTGTGGAAGAACATGTACGCCCACAACATCTACATCAATTTAGACCTTAAGAATGACTAGTTGAATTCCCGACCTCGCAAGATAAAGGCCTACATTGCGCTGGGCAACAATGGAGCCATGGTCAGAGGGCTGCTCAAAAGAAGGTTTTGGTGGAACCTAGTCGATTAGAGAACACCCGACTGCTCGCTTGTCTGGACTCAGGTTAAGGTCAATGAGGTGTTTTAGAGGCAGAAAAAGAGCCACAGCCGCAAACCCATCTTCCAAAACGACGAATACTGGGAAGACTTTGAGATAAGCAGCAAGAAGATGAGCAAGATCAAGCTGCCCACTGTCAAAAATATGATCAACTAGTAGCACAACTAAAAGCTGATGCACCATTAGTAGTAAGTCCTCTACAAGAAGTACTGGCTCAAGTTCGAAAAATAGAAGTAGAGAGAGTTCGCATACAAGCTGGAGAAGAACCCGAAGCAGCTGGAAGTGATTTCTGGAGAAAGCAGCAGCCACACCATACACAACCACCTGCAGTACAACTTTTACCTGGGCAATAAAAAGGCACTCTTCTACAACCTCAAAGAGTACTATACCTTGGTTGGCAAGAACGTCTTTGACTTCGTCCCTTTGACCTTCCACATACGCAAAGGCCTCAAAGACCCAGAGTATGCCCGCTTTCTGGAGTACTACAACAAAAGAGCCAAACTCATGCAAAAGGAGGCCAAATAGGAGGAAGAGGAAGGACTCTCCTCAACCAAAACCAGGAACATCTGGATTGTCAAGCCTGGAGAGAATAGCAACCAGGGTCGAGGAATCACTGTAATTGACTAAATCTATGAGCTAAATTCTATCTTGAAGTCGGGTAGGTCCAATGCAGAAAACGCAACAAACGAGAACACTGAGTAGACTGAGAAGACCTACATCGTGCAGATGTACATCGACAGGCCTATGCTCTACAACAACAGGAAATTCGATATCCGGCACTATATGCTGATCAGCAACTTTTTCGGAGTCACCCGGGCTTACTGGTACGAGTAGGGCTACATCCGCACCTCTGCCTACTAGTTCGACATCCACAACTTTGCACCAGAGATACATCTCACCAATGATGCCGTTCAGAAGCACTTCCCAGATTACGGCAGGTACGAGCCTTCGAACAAGGTTTCTTACTAAGAGTTCCAGAGGTACCTAGACTCCAGCTTTGGCAACAAGAAGTACAACTTCAAGGAGAAGATACTGCCGCAAATGAAGAAAATGGCCACAGACGCAGCTAGGAGTGTGTTCACCAAGATATCGCCCAAAAACCAGATGAACAATTTCGAGATTTTTGGCCTGGACTTCATGATCGACAAAAACTTCGAGCCTTGGCTCATCGAGATCAACACAAACCCTTGTCTTGAGTGTGTCTGTCCCTTGCTCAATCGCATCATTCCCTACATGGTCTAGTCTTCCTTCAAACTCACTCTCGACCTGGCCTTCCCTCCCCCAACCCACTACCCCAACACTGCCAAGCACTTCGCACCCTTGGTGGCTATGGACAAGTTCAAGTACGAGCTGATCTTCGACTCGCAGTACGAGGGCGAGCAGTTGGCCAAACTGTACAGGCGGATCAGGTCAAACATAAGTACATGTATTACTATGCAGTATAAAAGATTGGAGAAATCGAAGAGGATGAGTAGTTTTTGGATGAAGGGAAAGAGTGCAAGCTGGACGACTACACATGAGCCCAGGCTGTTACTATCTATCAATTTACCTCATTTTTATTCGCTTAACTGTTCACTCTCTCTTATCCCAATCTCCATTGTCTCTTATTCCCAATCTCCATTGTCTCTTGTACATAATCTCCATTGTCCCTTATTCCCCATCTCCATTTGTCTATTATTCCCAATCTCGATTGTCTTTTTTGCTAATCTCCATTTGTCTCTTGTACATAATCCAATGTCCTTTGTATATAATCTGTAATTTGTCTCTTGCATAATCTGCAATTTGTGGCTCTATTTTTAAAAAAGAACGTCCGATTCAGATTCGTCGTATTTGCGGCTCTGTATTGAATCGGGATGAAAAGCAACACCAAGGGGAAGCCTCTCAAAGGCCGGTCTAAAGACCACCAGTTCATTCTTGGGTCCTAGGTGAATATCTTCGACCGCAAGTAGATCGTCTAGAAACAAAATAAGCTGAAGAAGCTGTACGAAAACAACAAGCTGAACCCGCAATTCGAGTAACTGGTCTCTTACTGAAGGTACTACAACAAGATAAAATTCCAGTACGCCATCTACACTTTGGGCGAGTATATCTAGCTCTACAGTCTGAATCCCAACTAGACCTATATCGCCAAGCTCAACAAAATCATCAAGCCCAACGGGGTGCCTGATCCCAAGGCATTCATTGAAATCGAGTGGGTGCTGCGCAAGAATGACCTTCCCTAGAACATACTTTTCTAGTTTGGGGAGTACATCTCCTCTGCGGAGGTGTTCCCCTCCAAGGAGAAGATCTACCTCTACGTCTAAAGCATCAAGAGCAAGTGTACAGTGTTGGTCGCTGAGGAGTACGGGCAGCTGGGACTGACCAGCTAAAACATCTACTACACTCGATCGGGCTATGACAACTTGACCAAGAGGATAGTGCCGGACCCTTCGACCTGGTCTAGCGACTGCTAGTGCAAAAAACCCAATAACCCAGATCTTATCTATGTGGAGTGCTCCAAGTGTGCTAGGTGGTTCCACCAAAAGTGTGTTCAGCCCAAGATAATAAACGGCCATTTCCTCTGTGACAACTGTTTTTCTGCGCAGGACGCATGATAGCTTATCTAAATAATTGAAATGTGGGGTATCTGAGTATCTAACCAAGGTGATGGGCTGTTAGTGTTACATTTCCGGGATTATTATTAAGAGAGTGCTATGACAAGCAAAAACAAGATTCTGTTCAACCTCAACGTCGGCAACAACGCCCCTAACAATAAGATCAAGCTCACTGCCCTCCACCCCAAGAAAGAGTGGGTCGCCGTCATCACCACCAACAACACCTTCTCACTCTGGAACTATCGGCAGAAGATACTCATCAAGAGCTTCAACTGCAACACTCTTGACGACTCCAAAAACTTTGACATACGAGAAATGGTGTTTTTCGATAGGCATAGTTTGCCCTACAGCAGCAGCTTCCCCATGAGGACCAACATCATCTTCGTCAGTCCCTTCAGAATATACCTCTATGACTATCTCACTGACGCCATTAAGCAGATCAACGAGAAGGAGATAGAGCAAAAAAACATACGAAAAGTAAGCAGTTTCTAACGAAGGTATGTGTATACTCCGAAAGCAAAATATGCGTATCTCTCAACGACGGCTCTTTCAAGATTCTGGACAGCAAAGATCTCTACACGAAAAACACAATGACGATAAAGAACATTCGGGGGTACCATGTGAAGCCAATCAATTGGCTGATCGCCTACTGCCAAAACACCAACTAAATGCCCAGAGTCATCACCGTTTCATCGCAGGATGGGCTCATGGCTTGCTGGAACGTAGACACCCTTTTGCACACACAACATGTCCCAGATCCTGCCAGTCCTTCCTTCAAGTTTGTGATGCAGAAGGGAGGCAAGGACTCAAACAACGGGGAAGAGATCATCTCTCTTCAGTACGACAATAGTTCTTACCGTTTGGTCACTCTCACCTAGTCCTACATCAGTACCCGTTTCTTCATTCAGCCATTTGGAGTACGATGACTGGGGTTGAGCTGAGAAGACTCAAGAACAGCAAATACAAAGAAATATCGTTCTTCAACCATTTCTCATCAGGTGCCAACTCTTTTCTAGTCCACTCCAATCGTTGGCAGCTAAGCATTCTGCGACTGACAGCCAGTGAGTACTAGACATAGGAATGCATTGACCTGAGAACTGTGTTAAAGGAAGGAGACAACGCAATAGTTTCAATAAAGACTTTACCACAGTATGCATCTGAGATATTCGTGTGTACGCAAGGAAGTATGGTGGCTTATGAGATTGACAAGTTTTACAGGCCGAGCTTTGGGTTCCATTAAAACTTCGTGACTAAGCTGACCACTCTGAATGTAAAGATGGGTTGTTTTAGAGCAAATAGTTCGTAGTCAGGAGCGAAGGCTCAATAAAGCAAGATATCAAGCCTTAGGCCATATCAAAGATAAGCTTCTAGGAAGACATCCTCTTCAACTCTTTCTTTCTCAGCTTCGAGGCAGGCTGGATCAACTTCAACCTTGTAGAAATACAGTACGAAAATGTAAGCGGCTAGTTACCAAGATGCTGTTCGAACAGAGGAAGTACAAAATGAAGAGGGTGGCCTAAAACAGCCCACTTTTCAAGTTCAATAACTCGCAATCCATCATTCTGGTCAGGTTCGACGGAAACTAGTTCGCTATCTTCAACAGGGATCTGGCTTACTACTAAATCTATGGGATCTAGGAGAACAACTCTGAAAACTTGCTCAACATCAACTAAGAGAACAGCCAGACCTTGGACTTCTACTCTCAATTGAAGTTTATTGAAGGGGGACACGCCAGAGATATCGTTTGGCATCAGTACAAAAAACAGTAATCCACTAATAACCAAGATTCGCAGCCGTAAAAGGCTTTGACAAAAGTGGGAAATTGGTGGAATACCTATCTTAGAAGAAAGGACTGCTGGGCCGAGGAGAGTAAACCACCTTTAAAGTAGATACATTTCGAAGCTGAGTGGCTAGGTGGCCAATTGGAGGGCCTGCATTTACTAAAAAGGCCAACAGTCCAATAAGTACGAAATTGTCATGAAATCCTAGCCTTTGAATACAAAGATATTTAGAGTGTATAATTTTGGATTTCTGTTTGGCTACTCCAACGACCAAGTCGGCTCCTAAACCATTGCCTTCTTAAACGACGAAAGAATAAGCAACAAAGAGATTGAAGGAATCCCTTTTTGGCCTGAGAGGGTTTTCATCAGCTATTGCGAAAGTTTCCAGATCTTCGTTTACGATGGCTACTTCGTGATATGCAAAATCGAGGAGAGCGGACAGTTGAGCTACTTTAGGTCAGTGCAGTAGACAGTACGCCATGAATGATATAGATCTACGAAGGGATGTTCTGGGAGAAGTTTTTCTTCTTCTCGACCAAAAGTTCCCTCTTTTTCATGCAAATCACTCAGGAGGACATCCTGCTGATAAAGATTGCAGACTCTATGTCCACAACTTACGAGAAGGACTTGAGTTTTCTGCATGATGACCTGGAGTAGCATGAAGACATGCTTCCGGAAGGACAGCTGCAGATCCTCACTATCGTCAACATGCACCTGATGATGCTGAACCACACCGGCCAGGTGGTGCTGCTGAATTTGAAAAACTACCCCTACATTGAGTTCTGCATAGAAGTGGTGATGGGCAACGTGGACAGCTTGTACAGGATTTACCAGAGCTGCAACCAGAACATCCAGAGAAGCATGAAGCAAACACTTAGTGCATACGGCATCATCCTACAGGAACTCAGCTGATTTACTATATAACATACCATCGTCTTAACACTGCTTTCCTCACTTACTCCATATCCTTCAATCCAACTACCTTTTGACATTCAAATACTGAACTACTTGTCTTATCCTAGTTTTATGTGTGCTTTATGCCTGCTGCTTGATGTCTGCTTTATATCTCGGTTGTATGCACAGTAGTTTAGGTAGTTTTCATTGTATAATAGTGGGATAATGGGGTTCATATCAAAAGAGTGCTCTTTCTACCTCAACTATAACAACTCCCTTCAGTTTCTTCACTACCAGTCTCTCTCAGGACTGGGCTACAACAAGCTCGGCTTCTACGAGTAGTGCATAGCTGAACCGCATAACCAGTTTTACCTGATCGAAGGCATGTCCAACCAATACATCCGTAGCGAACTGGACAACTTCAAGGTGTTCATGAGCGGCGTTTGCTTTAACTAGGTCTGTTCAGCCAGCGATCTGCAGTACGCACTGGGCTCGGCTGACAAGTACACTAAGCTACCTTACAAGCTTATCAAAATAGAAACCCCCAGCCTCATTCAGTAGTCCCTCAACGCTCAAGACATCACTGTGATTACCATCATCTCTATACTGATTCTGCTCTTTGTGGTCTGCTCTACAATCGACTGCCTTAAAAAGATGAAGAAGATCAACAGGGAGACCAAAATCACTGAGATATTCTCGATATTCACTACCTTCAAGCTTCTGGAGTCAAGGTCTGAACGCAACAACTAAAGGGTCAAGACCTTCTCAGGCCTTAAGACACTTTCTCTCATTGGCATCATGCTCATCAACATCGGCATTGTGGCTTACTATGCTCCTACGACCTCAATTTATTCTTAGACTCAGGATGGCTCAATATTCCTTTCCTTCTATGCAGTGGATATTTGGCTGTTAGTCAGTGGCTTTTTCCTTTCCTACCTCCTCCTCAAGCAATACTCAAAGCAAATGTCTACTAAAATCTTGATGCTGAAAATAGTCAGGAGGTTTGCTCGATTGTGGCCGATTTACATTTTGGGCCTTCTGTTGAACCAAAACATTGTGCCATTGGTTGGCAATGGCCCTCTGTGGCCTCTGCTGATCTAGCACCCTAAAGAGTACTGCAGATTAGACTTCACAAACTTGCTGATGATTTCAAATATCTTCAAGAGTGAGTGCTACAACTGGCTTTGGCTGCTTTAGTTGGACTTTCAGCTCTGCTTCATCTTCGTTCCAACCCTGCTGCTCTACATACACAAAGAAAACAAGTTATGCAACTTCTTTTTCTACTTGATTCAGGCACTCTTGACCATTTGCTCTTTTGGAGTGGCCTTTCTCTTGCTTGATACCTAGTACCGCAATCTCACAGATTACTTCTTTCATGTTTAGTACTCTCGCATCAACATTTTGCCCATCACCAGGTGCACAGGTTTCATAATTGGATACAACCTGGGCATTTTGTTCTACCGTTTCAAAAAGATGAATGACAAGAAGCAGTTTTGGCTCATTAAAAGGCTGCAGTTCAAAATCTACAGGATAGCTTTGCCACTGATAGGGTTGCTGAGCCTAGCTGCCATCTTTTACGCATTCGACAGCTTTGAAAATGACTAGCTTTAAAGCAAACACATCTTTTTCTTCACATCTCTGCATGCGATTATGCCTTTGCTGACTACTCTAGCAGTTATCCCGTCCTTATTTGGCTACTGGTCTCCTTTGAAGAAGCTACTGGAGTGTTGGCTGTGTAACTTGATCTCCAAACTCAGTATTACCATATATACTGCTCACTTCATCACCACTATGTTTATCATCTACTACAGACAGTATGACCTTTAGTTGTCTTCATTCATGATGGTTTTCCTTGCCTTCTGCACCATTTTGCCATCTCTTTTGATCGCCATTCTCCTGACCACCATAGTGGAGATACCAGTCTTTGTTTGCAAGAAAGTGTTCTGGAAAACGGAAAGGATCACCTACTTTGAACATTGAATAATGATCTTTACTACCTCAATAAAGCAAATCTTATTTTTAGTTAAACTGATCTCTGAATCAATTACAGTAATTATAAGTTAGTAGGTGATAAGTATTAATAACAAGGTAAATCAAGAAATAAACTATAGCTGAAGTATTCGAAGAGCATAAAGCCATCATGGGGTATTTGTCATCTTGGACAAACCCTGAAGCTTTTTTCACCCCTAACAAAGTACTGCGTTTTTTGGCCGTTATCAAAACTTTTTATTCATTTTATAGGTATTACGTGTTTTTGAGCTAGGACTAATTAATGCCTTCCTATTTGATTTTGTTCCGTTTTGCAAGAGCATTAGTCTTTATTTTTTACAAACCTACACAAATGAAGATATATCCAGCAAAAAACTTCAGACGAATAGTTTATTTTCTTCTGTTTTTGGATACTGCCTAAAAGCCGCTTAAATGATTCTAATAAAATTGATCGAAGGTAATGGAATTTTAGAACAATATTAAGTTCCATTCATGGAATAAATTTGTAGAATAATTCGTAAGATACAAACAACATATGAAGACAGAATTAGCCATCCTACTACTGCTGGCATTAATGGGCCTCGCCGAATGTGACTACTTTTATGGCGTGATAGCCAACCAGACACTTGCTGATTCAACCTCCAATGCCATTGACACTCTAAAGGCATCTTTGATAGCCGACTTCGATTGCTCTGATAGCAGTAGGAGTGGAAGTAGTCAGTACTTCGCCTATGGAGGTATAAATTTGGTTGGAGATAGCAGCAGTTGTGGTTCTGGCAGTGGAAGACTATCCTCAACTATCCAGACTATGTTCAAAGCGAACTGCGATAAATCTCCAGTAAGCTACAATACACCCCTAGTGAATTCTCCATTTGAGGATGGAGATGATGAGAATGTCCTTCTTTACAACAAATTCATTACTCTTATTAACTACCTAGCCCAAATCAAGCAGTTGTTTATTCAATACAACAATGTCCTATTGGGCTCTTACAATGTGGTCAATGGAAGCCAAAATTTTGTTGTGGGCAGTAGGGACAGTCTCAGCGGCAACAACAACTGGGTCTTCACTTCCGACCTCAACCTCAACACAGTAGTGGATGGAGTACTCATCATTGGAAATTACCTGATAGAAATCATTGATATTCCCTTGATTCTCGATGACCCCTAGAAAGCCATAAAGTGCATCAGCACTGACGATAGCAACATCAGATTCAGCAAATGGTGGAACGCGGCACCAGCCAACCACAAAACCTGCGTTTGAACAAAGATTATCTATCTTTATTTTCATGCTCATACCTTCTAATGCTTGTTATTAATTTTATCATGTCTCGATAAAGCACTCCAAATGCCGAGAAATAACGAGATCTGAGGAAGATAGTAAAGACTCTAAGCAAGGTCTCAAATGTTGACACCTCCTAAATACGCAAAGATATTCAAAAATCCGCCAAAACAAAAAACAGAGATAGTGGCAAGTACTAGCCTTAAAAAGATCACCTTCTAAAATAGACCAAAACGGGGTTGCCAAATGTTCTGTTCACACACAGGCTTTTTGAAGAGCGGAGTAACAAGGTGGGGAGTTTGAAAGAAAAAAAGATATAGAGCTAGGCTTGTCTAAGGCAAGTTAACTTCTAGTATAGGAAACTGCAAAGCAAAAAGGAAAGAATAGCCAAGAAGCACCTGCAATCCATAAGAAGGTACAAGAATGCACAGCTTGAACTACACCCAACCCTCCAATCTCAAGAAATCAAAAACTTGCGGATTTCCTAGGCTTTTTAAAAAGTAGTGATTCCAGATGATGAGGATTTGACTGAAAAAAACATGCTTCAAAAGATTTAAAACACCTTGAATTCAACCAAGAAAAGGATAAAGACGCTTTACAATTAGCATTATTAGAGTGTAAAAGCAGAGAATAGAAAAAATAGGAACTATCTGCCAAATCCATAGATTTAGTCCTAAAGGCAAGCAATCTATAAAATGCAGCCCCCCAAACTGCATGAAACCGCACAAGAATAAAGCAGAGCACTCACTGGATTCACTAAAACTCAGTCAGTTCTCATTAAAAAGACTAACAGCAGCCGCAAAAAGCAGTCACTTATTGATTTAATAGAAATGAGCAGAATAAGAGCTGACTTGAAGTAGGAGACCATAGATGAAAGACTCACCAAGAAAGAGATAGTTGACCAAAAAGCAACTCTGAATATGATAAGTTCACTAAAAGAGTAGATCGAAAGGGAGAATAAGCTGAGAGTACTTTTTTGGATACTTAGGAGTCAATAGTGTTTGGAGGACTGAAGAAACTGCTTTATGGAGATAGGAGGGGTCGTTTTATCCAAGACAACACTTTTAAGACCCGGCTGTAAGGTGAGAATTCTCCAGAATACCTGAAGATCTTGAAGCAGCAAGAAGATATTTTGCTAAACTTTGATGGGAGCCTGATAAACCGCAGGAACTTGGCTCAGAAGTTTTCAAACATTCTTGGCAAAATCAACAAAAAATAAAAAAATGTTCACGAACTCAAAAACCAATATTGATTTACTTTTGACAAAGACAACTTATTGAGCCACTAAACTAACAATACACTGGTCTAACTGGTCTGAACAATCCATCCTTCTTTAGAGTATAGGGTTGCCAAGAGAAGAGAAGGTTTGAAAGTAGCTCATAACTCTAAACTTGACGAACTTAGAACGAAACATTCAAATCAAATCTGTCTTTTCTCAACCACTATTTTGCTGCCTGACTTCAAGTTGTAAAAGCTCAGCGTTTTATGGTCTTCAGTCATTTCTTCCCCTTTTTCCGTGGTCTCATCTGAAAAGCTGGTCAACTTGAGTATGCCAACTGCCACTTTGAGTGTTTTGGCGAAGAAGTTTTTAAGGCTGCTGACTGTCCAACTGAGTGGCATCTTTTTGGTGTCAATAGAGTAGGAGTTGCTGAAATTGTACTCAATGGTGATTTCGACCATGCCAGTCCCTTTCTTGATTTCGGTGACTTTGACTTCCTACTTGATGATTGCCTGGATTTACTTCTTTTCTGAATAAGCACAAAGTTACTTTAGACTTCGTAGGGGTTGCCGTAGATTTTGATTAGGTTGTGGATGTTTGGGTGGTGTAGTTCGCAGTATTTGATGAAGTCTTAGAAATCGTAGTTGTAATCTGGCACTTTCTTGAAGGCGAAGTACTATCGAAATGACTACCTTAGATAAAATATTTCGCAATCTTTCCTTTAGTATTTCTTGAGCTGGGCTCCATTGATTTGATTGAGCTTACGTATTTCTGCAACTGCCCTCATTCGTACGTAACCGTTGCCTAGCTTCTCACCGATTGGGTTGTGTTTCACGTTCAAGCTTTCTAAATTTTTGAAGAGGGATATTTCGTAAAGGACTACGGGCTTCTAGAAGCTGCAGTCCTGTACTGAAAGGTGCTTCAAAGAAGTAAAGCCTGTAATCTTTCTACCGAGTTCTTTCAGCTTATTCTTGTTGAGGGTGAGCTTTTAAAGCTTAGGCAGCTCACTGAAGACTTGCAGCTTTTAGAAAGCGCTTTGGTTCGTCTCCTAAAGGTTGAGGAACTTGGCCTCTTGCAAATACTTGAACTTGCCTACGTCTATGTTTTATGTATCAGAAAGATCATTCTTGCAGAGAATGAAGTCATTAACTCGGCTGAAAGCAGCGACAACCTTGAAGAAAGTCTTCCAGGTTAGTCCTGTTTTGATCAAAATAAGGCATCTCAGACTTTTAAAGATCTATTTGCCCTCTAAACTAATTTTCTCACTTCTACCAACTACGTCTATCTCTTTCAGCTACTCAAAGGTGAGGCAAGGGTGGTGTAGACTGTTAGACGAGACTGAGAGTTCTACTAGTTCTGGCAACTAGTAGCCCAGCTGATAGACTTGGTTCCAATCACTGATTAAGTTCTACTCAAGTGAGAGTATCTTGAGGTTTTTGAGCAGTTCGTTGAGGTGGCCTACGGGGCCAAGGTCGCATATCCTACACTCGGCCAGTGATATGCTTTGGATTTTGTCCAGGTTGTTGATTTTGGTCCAAACCTAGTCAAAGCCGACGAACTCAATGATGATCTTCTTGGTTTTCTTCACAGTTTCCAGATAGGCCTAGGCGTCGTACTAGATTTTATGCTTCTTCTTGGTGATTGCTTGCTAGATTTTGGTACTCTTCAGGCTCTCGCTCTCATTCTTGAGCTCTTGCTTGATTTCTTTCAGGTTGTCAAAGATATCTTTGGCGTGATGCAGCTACTCGGCTTTGAAGTACCTTTTGAAGAGGGCAGTCTATAGGCGGTACCCGAACTAAATCTTTTCGTACTTGATCATTGAGCCTTGGTTTTCGGCACATTCAAAGTATTTGTAGCCACTGACTGTGCCATTGTGCTTTCCTCTACCGAAATCATCCCATTCTATGCCTATCCACAGCTCTTGTTTGTTCGTATTGGGTGCGTTATGGAGTAGGGGCCCAAAATATCTGACGACCCCTGAACTATTGTTGAACAGGATCTTCCTACCTATGAGTGACTGCTGGTCGTTGAGATAATGAGCTTTGAGCCTCTTGGTTTAGGTTTCGAAGTAATAAGCGCTGGGCTGAGAAAGGGACTCTTTTTGTTGAGTTTAGATTGCGGGGAGTGGTTAAGTAGTGAGCATGGGTGGTGTGGGTGATGATGTATTTTCCATATTATGAGTGAATTTGAATTAGTAATGTGCTTTTATTAAAGAATTAAATAGGGTGGAATTCGATGTTAATCTAATTCGAGGCTCAGCCTTCATGTTTGTAGCCAAATAATGGTCATAGTCAAAAGGATGGTTATAGTTAATGGATGATGATACTCAAATGATGTTTATGGTCATAGCTAATGGATGGTGAATGGTTATAGTGAATGGTTATCGCTAATGGATGGTGAATGTTATAGGGTGGGTTGGGTTGTTGAATGTGACTAAATCTTGTAGGCTGATCAATCCTGTTCGAACCTGTGCTTATCGATTTCCGAAATCTTCTCGTTCTTGATGAAGCAATCTACAGTCAGCTTGATGATCTCGTCTTCTCCCTTCATCTATTGGAACTTTATCTTCTGCTAGTCCTCAGCCAGCTTCACGAACACGTTGCTTGAGACAAAGGTCAGGGCCACTCCCTCGTCGCTGTAACGGCCTGTCCTGCCCACCCGGTGGATGTAGGCAGTTGAGCATAGCTCTTCGATCTTCTTGGGCTAGTTGTAGTTGATGACGAGGGTGACTGTGCGGATGTCGATTCCGCGGCCCACTGTCTCAGTGCCCAGCAGCACTTGTATTTCCTTGTTCCTGAGCTTAGTGATCCTGGTGGTTTTGGAGGCACTACAGTCGTCGGGGTGGATGTGGTAAGTGCCCTTCCTGCAAAAGTCAGTGCAGTCCCTGTGGATGTAGTCTACTTTGAGGTTGAGCTTGTTCTAGGAAGACTTTGACTCGTTGATCACGAAGCGGCCTCTTTACTTCTTGAGGAGAGAGTAGAATTGCCTGAGTTCAGGGATAGTGTTGAAGAAGATGATGACTTGGGGCTTGGTCTCTATTTTGGCTATTTTCTCGAGTAGGTTGAGGATGATTTCGTCCTTGTTGGTGCTCTTGGAGTAGAAGTGAGTGACTCCGATGAGCCCTTTGTTCTCATCCTTGGAGTCCAGCTCCACGATGTTGTGGCTGACCAGGTTGTCCTGGACGAACTTCCTGAAGTTGTCCTTGTTGCCAGTGGCGGAAGTGATGAGCAACTAAGTAGGGTGGCAGTTACGTTGGCAGTGGAGGTGTTCATGGCGGGGTTGGCCAGCAGCTTGAGCATGTCTGAAAACTAACCCAGGGTGTCTTCCTTGACCTTGTCGCATTCGTCGAAGACCACCCACTTGAGCTCGGTGAGGTCGAAGTTGCTCTTGGTCAGTTTTTCCTGCATCTTCTTGGCCAGACCTACGATGATGTGTCCGTTTTCAAACATCGTGCTGTAGATGCGCCCGATTTTGATAGTCCACTTGTAGTTCATCTCATAGAAGTCCGAGTAGGCGAGCAGGTAGTCATAGACCTGGGCCAGCAGGGCCTAGGTGGGCACGATGATCAGAGCCTGTGGCCGCCCGATCTCGTGGTCCTTGTTCTTCTCAAACTTCTGTCCCACGCAGGGGATGTTCTCGAGGGAGTTGAAGACTGGGATGAGGTAGGTGAGAGTCTTGCCTGCCCCGTTGTAAGCGTAGATAATGAGGCAGAGGTTCTTGAGGTTGTCCTGCAGAGTGATGGGCAGCGACTCAGCCTGTACCAGCGTAGGCTTGCTGAAATCATTGTCGTCCAGCAGTTTGACCACTTCGTCTTTGAGAGGGAAGTGCTCGAATTTAGTCTTTTTCGACTTGGAAGCCAAGTAATGCTTTGATTGCTCTCCCGACACCTAATTTGACTTCATCGATTATAATAAGATATGTAGTATGCAACTAAAATATCAGGGTTGTTGCAAGGGTGAGAAAATGGTTAAGTAGATTCATAATTTTGGGATCATCGCATGCTTCTTGCGAGTTAGCGTAGTGGGCAGCACTGCGTAGGGTGAATCTAATGTAAGAAGCAGTAATAGGCAGGAGGGCGGGCTGCTTCTGATGCTTTTATAGTCTAATGGGGCATAAGTGATAATAATGATAAAATTACTGCGCTTGCCAAAGAGACAATCCCTTTTGGCCATTTCCGAGCTGTCCCAGGAGATCAACAGCCAGCAGGCGGCCAGCGAACTGGTGGTCCCTGAGGCCGCCTACCAACTCATCCCCGGCTACCTCGAGTCCTTCATGCAGCAGACCGACAACATCCTCCTCTGGCTGCTGCCGCACTCCACGTAACCCCTGCCCCACCCAGCTCCCGCTTCATCGACATCGCCCTGCCCTACTCTTTCCCCAACTGCACCAACCACTAGAGCAAAGTGCTGGCCAGGTACATCCTTTTCGACCGCAAGCTGCTGGGCATCAGGGTGAGTGGCCGGAAAGGAGCAAGCAACCAGCTGCCCAGGCAGGTGTCTCCGTCGCCAGCCCTGCAGAAGTACTACCGGTAGAACCAAATTAGCTTCAGGCCGAGCTAGATCCTGGTGGGGGACTTCTACCTGCAGCTGAGGAACTGCAGGATTGGGCTGTTCTTTGAGGACGAAGTCATGAACTTCTTTGCCTTCAAAGACCTCTACTACAGGTATCGCTTCGACATCATCAGCATTGTCTCCAACCTGCAGAAGCAAGTGAGCAAGGAGGGGCAGAACTTCAACAACAAGCACGAGCACATGGAACTGTACTACAGGCTGACCAACCTCTCCAAGGAAGCCAAACTCACCGTCATGTTCGCAGGCCTCAAAATAGTCCCCAACCTCAGCACCGTCTACTGGGAGAAATCATTCATCATGCAGGACACCAACTGCGTCAAGCAGCCCAAAACTCTAATCGGCGAGAGGAGCTTCCTGGCTCTCATGGCTAACCTCTAGCTCAGCCTTGCCAAGAAGTGGGCTCTCGAGAGAACCCTCGCCGAAGATACGATGTAGTAATAATCAGGGTTGTTATAGAAGCTGGAAATCAGGTTCGACCTGAGTGAGAGTACCTCGGTTCCTGCCCCACCTACCAGCATCCTGCAGAACAACCTGCAGCTCAAACGGCTGACCAATTAGTTTGTAGGCTAAAGATAGCTCATACTCTACAACCTGTGGTATTTGTTCAAGACCGTGAACCGTGACTCTCCCTTTGTTATCCCCTTCCCGTTTTCTGAGAAGAGATAGCAGCTGGTGGGCCATCTGAAAGCCCTCAGCGAGCACTCCAGCTATGAGCTAAGCAGCCTCATCAGAGTGTACCGGTACAAAGTGGAGAACTCAGTGAGCAAGTACCACTTGAAGATCTACGAAAACTTCCAGCAGATGCTGGGCTAGTCCGAGAAATGCTTTCCAGAGCTGGTGTACGTGTACTGCGAAGACGCCGAGTAGACCAGAAGGCTCAAGAACAACCACTAGTACGGCAGCAGAGTATGCAACTGCTAGTCCTTGATCCCCATCTACTCAAGAGAGCTGGGGGAAGTGGCTGCGAACCAGGCAGCAACCGTGAATAAGAAGCTGTAGAATGCCTGCCTGCACGTCTTGAAAGACAGGTTCCAGAGCATTGAGCAGATCCTGACTTACTTCTGGGAATGCCAGCTCACCAACTCGGAAATCGAAAAGTGCTTTTCCTAGATCATTCCCAGCAAAGTCAAAAAGTACTTCAAACTGATGCCGCACTACCTCTTCTTCCTGCAGTCGTCTCCTCAAGAAATTGTCAGCGAACTGGGGTAGGCCTAGGTCCGGCTCAAATCCAACGGCAAGTCAAGGGTACTCTTGTAGTAGCCGGACACCAGGAATGCGGAGGAGTACTCACGGAAGCTGGTGGAAAGGATCGAGGCTGCCAAGAGGTACAAGCATAATGCGAACTTGCAGCCCAGGTGCCACAGTTGCGAATTCCGCATGAAAAAGGACCTAGTTCACAGCTGCAACGTTTGTGCCACTAGTCTCTGCTACGAGTGCATCGACTTCCTCACCAACCACTCCCTGTTCGAAGTCAACAAATACAAGTGCGCCATCTGTCTGGGGCTGTGCAAATGCAGCAAATGCCTGCAGTCTGACGTGCCGGCCCAGCCTGGGCGCAGGAACAAAAAGGCTGAACCTTCATGGGAAGAAGCGGCAGAGTGCACCCGGTGTGAGATCTTGAACAGCCAGTATGACAAAATCCGGATTGAGTGTACACAATGCAAAATCTACAAATGCTATAATTGCGCCAAGTCAGAAAACAATGTTAGTATATATTTATGTAGCTTCCAGCAGCCGACACCACTGCCTGGGTTTGCACAGACTGCCACAATTTCAACACCCAAATCCTCAACCAGAGGAACGCCTAGCAATCTGTATAGATCTAGCTCGACGAAAATGACATGAATTAGGAAATTCTGGAAGAGTCAGTCTCGTGCTCCATCTCTCAATAGAAACCAGCTCAGGACCTAGACAAAAGCACCCAAAAGTAGCAGAGGGAACAGAAGTAGCAGAGGTAGCAGAGAGAACAGAGAGAGCAGAGAGAGCAGAGAGAGCAGAGGGAGCAGAGGGAGCAGAGGGAGCAGAGGGGGCCAAAGTAGGTGAAGTAGGCAAGGCAGGGGAAAGAATAAAGCAAACCTTATCCACCAACTCCTTTTGATGTATAAGTCCCAAAACCCATCTAATCGAACCCTAAAGCCTTAGTTGAAACCCCCAGTAAGCCAGTAGAGGAAAAGAAAATAAACTAATAGCCAAAGGACAACAGCCGTGAGAATAGATGTAGGCAATAACCAAGCAAAATAGAATAATAAGGCAGAAAGCAAAAGAAATGGAGGGTAAGTTCCAGCTAAAGATCGAGGTCTAGATCTAAAAAGCGCAAAGTGAAAAAGGGTAAAAAGCACTCATCACCCTCCCCCTCTCCTTCATCCCAAACAAGTATAAAGTAATAAGGCAAAAGTAAGCCACTTTGGAACCAGACTCCTAGAAAGAAAAAGAACTCATAAACCAAGGAGCGCTCCTTTTACGAGAAGCCCAAGAACATTAGAGTCTAGGAACGAAAGAGCCCTTAGAGGAAAAGTTAGAAACCTGCTCGCCCAACTGCAGTGCTCAAGTCTGAACGAAGTGGGTTGATTTTTGCGATCAATAGCGCCAGAAAGATAGCTGATTAGTAGCAATAGTCTTATTGATGAACAACACTTTTATGATCACTCGCATTACATTAGTACCAAGTACCTCCAAAAACTATCAAATATTCCACCTAGTACAACCTTTGTTTGTTATACTGGTCCTTTGTTTGTTAGATTGCTTCTTAGTTTGTTAGATTGCTTCACACTTTTATGCTCTTTTGAACAGTGCCTCAAGGATTGTTTCAAAGGCCGACACAACCGACCTATACCCTCTAGGACTCTCAAAAGATCAAAATGTATTTATCAGCTCGCATTTGACATGCATAGTGTGACCGTCATTTGCAAGATTTGGAATGGATGTGCAAGAATGCACAAGCTAGAGTGTTCAGAACATTTGAACACTAAGAAAGGTGATGGCTATAGACGAAACCAAGTTAATTAGACTAAATGTAGTTAATTAGGCTAAATGAAGTTAATAACAAGAGATGAGGCCAGAGTGTTAATCTGGGGTGCTGCAAAGACAAAATCAGTTGGCTATTTGATTGGTGACTTTTTGCAAATGCTTTTGGATGAGCTACTTCTCCTCCTGCCTTGTTCCCTGCAGTTCCTTCAGCAGCTCGCAGACTTGGCTGCAGATTACTTTGAACAAGTAGCGGTTTCGGTTTACAACCTTGCTCTTCTCCCTCACTAACACTATTAAACACTGCGTCAGCTCTCCCAAGTACCGCAACCCCATCCCCTTCCCTCTTCCCTCCTTGAGCAACTCCTAGAGGCTTACTACGATGTGTAGAAAGCTGGGGGCAATCTATGTGATGAACTGGTTAAAAAGTAGGACGATTTGATGGAAGCTGCCGTCTCTGATGCAAGTCCTCAGCTTTAGAAGGCCAAAGGTAAATTGCAAATTGAGTAGCTAGTTATGCAAGATGAGTGTGCTCTGCTACTCAGCAGATTTGTCCAGGGCCAGATGCTTCCATAAGAGCTATGAACAGCCCTTTAAGGACAACTTCAAGAGCAGCTCGTTACAGAAGCATAGCTATGAGTTTAAAGTGCTGTTTTCCTGCTTTTGAACTATTTATGCGTTGAGGCGTTGGAAATAGTGGATAGTATTGATAAGCAAGAGGAACCTTGCGTGTCCGTGTTGCTGCAGCCATGACCTCTACTCCAGCCCTTTAATACAGAAGTCCCCTTCCAACCAATCCACCTCACCCTAGTTAGGGATTACCCGACCCTAGTTAGGGATTACCCGACCCTATTTAGAGATTAGGCGGCTCTAGTTAGGGATTAGTCTTGATTCCGAGTTCATTTGGGCAGCACTGCGTTCGGCAGCCTAGATGTAGTCACTAAGTGGGACAGCCACTTGGAGGGCCAGCTGGCAGCAGTAGGCATAGATGGAGTGTTGCGACATAATTTTGCTTAGCAAGGCTGATGTTTATTCGAATTTCAGCCCATAATGTCGCAGCTATGCCCACAAACCTTCCTCTTCTACCACGTGCTTAAATAGATACTTGTTCAAGCTGAGCAAGTCTAGGACCAGCTACGGTGTGGCTTATTTTTTGAAAGGCACACTCGCCACAAACACCTTCAACAAAAGGCACAACTCCCAACAACTCCCCCTTTCTCCCTCCTTGACAGTCCGCATCAGCAATTAGAAATACAAAGAGGAAAGGGGCTAGCTTCTGAAGAGCAGCAGATCTGAAGAGCTGAGATCCACCGAACTCAGTGCTGACAGCACTAGCAGAGCTTCCACTGCATTCACCTTGTTACAGTCAACGAGTATCCTTGTGGCCGAGCTGAGCTAGCCCAGAAGCATCAGCTGCCTGATTTCAGGCTGGACTTCCAAGTATTTGTGGGAGGCCTTTGCTTTGGAGTTGGCAGTTTTGGCTAGCTCTAGAGCGTACTTTCTGATGACTTCAAGCTGGGATTGGGGGGCCTAGCGTAGGGGAAGGGAGAGAAGTATTTCCTTGGCTGCGGCGGCAGCCTCCAACTTGCCGATCCTGCTTTTCTGTTCTATGATTTATTTGCTGTATTTGCGTTAGATGATGTTCAGAAAGTCACGGTAGTGCTGGTTGCTGTTGTAGAGAAGTGCGTCTTGCTGGTAGGACTGAGGTTTAGCTTGCAGGATGGAGTTGAAATACTAGTAGAGTGCAGTTTGCTTGAGCTATAGCAAATGTATCCCAACAAAGCTATGGTATTTGGGCCCCTTCCGGATCAGGGATCCCACCCGCTACCAGAGGCCAGCCTTGGATAGGTTTTAGTTGGGGTGGGGGTCCTCTTCAAGCTACAGAAACTGAAGCAGGTTTTACTGGTCACAAATGATACGTTTGGGAGCATCTTTTGTATGCCTTTTGGCCAGCCACCTTAATTAAAGAAAGAGTCCTTGAAGGAAGGAGTTGCGATTAAGGGGCGCGGGGAACTGCGCACCAGAATCAAGAATGCGGACTAGGAGCTTGATTGGATGGTGCTAGTGCTAGTGGCTGGACTAGTGGCTGGACTAGTGCCTTTATGCAAGTATGCGCTTGAAGAGATGCTTGTACTAGGACAGGCTGAGGCGAAAGGCGGGTTTGTGGTGGTGGCGGCCGGCACTGACCAGCTGTAAGGGCTAGTCTGCATGGAACATGTGCTTGAAGCAATGGATGAGTTGGGGCAGGGACTCACGACTTTAGCCCCACATCTCCATCTGGCCAGCCAGTTCCCGCGCTTCAGTCTAGCATGCCTCTTCTAAATAGCCCAGAATGTTTGCTACTTAGTCGTAATTCTCTCCTCTCTGCATCAGCCAGCCTATTTTGGACTGTTCTGATTGTTGAGTGTTTTTGAGCAGGTGCTTCTTTGTGAGCTGTTCCTCGCGCACTGCCTACTTCACCTTTTCCACCTACTGCCTTACCCTCGCCTCAAGCTAGCCAAAGATGTGGGTTGGCTGGTCAGATGCTGCTTATTTATTATGTTCTTGAGGCTGCTGTAGTCTCTTTTCTTGCTTCATTACTGCAGACTCAATATTCTTTAGCTTTATGTGGCGAAACAAGGGAAATGCACAATCGAATGCTGCTGCAGTAAATGATAAGGTGGGATTGATTTGAATATTGAGGAGTTCAAGTGTAAACTTGGAAGAGGTCAAACCCTCAATTCTATCGCATTGATTAGATGACATTTCACAATACTAATAGCATATAATACGTTAAAAGATTAAGAATTGAAACAAGAAAACATTGAAAATCCAAACATTAATCAATAAATTTGAAAATCTCTACCAAGGAACCCCAAAAAATCAAAATTTTTCGGCACGTCTGTGACCGTTCATTTTGGATAATCGAGCAAAAAATGGTACTTTTTGGAAAATTATTGTTTGACCATTTATTTCAAAAATATAAAAAAGAATGAGTTCAAGGGTTGAGGCAAATCACTAACATTGAA
>Ga0316217_10000572_pt1 | contig 51923 bp, 42 predicted proteins | sample 1anoAmetaG_FD_203633 | JGI IMG/M metagenome (GOLD analysis project Ga0316217, IMG submission 203633) | Freshwater microbial communities from Trout Bog Lake, Wisconsin, USA - 1anoA | ecosystem: Environmental > Aquatic > Freshwater > Lake > Hypolimnion/Profundal zone | place: USA: Wisconsin...
CCAGCGAGGCCACCGCCGCCAAAACCGCCATGACCCTGCACAAGCTGGGCATTGACCGCGTGCGCCCCCTGCGCGGCGGCTTCGACGAGTGGAAGCGCCTGGGATTTCCGCTCGATGCCGTGAAAATGGCCAAACCTGCCCTCGCGCCCGTCCAGACCCTTTAATCTGGAGGGGCGAGCGGCGTCAGCCGCAAAGGAGCACACCCTTGGCCTACGACGATTTGCGCGAATGGATCAAAGCACTGGAAAAAGCCGGCGAACTCAAGCGCATCCGCGAAGAAGTTTCGCCCGATCTCGAGATCACCGAGATCACCGACCGCGTGTCCAAGATCGGCGCGCCCGGCAAGAGCAGCGCTGGCAACTATGCGCCCGGCGGACCGGCCCTGCTGTTTGAAAACATCAAGGGCCATCCCGGCCACAAGGTCTTCATCAACCAGTTCGGCAGCGAGCGGCGCATGGCCATGTCTCTCGGCGTCGAGCGGCTCGACGAAATCGCCGAGCGCATCAAGGGCCTGATGAACGTCAAGGCGCCCGAGGGCTTGCTCGACAAGCTCAAGATGCTGCCGCAACTCGGCGCGCTGGCCAGCGCCTTCCCCAAAACCGTCAGCGCCAAAGACGCGCCCTGCAAGGAAGTCATTCTCCGCGACAAATTCGACCTGAACGCGTTCCCCATTCTCAAGTGCTGGCCCCACGACGGCGGTCCGTTCATCACCCTGCCCTGCGTGCACACCAAAGACCCCCGCACCGGCAGGCGCAACATCGGCATGTACCGCATGCAGGTTTATGACGGCCAGACCACCGGCATGCACTGGCAGCGGCAAAAGGTGGCCGCGGAGCACTATCGCGAAGCCCTGCGTGCGGCGGCCTCATCCGCCGCCGATGCCGGCCAGGCAACCGCCCGCGTGGCGGCCATGGCGGAGTCGGCCGGCGGCACGGTCGCCATTCCCGACGGCCCCATCGGCGGCCTGCCGCAGGTAGCCATGGGCAATCTGAAAGGCTCGCGCCTTGAGGTCGCCGTCGCCATCGGCACCGATCCGGCCACCACCTTCGCAGCCATCGTCCCCGCGCCGCCGGAAGTGGAAGAGTTCCTCATCGCCGGCTTCCTCCGCGGCAAGCCCGTCGAGATCGTCAAGTGCGAAACCGTCGATCTCGAAGTCCCGGCCAATGCGGAAATCATTATCGAGGGCTACGTCGAGCTGGGCGAACTGCGCTCCGAGGGCCCCTTCGGCGACCACACCGGTTTCTACACCTTGACCGACGACTACCCGGTCTTCCATCTCACCTGCATCACCCACCGCAAGGACCCCATTTACGCCGCCACCATCGTCGGCAAGCCGCCCATGGAAGACGCATGGATGGGCAAGGCCGTCGAGCGCATCTTTCTGCCCGCCATGAAGATGCAGATTCCCGAGCTGGTCGATATTCATCTGCCTGTGGAGGGCGTGTTTCATAACCTCATGCTGGTTTCCATCAAGAAGAGTTACCCCGGCCAGGCGCGCAAGGTGATGAACGCCATCTGGTCCCTCGGCCAGGCCATGTTTACCAAGTGCATCGTGGTGGTGGACGAGGACTGCGACGTACAGGACGTGGGCGAGGTGGTGCTGCGCGTCGCCAACAACATTGACCCCGAGCGCGACATCCAGTTCACGCTCGGCCCGGTCGACTCGCTCGATCACGCCTCGCGCCTGCCCAACTACGGATCGAAAATGGGGATCGACGCCACGCGCAAGTGGAAGGCGGAAGGCTTCGAGCGCCAATGGCCGGCGATGATCGAAATGGACCGCGCCACCAAAACCAAAGTCGATGCCATATGGGCGAAACTGGGGTTGTGAGCGGCATTCAGGTTTTTGCGCTATCCTTGCCGTGAGAGATCAGGCATGATTCTGCACGATTGGTTTGACTGGTCGAATGCCGGAGTGGGTGTTGCGGGGCTGGGGTTGACGGCTGGGGCAGTCTGGCAGGCAACTGGAGCAAAGAAAGCGGCAAAAGAGGCTCGGCAAGCGGTCTATCGCCGGAACGCATTGGACGATGTAGATAGACTTCATCGGCTTGCTTTCAGTCTCCTGACGGCTATTGAGACAGAGCAGTTCGATCTCCCAGTCATCAAGCACGGGATTTTATCTCGGAATGCCTGAATGTCCGGGAGCATCATCGGGCGCGGCTTGGATCGAGCGGCGGTAAACTGGATGTGGCATTTGTCCTTGTTCGTTCGATATCGAGGGAGTTACAACGCGGCACGAAGCAAGACCATCTCATCGAGAGTGCGCAGAGGCTTGTTGGGGATATCGGTAGCCTGACCGGCTTGTTGAGCCGCAAGAGTGAGGAGGAGGGACAATGAGCACAGAGGACACGGCAATGCGTCTTGCCGCAAAACTGTTACGGCTCACCGTATCGGGAAAGCTCACATGGGTTGATGCCGGGCATCTTGGGCCGTGGGGTGAGTGGCCAGGTCAGATGTTCAAGGCTTCCGTTGACGATGGGACATTCGCTCAGATCGCCGAGATCCCTGTCCCAAAATCATTGATTACCTCTTACTACTTCGGTGTTGCGGAGGGTAAGCCGGAGATATTCGAGGTGAATGCCGAGGACCAGCCAGACGAGATATTTAGCGTCTTTGCCGAGGGGTATCCAGCCGAACCTACCGATGAAAAGTTGAAATTGCTGAAGTCTCTCAAGGACCTGTATCTGGCCGCGCGCGACAATGCCAAAGGAACGCGGCAAAAGGTAGAAAAATTTGAACAACTTCTGGAGCGGCTGGCTTAATCTTGCGGCGACTTATCTGGATTTTTATTCTTTGTAGCTTCTCGGCGTCCAGCGCCCAGCAGGATTCCTTTCGCTGGATGGACTTCCACTCGGAAAAAGATCAGAGCGTGATCGTCTGGGTCACGCGCGCGCTCACCGTTGAAAACTGGACCGCGATTCGCGAAATCGGCGTCGTGTACGATGCGGCTCTGGTGGTCACCACCGACCGCGCCACGCCCCAGTCGCCGGCCAACGCCGACACCTTCACCGTGTGGAGCGTCTCGCTCACCAGCCATGTGGTTGCGCCGCTCGTCCGGGGTGTGAATCTGCGCTGGCTTGAGGGCATGCGCTTTACCTCCAGCGGACCGGAGGAACAGGCCGTCCTGTATGACAATTGCCGCGATTGCGCCGCCATTACCTATTTCACGGCCTTCCGCTACGACATGCCGCACCACATGTGGACCTCGCGATGGATGCGCGGCGGGCAGGCAGTCCCGGTCTGGAGCGCCAACGTACCCTCCGGCGTGGTCTGGACCCAGGTCTACGCGGGCCTGGCCGAGCCCGACGGACGCACCCTGATGGGCACCTGGAGCCACTTCGACTATGGCCGCCAAAAGCCGCCCGACGACTTTGTCTACCGCTACGATGTGGACCCCTTCAGCGGTCTGGAGCGCACGCAAATCCTCAGCGGCATGGACGCCGACGCCATGAAGATGCGCCTGTGCAACGCGCAGGACGCCGTGCCCGGCCTGGCGCGCGGGCAGGATACGCCGCTCTGCGTGCCCTACATCAAACGGATTGTCGAGCGCAGCCCCGTCCTCACACCGCCGGCCAACAACCACGGCAGGTCCGTGCCCCCCGGCTCAAAGCCCGTGCATTGAGCAACATTGCACATTCCACCAGGCCGAACTATGGTCAACTGCGGTAGACGAGTTTGTTTCGTATCGCATCCAACCGTTCGGAGAGTGAAATGCGCATTTTCTTCAGATCTGCTTATGTGCCTCTGTTTGTCCTGTCGGTGGCGCTCGTGGCCACCGGATGCCGCAAAAATCAAGACCAGTCTGCCGCCAATGCCAACCAGGCCGCTGCGCAGGATTCGTCCTCCGATCCTGCCGCGGCCAATCTGGCTCCCGCGGCCTCAAACACCAGCGCGCCCGCATCCTCAACCGCTTCCAGCAGCGCCCCCGCCCCAGCAGTTTTGGACTCCTCGCAGAGCGCTCCGGCCTCCAGTTCCAGCGAGACATACGATCAGTCCGCTGGCCAGGCTCCCGTTGACCCGGGGTACGGCGAGCAGCCGGTAGCCTACGCGCCCCAGCCGCCCCCGCAGTTGCCCGATTACGAACAGCCGCCGGCTCCCGGCGACGACTATCTCTGGACCCCCGGCTACTGGGCCTGGTCGAATGACGGTTACTACTGGGTGCCCGGAGCCTGGGTTGAAGCTCCCTACCAGGGCGCTCTCTGGACCCCCGGCTACTGGGGCTTCTGGCATAACCGCTACCAGTTCTACCGTGGCTATTGGGGCCCGCACATCGGCTACTACGGCGGCGTCAACTACGGCTTTGGCTATATCGGCATCGGCTACCAGGGCGGTTACTGGGGCGGCGGCCACTTCAACTACAACCGCTCGGTCAACAACATCAACATCAACATTGTGCACAACGTCTACGACCGCTCCATCCAGGGCGGTTACCGGGGCGGCGCCCGTGTCAGTTACAACGGCGGATCGGGCGGAGTGCAGGTGCGCGCCAGACCCGCGGAACTGGGAGCGCTGCGTGAGCAGCATGCCGCGCCCATGAGAGCGCAGATCCAGAACGAGCGCGCCGCCGGCGCCAACCGGGCTCAGTTTGCGAATGTCAATCATGGCCGCCCGGCCAGCCTTGCCTATAGCCAGCCGCTCGCGGCCGATCGTAACGTAAGGGCCCCCGCCGCGTTGCAGCAACAGCAGCGCCAGGCAGTTCAGCAGCAACAGCGCCAGGGGATGCAGCAGCAACACCAGGCTGTCCAACAACAGCAACGTCAGGCAGTTCAGCAGCAGCAACAGCATCAGGCAGTCCAGCAACAGCATCAAGCAGTCCAGCAGCAGCAACAGCGCCAGGGGATGCAGCAACAGCAACAACATCAGGCAGTTCAGCAACAGCAACAACGCCAGGCTGTCCAACAGCAGCAACAGCGCCAGGGGATGCAGCAGCAACAGCGCCAGGGGATGCAGCAACAGCGTCAGGCTGTCCAGCAGCAGCAACAGCATCAAGCTGTGCAACAGCAGCAACAGCATCAAGCTGTGCAACAGCAGCAACAGCGCCAGGCCGCTCCACAACAGCAACAGCGCCAAGCCGCTCCGCAACAGCAGCAGCGCCAGGCCGCTCCACAGCAACAGCGCCAGGCCGCTCCACAGCAGCAGCAGCGCCAGGCAGCCCCACAACAGCAACGCCAGGATGCGCATCCCCGGTAGGCGTGTCCCTTAGCGCGTTTGCGCGGGGTTCTGCGCGTGTCAGAACGGCGGGGTGGTACTCACTCCGCCGTCCGCACCCGCACCGCTACCAGGTTGCGCACCCAGCGGGCGGGGCGCTTTTCCCCCGTCGCCACCAGCTTCAGCGGCCCGCTGTCGGTCAAAGGCTTGCCGGCTTCCGCATCGGCCACCATCACCGTGCCGTCGTGCACGTCGGGGGTCACTTCGCCCAGGGAATACACCACCTTGTAGCCGTCTGACCCCTCGGCCACCAGGTAAATCCTCAGATCCTTGCCGCGCGGTTTTTCCGGCACGCCCAGCCGGGTCAACAGGTCAATCAGCGGCACCCCGGCGTAGGTCTCATTGGCCTTGGTGTGCTCGTTGTACACCGTCACGGTCTGGTGCGGCAGCGCCGCCAGCGTGGCCGGGGTCCACTCGGCGGATTTGTCGCCGAACTGAACCGTCAGCGGGCCCGGAACCTGCGCGATGATGTTGCTCGTCGCCTGGGAACCCATCCCGCCCATGGGCATCGTCTGCGTCTGGGCCGGCGCACCCAGCGCTCCCGCTCCCAGCGCGATCAAAAAAATGACCGGATAAACGCCTGAAGGCATCGTGAATCCCTCCCGGCATTCATCGTATACTGGCCTCATGTCGATTGTGGGCAACATCGCCGGTATTGCCAAGGGCATGAGCATCACCTTCCGGGAGATCTTTGAGCCCACCCAGGTGGAGAACTATCCCGACGGCAAGGGCCCTCTGCGCGGAGCGGTCTTCGAGCAGCGCTTCCGCGGCGCGCACGTGCTGCAGCGCGACGAGAACGGCCTGGAGAAGTGTGTAGCCTGTTTCCTTTGCGCGGCGGCCTGTCCCTCCAACTGCATCTTTATCGAGGCGGCGGAAAACACCACAGAGGTGCGCATCTCCTCCTCCGAGCGCTACGCCAAGATCTACAACATCGACTACAACCGCTGCATCTTCTGCGGCTACTGCGTTGAAGCCTGCCCCACCGACGCCATCACCCACGGCCACGGCTTCGAGCTCGCCACCCTCAACGCCACCAACCTGGTGATGCGCAAGGAAGACATGCTGATCTCCATTGAGGCGCTGACCGCGGCTAAGTAAGCGCTTGAATCCTCCGCGGCGCAGAAGTTCGATCTTTAAGAGGGATGCAAAATTGAAGACAGTTGTGCTGAGAGACGCGGTCACTTCTTAAGCCGCGGTAACCGCCCTCAGCGCCGGAAGCACTTTCAGCCGCGCGCGCATTCCCAGACGGTCCGCATACCGCAGCAGCTTTTCGATGCTCACCTGATTGATTCTGCCCCGTATCAAGTTGCTGACGGCCGGTTGATGCTCGTCGAGAATGCTGACCAGTTGGCGCTGCGTATAGTTCCTTCGCTCGATTTCAGCGCGGATGGCATCCAGCAGGTCGGCTTTGAACTTCATCGCCGTTGCCTCGGAACGCGAGAAACCGAGATCGTCCAGCACATCCCCGCGCGTCACATGCGTTACCGCGCTAATCCTCCCGGCCATCGCCTTCATCCTTCCATGCCGTCGTGATCGGCAGCATCATCTTGCCATTCCTGGAGAAAAAGCAGGAGACATCCTCACCCCTGTCGGCGAGTTCCGCGATCTCATCGGCGGTTGGCGGCTTGCGGGATTCTGGTGCTTTCGGCATATCGCTGCTCTTCTTCATAGATGTACTTCCAAAGCATATATGCTTATCAGTCGGCTGCTTATCCATTTATTTCCTGCGGCTGATGGGATCAGGAGCGATCATCGTGGACTCTCTTTCAGAACTGCAGCGGTCCGTGCCGGAATTTGACGGCGCGAAATGTACCAATGAGCAAAAGTACGGTGTTGCCCCGGCATCTTCACACCGCACGAACGCAATGTGCAGCTTTCCGCGCGCGGCCGTAGTTCTCGGCATTCTGCTTGCGGCGCTTGCCATGCTGCCGATGCGCTCCTTCGCCGCCCCGGAAAAAACGCTCACGGACGAGCAGGCGCAAACCCAGGCAGCGGCGGACACGCTGCAGCAGTGGTACGCACAGGACACCGGCCTCTACAAAACCACCGGCTGGTGGAACTCCGCCAACGCCATCACTACTCTGGCCAACCTCAGCCGCGTCAGCCATTCCACGGCCTACCTGCCGGTCTTCGCCAACACGCTCAGCGCCGCGCAAACCAAACCCAGCGGGGCTCCCGGCTTCCTCAACAAGTACTACGACGATGAGGGCTGGTGGGCTCTGGCCTGGATCGATGTCTACGACCTCACCGGGCAGCCCGAGTATCTGCGCATGGCCGACTCCATCTTCTCTGACATGCAGTTGGGCTGGGAGACCACCGTTTGCGGCGGAGGCGTCTGGTGGAGCAAGGACAACAAGAACAAGAACGCCATTGAGAACGAGCTCTTTCTCGCCGTCGCCGCCGCGCTTGCCAACCGCGAAAAGGATGCGGCCAAGCGCCAGGGCGATCTTGCCTGGGCGCACAAGGAGTGGACCTGGTTCCTCAACTCCGGCATGATCAACAGTAATCACCTGGTCAATGACGGCCTCAACCTGTCGGACCCGGCGCATTGCCGGAACAATTACCGCAACACCTGGACCTACAACCAGGGCGTGATTCTGGGCGCACTGGTTGAGCTCAACAAGGCCGATCCCGACCCCAATCTGAAGAAGACGGCGAACGCCATCGCGCTCGCGGCCATCAAGCGCCTTGTCGATGCACACGGCGTTCTGCTCGAGTCGGCCCGCGGCCAGAACGGCGGCGACGGCCCGCAGTTCAAGGGCATCTTCGCCCGCAATCTGATGGCGTTGAACAGCGCATTTCCCAATCGCCGTTACCAGGAGTTCCTCGCCGCCAATGCCCGCAGCGTTCTCGACAAGGATCGGGACGCAACCAACCATCTCGGCTTCTGGTGGGCCGGCCCCTTTGACCGTGCGGACGCCGCGCGCCAGAGTTCAGCCCTGGATGTGCTGGTTGCCGCCTATGGCCTGGAGTAAAGCTGCTCATAACTTGACGTAGCGTTTCCGCTTCAGTCCAGCGCGGCCATCCGCGGCGCCACCCGCTCCAGCAGCCGCGCCAGCCGCTGCTCCACCTGCTTGCCCGCCTCGGAAACATCTTCATGGCTCAACTCGGTTGCGCCCAGCCCGGCGGCCAGGTTCGTCACGCAGGAGAGCCCCAGCACCTCCAGGCCCATGTGCCGGGCCACAATCGTCTCCGGCACCGTGGACATGCCCACCAGCGTCGCGCCCAGCGTGCGAAAGGCGCGAATCTCGGCCGGCGTCTCAAAGCTCGGCCCCGTCGTCGCCAGGTACACGCCCTCTTCCAGCCGGAATCCTTCTTCCGCCGCGGCTTCCTTTGCCAGCGCGCGCAGCCGCTTCGAGTAGGCTTCCGTCATATCGAAAAAGCGCAGCCCCGCGCCCGGCCTGAAGCCGAATCGCGGCTCGTTGGCGCCCACCAGCGGGTTCCATCCCATGTAGTTGATGTGGTCGGCCAGGGCCACAAGCTGGCCCACGTGGTAGCCTTCCCGGATGCCGCCGGCCGCGTTGGTCAGCACCACCGACCCCACACCCAGAGCGCCCAGCACGCGCAGCGGGAAGGTCACCTGCTGCGGCGTATAGCCCTCGTAAAAATGCACGCGGCCCTGCATCACGGCCACCGGGGCGCCGCCCAGCAGACCCGCCACAATCCGTCCCGTGTGGCCCTCCACGGTGGACTGCGGAAAGTGCGGAATCTCCGCGTAGGCAACCGTAACCGGCTCCGCCACCGCGTCCGCCACCGCGCCCAGCCCGGAGCCGAGAACGATGCCGGTTTGCGGGCTGAGCGAACCCAGCCGCGCCTTCAAAAATGCGGCGGCTTCAGCAACTTGCTCGTAATACGTCATAGGAATAAACCTGCCAGGGAACTCTGCACATTCTACAGGCGCGGCGGCAGCGCGGCAGGGAAGAAGCAGTACAGTGCCGCAGCCCGATCGCATCAACGGCCTGTCGCCGCCACGATTCCCGGCCCCTCCTCGCACTCTGTACTTTGAGCGTTGAACATTTTTCCCGGACGAGCATATTTCTCCGCAAACGCTTGCAAATAAAAGCGTTACTTGCACAATACCGACTCATTCAAATTCCGCTAATAACGCAAAAATACGCGTCATTGCGCGCACAAAATAACGCCCTGAAATCACCGTAAGCTACTGATCATAAAAGCGATATAGGCCATTTACGGCCTCTTTCCAGAGCCGCGGGAAATGGCTGATTTTCCCTGTTTTTCCTGCCAAAATCGGGGTTTTTAAGAAAAAATCAAGGTTTTTGAGCCCAAAAACAGCCCGTTTTTTTGAATTGTTCAGAAGGGGGAAGCCCGCGCTCCCACCCCGCGCCTCAAGCTGACAACTGACAACTGACCACTGACCACTGACCACTGACAACTGACCACTGACCACTGAAAACTGTCTTTGCAGATCATTGCCTTCCGATGCCGCATACTGGAGAGGCAATGGAGTGTGTTTCAGGCGCTGGAAATGGGCCAGGAAAGGGGTAAAAACAGATACCCCCCACCCCCCCTCCCTCACATTTCCCCCACTTTTTCAAGACGGCGTAAATATAACTTGAATTAAATGAAGCACTTGCAAGTATTGCCTATTAACTTTCCAGTAATGTCAAGCCCTCGTTTTTGCCTCATTTTTAGCCAAAATATGCCTTTTTTTACCTTAAAAAGGCCGTTTTTTGGTCAAAAAACGATGCTTTTCTGCGAGTTATGCCGGCCGGATTTCCCCGGCTTTGCCCGCACTCTCAAGCCTGGCAAACCGTGATCAGGAAAATTTGTTAAACCGCAACAGACAGGCCTTCAAGTCGCCGGGCAAAGCTCCGGCGAGATGGTGACGATGGAGCAGCCCATCGCGTAGTTGAACCAGAAGTGCTCGGTAATCGGAGTCGCGAAAAAACCTTCCAGATTGTGCGCGCGCACCACATCGTTCACAAAGGCGCGAGGGCCGTAAAAGAGCGTGAAAAAGCTGTCCCAATCCACCGTCAGCAGGAAGGACGCATCCGGCGCGGCCAGGCTTCCACGCGAGGGGAAGGCAACTTCGCGGTTTCTGAGCCGCTGCACGTTGAGCTTCTGAATGGGATCGCTTTGGGGAAATTCCGGCACAAACACCAGTTCGTCGTGGCCCGCGGCCGCAAACACATCCAGAAAATCCATCTGCAGCAGCGGCTCGAACCGGCCTTCTTCCGGCATCCAGATGGATTCGGATTCAAGTACGCCCTTGAGCGCATCGCGGGCCGCGTAGTCGCACAGCTCCTCGCCGATCGATCCAATGGAAGTCAGCAGCGCGTGGTTCAGTTTGGCGTAGGTTTCCAGCCCGGTTCGTGCGGTGACCTCAGCCCACGTGCATTTTGTTCCCAGGCTCGTGATCTGCTCATCGGTGGGATAGTGCTGCGTCGCCTTCCAGGCAAGTTCGTCCGGCACGCGGACAAAAGGATGAAGCAGGACGCAGGCGGATTCGAAAATTCCGCCGTAGGCGTCTGCAAGCGGCGCGTCGTACGGCGGGTAGGTGAAGCGTTCGTAGTCCACGCATCAGAATAACAAAATCATCTTGTTCCGGAGTTGGATCGCTGCCGGCATTCACTTGAGTTTGTGTCCCGCGCTCTACCCCAAAAACATCCCGGCGATCGAGGCCGAAATCAGGTTCGCCATGGTGCCTGCCAGCATGGCCCGCACGCCCAGCTTGGCCAGTTCGTTGCGCCGCTCGGGAACCAGCGCGCCGATGCCGCCGATCTGCATGCCGATCGAGCCCAGGTTGGCAAAGCCGCACAGCGCAAAGGTGGCGATGGTGAACGAGCGCGGCGCCAGCATGGCCTTCTGCGTTCCCAGCGCGATATAGGCAATCACTTCGTTGAGCGCCATGCGCGTGCCCAGCAGGTTGCCGATGGCCCCGCAGTCGTGCCAGGGAACGCCGATCAGCCACGCCACCGGCGCAAAGAAGAAGCCCAGTATCTGGCCGAGCGTGCCCGGGACCCAGTGCATGTAATTGAGCCCGTGCGTCCACCCCAGCAGGCTGTCCAGCAGCGCCACCAGGGCCATGAAGCTGATCAGCATGATGGCCACGTTCAGCGCCAGCTTGCCGCCGTCGATGGTGCCGCGGGCAATGGCGCCGATCAGGTTTTCGTCCTTGTGCAGCTCGTCCTTGGGCATGACGACCGTGCCTTCGGTGATGGGATGATCGGTCTCCGGGACCAGCATCTTGGCCACCAGGATGGTGCCCGGCGAAGTCATGATCACGGCGGCCAGCAGGTGCTTCGGCTCAATGCCCTGGGCAATGTACATGGCCATGATGCCGCCCGAAACGTGGGCCATGCCGCTGGTCATGATGACCATCAGCTCGCTGCGCGTGGCCTTGGCCAGAAAGGGGCGAATGGTCAGCGGCGCCTCGGTCTGGCCCATGAAGATGGACGCGGCCACGTTCATGCTTTCGGCTCCCGAGATGCGCATGGTCTTCAGCATCACCCAGGCCATGCCGCGGATGACGACCTGCATCACGCCGATGTGGTAAAGCAACGCGAAGAAAGCGGAGATGAAGATGATGGTGGGCAACACCTGGAACGCGAAGATGGAGCCCATGGAGCCGCCGGGAACGCCCAGCGGGCCAAACAGAACCCGGGTGCCGGCGTAGGTTGAGGCCAGCATGTTCTTCACCACGTCGCCGGCCCAGCTCAGCGCCTGCTGGCCATAGTCGAAGCGCAGCACAAGGAAGGCAAACACCAGTTGCAGCCCCAGCCCCCAGGCCACCGTGCGCCAGCGAATGTGCCTGCGATCCGTGGAACCCAGCCAGGCCGCCAGAAGCACGGCCAGAATCCCCAATATCCCCGTGAATCGATCCAAAGCTAACTCCTCAGAGATCAGAGATAAAGGGTCAGAGATCAGCGGCCGGCAGCGAACATATCTACCTTGGAGGCAGATACAAAGAAGGAGCAAAGACCGTGCGCTAATTACGTACTTTTATGCGCCGATGCGGCAGAAGCCGGCGTCTGATCTCTGATCTCTGACCCCTGATCTCTGCAATCTACCTTACAGCATCCTGGAGATAATTCTCCGCCGTTTCGCGGGTGAAGATGCGGTTGACCAGCGGCACTGCATCCGGCGGGGTTTGGGAGATCACGATTGCGTCCTTCAGAATCTCAATCGGCTCGGCCAGCAGTGCGGGACTTGTGGCGTAGAGAGTGGCCAGCGGTTCTCCCTGCTCCACGCGCGCGCCGCGCCGGGCGTGGAAATCGATGCCGGCGTGGGGATCGACGGGCTCGCCGGCCTTTTCGCGCCCTGCGCCCAGCCGCTGCACCGCCCAGCCCAGATAGGTCGTATCCATCTCCGAGACAAAGCCGCTCTCCGCGGCAGCCAGCACCTGGGTAGCGCCCGGCTTGTGAAAGGCAGCGGGGTTGTCGAAAACGGAAATATCTCCGCCCTGGGCCGTGATCATCGAGAAGAAGATGCGCAGCGCGGAACCGTCGGCCAGTGCGGCTTCGGCGCGCGCGTAGCCGGCTTCCGGCGTAGCCGCCTGGTTGCCCAGATGAATCATCCAGCCAGCCAGAATGAGCGACAACTCGCGCAGATCTTCGCTCTGTGCCGGCCGCTGCCCGCGCAGCAACTCCACCGCTTCCACCAGCTCAATCCAGTTGCCTGCGGCATGGCCCAGCGGCTCGCCCATATCGGTCAACAAGGCCACGGCGCGGGTTCCGGCGGCCTCGGTAGTTGAAACCATCAGGGCAGCCAGGTATTCGGAGTCTTCCTGATTGCGCAGGAAGGCGCCGGAGCCGGTCTTCACGTCCAGAACCACGGCATCCAGGCCCGCGGCCAGTTTCTTGCTCAAAATCGACGCGCAGATCAGCCCCGGGCACTCGACCGTGCCGGTGCGGTCGCGCAAAGCATAAAGAACGCGGTCGGCGGGGACCAGTGAGGGAGTCTGGCTCACAATCGACGCACCGCATTTTTCCAGAACCGTTTCAAATTCCTGCAGGGACAATGCCGTACGGTAGCCGGGGATGGATTCCAGCTTATCCAGAGTTCCGCCGGTGTGGCCCAGGGCGCGTCCGCTGATCATGGGCACAACCAGGCCGCAGGCCGCGGCCAGGGGCGCGACCAGAAAGCTGGTCTTGTCGCCCACCCCCCCGGTGGAGTGCTTGTCGACGGCCACCTTGCCCAGCCGCGCCGGAGAAAATTTCTCACCTGAATCGCGCATGGCCAGCGTAAGCGAGCGGGTCTCGTCCAGCGAGAGCCCGCGCAGCCAGGCCGCCATCAGCCACGCGGCGAGCTGTTCCGGCGGAATCGACCCCGAGGCCGCGCCGGCCACCAGGAACCCGATCTCGCGCGCATCCAATGCGCCGCCGTTGCGCTTCTTGCGGATCAGGTCGATCATGTGCAGCGGGGCAGGCGGGTAACTGGGCATCACGGTGGCAGCCTCAAAGAGTGGACTCCTGAGATTATCGCAAGCCGGGGCTGGGCACGAAAGTACACTCATCGGACTAAGGCCCGCATCGGCTCTGCCTTGCTCCCGGCTAAACGGCGCACTGGACCATCCGCTACCGCTTTTTCGCCCGGTCGAGCGGCGCCTTGCTTACTTCGCTATGATCGCGAAGGCCTGCGGCAGCAACTCGGAGAAGGGCATCGTAAGCGGCTCCTCTGCGGCGGGAAAGCGGACCGGCGCCTCGGGCAGGGTGAACTCACTCAGCACCTGGCGGCAAGCGCCGCAGGGCGGGCTGGCAGCGTTGTTCAGGTTGGTCACGGCCACAGCCACGATGCGGATTTCCGGACCGAATTCAGAAACAGCTCGCGCCAGGGCGGAGCGCTCGGCGCAGATGCTCAGCCCGTAGCTTGCATTTTCAACATTGGTTCCGGTCACGATTTCGCCGTTGCTCAGCCTCAGGGCCGCGCCGACGCGGAAACCGGAATAGGGCGAGTAGGAATAGAGGGCAGCTTTCCGCGCGAATTCAAACAGGCTCGCCAGTGCGGGCTCCGTCACATATTGATCGTTCATCGGCTCTCCAGCCTCCTTGCAGCCTGGGAATTGAGGCTACAGCATGTATGCCCTAAATGTACATGGGGCGGCGAGCGCTGCGGCCTGTCACCTGATCTCCGATCCCGGTTTCTCAAGTTGAGCCTCTTCTTACCGATAAAGGCATTGAGTGCTCGCCGCGCCAGGAATACGATCCCGGCCGGCCGGATGAGTGGACCCAATGGATGAATTGACGAGGGAGTTCCTGATCGAGAGCCAGGAAGGTCTGGACCGCATGGAGCGGTGCATGACCGACCTGGAGGGGCGGCCGCAGGATACCGCGCTGCTGGCCGAAATCTTTCGCTCTGTGCATACGATCAAGGGAACGACCGGATTTCTGGGCTTCAAGCGGCTGGAGAAGCTGGCCCACGCCGGTGAAAACCTGCTCGGCCTGCTGCGCGAAGGCAAGCTGGCCGCCGACGGCCCGATCATTACTGGATTACTGCAACTGCTCGACGGGCTGCGCTCCATTCTGAAGTCGATTGAGACAGAGGCCAGCGAGGGTGACGGCGAGGATACCGTGCTGATCGGCCGTCTGGAAGAGTTGCAGGTTCCGGCGTGCGTTCCGGTGGCGGCGCAGGCCAAATCGTCCGTTCGCGTGCGGGCCGGCGCAATCGCGGAGCAGGCATCCGCAAACAGCCTTCAACAGCCGGTACATGCCGTCGCCGCGCCGCCTCCAGTCACATCCGCTCCAACTGAACCAGTCGTGCTTGACCTGCCGGCTCCAGAGCCTGTTGTGCCCATGCCGTTGCCGGCCGCGCAAGCCCAGGCCGGCCCGGCGTCCCCGGCAACTCTCACGGATGCCGCAAAGCCGCGCGTGGCAGCGCCGGTCGCAGGCACTGCCGCTGAAAGCACGCTGCGCGTGGACGTGACGCTGCTCAACCGGATGATGAATCTGGTGGGCGAATTGGTGCTCACCCGCAACCAGGTTTTGCAGGCCACCGCGGCCGATCCCAACATGACCCTGCTCTCGCGCCGCCTCGACATGGTCACCGCCGACCTGCGCGAATCGGTGATGAAGGCCCGGATGCAGCCGGTCTCGAACATCTTCTCCAAGATGCCGCGCATCGTGCGCGACCTGTCGCAGTCGCTCGGCCGCCGCGTGCGCCTGCAGGTGGAGGGCCAGGACACAGAACTGGATAAAAGCCTGCTGGAAGCCATCAAGGACCCGCTCACTCATGCGGTCCGCAACTCGCTCGATCACGGCATTGAGCCGCCCGATGTGCGCCAGGCCGCCGGCAAGGACCCCGAGGGCGTGCTCAAGCTGCGCGCCAGCCACGAGGGCAGCCACGTGGTCATCGAGGTCTCGGACGATGGCGCAGGCATTGCCGTTGAAAAGGTGCGCCAGAAGGCCATCGAGCGCGGACTGATTACGCCCGAGCGCGCCGCGCAACTGCCCGAGCGCGAACTGTTGCAACTCATCTTTCTGCCCGGCCTCTCCACCGCCGCGGCCGTCACCAACGTCAGCGGCCGCGGGGTGGGGATGGATGTGGTCCGCACCAACGTGGAAAAGATCGGCGGCAAGGTCGAGATCGACTCGCGCGCCGGCAAGGGAACCACGCTCCGGCTGCGCATTCCGCTCACCCTGGCCATTATTCCCGCGCTCATTGTCCGCAGCTTGAACCAGAGCTTTGCGCTGCCTCAGGGCGCGCTCTCCGAACTGGTGCACGTTCCCCCGGAGCAGGCCGCGGCCGCCATTGAATGGATGGAGGGCGCTCCGCTTCACCGTCTGCGCGGCAAGCTGCTGCCGCTGGTCTTCCTTGACCGGCTGCTGATGCCCGGTGGAGCGCGCACATGGGACACGGGAAAAGACAACTTCATTGCCGTGCTCGACGCCGAGGGACGCCGCTTCGGCCTGGTGGTGGACGGGCTGGCCGACCCCGAGGAGATTGTGGTCAAGCCCCTCTCCGCGGTGCTCAAGGACATTGGCCTGTATTCGGGCGCAACCGTGCTGGGCAATGCCGACCTGGCGCTGATTCTCGATCCCGCGGCCATCGCGCTGAAGGCCGGAGTCGTCATGAGCGCTGAAGAAGAGTCATCGCGCACAGCCGATGGCGAAGAGGATGAGGAAGCCGGCAAGAGTCTGGAATATCTGCTGGTCGAGGCGGCAGGGCGCCAGGCCGCGGTGCCTCTGGCCGACGTGTTGCGCATCGAGCAGATTCCGCTCTCGCGCATCGAGTACATCGGCTACCGGCCGGTGCTGAACTTCGAGGGACAGTTGCTGCCGGTCGAGGACACGGGCGGTGTGCTGGCCGCGGCCGAGGGCAATCCCCAGGCCCAGATCGTTGTGGTGGTCTGCCGCGAGGGCAATCGCCATGTGGGCATCGCTGTTTCGCACGTGCTGGATGTGGCCGCCGGCGGCGATCTGTTCGAGGCCGGCACCAGTCAGCGGACGGGCGGCGTGACCTTGCTCAAACAGCGAGTAACCGGCGTGGTTGACCTGGGCGGCGTGCCTCCGTTGCCGGTTGCCGGCAACGCACAGATGGAATGGAACCAGGTTGCGGAGGCGATCCGATGAACACGGCAGCAACGGCGTTGAAGCACGGCCAGAAGGCAGTGTCGCTCGAAGAGATTTGCTCGGTGCGTCTGGGGCAGGCCATGTTCGCTGTGCCCATCGCGCACATCCTTGAAATCATTGGCGCGGCGCGGCCGCAACCGGTTCCGCTGGCCCCGGCTTATGTGGGCGGGCTGGTTCACTACCGCGGCGACGTGCTCACCACCGTGAGCCTGCGCCAGTTGCTTGACCTGCCGCCCAAAGACGGCCCGCAAGCCATCCTGGTTCTTGAGAGCTCGGGCGGGTGCTTCGGGCTGCTGGTGGACTCGGTATGCGAGGTGTTGTCGGTTTCCTCGGCAGACTATGAGCCCAACCCTTCGATTCTGGATCAGCGCCGCAAGGCCTTGTTTGCCGGCGCTTACAAGCTCAAGGACAGCCTGCTGGTGATGTTGGACCCCGAGCGGCTGGATCCCATGCGCCTGGCCGCGGCGCAGGCAGCTTAAGTTGTACGGGCCCCATTGCACTTCGGTATGGAGGTGAACATGCGAGCTCTGATTGTGGACGATTCCCGCTTTGTGCGCGGCTACTTGCGCGGCCTGCTTGAAGAGAAGGGAATCGAATGCGAGGAGGCCGGCGACGGCCAGGCGGGCATTGACCGCCTCAATGACGGATTGTGCTTCGACCTGGCGCTGGTGGACTGGAACATGCCGGTGATGGACGGGCTGGAGATGCTCAAGCAGATGCGCGCGCTGGGCTTCGACTCCACCAAGGTGCTGATGGTCACCACCGAAGCCGAAAACGACTTTATCCTGCGCGCCCTGGATGCCGGCGCCGACGAATACCTGATGAAGCCCTTCGACGACGAAGCGCTCAGCGAGAAACTGGCCATGCTCGGATTGGTTGAGGTCTGAACCATGGTCCCTGCCTGCCGTACCCGCATCCTCATCGTGGACGATTCGGCGGTGATGCGCAGCCTGCTGCGTTCCGTGGTCTCGTCCGCCGCCGGGCTGGAAGTGGCCGGAACCGCCGCCGACGGCGTCTCTGCCCTGGGTTGCATTGAAAACCTGCGCCCCGGCCTGGTCCTTCTGGATGTGGAAATGCCGGTCATGGATGGGTTGGCAACACTCAGGGAGTTGCGCAGGCGGGGGCACAAAATGCCGGTCATCATGTGCAGTTCGCTCACCCAGCGCGGCGCCAAGGTAACTCTCGAGGCCCTGGCGTGCGGCGCTTCAGACTACGTGGCCAAGCCTGCCGGTCAGTCTGACCGCGAGGCAGCCATGCGTGCCCTGGCTCAGGATCTGGTGCCCAAAATTCACGCCCTCACCAGCCAGCCGCAAGCCCCGCCTGCCTCTGTATTTCCCGCTGGCCTGCGTCCGCCGCTCATCCTGCCCCTGGCGCCGCCCTCCAGATCCCAGACCATCTCTTCCACCCCGGCGGTGCTGGTCATCGGCGTCTCCACCGGCGGCCCGGCGGCCCTCGACGTTCTGCTGCCCGCGCTGCCCGGCAACTTTCCGCTCCCTGTTCTCATCGTGCAGCACATGCCGGAGCTGTTTACCCGGTTGTTTGCCGAGCGCCTCAACAGCCGCTGCCGCCTGCCGGTGCGCGAGGCCGCCGATGGCGACCCGGTCTGCGCCGGGACCATTCATATCGCCCGCGGCAACTGGCACATGGAGGTGCTGGCCGCCTCGCGCCCCGGCGCGCCGGCCACGCTGCGCCTGAACCAGGGCCCGCTTGAGAATCACTGCCGCCCCGCCGTCGATGTGCTGTTCCGCACCGCAGGCGCGGTCTATGGCGCCGGCGTGCTGGCCGTGGTGCTTACCGGCATGGGTTCCGATGGAATGATCGGCTGCCGCATCCTGCGCGGCCTTGGCGGCAGCGTGCTGGCCCAGGACCAGGCCACCAGCACGGTGTGGGGAATGCCCGGCGCCGTGGTCAACGCTGGACTGGCGCACAAAGTGCTCCCGCTCGACGCCATGGCCCCTGAAATCCTCCGGATTGCCGGCCGGACATGCACCCCAACCCGCGAGCTCTTGAGATCGGTGGTCTAGTCATGGAAACATCGTCCAGCGTTCACTACGACTATCTGCGCCAGCTCGTCTTCGGCCTTTCGCGCAACGTGCTCGACCCCTCGCGCGACTATCTCTTTGAAACACGCCTCACCCGCCTCATGCGCAACCAGGGCATGAACCACCTGGGCGAGCTGGTGCAGCACCTGCGCATGAAAAAGAACCCGGCGCTCGAGCGGGCCATCGCCGACGCCATGACCATCAACGAAACCAGCTTCTTTCGCGATACGCGCCCCTTTGAGCTGTTGCGCGGCGAACTGCTGCCCCGGCTCATCGAGACCCGCAAGCATACCCGCGGCCTGCGCTTCTGGAGCGCCGCCTGCTCCACCGGGCAGGAGGCCTACAGCCTGGCCATGCTGATGCGAGAACATTTTTCCTTGCTCACCAACTGGAACATCCGCATTGAAGGCACTGACTTTTGCGCCGAGGTGGTCGAGCGCGCCCAGTCCGGCTGCTATCACCGCATCGAGATCAACCGCGGCCTCCCCGCCCGCCATGTGGTGCGCTTCTTTGACCACCAGGGCGAGGACTGGGTCGTCAAACCGGAACTCCGCCAGATGTGCAACTTCCGCCAAGCCAACCTGTGTGCGTCGCCGCTGCCCTTCAATCGCTCGGAAGACCGTTTCGACGTCATCTTCCTGCGCAACGTCATGCTCTATTTCGCGCAGGACACGCGCAAGGCGCTGCTGGCCGGCATCCACCGCCTGCTGGCTCCCGACGGCATCCTCTTCCTCGGCTCCAGCGAGCAGCCCGCCGATCCTTCCATCTGGACCTCGGTCCTGGCCGGCGGCACCTGCTACTTCAAGCCCCGGCAGCCGAGCTAAGAGCTTCTAGCTTTTAGCTTCTAGTGTCCTGAGTCTAAAGTTCGTATCAAAAATACGGTGTCATCCTGAGCGTAGTTTGGCGCGTTTTTTGCGCCAAACGCAGTCGAAGGATCTGCCCTAAAGATTCGGCTAAGTCCTTTAGATTTGGATCAGCAAGAACCGTCGAATCTTTATGGTCTTGGGTGGCCTGTAGGGCCATGTATGACTGCGGTTGTTTACTCCTGCAATGGCCTTCAATTCCTTTTGGGCTGCTATTTTGGGCCGCTCCGCCGTCCCTATATGTCGATACGGCCCTAGCTTCTAGCTCGATCCCTGCGAAACCACAAATCTACGTTGCAGAAAATTACGATTCGGTGTTGCATACTGGAAGAGCAATGGAGCATGGATCCATCTGTCAGGGCACGGTCCGGTCCTCCCCAAAAATGGCATTTCACTTTTTTTATTCACTTTTAACGCACTTTTTCATCGAGACATTTCGTGTAACACGCTTTAAATGAATAACTTATAATTTTAGACTGTTGGCAAACTAGTAACGATAAACCCTCGATTTTGGCCCGTTTTTAGCAAAAAAACGCCCTTTTTCGTCAAAAAAGCCCGCTTTTTGGCGTCGAAATGCGCTGTTTTTTCCGGCGTTTCCCCCTGCGCGTCTTCCCGCGCGCCCCAGGTCAGCCTGCTAACGGATGCGGCCCGAATGTGGGTCGACTGGCGCGGCTTGCCGAAGGCAACTGAGCATCCGGCAGATGTATGCTGGTACGTCAGAAATTACAGGAGTTTCCAAGAGGTGAGGCCATGAGAATCAAACTAGCCCTGCTGGCATGTGTCTGCGCGTTCAGCGCTGCCTTCGCACAGAATCCGCCTGCGCCCGCGCCCGCGCCAGCCGCGCTCGTTATTCACTCCCCTGAAGTTTCGGCTGACGGAAAAGTCACCGTGCGGCTGAACGCGCCCAACGCCAAAGAGGTGATCGTCTCGGGTTTCGCCGATCGCCTGACGGTGCGGAAGAACCTGCCTATGCAGAAGAACGAACAGGGCATCTGGACGGTGACCACCGACGCGCTGACACCGGACATTTATGTCTATTCCTTCCTGTTGGACGGCATGAGGATGAACGATCCCGCCAATCCGGATATCCATACGTCTTTTGGCAACGCAGGTGAAAGTCAGGTGCTGGTTCCCGGACCGAACACGTGGACACCGCAGCCGGACGTGCCGCGCGGCGCTCTCACGCGGCATTTTTATCATTCGGCCGTGGCCAGCGACGATCGCGAGTTCTGGGTCTACACGCCGGCCGGCTACAACCCCAAACGCAAAGAGCCATATCCCGTGCTCTACCTGCTGGGCGGCCTGGGCGACCGGGCTGACTCGTGGATTGCCGCCGGCCCGGCCAACACGATTCTGGACAACCTCATCGCGCAGGGCAAGGCCAAACCCATGCTCATCGTGATGCCGCTGGGCTACGGCAACTCCGGCGGTCCTGCCCAGGCCCGGCGCGAAGGCATGCTGCAGGCTTTTTCCACCACGTTGATTGACGAGGTGATGCCGCAGGTGGAGAAGGTGTACAACGTCTCCAAAGACCGCAACGGGCGCGCCATTGCCGGCTTGTCGATGGGCGGAGCCGAATCCACCTACGTGGGGCTCAACCACCTGGACAAGTTCGCCTGGATCGGTTCGTTCAGCGGAGCTTATGTAATGTGGCCGGGAGCATCGACCCCGGCGCCCACTGCCGCTCCCGTAGCCGCTCCCGTGGCGGGCGGCGAAGTACGCAGGCCAGCGAATCTGGACCCCGCCGCCATCCCCAAACTCTTCCCGGCGCTCCATGAGAAAGCCAACGCGCAGATCCGGCTGTTGTGGATCGCCTGCGGCACAGAGGACCGGCTGGTGCGCGTCAACCGCCAATTCAAGGACTACCTGGATTCTGAGAAGATCAACGTCACGTATACAGAGGTTCCGGCGACGGCGCACGTCTGGCCGATTTGGAGAGAGAACCTCACAGCCCTGGCCGCGCTGTTGTTCCAGGATACGAAGTAGAAAGGCTGACGCCGGAGAGCGCTACGGCCTCAATTTTTTGCTTGTGCCCCGGTTCTCGTCCGCCGCAGTGGACGAGAACTGGGATTCCACCTCAACAGGCGGCAGACTCACGGCTTCGTTGGCACGCCCAACTCGGGATTCTGGCATTCGCGGATGAATCCCTCCGCGTCTTTCACGCCGCACTCGATGCCGCGGAAGCGATCCATCATTTCATGCAGTGGCCAGAAGTTCGTTGCCGGTTTCTGGCTGATGTGCTCGAAGCAGGCAGCCTTCTTGCGCTCTACGCTGGCGGCGATATCGACGTAATCGGTGGGGTGAAAAATCTGCGTCTGCCGGCCCTGATCCACTTCGTAGTAATAGAGATCGAATCTTCTGCCGCCCGCGTTCCAGGCGTCAAAGGTCAGCATGTACGCGGCGCGGTGGTCGCGATGCGTGTCTACCGGCCAGTGGGTGAAGACAATGTCGGGATGCTCGGCTTCAAGCAGCTTGCGAAAATCGTCGTAGCGCGAGCGATTCACTTCCGTATCGCCGTCGATCTGGCCTGCGAATACGGGTCGGGCTTTCAGAATCTCGCACGCCTTCAGGGACTCCGCGGTTCGCGTGGCCGCGGCCTCGTCGTGCGTGGCTCCCTTGATGCCCGCCTCGCCACGCGTCAGGTAGAGAATCACCACTTCATGCCCGGCGTCGGAGTAAAGCGCGATGGTGCCTCCGCAGCCTGTTTCAGGGTCGTCCGGGTGCCCGCCCACGACCACGACTTTCAACTTGCGCGGGGCCTGGCCCGAGGCGGTTTCCGCGCCTGCCAGCGGCAGCCCGCTGCCCAGTGACGCCATCAGCAGGGAAGAGCGGCCCAGCATATCTCTGCGTGTCATGTTTTCCATGATGTCTTCTCCGTTCACCGCACATCCTACCGGAATCACGGCCAGGATAGGAACGGCATTCCCGATGCCAGAAGCTAAAGGCTAACTTCTGGCAGTCAGTCGTTCAGTAGCTTTTCCACCTCTGCGTGCAAGCGCGCGGTGATGGCCGCCTCAGTTTCCACCGGTGAAAAACGCAGCGGCTTTCCTACCACCACTTCCACGGTGCCGGAGCGGAACCAGCGCCGGCTGCCCGTTTTCAGCTCACCCAGGCCGCGGATGGCCATGGGCAGCACCAAGGCTCCCGACTGCTTCACCAGCAGTCCGATTCCCGGCCGGAACCGCGCCAGTTCTCCTGCCGCGGAGCGCGTTCCCTCGGGAAACACCAGCACATTGAATCCGTTGTCGAGCGCCTTGCCGGCGTGGGCAAAGCTGGGCTGGAAGTCCCGCCGCCGGGGCAGCGGAAAGACGTTGAACAGCGCGGTCATCAGCAGGTAGTACAAGGGGCCGGGCAGAAAGAACTTGCCGCTGGGCCGCAGAGGCTCGGGATTGCGGAAGTGTCGATACGCCTCCAGCATCTCCCCGGACATGGCCACCGCCATGCGCCGCCGGACGGGGCCGGGCAGCGCGAATTCCAGGAACGGCACGTCATAGGCGGTTACGTGATTGGCAATAATCAGCATCGGCGCCGCGGGGTTCAACTCGGTGGGAGCAACCACGCTAGGATTGGCCAGCAGCCACACCAGCGGCCGCATGAATGACTCAACAAAGGCTGCGCGCAGCCAGTGGAAAGGCTTGCTCCAGGGCCAGTGTGGGTATACATATTTCGCCGGCGAAGTTGGCTCCGGTTCAGCCTCGGCAACCGATTCAGCCGCGCCGCCGCTCCGGGTTTCGTCCACGGCTCGTTCGCGACTGCTGAGAGGTTCCTCTTCCGGTTCCGCTGCCAGCAAGCGCCGCAGATCGCCGAGCGTCTGCACCTGGTCCAGTAAGCCGTTCTCTGTAGTAATTCCCAGTCGTTCCTCGATGGCCGCGGCCAACTGCACACGCCCCAGGCTGTCCAGATGCAGGTCCTCGGTCAGGCGCAGTTCATCGCCGACGCCGCGCTGGGCTTCGCCGGAAATCTGCGCGATCAAGGCCAGCAGCCAGTCCGCCGAAGCGCCAAAGTCGCCATCGTTCACGGGATGGGCCGCGCCGGTGCCGGCAGTCGCTGCCGCGGACTGGAGTTTGGCCAGCCATGCCGCCACTGCCTTGCGCCGCACCTTGCCGGTCGCAGTGCGTGGCAGGTCCGGTTCCGGCCACAGAACCCAGCGGCTCAGGCGCTGATACGGCGCAAGGCGGGCGTTGGCACGCTCGATGGCCGCTGCGGCCTGCTCCCCAGGCCCGCGAAACGCCAGCACTCCAAACGGTTCCGGTCCGCCCGCCGTTTCCACACCCACCACCGTGCAGGCCGTCACTCCCGGTTCCTGTTCAATGGCTGCCTCCAGATCCTCGGGATACAGGTTCAGGCCGGACGAGGTCACAATCACCTCGCTCTTGCGGCCCAGAAAGCGCAACTCGCCGGAGGGTTCGGTCTCGGCCAGGTCGCCGGTGGCCAGCCACTCGCCCTGCAGCGGATGCATTGCGCCGCCGGACCACGATGCTGCCGCAATCGCCGCGCCGCGGACCAGCACTTCGCCATCCGGTCCCAGCTTCACCTCGCGTCCCGCCAGCGGCTTGCCGATGGTTCCCTTGGCCACGTGAAAGGGATGGTTGAGCGTAATCAAAGCCGTGGTTTCCGTCATGCCGTAGCCTTGCACAAGCACGAAGCCCAGCGCGTTCCAGAACTGCTCCAGCGGGCCGGGCAGGGCTCCGCCGCCGGAGATGAGCGCCCAGAACTTCAGCCCGAAGGCCTTGTGAATCCGGCGGAAGCGAATCCAGCGCCGCCACGCCCCAATCCGCGTGGAAGCCGCTGCCCGCTTGGCCAGGCCCGGATAAACGTTTTCAAGATGCGTCTTGAGCAGCGCCAGCACTCTGGGCACGGCAGCCAGTACGGAGATGCGCTCGCGGCGGATGGTCTCAATCAGCCGCGACGCCACCGGCCGGTTATCAAAGTGCAGCTCGGCGGCAAAGATGGGTGGCACCCACAGCCCCATGGTCTGACCAAAGACGTGGCTCAGGGGCAGCGTGTGCAGAATGCGCAGCGGATGGATCAGCTTTTCGTAGCGCATGTACGGCTGCGCCCCGTTCTCGATGGGGCCTATGCTGGCCAGAACATTGCCGTGGGTAAGCACAACGCCCTTGGGATCGGCTGTGGTTCCGCTGGTGAAGAGAATCTCGAGCGGAGTCGCGGCGGAGAGTCCGGCAACCGGTCCGGCTTCCTCGGCGGGCAGCACGTTGAGCCAGTCCTCAAAGGTAAGTTGCGGCCATCCGTCGCCCAACTGCCCCAACAGCAGCTCATCGCCCACCGCCAGCCGGGGAGACGTGTCGGCCGCAACCCGCCGGGCAAAATCCGCGCTTCCGCTTGCGTCCAGAGGAACGGCCAGCACCCCGCGCAACAAGCATCCGTGGAAAGCGGCAATCCACTCGGCGCTGTTTTCCGCCCACAGCAGCACGCGGTCGCCCTGCCCAATACCCCGCTGGGCCAGCAGCGCGGCAAAGCGGCCAGCCAGTCGCGCCAGCTCACTATAGGTAGTTACCCGCCGCCGGTTGCCCTGGTAACGGACAACGGCAATCTGGCGATCGTAAAGGCGAAAATCGTTCAGCAGTGTAGCAAGGTTGTCGTACAAGTCAGCTCCGGCTCGCTCCAGAGTAATTGATGCTGCTGCCCTTGTGTTGGGAGCGCTATTCTCAAAAGAATATGGGCCGTCCTGCCGAACCCGAGAACCCCATCGTCGATCTGGACCCGTTTGCCGGGTTTCATCCGGTCACGGCGGAGTGGTTTCGCGCAGTTTTTGACGCGCCCACCGCCCCGCAGCGCATGGGCTGGCCGGTGATTGCGCGCGGAGAGAGCGCGCTGATCCTGGCGCCTACTGGCACAGGCAAAACGCTCGCCGCTTTTCTCTGGTGCCTTGACCGCCTGATGCTCCACCCTCTGCCTGCGGGACATAAGCCCGGCGTCCGCATTCTGTACGTTTCCCCGCTCAAGGCGCTGGCCGTGGACGTGGAGCGTAATCTGCGCTCGCCGCTGGCCGGCATGGCCAACATGGCCCGGCGCATGGGCGTGCCTTTCCATGAGCCCACCATCAGCGTGCGCACCGGCGACACGCCGCAGCTGGATCGGGCGCGCTTCCTGCGCCATCCGGCGGAAATTCTCATTACCACCCCGGAATCGCTTTACCTGCTGCTCACCTCGCAGGCATCCGAGACGCTGCGCACCGTGGATACGGTGATCGTCGATGAGATTCACGCGCTGGTGCCCACCAAGCGCGGCGCGCACCTGGCGCTTTCGCTGGAGCGGCTGGAGGCTCTGACCCAGCGGCGGCTGCAGCGCATTGGGCTGTCTGCCACGCAAAGGCCGCTCGAAGAGGTCGCCCGCTTCCTCGGCGGCGTCGAATCCCCGCAAGCACCCAAAACAAGTGATGCCGGCAAATATGGAACAGGCGATGCGCTGAAGGATACGGGCTGTAGCCCGTGCATGAACCAGCCAGACGTGGAAGGGGCTTTAGCCCCAGAGGGGATGTATTCGCAAGGCTCTCTGGAGGTTGCACCCGCTCTTCAGGATTCCAATCCCGCCTGGTCCTCCGACGCCCTGGACTCAGCGCCCCTGCGCTATCGCCCTGTAACCATCGTCAACGCCGCCGCGCCGAAGCGGTTGAAGCTCCGTATTGAGGTTCCGGTCGAAGACATGGCCCGCCTCACCGAGCTCGAGGAGATTCCCAGCGGCCCGGCCTCGCAGGCGCCGCGCCGCGTCTCCATCTGGAATGCGATTCATCCCCGCCTGCTGGAAATCATTCGCGAGCGCAACTCGACCATTCTGTTTGTCAACAGCCGCCAGGTGGCTGAGCGGCTGGCCGGAGCGCTGAACGAGCTGGCCGGCGAGCCCATCGCCCGCGCCCATCACGGCTCGCTGGCCGCCTCGCAGCGCACCATCATCGAGGAGCAGTTGAAGGCCGGCCAGATTCGCGCCCTCTGCGCCACCTCCACGCTGGAACTGGGCATCGACATGGGCGCCGTGGACCTGGTGATTCAAATTGAAGCGCCGCCCTCGGTGGCCAGCGGCATGCAGCGCATTGGCCGCGCCGGCCACCATGTGGATGCCGTAAGCGAGGGCATTCTCTTTCCCAAGTACCGTGCCGACCTGGTTGCCTGCGCCGCCGTCACCCGCGCCATGCACGAGGGCCACATCGAGTCCACGCGCTTCCCGCGCAATCCCCTGGATGTGCTGGCCCAGCAGTTGGTGGCGATTGTTGCGCATCCGCCCGGCGTCGTAAATCCGGGAAGGCCAAAGAAGCTAAAAGCTTCCATGAGGGGGAGACAGGCCGCCGAAGAAAGCGATGTTTTGAACGGGCACGGCTTTAGCAGTGCCGCGATCGGCCAACTGGAGGGCCGGGCTTTAGCCCCTGAGGGAATGCTTTTACGCGGAGAATCCGTGGGAGAACAAGAACCTCAACCAGCCGCTGTCCATCAAGACCTCGAATCGGAATCTCCGACGCCCGAAGTCAGCGTAGATACCCTTTTCAACCTGGTCCGCCACGCTGCGCCTTTCGGCGCGCTTACCCGCGCGGCTTTCGAAGGCGTGCTCGATCTGCTCAGCGGCCGCTACCCCTCCGACGAATTTTCCGAGCTGCGGCCGCGCCTGACCTGGGACCGCATCCGCAATGTGGTCACCGCGCGCGACGGCGCCGCCCGTCTGGCCATTCTGAACGCGGGCACCATCCCCGACCGCGGCCTGTATGGTGTTTTCCTGGCGCACAGCGAGGGCAAGTCCGTGCGCGTGGGCGAGCTGGACGAGGAGATGGTGTTCGAGTCGCATCCGGGCGAGACGTTCATTCTGGGCGCGTCGACATGGCGCATTGTGGAAATCACGCACGACCGCGTGCTGGTGACTCCTGCTCCCGGCGAGCCGGGCAAGATGCCGTTCTGGAAAGGCGACGGTCCGGGAAGGCCGCTGGAATTCGGGCGGCGCATCGGCGCGCTGGTCCGCGAGTTGCGCGCCCTGCCCAAGCCGGCAGCGCTTACGAGGCTCGTGGCCGAACACGACCTGGATCCGGGAGCGGCGGAAAATCTGCTGCAATTTCTTGGCGATCAGGAGGCCGCCACCGGCGCTGTGCCTGACGACCGCACCGTGGTCATCGAGCGCTGCCGCGACGAGCTGGGCGACTGGCGGGTCTGCGTGCTGACCCCCTTCGGCAGCCGCATCCACATTCCCTGGGCCATGGCGGTGAGTGCGCGCATCCGCGCCGCCGGCGGGCCTGAGGTGGAGACGCTGTGGGGCGACGACGGATTTGTGCTGCGTTTCCCGGACACCGATGAGCCGCCCGATCCGGATTGGTTTCTGGTTGAGTCCGCCGAGGCCATGCAGCTTGTGCTGCGCCAGTTGGGCTCGACCGCGTTGTTTGCCGGGCGCTTTCGCGAGGCCGCGGGCCGTGCGCTGCTGTTGCCGCGCCGCCGCGCCGATGCGCGCACGCCGCTGTGGCAGTTGCGCAAGCGGTCGTACGATTTGCTTAGCGTGGCTTCGCGCTATCCGTCGTTTCCGCTGCTGCTGGAGGCGTATCGCGAATGCCTGCGCGATGTTTTCGACATGCCCGCGCTGCTTGAAACCCTGCGCGCCATCGAGCAGCGGCAGTTGCGCGTGCATGTGGTGGACACGCGCAAGCCTTCGCCCTTTGCCGCGTCGCTGCTGTTCAGCTATGTGGCCAATTTTCTCTACGATGGCGATGCGCCGCTGGCCGAGCGCCGGGCGCAGGCGCTCACCATCGATCAGGACCAGTTGCGCGAACTGCTGGGCGAAGCGGACCTGCGCGAACTGCTGGATGCGAACGCCATTGCCGAAGTCGAAGAGGCGGCACAGTGTCTCGCGGAAAATTATCGCGCACGCTCCGCCGATGGAATTCATGATTTGTGTTTGCGCCTCGGCGACCTGTCGCGCGAAGAACTCGCCCGCCGCGTGGTCTCACCCGATTTGTTGACGCATGTGGACCGGCTTATCCGGTCGCGGCGCTTGCTTGAGCTGCGCATTGCCGGCGAGCGACGTTTGATTGCGGCCGAAGACGCGGCGCGGTATCGAGACGGCCTCGGCATTCCGCTGCCGCCGGGACTGGCCGTGGCGCTACTGGAGCCGGTGGCGCATCCCGTGCTTGAGCTTGTACGCCGCTACGCGCGCACGCATGGGCCGTTCACGCTACGCGAGGCGGCGGACCGTTTTGCGCTGGACATGGCGGCCGTCGAAAATGCGCTGCGGCAACTTGCACACGAGGGCCGCGTGCTGGAGGGCGGATTTCGTCCCGGCGGCCTTAATCGCGAGTGGTGCGACGCGGAAATACTGCGCCAGATTCGCCGCAAATCTTTGGCTAAATTGCGCCGCGAAGTTGAGCCGGTGGAGCAGCACACGCTGGCCCGTTTTCTCACTCACTGGCAAGGCCTGCTGACGCCTCGACGCGGCCCCAGTCTGGACGCTCTGCTCGATGCGGTCGAAAGTTTGCAAGGCGCGCCGCTGCCGGCCTCGTTGCTGGAGACTTCGATTTTGCCCGCGCGCATTGCCGACTACTCGTCCGCCGGTCTGGACACGCTTATCGCCGCCGGAGAAGTGGCGTGGGCAGGCGTCGAACCCATCGGCGAACGCGACGGCCGCATCGCTCTCTTTCTCGCCGACAAGCTGCCGTTGCTGGCGCAATCCCGGCCTCTTGCGGAACCGCTCACGGAGCGCGAAGAAAAACTATTGGCCGTGCTGGAATCCACAGGCGCCAGCTTCTTTGACCCGCTCCACCAGGCCTTGGGCGGAGGCTACCCAGGCGAGACGATTGAAGCGCTTTGGAGCCTGGTCTGGCGCGGCCTCATCACCAACGATTCGCTTCACGCCTTGCGCGCTTACATTGCCAAGCCCGACAGCGCGCGCACGCCGCGCCGCCTGCAAACAGGTGCTGTGTTCCGCTCGCGCCGCACCACGCCACCCACCGCGCAGGGACGCTGGTCGCTGCTTGCACTGCGTGCGGTGGGCAAAGAACGGGAAGGAACTCCCACAACCACCGAGGCCAGCCACGCGCTGGCTCTGCAACTGCTCAATCGCTACGGCGTGCTGCTGCGCGAATCGGTTGCGGCGGAGAATGTTCCCGGCGGTTTCAGCGCGGTGTACGACGTGCTCAAGGCCCTGGAAGAGAGCGGACGCATTCGCCGCGGATACTTTGTGGCCGGTCTGGGCGCTACTCAGTTTGCGCTGCCTGCCGCCGTGGATCTGCTGCGCCAGTTGCGCAACGCGCCGCCGGCGGAGAAGCCGGAGTTTGTGCAGTTGGCCGCTACAGATCCGGCCAACCCTTACGGCTCGGTGCTGCGGTGGCCCGATTTGCCCGTTGCCGAGGAAGATGCCGAATCGGCTCCGCGGCTGCTGACCCGCGCCGCGTACGCGGAAGTAATTCTGCGCAACGGCCAACTGGTTGCGTGGCTCCGGCGCGGCAATCCCAACCTGCTGGTGTTTTTGCCCGCGGAGGAGCCGGAGCGATCGCAAACCGCATCGGGGCTGGCGCATTTCATGTGCGCACGCGGTCAGCAGAGTCTCCACGCCAACGCACACATGGGCATACTCATCACCACCATCAACGGCCAGCCGGTCGCGGCGCATCCCATGGCGCGCTTCCTGATGGATGCCGGGTTCCATCCCGGTCCGCTGGGCATGCACCTGCGCCGCATTCCGCTGCCCGTTGCGCAACACGAGCCGCACGCCGGAGAGGTGCAGTAGTTCATGCCTGAAGGCGATACCATCTTTCGCACAGCACGCGCCCTGGGCCGTGCGCTGGCCGGCAAGCCCATCACCGGCTTCCGCTCGACGTATCCATTGCTCACGCGCTTTGACGACGATACGCCGCTAGCCGGACAGATTGTAGAGAGCGTGGAGTCGCGCGGAAAGTGGCTGCTGATTCATTTTTCAGGCGGTGGGACGCTGGCGACTCATATGCTCATGAGCGGCAGTTGGCACATCTACCGGCTTGGCGAGCGCTGGCAGCAGCCGCAGGCCAACATGCGCATCGCGATTGAGAACAGCGAGTACATCGCGGTGGGATTTCGCGTGCCCGTGGCCGAGATGCATACCGCACAATCGCTGGCCCGCAATCGAAAGATTCCACGCCCTGCCAGCGACGTACTCAGCGCAGAGTTCGATGCCGGGGCAGCCGCACGGCGCCTGCTCGATCACGGCAAGGAAGAGATTGCCGATGTGCTGCTGAATCAGAAAGTGATGGCCGGCGTGGGCAACGTCTTCAAGTCGGAGATTTGTTTTACTACAGGCGTCAGTCCCTTTTGCAAAGTCTCGGCGCTCAGTGCGGACCAGGTGCAAGCTTTGATTGCGGCTGCGCAAAAGCTGGTTGCAGCCAATGTGCTGGAAGATTCCGACGATGCCATCGTGACCTATGGCGGACGCAAGCGCCGCACCACGCACGAGTCCGATCCCAGCGCCAGCCTGTGGGTTTATGGGCGCGGCGGCGAGCCTTGCCGCCGTTGTGGAGAAGCGATTCGCAGGCGCATCCAGGGACCGGACGCGCGCGTAACTTTCTGGTGCGCGCGCTGCCAGCCCATGCCGGACGGCACGAAGATTGGCGGATGAACGGCGCAGACGAAGAAAGATGAATCGCCGCAGAAATTAGTTCGCCGGTTTGCCCAGTCCGAAGATTTTCTGAATCAGGTTGCGTTTGTCGGCGGGATGGTCGCAGGTGTCGGTCGGCGCGGTGCCGTCAAGGAAGGCCGCGTCATAGCTTTCCGGGCAGGACTCGTCGCTGAGAAGATTGGTGGCCTTGTCGAGACTCACGATCTCTATGCCTTCCGGTGCGGCGAATCCGTTGGTGTCGGAGTACTGCGGCAGTTGCACTGCCTGCCTCATAAACGCCGCCCAGATGGGCGCGGCAGCGCGGGAGCCCTCGATTTTCACATCGGTGTAGTCGTCGTTGCCGACCCACACCACGCACAGCAGGTTGGACGTGAATCCGGCGAACCATGCGTCGTGGCTGGTGCCGGTTTTGCCGGCGGCCGGCGCGGTGAATCCCATGCCGCGCACGCCTGCGCCCGTACCGTTACCCTGCAGTACGGCTTCCATCATGTTGAGGGTGAGGTAGGCCACGCGCGCGTCCAGAATCTGTTTCGAGGTGGGCGTGTAGTCGGTAATCACGTCGCCGGTGGGCGTGCGCACGCTGGCCAGCATCCAGGGGTCCAGGTGCAATCCATTGTTGGCGAACACGGTGTATGCGCCGGCCATGTCAAGCGGCGTGGCGTCGTAGGCGCCAATGGCCACGGCTGGCGTGCCGCGGGCGCTCTTGATGCCGGCGTCGCGCGCCAGTTGGGCCACGCGATCGAAACCGACCATGGAGGCCAGACCGATGGTGGCGTTGTTCAGGGAGCGCATCAGCGCAAGGCGGGCCGTAACCTCGCCGTGATACTCGCCTTCAAAGTTCTTTGGTGTGTACTCCTGGCCGCCGACGTCGTACGTGGTTTGTTCGTCGCTGAGGATGGTGACCGGAGAGAAGAGTTTGGTTTGCCCCGGCAGCATGGTGCCTTCGGCGGCTGTTTGAAAAGCCGTGGCATAGACGAAGGGCTTGAAAATGGATCCGGTGGGCCGCTTGGCAACTGCGTGGTTCAACTGCGAGGAGCCATAGTTGCGCCCGCCCACCAGCGCCAGCACCTGGCCGGTGTGGGGATTGAGCGCTACCAGCGCCACCTGCGGATAGATATACGATTGGCCGAGTTTTTTCTCTTTTGCGTGCAGCCTGTCAACCTGTTCGTCCACCACGTGAATGGTGGATTCGACCGCAGCCGTGGCCACGCGCTGCAGTTCGGGATCGAGCGAAGTGTAGATGCGCAGTCCCTCGCGGTTGAAGTCGCGCTCGCCCAGTTTCTGCATCAGTTGCTCATGCACCAGATCGACAAAGTAGGGCGCCTCGCTGGCGTCCACGCTGACTGCGGCCAGATGCAGGGGCTCGTTCCTGGCGTGTTCGGCCTGATCCTTGGTAATGGCGCCGGTCTCCACCATCGAATCCAGCACCAGGTTGCGCCGGTCGATGGCGCGGTCAGGATGGCGGAAGGGCGAGAAATAGTTCGGCCGCTGAATCATGCCGGCCAGCAGCGCACATTCGGCCAGATCGAGCTGATTCACATCCTTGCCCAGGTAAGACTGCGAGGCTTCGCCGAAACCGTCGATGGAGAAGCTGCCGCGCTGGCCCAGGTTGATCTGGTTGGCGTACATTTCGAAGATCTGCTGCTTGTTGAAGCGGTGTTCCAACTGGAAGCTGATGACGATCTCGATGAGCTTGCGCTTGAAGTGTTTTTCAGGCGAAAGGAAAAAGCCGCGCGCCAGTTGCATGGTCAGCGTGGAGCCGCCCTGCTGCTTCTGGCCGGTGGTCACGTCGCGTATGCCCGCCTCAAAAAGCCGCCAGAAGTTTACGCCGCTGTGCTCAAAAAAGCGGCGGTCTTCAATGGCCACCACCGCATGCACCAGGTTCGGCGGAATCTCGTCGTAGGTCATCAGCCGGCGTTTGGTGCGGTTGGCGTCCTCGCTCAGGCCGGTGATGAGCAGCGGTTCCAGCTCATAGCTGGACAGCGGCTGGCCGTGGTCGTCGGAGATGGACTGCACAACACCGGAGCCGATGCGGATGATGGCGCTGTCCTGTGCGTGATAGGACTGCGGACCGGGGCGCACGGTGATGGTCTGCACGCCCTGTGAGTATGTTCCCAACGGAGACAACTGCGAGGCGCCATCGGCGGAGTAGCCGGCCTCGCGCAGTTCGTTGGCAATCAGACTGACGGTGAGCTTTTGTCCGGGGCGGACTTCGCGCGGCGCGGCAAATATCTTGGCCGTGTTGGCAAAAATCGGCTGGCTGAGCCGTTGATCCACGATGCTCTGATACTTGAAGTAGTAATAGCCGCCGGAAACCAGCACCACCAGCGCGACGGCCGCAACGGTCAACAGCGCAATGCGCAGCGCGAGCGTTGACCAGGGATGCATGCCCGCGGGTTTTGCCCACCTGATTCTCAACTTCATCGCTGCTCCTTCAATACTGCTTCCATCCGCTGGCAGCTAAAGAGTAGTTGCCTGCTCCAGCAACGCATCTTCCTCAATACGCTCTTTAACCAGCGCCACTACTTCATTCAACGCCACGTCCACGCTTGTCGCAGTGGCGCGCGTCACCATTTCCACTTGTCCGGCGGCAGCATTCCTGCCCACGTTGATGCGGTAGGGAATGCCAATCAGGTCGGCATCCTTGAATTTAACGCCGGCGCGCTCCTTCCGGTCGTCAAGCAGCACGTCAATGCCTGCGGCATCTAGCTGGACCGCCAGTTTTTCGCCGGTGCTCACAAGCAACTCGTCGCGCATGTCGGTCACCGCCACCACCACCGCGAAAGGTGCGATCGAGGCCGGCAGCCAGAATCCGTTCTGGTCGTTTGATTGCTCGACGGCCGCGGTCAAAATGCGCTCGATGCCGATGCCGTAGCTGCCCATGATCGGCGTCACTTCCTTGCCGTTCAAGTCCAGTACCCGCGCGCCCATCGCTTCGGAATACTTGTAGCCGAGCTTGAAGATGTGGCCAATCTCGACTGCCTTGCCCACCACCAGGTTGCCCGTGCAGCCCTCTTTCGGGCAGCCCTCGCCCTCATTCACGCTGCGAATATCGGCCGTCAGAGTCCATGTGAAATCGCGGCCTGGTGTTACGTTGCGCAAGTGGTAGTCCAGCTTGTTTGCGCCGGCAACCAGGTTCTTGCGGCCTTCGAGAGACTTGTCCACGACGACGGTCAGACCGTCTTCCAGAGGCTTGGCATCGTGCTTCAGGCCTACCGGACCCAGGAAGCCAGCCGGTGTGTTCAAATACTGCGTCAGTTCTTCAGTCTGCATGGTACGCAGTTCGCCGGCGCCCAACGCTCCCATCAGCTTGGTTTCATTCACCTGGTGATCGCCGCGCAAAAACGCCGCCACGCCGTGCCAGGTGTCGGGCTTACCAGCCGCGCCGCGCTTCAGCGCCATATAGGCGACGCACTTGATGTCGGAGGCCGGCGAAATCTTGAAGAACTCCGCCACATCGGCAATCGCACCGCACCCCGGCGTGGAGACCAACTCCGGCATGCCGTCGCCCGTTGCTTCCATCTCAACCATGGGCTCAAGACGTGAAGTGCCTTTTTCCAGATTGGCCGCGTAGCCGCAGACCGGACAGCTTGCAATCAGATCCTCGCCGGCGTCGGTGTACACCATGAATTCCTGCGACTGCGAACCGCCCATGGAGCCGGAGTCCGCCTCGACGGCCACAAACTTCAGCCCGCAGCGCGAGAAAATTTTGCGATAGACGGCATCGTGCAGCGCGAAACTCTTGTCCAGGCCGGCCTTGTCGATGTCAAAGGAATAGGCATCTTTCATGATGAACTGGCGCACGCGCAGAAGGCCCGACTTGGGGCGCGGTTCGTCACGGAACTTGGTCTGAATCTGGTACCAGATCTGCGGCAACTGCTTGTAACTGTGCAGTTCGTTGCGCGCGATGGTGGTCATGATCTCTTCGTGAGTCATGCCGAGGCATAGGTCGGTGCCCTTGCGGTCCTTGAGGCGAAACATGTTGTCGCCCATGCCCGTCCAGCGCCCGCTCTGCTCCCACGGCTCCTTGGGAAGCAGGGCAGGCAGGAAAAATTCCTGGCCGATCTGGTCCATTTCCCCGCGCACAATGGCGATGATCTTATTGATCGAGCGCTGGCCGAGGAAAAGGTAGTTGTAAAGGCCCGCGCCGAGCTGGCGAATGTAGCCGGAGCGGAGCAGAAACTTGTGACTGGCCACTTCGGCGTCCGCCGGGGCCTCGCGAAGAGTCGGGATAAAGAGCTTGGACCAGCGATGCATAAAAAGACGCACAAACTTTCCCGTCCGCCGCGGCAGACGCAACCAAAAATAACAGCAGCAACCATTCTAAATGTTAGAGCGATTCGTGCGATGAGCGCAGACAAAGCTACCTGGGAATCCCCGCAATGGTCCGCACCACGCCTCTTACCTGCAGAAGCACATCGTCAGGCAGCCGGCCAAGATACGTGGCCTGACGCACTCGCCAATCGAGACTGCGCATATGCTCGCAAAGGACCGCACCGTGGACTGCGAGACCTGGCGGCAAAACAACCTGAAATTGGTAGCCCTTCACTTTGCTTGAGATAGGGCAGGCAAAGGCTACCGACGATCTCAGGTTGAAGTACTTTGAAGAGAGGATAACGGCTGGCCTGAGTCCGGCTTGCTCGTGTCCAGCTTGCGGATCGAAGTTCAGCCAGACCACTTCGCCTGCATCCGGAACGTAGGGGTCTACCAAACTTCTACCCCGCGAGGAGGCCCCCAGTCGTATTCACCGAGGCTGTCGCCTTCGTTCAAACCTTCCATCAGTTCCTCGATGGTCATATCCGCTGGATTTTTCCGTGCCGCCGATTTCGAACGGTTGACGAGTGCAATGCTGCCACTGCCATTCGGAACCCATTCCACGGGTTCACCGACGGGGAGCGAGGCCTGAGTAACCAATTCCTCGGGAATTTCGACGGTCAGAGTGTTTCCGACGCGAACAATTCGGGTCGTCATTGGGGCAACTCCTGCAGAAATCATAGCGCGAATCGGGGTTAGCCGCATTCAATTGCGCAGAAGAATCACACGGCAGATGTGGTTGTATCTGGAATGCGATATGGTTCCAGCAGTTCCTTCATGTCCTTTGAAAGAACTGGATAGTGGTATGGCTTGCCTTCAAGCAGGGTTTTTGTTCCTTCGATTCTTGGAAGGACTATTCTTAGCAAGTCGGCGTGATTGTACATGTACCAGGGACCGTTCTTGCCATCCCTGAAGCAGATGTACAGGTCCTCATCCTTGTATTTCGTATCGAAGGTCAACCGGCCCTTGAGTTGCACCTTGTGGAAAGTCTTTCCGTCACGGTCCTGCACGATGAAATCGGCCCCGTTCCAGTCGTTGCTCAGGCGAATGGTTACAAAGCCGAAATCAGCTAATACCGCGGAGACCTTCTGAAAGTTATAGGCCTCCTGTTGGCGACTGTTGAGGTCCTTCTCATAGTCGATTCTCTTACTAAAATCGATGGGCATTGATCCTCCTCAAACAAACTGATCCCTGTTCCTAAATTAGTTCCACACCCCACAGATCGTGCAAGTGCAGCACGCCTTCCACTTTGTTTTCGGCGTCTACGACGATCAGCGAAGTAATCTTCCGCTCCTCAAGAATCGCCAGCGCCTTTGCCGCCAATTCTCCCGCTGTAATTGTTCGCGGATGCGCGTTCATCGCTTCGCCCGCGTGGCGGCTGAGCGCCGCGCCGCCTTCGCGCTCCAGCAGACGGCGCAGATCGCCGTCGCTGATTACGCCGCAGAGCCGTCCTTCCTGCTGCACGGTGGTTATGCCCAGCTTCTTCGACGACATTTCGTAGATCACATCGGTCATCGGCGTCGTCGTGGTCACGACCGGAATCTCGTCGCCCGCGTGCATCAGGTCGCGCACCTTGGCCAGCCGCTTGCCCAGCTTGCCGCCGGGGTGCAGTTCCGCAAAATCCTCGGCGCGGAAGCCCTTGCGTAGGCTCACCGCAATGGCCAGCGCGTCGCCCAGCGCCAGCATGGCCGTGGTGCTGGCCGTCGGCGCCAGGTTCATGCCACAGGCCTCGCGCTCCACGCAGCAGTCCAGGGCCACATCGCTCGCCGTGGCCAAGGTTGAATTCATATTGCAGCAGAAGCTGATCAGCGCGTCGCCTTTGCGCTTGAGCGTGGCCAGCAGGCGCAGAATCTCCTCGGTCTCGCCGCTTGCCGACAGCGCCACCACCACGTCGCCGGGCATCAGCACACCCAGGTCACCGTGCACCGCTTCGGCCGGATGCAGAAACAGGGCGGGCGAGCCGGTGGAGCTGAGCGTGGCGGCAATCTTCTGCGCAATAATGCCGCTCTTGCCCATGCCGGTGACCACCACGCGTCCGTGCTCCTGGCCACAGTGCAGAATCAGCTCGACAGCGCGCGCAAAGGGCTCCGCCATCGGCCCTTCCAGGCGCGCAGCCAGCGCCAGCAACGCCGCTGCTTCGGTGCGTACCAGGTCAGCCGCGTTGGGCGCCGCCGGCTGCATAAGGCCAGCTTCAGGAATGTCGTTCATCGGTTTCTGATGGTATCAGTTTCCCCTGGATTCGTTGCCGCACCTGACGCCACGCCGGGCGTTTCGTACAATGAAGATCTGAGGTCAATTTCCGTGAAACGCAACACGCTGGTTCTCTGTTCTGTACTTGTCATTTTTTCTGTTTTTGCCTGGGCGGGGTGGGCCAACTGGGAAAACCGCAAGCAGGCCACCGAGCGGCTGCTGGCTACGGCGGCGCAGGGCACATTGGCGCCGGATGCGGCGGGTGGAGCGGCGCAGTATGTTTCTCCGCTCAAGGGCAAGCCCGCGCCGGCTTTTGTGCTGGAAGACCTGAACGGCAGGAAAGTTTCGCTGGCAAGCTACAAGGGCAAGGCAGTGCTGATCAACTTCTGGGCCACCTGGTGCGCCCCGTGCAAGATTGAAACCCCGTGGCTGATCGAGCTGCGCAACCAATACGCAGCGCAGGGCTTTGAGGTTCTGGGCATCTCCACAGAGGGCGACGATCTGGCCGACAACGACAAAGCCGGCTGGGCCAGGGACAGGGCCGACATTGCCAAGTCTGTCCAGCAGATGCACATTCCCTATCCCGTTCTGATCAACGGCGACAGCCTCAGCAAGGCTTACGGCGGGCTGGACGCCATGCCGACCTCGTTCTTTGTGGACCGCAAGGGGATCGTGGTGGCGTCGCAACTGGGTCTGACGTCGAAGGAAGACATCGAAGGCAAGATTCTCAAGGCGCTGGGGAATTGAGGAAGCTTTCAGCTTCCAGTTGTCAGTTTTCAGTTGTCAGTGGTCAGTAACTTTCCGGGAATCGTAGCGGGTTTTGAGGATTGGAATCGAGGTCAGGATTGAAGAAACAAGTTCGCGTTGCCGCGGGAATCGTGATTGGATTGGCCTGCTTGCTGGCGCAGGGCCAGAGCGGCGGAATGAGCCGTTCCAGCGCGCAGCCGGCGGCGGTGCAATATCTCTATCCCGAGCAGGTGACTTTGGCCGCGGGCAAACCGGGCAGCGTGGCGCTGCACTTCCGGATTGCGCAGGGAATGCATATCAACTCGCACACGCCGCGGGAAGACTACCTGATTCCGACTACATTCTCGATTCCCGACGGAGCGGACGTGCGCCTCAAGGACGCAGTCTATCCGGCAGGAACGGATCTGACGCTGCCCATCGACCCCAAAACGAAGCTCAGCGTCTACACCGGCGAATTCATCATTCAGGCGCGCATTGTGGCAGCGCCGGGCAATCACCTGGTCGAGGCCAAACTGCACTTCCAGGCTTGCGACAACAGCCAATGCCTGCCGCCGCGAACCATTCCCGTGGCTTTCGACGTGATTGGGAAGTAAAAAAGCAGGGAACAGGGAATAGAAAAGCCCCACTTCTCAGTCAACGTTCAGCGTGCGCCGGCAAAGGATTTTTTGGCAAAGATCGTTGGGAAGAGTCTGTGGTTTCCCGGCCAAAATCGAAACTTGGGCCGCACGGCCCGACGAGCCGAAAAGGCCGGCGATTGAGAGCATAAAAAGGCCAATTTTTGGCTAAAAAAACGCCAAGAAACCGTTTACTTTTGTCAAAAACGCGTGTTTTTTGGGCTTTTTTTGCTTATTTTTGAGTAGCAGGCGAGCATTGAAATTAATTTATAAGTTATTTATTCCAGAAAGTTTATAGCCATTTTAGGGCGGAAATAGGCCCCCCTGAAAATGTGATTCCGGAGGGAGGGGGGGTGGGGGGGTACCCGTTATTCACCTGTTTTCGGCCTCTGCAACACACTCCATTGCCTCTTAGTATGCGGCATCGGGAGGCAATTATCTGCAAAGACAGTTTTCAGTTGTCAGTTGTCAGTTGTCAGCTTGAGGCGCGGGGTGGGAGCGCGGGCTTCCCTTTCTGAACTATTGAAAAAACGGGCTGTTTTTTGGCTCAAAAACCTTGATTTTTTCTTAAAAACCCCGATTTTGGCACGAAAAACAGGAAAAATCAGCCATTTCCAGCGACCCGGAAAAGAGCCCGGAATAGCTCATAGTTATTTTATTATCAGTATCTTACCGTGATTTAAGGGTGAATTCCGTGTGCGTATTTTGCGCGTTTTTACGTGCATTGTAATTCATTGAAATTTGGCAATCAAAGCGTTTATTATGAGTGGTTTGCGGACGCGAAACGGATACCTTTCCACGCAACGCATCCCTGCAAATGTCAACAAAGTGCAGGACCGGCCTGTCCGGGTTCGTGGTCTCCCACCCATTCCACGATGGAACTGTGAAATGGATGGGAGACGGAGGATTTGGGGGCGAGTCGAGGGTTGGGCTCCCGGCACATGCCGCATTGCAGGTGCCTAGGCTCCCGATTTCTTCTCGATCCTGGCCCAGGAATCCTTGAGCGGGAGGGTGCGGTTGAATACCAGATTGCCTGCCGTGGAATCCTGGTCGAGGCAGAAGTAGCCGACGCGCTCGAACTGGAAGTGGTCTCCGAGCTTGGCGCTGGCGAGAGAGGGCTCAAGTTTGGCGCCCAGGAGAATCTCAAGGGAGTTGGGGTTGAGATTGCTGAGGACATCCTGGCCTTCCGCGACATCGTAGGGATCGGCCTTGCTGAACAGCTTGTCGTAGAGACGGATTTCAGCGGAGATGGCGTGGGCGGCTGAAACCCAGTGCATGGTGGACTTGACCTTGCGGCCGTCGGGCGAGTTACCGCCGCGGCTGGCCGGATCGTAGGTGCAGTGCACCTCGACAATGTTGCCGGCCGCGTCCTTCACCACGCTCTGCGCGGTGATGAAGTAGGCGTTGCGCAGGCGGACTTCCTTGCCCGGAGACAGGCGGTAGTACTTGGGCGGAGGCACCTCGCGGAAGTCGTCCTGATCGATAAAAATCTCGCGGGAAAAGGGCACAGGGCGGGTCCCGGCCGTTGGGTCTTCGGGGTTGTTGGCGACCTCGAAGAATTCCACCTGCCCGGCGGGGTAGTTGTCGATGACCAGATTGAGCGGATTGAGCACGGCCATGGCGCGGCGGGCGCGGCGGTTCAGGTCGTCGCGCTGGTAGTGCTCGAGCATTTCAATGTCGGTGGCGCCGTTGGTGCGCGAGATGCCGATGGCGGCGCAGAAGGCGCGGAGGCCCTCAGGCGTGAAACCGCGGCGGCGGATGCCGGCCAGGGTAGGCATGCGCGGATCGTCCCAGCCGCTGACGTGCTTGTCCTGCACGAACTCCAGCAGCTTGCGCTTGCTGAGCATGGTGTAGGTGAGGTTGAGACGGTCGAACTCAATTTGCTGCGAAGGGAAGATGCCGAGCTGCTCGATATACCAGCGGTAGAGGGGCTGGTGGTCAGCGAACTCGAGGGTGCACATGGAGTGGGTGACGCACTCCAGCGAATCAGACTGGCCGTGGGCGTAGTCGTACATGGGGTAGATGCACCACTGGTTGCCGGTGCGCTGGTGCTCGGCGTGGAGGATGCGGTACATGACCGGGTCGCGCATGTTGATGTTGGGCGAGGCCATGTCGATTTTGGCACGGAGGACGCGCGAGCCATCGGGGAACTCGCCGTTTTTCATGCGGGTGAAGAGGTCGAGATTTTCCTCGATGGAGCGGTTGCGATAGGGGCTGTCTTTGCCGGGCTCGGTGAGGGTGCCGCGGTGCTCTCGGACCTCGTCGGCGGAGAGGTCGTCCACATAAGCCTTGCCGGCCTTGATGAGCTGCACAGCCCACTCGTAGAGCTGGCCGAAGTAGTCGGAGGCGTAACAGAGGCGGTCCCACTCAAAGCCCAGCCAGCGGACATCGGCCATGATGGAGTCAACGTACTCCTGCTCTTCTTTTTCGGGATTGGTGTCGTCGAAGCGGAGATTGGTTTTGCCGCCGAACTCGTCGGCGAGGCCGAAGTCGATGCAGATGGCCTTGGCGTGGCCGATGTGAAGGTAGCCGTTGGGCTCGGGGGGAAAGCGCGTCTGGATTTGGGCGTCGCCGTACTTTTTGGTCTGCACATCCTCGGCGATTTGATCGCGGAGGAAGTTGGTGGGCGTGGCGGCGGCTGGCGTTGGAGCGGCGTTGCTTTCCGGATTCGAGTTGGTCATGGCTTAGATTCATTATCCCACTGGAGGGCTGTGCTCAATATCAACGCCGATGGGATTCGTACACCCCAGGTCCAAAAATCCGGACATGGGCGCGCATTCATTTTTAGGATGGTTGGACCCAGGCCACCCGCCGATAGAGCTGCGGACGGATGGGGAACCCCGCTTTCTCGGCGGGTCATGGGCGGAGGACCCAGCTTTTCCACAAGAGCTTCAAAGGCGACGGCAGTATCAGCTTCGCCATATGTGGCCTTGCACCGTTCGACGGCGACGCAAAGGTAAGCACTGGCCTCAGCTATCCTCTTATTGGCTTCAGCTATCCTCTCATTGGCTTTAACTACCCTCACGCTGGCTTTAGGTAGTTTCCCATTGGCATTAGCTCTTCTTCCATTGGTTTTAGCTATTCTCTCACTGGCTCTAGCTATTATCTCTTTGGCCTTAGCCATTCTCTCATTGTTCCAATGGATTTGAATCGGAAGGTTCACCATGGGGCCCGCGAGGATTTCATAACACTCACGTACGTGAGTAGGCGGAGCTGGGTCGTCGTTGAGGCCCTCGCAGGGGTCGTAGAGAAGTTGCTCAGTGGAAAGCCACACTTGGAATCTCCTCTCGCTCGGGGCCGGCGTCTCCGCCGGCCTTGGTCTGCCCAGCGCTAACCCACGAGCCGACCCTATTCGTACTTATAGCGCCTTCTCCGTAAATCCGAATTCTGTTTCGTCTCGGACCATATGTGTGAACGTAGTGCGACCAGCATATTTCTTTGCCAAATTGGTAATAAGTTCAATGTCGGCTGGCGGCGTTCGCAAGCCGAAACAGACCTGATTCAAGAATTGCTCACTGAGCTTGAAAACGCCAGGTTCGGGTCGGATAATTCTCGACTCCTGTTCGTACTTCCAGGCAAGGCTTTTTGTCTTGAGACACCTGTGAGCAAGTCCTTCGACGAATTTGGTCATATCCATAGGAGCGTCTTCTAGCCACTCTGCTAGCGGTTCAGAAAGATACTCGACATTGCCGCGCGTAGTGTCATGGAATTTGCCAGCTAAAAAGTCGGACACTCGGAATTCGTATTTTAGACATACGCCCCTATGCGCATCGGCATAATGAGACCATAGCAATGTATCCCGATTATCTCTTGAGAAACAACACACACCTAAATTGTCGAATGTTGACTGCCAGTTTTCGAAAAACCTCGGGTTGCCTAAGAATGACAAGAGAAGGTTCTTTCGGTCTCCACCAGCGGATGATTCGGCTCGTTTGAGGGCAGCTTTTATATCAATTCGGCAGTCGAACGGGTCGTTCAAGGCGTCGGGTCTGGCGAAGTATAGGCTTTGGCTAACCAACGACTCGATCAAGTGTTTATCGATCGCTCTGAATTTGTACAAAACGAATGATTCGTCGTTCATCTGAGACCTCTAGCCAAATCTACGTGTTTATTCACCCAATGGGGAGCCGGGCAATCTGCCCGGGAGCAGGGACTGGCTTTCAAGCGGCTGCTTTGCCGGCAGGGATGGGCTGGGCTACTAAGCGTACGCCGAGCGCCGCACAGACGCGGCTGATGGTATCAAAGCGCGGGGCGCTATTGGGCCGGAGGGCTTTGTAGAGAGCTTCGCGGGTAATTCCGGCGGCCTTGGCGAGCTCTGTCATGCCGCGCGCGCGGGCAATGTCACCCAACGCCGAAGCCAACAGGGCCGCGTTATTGGCTTCCAGGATACCGGTCAGATAGACCGCGATGCTCTCTTCGTTGTCAAGGTACTGCGCGGGGTCGAATTCAGGCAGGTCGTCCACGTTCATGGTTTTTCTCATCGCAAGTCCTTTTTGCTTCTCAGCGTGGCGCAACTGTAATCGTTCGATTACGCAACGTCAAGTGCGAATGAAGTGGTCAGTTACCCACCGGGTTCTCGAACCGCTGATGGATGAAACGGACTGGCTGTGAGGCTCTTATAACAGCGCGTGGGTCGGGAGACCCACGTGACAGCCGGCCGGGAGGCCGGCGCTACACTCAAGCACTCAGGCGAGCGATTGAAGGATTTGCTGGGCCTGGTGGATGCGGGCGAGGCAGAGATCGCGGCCGAGGACGGCCATGGTTTCAAATAGCGGCGGCGCGTTTTTGCGGCCGCAGACGGCGACGCGGATGGGCTGGAACATGGGCCCGGCCTTGAGGCCCAGTTGAGTGGCTGCGGCGCGAAGAGCCTGGTCGAGCGATTCGGCGTCGAAGGCGGTTGTGGCGAGGATTTGCTGGGCGTGCTCAAGGACGCGCAGGGCGAGAGCGGCATCGCCTTTCTGAGGGATGAGGTCGGCGGGGTCGTAGGGGGCGAGCTGGGGGAGGAAGAAGAAGTCGGCTGCCGAGACGGCATCGCGCAGCAGCTTGATGCGCTCGCGGATGAGCGGGGTGATGGCGAGAAGTTTTTCAGGCGGCGCATTGAGGCCGGCCTGCTGGAAGAAGGGCTGGATGCAGGCGCTCAACTGCTCGACGGGCAGGGCGCGCAGATGCTCGGCGTTGAGCCACTGGGCTTTGGGATCGAACGGGGCGAATTCCGAAGAGCTCAGGTCTGTCTCAGTGAAATTAACGACGGCGTTGGCGCGGTTGACGGCCTCGAGAGAGAAAGCCGCGGTGAGCTCGTCGAGCGTGAGGAACTCGCGGTCGTTCTTGGGAGACCAGCCGAGGAGGCAGAGGAAGTTGACGAAGGCGCCAGCGAGAAACCCGGCGTCGCGGTAGGTGGTGACGCTGACAACCGGCCCGTGCTTGCGCTTGGAGAGCTTGGCGCCGTCGGGCGCAACGAGTAAAGGCAGGTGGGCGAACTGGGGCGGCGGCGCGCCGAGGCCTTCAAAGATAAGCAGGTGCTTGAAGGTGTTGGTGAGGTGATCCTGGCCGCGGATGATGTGGCTGATGCGGAGGTCGGCGTCGTCGAAGCAGGAGGCGAGATGGTAGGTGGGAAAGCCATCTGACCGGAGCAGGGCGAAATCTTCGACCTCGTCGGCTTGCTTGGACTGCTCGCCGTAGACGCTGTCAGTGAAGCGGAGGGTGCGGTCCTGGGCGCGGGGGACGCGATAGCGGAGCGCAAAGGGCTCGCCACTGGCGGCGCGGCGGTCGCTTTCCTCGCGGCTGAGTTCTCTCATGCCGGGGTTGAAGAGCCCGGCGCCCTGGGCGGAGGATTGGTCATCGCCGGCCGCGTGGGCGGGGGTGAAGTCGCGATAGGCAAGGCCCTTGGCAAAGAGGTCCTGGGCCGCCTGGCGGTGCAGGGCAAGGCGCTCGGATTGCTTGTATTCCTCGTCCCAGGAAAGGCCCAGCCAGCGCAGTCCCTCAAAGATGGACTGGACGCTGGCTTCGGTGTTGCGCTCGACGTCGGTGTCGTCCAGGCGCAGCACGAGCGTTCCGCCGGTGTGGCGGGCAAAGAGCCAATTGAAGATGAAGGTGCGCGCTCCGCCAACGTGCAGGTAACCGGTGGGCGAGGGGGCAAAACGGACGCGTGGCTTGTTTGCAGCCGGGGGGGCGAAATCAGACATCGTGCAAGGCTCTTTTCTTACACGATGCTAGCATTTGAGGCCCGCCGCGGCCGCCTGAGCCGGCTCAGGCCTGGGGCGGATAGGGTGGCTGTGGCGTCCAGGCCGCGGGGACAGCGGGCACCACCCTCCACTCCGCGAAGGCCAGCACGTAGAGCAGGATCAAGGTGCCGAGCGGAACGATGTTGATGAGGGTAAGCCAGGGAGAGAAGCCGGCTTTTTTGAGGATGAACCAGAAGGGCAGCAAGAGGATCACAAGCCCGACCAGGATGAGGATGGGGATGAGGGCGAGCATGGTTACGACCAAACTCTTGACGGCTTCAGGATCGGGCTGAGCTTGCAGCATGAGCGCGACAAAATGCATACAGGACACTCCAGAAGTGGATTGAGAACTCTGAGACACGGTAAGGCCGATCTCATGATTGCGCAATCAAAATCGTGGAGGTGTTTTTGGGGGAAGACGAAGGGGCAATGCGACATGCACTGCCCCTGAGTCTGGGTTAGGTAATGTCCTCGGTGTCGTAGACCGGGTTGACGCCGCGCTTTTTGGGCACGCCGTGGACCGACGAGAGCAGGTCTTCCACCACGTCCTCAAGCTGGCGCTGGCTCTCAATGACGGCGCTCATGCTCTTGAGGTCTTCCTGCTCGGCCACGCGCTCGACCAAGACGACGGCGTGGCACTGGGCCACGTGGTCCAGGTTGAGGCCCTCGGGGGTTTTGGCCTTGATGCTGATCTGGTCGATGTCGATTTCGAGCAGGTCGGCGACGCGGGCGCGCATCTCCGGGGCGACCGGACCGATTTTGGGCGCGTTGAGGATCAGAGTGGTGTCGATGTTGACGATGCGGAAGCCGGCGTTTTGCAGCTCTTCCAGGGCCAGGTTGAGAAAGATGGCGGAGTCGGCGTCTTTCCAGCGGGGGTCCCCGGGAGGGAAGAAGCTGCCGATGTCGCCGGCGGCTACAGCGCCCAGCAGGGCATCGGTGATGGCGTGCAGCAGGACGTCGCCGTCGGAGTGGCCGGCCAGGCCCTCGGGGTGGTCGAGCGAGAGTCCGCCGATGCGCAGCGGCACGCCGGGTTTGAAGACGTGCGAGTCATAGCCAAATCCAATGCGTGTATCCATGGTCCTGTGGGTCTCCGTGCTTTTTCTTTTGACCCTGCTGCCGGCGGTCTTAATGACTGCGTTGAACTGGAATCAGCGAGCGCGCTGGCGCAGGTAAAACTCGGCCAACTCCAGGTCGCCCGGCTGGGTAATCTTCAGATTAACCTGAGAGCCGGGCACCACGGCCACCGGATGTCCGGAGCGCTCGACGACTGACGCTTCATCGGTGCCGATAAAGCCGTCGGCGGTGGCCTCGGCAAAGGCTTGCTGGAGCAGGCCATAGCGGAAACCCTGCGGGGTCTGCGCCAGCACGACGAATTCGCGGGGGATGGTGGAGGTGATGAGAGCGCCGTGCGCGGTGCGCTCCACCTGCTTGATGGTGTCCACGGCCGGCATACCGACAATCGCCGCTCCGTGGAGGGCGACCGCGTCAATGGTGCGGTCGATGGTGGCGACGTCGATCAGCGGACGCACGGCGTCGTGGACCAGCACGATGTCGTCGGGCCCGGCGGGCAGAGCGGCAAGGGCGTGGGAGACCGATTCCTGGCGGTTGTCGCCGCCCTCGACCACATGCACCCGGCCGGCAAAGCCGTACTCGGCGATTTGTGCCTGGACGCGTTCGATCTCGGTCTTGCGCACCGCGACGTAGATTGCCGTGACCCGCTGCACCGCGGCAAAGGCGCGCAGCGAATGGATCAGGATGGGCAGTCCGCTGAGGGCAAGAAACTGCTTGGGCTGAGGTCCGGCCATCCGGGTGCCCAATCCTGCCGCGGGAAGGATCACAAATACTTGCATACGGGGTGAAGTATACAACGGGCATTGACTTACCGGCATTGCGCGCAGCAGGCATTGGAGGCGGCAGGCTTTGCCTGGCGGTCGCGGAGGAGGGAAGTTGGCAGGCAGAAGGCCGCATTGCCCGCTTATGATCAGGGGGATGAGCCGAAAGTTCTCTTCAACGCCGCCACCCGCGCTGCCCATTGACACAGCGCTGCTGAGGCCGGGTTTGCGGCTGGCCGTGGGGCTGTCTGGCGGCGCGGACTCCGTGGCCCTGCTGCGCGCGTTGCACCAGCGGAGCGGGGAACTGGGCCTGGTGCTGCACGCAGCCCATCTGCACCACGGATTGCGCGGCGCGGAGGCTGACGCCGATCTCGACTTTGCGCGCGGGCTGGCGGCGGAACTGGGTTTGCCCTTCCATGAAGCACGCGTGGATACGGCTGCGGAAGCGCAGGCGAATGCGGCAACGGGCAAGCCCGGCGAATCCATTGAAGAGGCGGCGCGCCGGTTGCGCTACGGCTGGTTCCGGCAACTGCTGGCCTCGGGCGAGGTGGATGCAGTGGCTACGGCGCACACCCGCGACGACCAGGCTGAGACGGTATGCGCCAAATTTCTGCGCGGCGCATGGACCGAGGGGCTGGGCGGGATTCACCCGGTGGTGGCATTTGCCGAGGGCCGGATTCTGCGGCCTCTGCTGGGCGCTGTGCGGACCGAGGTCGAGGCCTATCTGAAGGGGTTGGGCCAGAGCTGGCGGGAGGATTCCTCGAACCGTCACCTGACCTTCACGCGCAACCGCATCCGCCATGAGCTGCTGCCCTTGCTGGAGGGTTGGAACCCGCAGTTGCGCGAGCATCTGGTGCAGATGGCCGCGCTGGCTCGCGACGAGGAGGCCTGGTGGCAGACCGAGCTGACTCGCCTGGCACCGCAAATCCTGCTGCCGGGCCGTCCGGTGCGGGGCGGGGGCCGAGCCGGCGGCGAAGGACTTGCCCTGGACGTGACCCGTCTGGCCGCGCTGGCCCCGGCCCTGCAGCGGCGGCTGCTGCGTTATGCGGCCGGGCAACTGGGCGCGGCCCTGGATTTTTTGTCTACTGAAACGGTCCGTGCACTGGCCCTGACCGGTCGAGCCGGACAGCAAAGCGAACTGGCCCAGGGACTGCGCGCCGAGCGAACCCACCGCGAACTACGGCTGACGCTGGAAGCAGCTTTGGCGGCAGGGGCGGGCGGGACGGCGGCGGTTCCCGAGTACGCAGTGACCATTCCTGGCGAAATTGTGGCGCCGGCCTTCGGAGTCCACCTCAAAATCGACCTGGGCGATGCGCCCGATCTGCTTGCCGCGGCTCAGGTTTCCGTCCAAACCGTCACCCTGCGCAACTGGAAGCCGGGCGACCGGGTGACTTTGCGGCACTCCGGCGGCCCGCGCAAGGTGAAGCAGGTGCTGGAGCGGCTGCGGGTTACAGGCACCGGCCGGGAGCTTTGGCCGGTGCTGGAACTGGACGGCCGCATTGTCTGGATGCGGGGTGTGGAACTGGAGCAGGAACCGGGAATCGCCGTAGAGGCAACCCTTTTGGATTGTGGGGCTGAGGGCGCCGGGTTGCAGTCTTAGCCGGAAGGAGCGCATGGGCAGGGTTGAGGCCCCGAATACAGGTCCCGGTTCGGCCTTTTGATTATGAATAGAATTCCCGGCTTGGGAGTACAATCAGAGTACTGCTCATCCAGGCGGCAGAGCAGATGTGTCTGCCGTCCGGGGGCCGTGTACTTTTTGTGACTTCAGGCACAGTACGGGCGTCTAAGGATGATGCGGGCGGTGATGGAGGTCATGCAAGCGGCTTCTCCCCCGCCGGGAAAGAGGAATCCTGGTGAATTCGAGCGTTAAGACAATCATGTTCTGGGTGTTTATCCTCATCTGCCTCATGCTTCTGTGGGGCGTTGTGCAGAGAGGCGCCAGCATGGGCAAGGATACGGAGATCCCCTACTCCGACCTGTACAACAAGGTTCAGCAGGGGCTGGTGCAGGATGCGGCCATTCAGGGCAGCGATCTGCGCGGCCACCTGAAAGCCACGCCCAAGGACCAGTTCCACACCACCGTCGGGAGCAACTACGAAGACCTGAAAAAGGCGCTGCTGGCCGCCAACGTGAACTTCTCCATCAAGGAGCCGCAGAACAACATTCTGTTGCCCCTGCTGTTCAATGTGGGCCCGTTTGTGCTGCTGGGCGCCATCTGGTTCTTCATGCTGCGGCAGATGCAGTCGGGCGGAAACAAGGCGCTGTCGTTCGGCAAGAGCCGCGCGCGCCTGCTCAGCATGCAGCAGAAAAAGATCACCTTCAAGGACGTGGCCGGCGTGGACGAGGCCAAGGAAGAGCTGAAGGAGATCATTGAATATCTGCGCGAACCGCAGCGGTTCCAGAAGCTGGGCGGCCGCATTCCCAAGGGAGTGCTGCTGGTTGGCCCTCCGGGAACCGGCAAGACCCTGCTGGCGCGCGCCGTGGCCGGTGAGGCCAATGTGCCGTTCTTCTCCATCTCCGGCTCGGACTTTGTGGAGATGTTTGTGGGCGTGGGCGCAAGCCGCGTGCGCGACCTGTTTGAGCAGGGCAAGAAGAACGCTCCCTGCATTATCTTCATCGACGAAATCGACGCCGTCGGTCGCCATCGCGGCGCAGGCCTGGGCGGCGGGCACGACGAGCGCGAACAGACCCTGAACCAACTGCTTGTCGAGATGGACGGATTTGAATCGAACGACGGCGTGATTCTGGTGGCTGCCACCAACCGTCCCGATGTGCTTGATCCCGCGCTGCTGCGTCCCGGCCGCTTTGACCGCCGCGTAGTGGTGGGTCTGCCCGACATTCGCGGCCGCGAAGAAATCCTCCGCGTCCACGTGAAGAAGGTTCCCGTCTCCGACGACACCAACCTGAACGTACTGGCCCGTGGAACACCGGGCTTCAGCGGCGCCGATCTGGCCAACATGGTCAATGAGGCTGCTCTGAACGCCGCTCGCGTGAATCGCAAGCAGGTGACCATGTACGACTTCGAGTTGGCCAAGGACAAGGTGCTGATGGGCGCCGAACGCAAGTCCATGCTGCTGACCGACGAAGAGAAGCGGGTAACAGCGTATCACGAGGCCGGCCACGCGCTGGTTTCGTTCTTCCGCGACCACTCCGACCCCATCCACAAGGTCACGATCATTCCTCGCGGCATGGCGCTGGGCGTTACCATCTTTTTGCCCGGCGACCGGCACAACTACACGCGGGAATATCTTGAGGCCAAGCTGGCCATGTCGTACGGCGGACGCGTGGCCGAGGAGATCTTCCTCAACCAGATGTCCACCGGCGCGGGCAGCGACATTGAGGTTGCCACCGACCTGGCCCGGCGCATGGTTTGCGAGTACGGCATGAGCCGCCTGGGTCCGCTCACCTTCGGCAAGAAGGAGGAGCAGATCTTTCTGGGCCGCGAGATTGCGCAGCATCGCGACTTCAGCGAGGAGACGGCCCGGCAGATCGACCTTGAGGTGCGCCGCCTGATCGACGAGGCTTACCAAACCGCGCACAACATTGTGGAAACCAACGCCGACGCCATGCACCGCATTGCCGCTGCGCTGTTGGAGCGCGAGACCATCGACGCCGAAGAGGTGAGGATGCTGATCGAGGGACTGGAACTTCCGCCGGTCCGTTCGATTCTGGCCTCGCCCACCGACACTGGCGGCAACGTGCAGCAGGTGCTCAAGCCGGAGTCCCGCGGCGGTCCCAATTATCCCGAGGGCTCGCCTTCACCGGCATAAAGCATCTCAACCTGAGCAAACACCAAGGGCCGCCCTCGCAAGGGGCGGCCCTTGGTGTTTGCGGTGACTCTTAAACGATAAAATCAATCCATGAACACGGATCAGCACGATGCGGAGATCCACGATCAATTCACCAGACAGGCCGAGCCTTTTCTCGATCGTCATGGCCGCGGCAAGGATGTATTGCTCGGGTTGATGGCCGAGTGTGCCGCGCCAAGCCCCACTGACTCGCTCCTCGATGTCGCCTGCGGTCCCGGCATCATCTCCTGCTATTTTGCGCCGCGCGTCGCCCGCGTCACTGGCCTAGACATGGTCCCCGCGATGCTGGAGCAGGCGAGGCGGTTGCAGGCCGAAAAGCAGTTGCCGAATATCGAATGGAAGCTGGGCCAATCGACGGAACTGCCCTTTGCCGACGGGAGCTTCGACTGCGTGGTGACGCGGTTTTCCTTCCACCACTACATGGACCCGCAGGCTGCGCTGCGCGAGATGAGGCGCGTGGCAAAATCCGGCGGCACGGTGCTGGTTGCCGACGTGACTCCGCGCCCGGATGCGCAGGACCGCTTCAACTACTGGGAGATTTTGCGCGATCCCTCGCACACCCGCGCGTTGACCTTGGACGCGATGATAAGTCTTGGTGAGGGCGCAGGTCTGGAACCGCGCCGCAAGGAAAATTTCAGTTTTGTGATGGAACTGGAAGATCTGCTGGCAGGCTCATTCCCCAAGCCCGGAGACGGGGACCGGATTCGCGGCTTGTTTGCAGAGGATATTACTGCAGGGCGGGACAGCCTGGGTGTCGCCGCGCGCCGGGAAGAAGGAGTCATCCGGCTTAGCTACCCGGTTTCCGTTCTGGCCTGGCGCAAGCCGTAAATCCGGTATGCGCCAGGCCAGAACAGCGATGCTGTCAATACCCCCGGCAGAGCCGGGGGCTTGATTATGTGAGCCGCTCAAAGCGGCTTGAGCGGGGTCGCTAACGCGGCCCCGACGTTATTGGGGCCACCTTTCGGTGGCTACTTCCACATCCTC
>Ga0316217_10000573_pt1 | contig 51894 bp, 37 predicted proteins | sample 1anoAmetaG_FD_203633 | JGI IMG/M metagenome (GOLD analysis project Ga0316217, IMG submission 203633) | Freshwater microbial communities from Trout Bog Lake, Wisconsin, USA - 1anoA | ecosystem: Environmental > Aquatic > Freshwater > Lake > Hypolimnion/Profundal zone | place: USA: Wisconsin...
CATCACGGGCGTGCTCGGCGGCGACGCCGGCGCCTACTCGGTTGTCGTCTCCAACCTCTTCGGCGCCATTACCAGCTCCAACGCCGTCCTGACGGTTGTCCCCGCCTCCGCGCCTACCATTGCTAGCATCACCCCGAGCACCGGCCCCACGAACGGCGGCACGCTCGTTACCATTCGGGGCGCTGGGTTCGAGACCGGCGCGACTGTGGCCTTTGGCGCCTTGCCCGCCGCGCAGGTGACTTTCTTTAACTCCACGACGCTGACAGCGCTGACGCCGCCATCCTCGGCCGGATCGGTCAACCTGGTCATCACGAATGCCGATCTTCAGAGCGTGGTCTTGACCAATGCGTTCACGTTTGTTCCGCCAGGAACCAATGTCGTGGCGGGGAACGTGCTGACCTTCGCATTAAACGGCGGCCAACTCAGGCTGACTTGGCCGCAGGATCACCTGGGCTGGCGCCTCCTCGGCCAGACCAATTCGTCGAGGGCGGGCCTGAGTACGAACTGGTTTCCGGTGCTGAACTCGGCCCTCACGAACCAGGTCGTTGTCCCGTTCGGCCCGCATAACGGCAGCGTGTTTTACAGATTAGTCTATCCGTAGCGTTCCCGTAGTGTCCAAGAATTCGAAGACGTTCCTTTTCAAGCGGCATTGGGGTAGGAACAGCTTTGCAGCTCGCTAGCCGCTTGCGGCATTGAATGGCGCCTCTGGTCGGCTGGGGATTGAACAGGCTCTGGACCTTCAGCGAAAGGGCTACTCGGCCGGCATTGGAAAATGCTTCATCTCTTCTCCGGGGAAAAAACCTTCGCGCGAGGATGCTGTTGCCCTCGCTTTGGCGGTCTTATGTAGCGTGCCGCGCTTGGCTTTCCGGGTACTGCAAACGCTCCTGAATTTCTTTGGCGCCTCGGGTCATTAGCAACTGGCGGCCGTCCTGGAGGATCACGAGATACTCGCCGCGAGGGCTGGATTGGAGACCTTTGATCCGTTCCAGGTTTACAAGGATCGAGCGGCTGATGCGAAGAAAAAGATGAGGCGGTAGCTTGGCCTCCAGATTGGTGAGCGTTTCGCGCAGCACGTGGTTCTCGGAACGAGTGTGCAACAAGGCGTAATTCCCGGCCGATTCCACGTAGTCCACATCCTCCACCCGGATGAAGAGGGTTTGAGTGCCGGTCTTAACGGCGATGCGGCTCAAGTAGGCGGGCTCGGGTTTGGCGGAAATGAGCACTCCGGCCAGTCGCTGGTTGCTCGCCGCCAGATTCCGCGCCTCCAAATGTTGGCGCGCGCGCTGGACCGCCGCCAGCAGCCGGGCTTGGGTGAAAGGTTTGAGCAGGTAATCCACCGCGTTGACTTCGAAGGCCTCGACGGCGTGCTGGTCGTGGGCGGTGACAAAGACTACCGCCGGCCACTGTTCGGTCGGCAAGGAGCGCAGCACGTCAAAGCCGCTGACCTCAGGCATTTGCACGTCAAGGAAGACCAGGTCAGGCTGATGCTCGCGGATGAACGCGATGGCTTCGGGACCATTGCTTGATTCGCCGATAATCTCCAAGTCCGGGGCCTCGGCGAGCAACTTCCGGAGGCGCGAGCGGGCCAGGGCCTCGTCATCTACCACTAAAGCGCGAATCTTCATGAAGCGACCTCGGTTGACGGCACTGCGGCGGCTGGACTTATGCGCCAGGGAAGGATGATTTCGACCTCAAAGCCTCCCCCTTTGCCCGCCCTCAGATCGAGGGAAGCGCCGCCGCCATAAAGTTCTTTGAGTCGGGAACGCGTATTGCTCAATCCGACTCCCTCTTTGATCGGGCCTTTGGCGGAGGAGGCAAACCCGCGGCCGTTATCCTTGACGCGTAGGAGCAAGGTCTGGGCCCCGTGCTCCGCGGTTACCCGGATGACTCCAGGCGCGATCTGGGTTTCAACCCCGTGCCGGACGGCGTTTTCCACCAACGGCTGAAGGACGAGAATCGGCACCAAGGCGTCCAAGGCGGAGACATCGATCTGGGTTTCCACGCGGAGCCGTTCGCCGAAGCGGATTTGCTCGATAAGCAGGTAGCGCTCCAGGAAGTGGAGTTCCTCGCGCAAGGTAACCTCTTGGCGCTCCGGAGCGCTCAGCGTCAGGCGCAACAGCTCGCTCAGGGCTTCGATCATTTTTTCGGCCTGAGGCTGCTCATGAACCAACGACGCGATCGAGTTCAAGGTGTTGAATAGGAAATGGGGATTGAGCTGCATGCGCAAGGCCTGCAAGCGCGCCTTGGCCAGTCGCGCCTCCAGCTCGGCTTCCCGTCGTTCGCGCGCCTGGGTGCGCTCATAAAATTGGAGCGCGTGAGCGACACCGACCAAGCCCCAGAAAATGGGCAACTGGGAGGTGATGCGCCTCAGGATGACATAGGCCGTGGTGCGTGGCGCCCGATTCGTCCGGCGTAGCTCCGTCGGGTCCGGATGGTCCAGGGCCGGGGCGGGAGGGCTTAAATAGGCAAAAACGCCCACAATGGCAAAACTCAGAACGCAGACGGCCAGGTGCATCCAAAGCGACCGTTTCCAGGTGGAACGTTCGAGCGGGTAGGCCGAGGAGGTCCACACGATCAAGGGGGTCAGAAACGTCCAAGGCGCCAGCCGTACCACCGCGACCATGAGCGCCTGGCCAATATCGGCGGATTGGAGCAGCGCCATTTCCAGCGCCGAGGCGACCGCAACAAAAAGCCAAAAGGCCGTTACCAGCCACCAAAAGCTGGAAAAACGCCATCGGCGCGATTCCGTAATCGGGCCGATCACGGGCGCTCCCGCGCGGCCAGGCAGACCATTCATCTTCCTGCTTAGGGACGTCGTCGCGCCTTCAGAGGTTTCAATCATTATTCAGTGCGTCAGGGAGTAGATCGCGATGTTGAGGGCGAGCTTCTGGCCGTCTTCGGGGCTCACCCCTTTGCCCGCGTTGCATGTGTTGTCGGCGCTGAAAGCGCAGCAGAGGCCGTCCTCGCACATGACCGCCACCAAGTTGCCTTCGAAAAAGAGTCCCTCGAGCTGGATGTCTTTGGGCTCGTTGAGGCACCGGATGCGGTCGATCTTGTAAAAGGCGCGATAGATGAGGTGGTCGTAGGGGATCGGTTTGACTTTTTCGTTGGTGAACAGGCGGCCAAACTCTCGACGCCAGGCCTTCGGGAAATTCGGATTGGTACAGCAGCCGGAGGCAAAGAAAAAGCCGCCATGGCCGAAGTATTTGCGGAGGTTGGCCACCTCCGCTTCGGTGAGAACGAAGTCGTTATGGCCGTTCATGAAGATAAACGGCGTTTCGAACAGGTCAGGATCGGTAAGGCGGACCTTTCGCTCCTGCTGGATCTTGATCGTGGACGCGCGCGAAACCAGCCGCATCAACTGCTCGCCCACCCCGCCGCAATCGTCGCCATCGTTGGCGCTATAACGCACCCGGCCCATGAAGAAAGTCGACTGTTTGTCGTCGGCCGCGGCGGCCGGGCCGGGCGCCGCAAAGCCGAGCGAGGTCAGCATGTGGAGGGCGCAGAGGAAAAGAAGAAGGCCGCTTGGCCCCAGGGCAACGCCCAACAGGAAGAGAGTGGCTCGGCCCCGCTTAATCCGGGAGGGACGACTGAGGCTGCGGAGTTCAGTCCCCCCTTCAGGCCCCACCCGCTTTTGGCCGAGAACACAACGTGGAACCGTTGGGCTATGCCCCATCATCCCTTCGGAATGCATCCCTGCCAATCCGAGTGGGATTGGCCCGCTCGTCCCTGGCCGTTTGATAGATGGCCCGTTCACAGTCTTCAATTCTCAATCCCCCATCTCTTGCGGAGCGCCCATTCCATGGAAAGGCAACCCACGACGAGCGACAGGACCCAGGCGTTGATGCCGATGGGGTGGCGCATCTGTTTGTCTTGTCGCACCAGTTCGATTTTGGCCTTGATCTGCGCGACAAGGTCGCCGGCGTTGGGGCATTCTTCCATCTTAACGGCGAGGCCGTCACTCACCCCGGCCCATTGCCGGAGGCTTTCCATATCACGGCCGGTGTTTAGAAACTCGACGTTGATATCGCGGATCTCGATAGGTTTGGAAGTGATGGGGATCCGGTTGGGGTCCAGTACGGTGACGGTGTAAATGCCGGCCTTTTCGGCGTGGAACTTGAAGTCCGCGGGGCGGAGCGGTTCCAGGTCCACGCTTTCTTCCTGGAGGAGCGTCTTTAGGCTATCTTCGGCGCGGACAAAATATTTGTGATTACTGTCCGTAAGGTTTTTCGGATTGGGCTGTTTTTCGACCAGTACCCGCACGTCCATCTGGGGGTGCAAGTCCTGATCGGCGAGATGGAGGGAGACGTCCTGCCTGCCAACCTCGCTGAGATAGCGGAAAAGCTGCCGCCAGAACCGGTCGAACTGCTGGGGCTCGGAGTCGCGCGCCAGACGCCAACGCCAGAAATTCTGGATGGTGATGATCGCGGAGAGACCGGCGCCGTAACGCTGCGAGGCCATGAGTATTCGGCGGCCTTGAGGTCCCTCGTCGCTTTGGTGCAGCGCCCATGTCTGGGCTCCGGGCTTAGCGGCGTCCACGCGGCCGTATTGAGTAAACGTTGGCAGTTGCGCCCAACTCTCGCGCGGGGACTGGTTTTCGGCGATCTGAAAAACGGGATGTTGCAGGGCTTCCTCGGTAAGCTGGAGGTGAAAAGGGCGGTCCAGGCCCGCGACCCCGGCGCTGCCCGAAAAGACGACCGGCAGCAATTGTTCCAGGCGCGTGCCTTGCCAGGAGCTGTCAAACGTCGTCGGCCCGCCGATCATCAGCAAACCGCCGCCCATCTCGCCGCAAAAGCGAGCGAGCACCTCCTGCTGGGCGGGCATGAGGTCGGCGGGGCGCAGGTTGGAAAGGACGACCACGCGGAAGGGCGCCAATTCCTCGAGCGTGGTGGGGAAGCCATTCAGCAGCTCGCCCGCGCTTTCCACGTTTTGGCGGAATACTGATTGCTTCGACGTTCGCGTCAGCCCGGTGATCTTGATCGTCTGGTCGTTACGCAGCGCGAGGCTTATAAACTTGTAGTCCCAGGTCAGCGACCCCTGGATATAGAGCACGCGCAGTTCCTTCTCGTCGGAGATGCGGACCGAGGTATTGGCCAGGAGGTTGACGCATTTGAGGTAGGGAAGGTCGGGAGGAAACAACTGAACGGTATAGTTGCGCAAGGCCTGGTTGTCCTCGGTGACCTGGAAGCTCTCGAGCCAGGTACGCGATCCTTTGCCCGCAGAGACCGACTTTTTCTGGACCACCTGGCCGTCGCGGAACAGGACCAGGTCGAAGGCGGGCATCTCATCGGCGTTCATAGTCTCGAGTTGCGCGGTAATCCGGAAAGCCGTCTTGGTCGGTACGATCGCGGGGGCCTCGACGTCGCGCAAGGAAAGCGTGCGCGCGCCCTGGTCGCTGCCGACGCCGACGCCAATGAAGGGGACGCGGGCCTCCACCAATTCGGTGAGGGCGCGCGTGTTGTCAGCGCTTTCGTTGACGATGCCATCCGTGAGGGCGACGATGGCCAGGGGCGGCTGTGTGGCGGCGCTGAAGGACTCGGCGATCGCGCCCGCCAGGTTGGTGCGTTTTCCCTTGGGCGCGGCCGCCGCCAACTTCGGTCCGTCCGCACTCTCCACCGCATGATCAAAGAGCAGGGCCTGAACCGGAAGGTTGGCCAACTTGAGGGCCGGCAGCAGGCGTTCGCGCAGGAAATCCAGGGTCCGTTCGTATCGCGTCCGTCCCTGTTCCTCCAGCGACATGCTCTCGCTGCGGTCGACGAGGAGCACGACCGGCTGGTTCGCGACGGCGGGTGGTTCCCGGGTGAACCAAATGGGCCGGGCGGCGAGGAAAACCAGGACCAGGAGCACCGCGAGCCGCAGGAGGCCAAGGAGGGCGATGCGGGCTCGTCCCAGGTTCCGGCGGCGCTGCCGCCACATCGTCAAGCCTAGCAGCAGCAAGGCCAGCGGCAGTCCGACTTGCCAACCCGCCGGAAACTGGAAGAGCAGCGCGGCGATCATGGCTCGGAGAGTTTCTGGAAGTACTTTTGAATGCGTCCGCGATAGGCGGGGGGGAGGCTTGCCGGATCAATGTTGTTGACGATCGGGGTGTCTTCTTTGCGCGCCCGGTGGTCGGACGCCTCGGCCGAAAAATGCTGAAGCTGGTTCTGCAACTTTCGGAGCAGGGCGAGATCGAGGGCGGAATCGGCCTTGAGCGTCTTGTCCAGTTCCAACAGGATTTGGTCGGCGCCGTCGCGATTGTCCGGTACGGCTTTGGCGCCGGTCCGGAGGTCGAGCAGGGCTTGGCGCGCCTGCTTGGCCTGGTCCTCGGCGGAGAGGTTGCGCTTTTCTTCTAGTTGCCGAATGAGGCTTTCCAACTCTGCCATCCCTTGGTTGAAGCTATCGGCGGCATTGGGCTGGAGTGAATCAGACTTCTGGGCCCTCTGGAGGCTCTTGGGTTCGCTTTGAGCGAAGGCGGCACTGACCTTCTGAAGCGCGTCGCGGGCCTCTCCAGCTCGTTGGCTCAACGGAGCGACATCGGCGGTCGCTCCCATTCGATTGAGCTTAGCATCGATATCCGCCTTGTTTTCGCCGTTCAAGGCGCTGCGCAGTGGTTGTCCAAAAGCGTCGCGGGTCGGCGCTTCCTCCGCCGTTTTCTTGAGCTGATCCACGGTTTGGCGCGCTTCGCCCGCGGTGTCGCGCAAGTCTTGGTCCGAGACCCCTCCCTCCGACTTGGCGCCCCGATCCAGGGTGCTGATCTGTCGGTCCAGCATCTGCCGGAGTTTGTAGGCATTGGCCAATTGCTGGGCGTCGGATTGGTTCTTCAAGTCCTCGCTGAGCTTCTGCAACTGCCGGCTGGCTGCCGGACCATTGGGGTTGCGACTCTGCAACGACTGGGCCGCTTGGGCCATGGCTTGGAGCGCCCTCTGGGAGTCTTCTTCGGAACCCTTGAACACTTTGGGGTGCTGTTGCTGGAAATCATCGAGGCCCTTCTGCAACTGCTTCTCCTGGTCCGCCAACTTGGAGAAATTCCTGGAGGGCTGTTGCGCTTGCTGATCGAGCTTTTTTTGATCTTGCAGGGTCTTGTCCACAAAATCGCGAGCGGCCTTGGCTTCATCGCGGAACTCTGCCATCTGGCTGAGTTTCTTGGCGGACTCTGCGACGGGAGTCGTTTCCTCTTCCTTGGGTTCCTGAAAATCGTTCGGGTGTTCGGACACTGATTTTTGAAATATCTTACGGGCGTTGACGAGTTGGAGGAGTGCGCGGCGCTCGCGGTTCTGGGCTTCGGTCAGCGCGTTATCCTGCAGGGCCTCGCTGGCCTGGTCCAGGGATTTCTCGGCCTGGGCAAGATGGTCGAGGGCTTCGCCGATAGGTTTGTTCTCCATTTCGGCGGCCATTTGCGAATAGAGATGGCGGGACGAGTCTCTAAGATCGTCTTCGGCGTCGGAGAGTTTCTTGCGATCCTGGGCCCGCAGGGTTTCCTGTTCGGGCGGGCGCTGCGCATGCTGGTGAGTTTGGCGAATGACATGTTGCTGGCGCTCGATGAGGGCGGTCATTTCGCTGAGGGCTTTGTAGGCCTTGCCGCTTTCGCCGCCGGGCATCTTGAGGATGTCCTCGCGGAAGGGGCGGATCTCCAGAAAATACACCTCCGAGGCGTAAGCGCGTTGCTTTTCGGTAGCGGCCTTGGCGTAGTAAGTGAGGACATCCCAATCGGAGAGACTCAGTTCATCAAGGTATAGGGTCGGTTGATAGACCGCATAGCGGGGGTCCGCCGGAGGCGGCAGGTTATGAGCGCTCTCGGGACCGCCGTTGGTAGTCGAGTACCAAGCGACGGTCTTAAGAGATTCATTGGCCGCCGCCTCGATCTGGAGCGGCACAACATCCACCTTGGTGACCTTCAGGTCGCCCCCCGGATCGGTGATGCGCACTTCGCCCCAGGGCAGATTTTGCTCCACGCTGTTCGTGACGGGCGGGGGAAGTTCGAGCGGCTTGTCCTGGACCAGCGGCCGCGCTGGTTTATGGAGTTGCTCGGCCGCCAGCAGCCGGGACCAGGGGGAGTAGCGGTGATAAAACAGGACGGTGCCCGCGAGTAACACCAGCAAGACAGCGAGATGCGCCATCGGCCGCGAGGCGCGAAACGGAGAGGCCGCGGGCTTCTTGGCCAGCACTTGTTGAGTTTGGCCGGCGATGCGCTTGGCGAAGGCGCGCGCGTGGGGTTGGGCGGGGCGCGATTGCAGGAACACGAGCGTGTTCAGGCGATCGAGCAGGCGGCGGTCCACCGCTTCGATGGCGGCCGCCAGCCACCTGCGATTTGGGCTCTTGGCGAAGACCACCAGGAAGAGGATGAACCAGGCCACAAAACCCAGCCCGCCAGCGACGGCGCAGCAAACGATGCCGACCGTCCGGCTTGGCACCCACTTAAGGAGGATGGCGCCGCCGAAGAGCAACGCCAAAACGCAGAGAACGTTGGTTAGCCATAAGGTGCAGACAAGGAAACGGAGGGATTTCCAGCGGAATTCCGCCCGGTTCAAGGTGGTCTCCAGAATGGTAAAACGCGAGGTCATGCCTGAACCTTCCGGGTTTCCGCCAGCGCCATCTCCAGGAGCAGCGCGGCCAGCCCTCCCATCACCATCCACCACCAGAACCTCTGGCGCAAGATGCCCGCGAGGCGGACTCTCCCAAGCGGGGAGGGTGGCGGCGTACGGCCTGGATCCGGCGGCGAGGCGGTTCGCCATAAGCTCAGCGCTTCCGGATTATCAACGAAGCTGAGTTGCGACTCCTTGGAGGACGGGTTGACGCTAAAAAGCCTGCGGACCTCGGACTGGTCGTCATAGGTCAGGGAGTAGATTCCCGGCTGCTCAGGGAGGCGCAGTTGGGCTTTGCCTTGATCTACGGTGGTCCGGACCAGTTCCCGATGATCGTCCCGCACCACGACCTCGCGCGCTTGGGAGCCGATGGGCAGGGGGAGGATGCAGATCTCGGCCGGCTCGAAATTGATTGGCGTCGGATCTTCGGAGCGGGCCGCCTGCAAGGCCAAATCGAGGAAGGGGACGAACGTCTGGTCAATCGGCCAGGAAGTCTGGTCGCGGTCCATGCCGAAGGCCGCCACGAACAGCTTGCCGGGCGATTTGGCGCCTTCGAAGAAAAGGGGGGCGCCATTTTCTGAAAAAGCCAGCGGCATTGCCTGGGCGGAGCGCAGCCGAACATGTTTGTAGATCCGGACGTCCATCAGGTTGCCATAGTCCGGCGATAGAAACGGATGGAAGATGGGATGGTTGGAGAAGACGAACTGGAACTTTTCGGGGTTGTCCTTGGGGGCTTCCACGACCCCTTCGGCTTCGAAGCCGAGCTCGCGCAGACAGCCACGGATGGCCGGGGTGACGCGGTTGATGAGCAGAAGCACGCCCCGTCCGCCGCTCAGGTAACGAGCCACAAGTTTGCGCGCGTCGCTCGAGGGCAGGTAGTTGCTTTCCAGACAAAGAACATCCGCATCCTCGCCGGCCGCGACCTCGGCCTCCAGCTTCGACGGTTCGAGCAGGCGGGCCGACCATTGGCCGCGCATGATTTCAGGCGACAGGGCCAGCCGCAAGTACGGCGATTGGGCCAGCAGAGCGACCTTGCCTTCGACGACCGGGGCGAGGCAGAAAAAAAGGCGGTTGTCGGCGGGCAGGGCGTCGGGGGCGGCATCGGCGATGAGTTCGCCGCGGACCCAGGTTGCCGGGTCGGCTTCCCATTGGGCTTGAAGCAAGATCCTGCCGGGTTGTTGGTCCAGATCAACGGAACGGTTGAAGATGACCTGGCCATTGGCGCGCAGGACGACGTCCGCGCTCTTCGCATCGCCTGAGTGCGTGAGCTTGGCCGTGAAATTCACGAACGACTTGTCCCCGAGATAAATCCGTTGCGCCCGTGGGTCCGAGAGCGAGACATTGGGGAGGGCGCGGGCGGCGGGCGTGGGCAAGTCGACCTGAATATTGCGGAGAAACGGCGGGGTATTGGCATTTTCGTTCCACTGGTTCTCCTGGTTGTCGCCGAGCAAAACGATGCGCCGCCGGGCGCCCAGGGAATTGGCGAGCAGGGAGTTGGCCTGCCGGAAAGCCGCCAAATAGGGACCACGTTGGAAGGAGGGTTGCAAGGCCAGCAACTTGTGACGGGCCGTCTCCCGATCCTCTCCAAAGGAGACCAGCACCCGTGGGGCGGAGGTCAATTCAATCACCGCCGTCTGGATCTGAGCGCCCGCCCGATCGAGGTCGGCGAGGATGCGGTCGCGGTCGCGGGCAAACCCGTTATTCGCCTGGTGGCTCAGGGTGTTATCGAGAATGTAAACGCGACTTTCCTGGACGGGCTCCGTGTTGGCTCCGCGCCAGTAGGGCCAGGCAAAAGCCCCGATCACCAGGACCAGGCCCAGAACTCGGAGGGCGAAGAGCAAGAGGTCTCGCAAGCGGAGCGGTCCCTGGCGCGGGGTGGGTTGATCGTCCAGAAAACGGAGCGTGGAAAAAAGGACCAGGTTGGTTTGCTGTTTGCGGCGCAGGTGCAGCCATATCGGAGCCGCCACGGCCAAAGCCGCCAGCCAGAACCATGGATTGAGAAAGGAGAAAGGCATGCGGAGCGCGCGCTTACTTCAGCCGCTTTCTTTCGGCCAGGAACAGGGCGAGGGCCTGCAAGGGGTTTTCATCCGTGCGCGCCACGCAGTGAGGAATCTCGAGCGTTTGGAACAGGTCATGGTAGGCGGCCATGAAGGCTTTGAAGCGTTGCAGGTAACTCGCCCGGGCGAGAGCGGGATTCACCACCCGCCGCGCTCCAGTCTCAACATCCTCAAACACCCGGGGTTCGGAAAAAGGAAAATAGAGCTCGTCGGAATCCAGTACCTGAAAAACAATCACCTCATGTCCGTGAAAGCGGAGTTGCTTGAACCCGGTAACGACCTCCTCTGATGGTTCGAGCAGGTCGGAAAAGAAAAGGATGATGCTGCGTCGATGGACCAGGCGGAGGGTGTGTTGGATCAAGAGGGAGAGGCGGGGACCTCCCGCGGCGTCGAGATGCTCGAGTTGGCGGAGCATGACGCCGAACTGGTTGGGGCGTTGCGACGGACGGATGAACTCCGGAACGGCGGCGGGGCCGCCCAGGGTTACCATGCCCGCCGCGTCGTTTTGCTTGAGCAGGAACCAGGTCAGCGCCGCCGCCAGAATCCGGGCGCATTCGAGCTTGGAACCCCAGGCGCCGCCGCCGCGATATTGCATCGATGCGCTGGTGTCGCACACGACATAAAAGCGCGCGTTGGTCTCCTGCATGTAGCGCTTGATGCAGAGCCGGTCGCTCCGCGCGAAGAGCCGCCAATCAAGGCGCCGCAAATCATCGCCCGGCTGGTAGTTGCGATAGTCGCTAAATTCAACGCTGAAACCGTGGAAAGGGCTGTCGTGCAAGCCAGTCAAATACCCCTCCATGACGTAGCGGGCCTTGAAGTCGAGTCCTTCCAGGGCCGCCAGCGTTTTGGGGTCGAAGCGCTCCGACAATGACTGGGTGGTGGCGGGCATTAGCCAATGAGAGCGACTCAGGCGGCTGAGGTTCGCGGCACGTCCTCGAGGAGCTTGGCAATAATGTCATCCGTGGTCTTACCCTCGGCGTCGGCTTGAAACGTGCGGATGAGGCGGTGGCGCAAGATCAGCGGCGCCAGGGCGGCAACGTCGTCGCAAGCGACGTTAAAGCGGGCCTGGCAAGCCGCTCGCGCGCGAGCCGCGAGGATCAAGAATTGGCTGGCTCGCGGGCTGGCGCCCCAGCGGATCCAACGCTTGATGTAGTCCAGTCCCTGGCCGTTGCCTCCCGGGCGCGTGGCGCGGACCAGGCGAACGGCGTAATCGATCACGTTGGGCGCGGCGGGGACTTGGGCAATGGCCCGGCGAAATCGGAGCACCTCCTCGCGGGTCAGGACGGGCTGGAGTTTGTCCAGCGGGGTGAACGAATGTTGCTCGACCACCTGTTTCTCCTGTTCGAGAGTTGGATAATCCACCAGCAATTGGAAGAGGAATCGGTCCAACTGGGCCTCCGGCAGAGGGTAGGTGCCCTCCTGCTCGATTGGGTTTTGCGTCGCCAGGACCATGAAAGGTTCCTCCAGGCGATAAACCTTCCCCGCGACAGTAACGGTCTTTTCCTGCATCGCCTCGAGCAAGGCGGCCTGGGTTTTGGGCGGAGTGCGGTTGATCTCGTCGGCCAGCAGTACCTGCGTGAAGACGGGGCCCGGGGTAAAAACGAAGCGCCGCCGCCCCGTGGTGACGTCTTCCTCGAGGATCTCGGTGCCGGTTATATCCGAGGGCATCAGGTCCGGCGTGAATTGGATGCGGGTGAAGGTCATCTCCAACGACCGGGCCAGCGCGTGGACGAACAGGGTCTTGGCCAGGCCGGGGACGCCCACGAGCAGGCAATGCCCGCGCGCGAACAGGGCGTAGAGCGCCGCGGCGATGATATCCTCCTGCCCCACGATGACCTTGCCGATCTCCGTTTGCAGCAGTCGGATTCGCGGCGCGAGTTGGTCGAGCACGGCGGCGGGATCGGTTTCGAGGAGCGGCGGCGCGGCGGGCGGGAGAAGCGGTGGGGGTACGGCTGAGTCTTCTTCGGGCATATCAAGTTTCAGAGGGCAAGGGTTCGGAGATCAGTTTGTTGGGAAGGTGGCGTCCGCCGCCAAGGCGGACAGGAGCGAGCGGATTTGACGCTGGACAAGGGAAGTTTCGGCCGACGAAAGCTCACCACGAACCAGCTCGGCATGGAGACGGGCCGCCAATTTGTCATCGCCAATTTTCACCCATTCAACGCGCCACCGCAAGGGGTCCTTGACATTTTCGATCGCCGCGGGGAGCAAAGGCGGCCCGGCGTTGGGGGGCCGGTTAAACACGAATTCCTGGTCCAGCCCAAGCGGGTAGCCCTGGTTGAGGAAAAGGGGGGTCTCGCGATGGTGCAGCGCGTAATCCCATTCCTTGGGCAGCCAGAAGGGCGCATGAACAACCCACTTGCCCGGGTTCGCCGCCGCTAGTCCCGCATAGCTACCTTCGGCGCGCCAGGAGAAGTCCTCATCCAGGGCCGAAGCGGCGGTGGCGGATTGTCTCTCGAGCGCAAAAGACCCCGCAGTGGGGCGGAATCGGACGCTCAGGAGCGGAAAAGAGCTTCCGTGGTCCTTAGTTTCGCGAGCGGCCCCGCGCAATTCGTAATCCTGGTATCCCGAACCAATCACCTGGAGCGTGGTGGAAAGCGCGTCAGCCGCGCCCGTGCAATCGATCTCGCCCTTAAGCGTCAGGCGGTGCTGGTTGGGTTCGGGGACCGGCAGTAGCGTCAATGAGTCAGTATGGCCGTCGATGACCAACACCCGGCGGCCCGGATCCCCTGGCGGCAGCAGGCCGAAGCGGCAGACATCGTCGGTGGTATCCACCCACACGGTCTGACCGTTCAAGGTCACGCGGGAAATCGCGTGATTGAATGACAGGCCGGGGATGGCGTCCTGGGCCTGGCTAAACCGGGGCACGAGCGCCAGGTGCGCCTCAATGTTCAGGGTGTGGAGGAAGGTGTTGAGGAGGTTGGCCTTGTCTTTGCAGTCGCCGAATTGGTTTTTCAGCACGTGGGCGGCGGCGTGAGGCCGAAAGGAATTAACCCCGAGCGGCACGGCGACGTATCGCAACGCGGTCACATAATTGTACAGAGCCAGCACTTTTTCGCGCTCGGTCTTGGCGTCGCGGGTCAACTCGACCACCCTGGCCTCGAGGTCGGGAGTAACCTCATCGGCGAGTTTGGTGATGCGGTCATACCACTCCGCAAAAGCCTGCCAATCCGGGAAGGTTGAGAGCAGCAGGCGTGGATGGCGGCGCGGAGAGGAGAGTAACTCCTGCGCGCGCGCCGGCAGATTGTCAAAACGCCAGGCGTAGGACGCGCCATAAGTGCTTTGGCTGATGGTTGGGTCGGTCCCGCTGATACCCTCAAGGGCAAAATGAAATGGACTCGCTTTGGGGAGGCTGACCTCGACCGTCGTTTCGAGCGCCGGAAGGTCGAGATCAATGGGAACTTCCATCGAGACGTGGGGCAGTGGGAAATCTTTCCACTGCGTCCGGTAATGCACATGAAGCACCGCGCCGGGACCGGCGCCGGGAAGGGAGAAAAACTTACGCCGGCCAGACTGGTACCCCCCTACCGACTCTGACCCTGCCTCTCGAATCGCATCGGGGTCGAGCCGCGTCAGCTTGCCGTCTAGACGCAAGACTTCGCAGTCCAGGAAAACCATGTCCTCGAACGGAGGCGAATAGGAGAAATCAAAATCGGCGAGCCGTTTGCCTTCCGCGGTGAGGATTTGGATGAACTCCTCTTGCTCGGTAGCGACGGCCGGGCTACTGCCGAAAGTGTGGCTGAGCCGCCGGCGCAAGGTGACTCCGTCGGCATTGGGAAACCTCTTGGGATCGATGCGATGGATCGGCTTCCAGGCGGCGGAGAGATTCGTCGCGATGACAGGGTTTTCCATGCCTGGCGCGAGGGGGGACCCAGCCTTGGTCGTGGTCTTGACGGGAGCGTCAGAAACCTCCGCGGTCGGCGCGGCCAATAACCGCGGCTTGGTCTTTTCGGCCCAAAGCGTGGGTTCTTCGGTGCGCGCCAGGTTGCGCTCGTTATACCATGAATCGGTCGCGCGCCCGAAGGCTTCGCTCAACCGCATGAAATTTCCTCCGGAATTTGCTTTGGCCAGGCGGACCCAGAGAGCCATCCCGATCGGGTCGCTAGCGAATGGGCTATCGCACTCGGAGGAGACGATCCACCGCTGCTCATCAGCGAGGGGGCGGGCAAAGGAGCCGCTTTCGCGAAAGAGCAGGAGCCAGTACGAAGGGCGGTTGCGAGCCTTGCCTGCAAAAGTTTGAAAATCGGCTGGCGTCAGGCGAGGTCCGCGAACGTGGAACACTGGGTTCTGACCCTGACGTCCGCCATGGCCCCAGGCGATGACCACGAGCGGATTGGTCTGCCCCTCCAACGTTTTGCCCAATTCCAGAAATGTCGTCCGATCGGCTTTGAGCAATTGAGTAGGGCGGGGCGTTGACAGGGTGACGGACTCGGGGCTATCGCTCAGAACGCAAATCCGTTCCGCTTGCCCTCCCGCTTGAAGCAGGGCGAGCCAACTCCCTAGTTGCTCCCGAAAACTGGTCTCGCTCTCGAGGTCGCCAGGCAGGCCGGTCATCAACACGACGGTCGCGTGGGGGGGCGGGAATTGGAGAGGCGGTTCCACGGCGAAAGCGGTCAAGCCCAGGAGCCAAGCGCCCAGCCACGCCGCTCCAAGCGGTGCGCCCGCTCGCTTTAGCCTGTCCATAGGTTCGTCATGTCCGGATACCGTTGCCTTTGCCCGTTCCCAACCACTCGCGTCCGAATCCACGACACCATGCCCCCTTGAACGGCGGACTTCAAACGAAATCGAGGTTGCCGATTGCTTCCGGGGCGAAACAACAGCCATAGCGGCGTCCCACGTTGCGAAGCGTTTGGACCGCAGGCAGCCAGCTGCCGCTCCCATTCCCGCAGTCGATGTTACCTCCTCGTGGTTTCGTATTATATCATGTCGTCGTTCGAGCGGCTGTCGTTCGAGGGGCTTGCCCCGCGCGGTTCGTCGGATTAGCATGGCCAGAGTTATGACCGCCGATATTCTCAAGCCGCTTCCTAGAAAAATCACCATGAAATCGTCGAACAACGTGGCGGCCTAATACGAAGGGCTATTCCCGTCGCCTCACGGCGCGCTCCCATGATATGAACTACTTGCCGACACTCCACGTAAGTCTCGTGGCCTTGCTGCTTGCCTGCATGGGTGGGGCGCAGGCCGCTGAAACGGCGACGACTCCGGATATCGATAACCCGACGCTGGACAAGTGGTCCGAGCCTTATCGCGGATGGCATTACTGGCCGGACCACCTCATCCCGGCGGAACCAAGCATTCCCGGGTACCAGGCATTCCACAATCCCGATGCCCCCTGTGTCTATCAACTGCCGGGCCAGACCGACAAGTGGTTCATGAGTTTCATCGCCTTTAATGGGAAGGGTTATAACTCGTTCGTTTCTGAGAGTCGTGACTTGGTCCATTGGAGCAATACTCGATTGGCGATGGGTTTTGGCCCTACGAACCAATTTGATGCCGGTGGCTGCGTCATCGGCGCGTTTCTTTACGATACCTACGACCTCAAGGCGCCCCGCCTCCTCAAACGGCGCGAAGGAAAATTCTGGACGCTCTATGGCTGTTATCCGTTTCAGGGGGGCTATGAAATGCGGCCCGGCTATGAAGGCGTTGCTTCGAGCGCCGATGGGCGGACCTGGCAACGGGGCAAGGACGCCCCCATCCTGGCCGTCCAGGATTCCGATTGCTCCCTCTGGGAGAAGGACTGCATTTACCAGCCTTGGCTGGTCGAGTATCGGGGGCGCTTTTTCGACTTCTACAATGCGGCCAATGGCGGCACGGAACAAACCGGTCTGGCTTTTTCTACGGACTTGTTGAACTGGATGCGCTATCCCGCCAATCCCGTAATCCGTAATCGCCCGGGTGGCTACGATGCGCAATTTTGCTCCGATCCCAAGGTGTATGGCGACGGAGATCACTGGACGATGTTCTATTTTGGCGTGGGTCATGAGGGCGCGCACATCATGGTGGCTTTCTCGCGCGACCTGGCGCACTGGACCGCGCATCCGGAGCCGCTCTACAAGGCGGGCGGCAATCCGAGCGGGCTGGACAGTCAATATGCGCACAAGGTATCCCTTGTTTATAACCCGAAGAACGAGACATTCTACCTCTACTATTGCGCCTGCGGCAACAAAGGCCGCGGCATTGGCCTGATCACCAGCCGGCCGCTCCCGCCGCCCGGCTCCGCCAAGGACTCGCGGTGAAGAACGAGGCCCGATCTCTCACCCATGAGGCCCAGTGCATTCTGCGCGAAGCGTTGAACGTCGCGGGGTCGGTTGCGGATCTCCACCAGGATCTTGTCTGGTCCGCAAGCCCGATCGGTCGGCGTCTGGAGGTTCCCATGAATGAAGGAATTCTTAATGAAGGAATTCTGTTGTCATGGCGCGTGGAATCGCTTACACACGCCCAACAGAAATAACAGACCCGCTATTATGTTCATCGTTGAATCCTACCCGCTCGCCATCGCCATGTGTTTAATCACCATGCTGTGCTGGGGTTCCTGGGCCAACACCCAGAAACTTGCCAGCAAGGAATGGCGTTTCCAGTTGTTTTATTGGGATTACGCGCTCGGCGTGTTCCTGCTGGCGCTGCTGCTGGCCTTTAGCCTGGGCAGCAATGGCGCCGGGGGCCGAGGGTTTCTGGCTGATCTGCGGCAAGCGGACAGCCAATGGCTTGGGAGCGCGTTCCTGGGCGGGGTGATCTTCAATTTATCGAACATCCTTCTGGTTGCGGCGATCGATATCGCCGGCATGGCGGTCGCCTTTCCGGTGGGCGTCGGGCTCGCGCTGGTGTTGGGGGTCGTCACCACCTATCTCTCGACCAAGGTGGGTAATGCGCCGATGTTGGGCATGGGGGTGGCGGCCGTCATGGTGGCCATCATCCTCGATGCGCTGGCCTACAAGCGCCTGGCCAGCGGCGGCAAGAAGACCCCGGCGAAGGGTATTGTCATTTCCATCGCCGCGGGGCTGCTCATGGGCTTTTTCTACAAGTATGTCGCGCAAGCGATGGGGCCAATCGATCCCATTGGCAAGACGGTCGAAGCCGGCAAACTGAGCCCTTACACGGCCATTGTGTTGTTCAGCGGCGGGCTCTTGCTCTCCAATTTGCTCTGGAACAGCATCATGATGGTCAAGCCGTTCACCGGAGCGCCGGTGCCCTTCGGCGACTACTTCACAAAAGGGAATGCCCGGCTTCACCTGGTCGGTATCTTGGGCGGCGTGGTCTGGAACGTCGGCATGTCCTTCAGCATCATCGCCAGCACCAAGGCGGGCGCCGCTCTCTCCTATGGTCTCGGCCAGGGGGCGACGATGATTGGCGCCTGCTGGGGGGTGTTCATTTGGAAGGAATTCAAAGGCGCGCCCAAGGGCACCAACGGTTTGCTGGCCGCGATGTTTCTGTTCTATCTCATCGGTTTGGCGGTGTTGATTTTATCCAAGCTCAACTCTTGAAATGACGGAGCGCGAATGAAGTCTATGGAAAAACCTCGGATCGTCGTCGTCGGCAGCTCGAATACCGACATGATCATTAAGCTCGACCGCATCCCGCAACCGGGAGAAACCATCCTCGGAGGCGAGTTCTCCACGGCGGCCGGAGGCAAGGGCGCCAACCAGGCGGTTGCGGCCGCGCGCGCCGGCGGCGACGTCACGTTCGTTGCCCGGGTTGGGCGGGATATGTTTGGAGAGCAGGCGCTCGCGGGCTTTCTTCGCGATCGCATCGACGTCCAATACGTCACCCGCGACAAGGCCGCGCCCTCAGGCGTGGCGCTCATTTTCGTTGCCAAAGACGGCGAAAATAGCATCGCCGTGGCGGGTGGCGCCAACGCGCGGCTTTGCCCGAATGACGTGAAGAAGGCCAAGGGGTCCATTGTCCGCGCGAGCGCTGTGGTCATGCAGCTTGAAACTCCGCTGGAAACCGTGCAGGCCGCCGCCGAACTCGCCTTCCGGGCGGGTGCGCCGGTGATCCTGAATCCGGCCCCGGCGCGGGATTTGCCCGACAAGCTACTGAAGCGGATTTCCATCCTCACGCCGAACGAGACGGAGGCTGAGTTGCTCACCGGGATCGCGGTTACTGACGAGAAGACGGCGTCGCGGGCGGCCGAAAAGCTGCGCTCCCGGGGCGTGGGAACCGTCATTGTCACGTTGGGCGCCCGTGGCGCGTTCGTGGCTGCCGCCTCGGTTCGGGAACTCGTCTCCGGCTTTCGAGTGAAGGCTGTGGATACTACCGCCGCCGGAGATGTGTTCAATGGGGCGTTGGCGGTGGCCCTTGGTGAAGGTCGGACGCTGCTCGAGGCGGTGCGTTTTGCCAACGCCGCCGCGGCGATTTCCGTGACCCGCTTGGGAGCCCAACCTTCGGCGCCGGACCGAAAGGAAATCGAATCGCTCTCCGGGCTGATCTAGGAAAGCCCATGCGATTCTCTTTGCTAGCCAGCAGGCGCGGAGCCCGATGGCTCGGGATCTGCCTTTTCCTTTTGGGGTTTTGCGGCTCCAACCAAGGGGTCTGTGGGGGAAATCGACCGTCCCGGTCCGGAGATGGCGGCGAGACCGTTGCCTCGGCCGATGCTGCCGGGCATCCGGCGGTAGCGTCCAGCGCGGGGTCGTCCGGCGCCATAGATTACTGGGCGGTCGAAGACGCCCGGGAGCGGGAGAAGCTCCCCTTGTACCAAGTCATCCCTGCGGCGAAACCTGGGGAATTGACCCGTGCTAACGGATGGCCGAAACGCGAGACCTATCTCAATTGGCACCGGTCACATGGCGACAACGGCGGGACGCGCTATTCCGCTCTAAGCCAAATCAATCGTCAAAACGTCACTAATTTACAGGTCGCCTGGATTTACCATTCGCGTGATGGCAGCAACAATATCCAATGCAATCCGATCATTGTGAAAGGCCTCATGTACGCGCCGACACCGGGTCGGTATCTGGCGGCCGTGAACGCCCAGACCGGCGAGGAAACGTGGCGCTTCAAACCCGAGGGCCGTCCCGCTTTTCGCGGCCTGGTTTATTGGCCGGGCCGGCGGTCGTCGGTCGGGCGGGTTCTGTTCTGCGCCGGACCGTTTCTCTACGCGCTCAATCCTCAAACCGGACAACCCATCTCGGATTTTGGCGACGGCGGAAAGACACGGCTGCCGGGAGTCGCGGAAGGGGATTTTGGCGCCGCGACGGCCGGGCCCGCTACATTCGACAACGTCATTGTGGTGCCCGGATTCGAGAAAGACGTCTGGGGGTTCGACCTCGTTACCGGAGAACACCTATGGACTTTTCATACCGTGCCGCACCCGGGAGAGTTCGGCTACGAGACCTGGGACCGTCCGGAAGCCTACGCCGCGAATTGCTGGTCTGGCATGGCGATGGACGAGGCTCGAGGCATTGCCTATGTGACCACGGGCTCGCCCAAACCCAACTTTATCGGTGTTGACCATCGGGGCGACAATCTGTTCGCCAATTGTGTGATCGCTTTGGATGCCCGGACTGGGAAGCGCCTTTGGCATTTCCAGGAGATTCGCCACGACATCTGGGACCTGGACATCCCGGCCCCGCCGGCTTTGGGCACGATCACTCGCGACGGGAAGAGGGTGGATGTCGTTGCCGCGGTCACCAAAATTGGCAATACGTTGCTGCTGGATCGGGTCACCGGCAAACCCATTTTTCCTTTCCGCCTTCGCCGGGCGCCGACCAGCACCTTGCGCGGGGAAGTGACCTCGCCGTATCAACCCGATCTCGAATTACCGGAACGATTTTCGAAAATGGAATTTACCGCCGACGACCTGACGGATCGATCGGAAGAGGCGATCGATTTTGCCCGAACCCGCTTCAAGGCCGCGACCACGGGCTTTTTCCAGCCGTTTGTTGAAGGCCGGCCGAACCTGTACCTGGGTATTGATGGCGGCGCCGAATGGACCGGCGCTTGTATTGACGTGGAGACCGGACGACTCTACGTCACCGCCAACCACATGGGCTGGACGGTTTCCGTTTTTCGCGATGACGACGGTCCCGACGACCCTAATGCCCCAAAAACCCATGGGCGCATCCTGTTCGAAGGAGTCTGCGTTCAATGTCATGGCTCTAATCGACTTGGCCTGGGCATGGCTCCGCCGTTGCGAGGATTGCGGCAGCGCCTGATCGACGAGGCGATCATCAAACAGATCCGAGAGGGCAAGAACGCGATGCCCGCTTTCCCGAAAATGAGCGAGGCGGACCTCAAAGACCTGGTTGACTACCTGATGCTGCGCGATCGCCCACGCCCCCCCGTGGTCGCGAAAACCGAACGCCCGCGCTATAACTCTTCCGGTTATCCGAAGTTTTATGATGCGGAAGGTTACCCGGCCAACAAACCGCCCTGGGGCACGCTCAACTGCGTCGACCTGAACAACGGGAAACTCCTCTGGAAAGTACCGCTGGGCGAGTATCCCGCCTTGACCGCGGACGGCATGAAGCTCACCGGCACTGAAAATTATGGCGGAGCGATCGTCACCGCCGGAGGACTGGTGTTTTGCGCCGGGACGCGCGACCATAAGATTCGCGCTTTCGATAAGGATACCGGAGTCGAGTTATGGTCAGCGAAACTCCCCTGGGTCGGGAATGCGCCGCCAGCCAGTTACCAGGTCAACGGCCGGCAATACATCGTGATCGCCGCCACGGGGGGCAACAAACTGGCCACTCCCTATGGCGACGCGTATGTTGCCTTTGCGTTGCCTCAGGATAAAGGTGGTAAGCCTTGATTAACTAAGAAATATTAATACTATGAGCCATACGTTAAATCGTCGCGGTTTTATCTCACAATCCATCCTGGCCACGGTGGGGGCCACCGTGGTCTCTTCCGCGGCCGAGAGCCCGAATGGTTCCAAAGACGCCGGTTCCACCGCGGTTGCGACCCCTATGCCCGTAGGCAAGATCGGAAAACTCACCATTAGCCGCCTCATCTCGGGCGGCAACCTCATTGGCGGCTGGGCGCATTCGCGCGACCTCAGGTATGTCGGGGAGTTGATGCGCACCTACAATACGGACGACAAGGTCATGGATACGTTGGAGTTGCTTGAAAAACACGGGGTCAACACCATCATTTGCGACCCGGCCGACAAGACGTTTCGCATTTTTGGCAAGTATTGGAAAGAGCGCGGGGGAAAGATCCAGTGGATCGGTGAGGGGCATCCCCGCAACGACGACTGGAAGACCAACATCCAGAAGTCCATCGACTTTGGGGCCGCCGCCGTTTATGTGCAAGGCGTTATTTCCGACCAATGGCTGCACGAAGATCGCCTCGATTTGCTCGGCCATTGCGTCACTCTGATAAAATCACAGGGCTTGCCTGGCGGCATCGGCGCGCATGAGTTGGAGGTGATCGTTCAGTCGGAGCAACATAAGTATGGCGCCGATTTTTACGTGAAGACCCTGCACCACGCCGACTATTGGTCGCGCCGGCCGTCCTCATCGGAACCGGACGTAGTCAATAATCCGGCGGATAATTACTGGGAGCGCGACCCGGAAAAGACCATTGCTTTCATGAAGGGAGTCGAAAAGCCGTGGATTGCCTTTAAGACGCTGGCTGCGGGAGCCATTCGACCTGAATCAGGCTTTCCGTACGCCTTCAAGAACGGGGCCGATCACATTTGTGTCGGCATGTTCGATTTCCAAGTCGAACGGAATGTGGAGTTGGTCCTGAACGTTCTGCGCAAGACCAAGGATCGGGAACGTGCTTGGCTCTCTTGAAGAGGCGCGCTCTGAATCGTCAATGCGTTCGCGCCAACCGGCAGGCCCGAAGTTGAATGATGACTCGAATAGGCTGCGACCACGATTGGCATTCAGCGAGGCTGAATGCGCGGCCCTAAACGCGAAGCGGTGAAAAAATCCACTTATCATGAAACTCAATCCCCAAATGAAATTAATCATCGGCTTGCCGCTCCTAATCAGCGCCGCCTTGGGCTCGGCGGCGGCCCTCACCCCCGTGCCGGACAAGGTCTCCTGCGCCGTGGCAGACCGCCAGGCCTTCACCCAGCCTGACCAATTGCGATTGACGGGATGGCTTGGCGCCCGCGTCGAAGCCAATGAAGCCAACCGGCTGGTGAAGATTGACGTGAATCGACTGCTGGAGGGTTACCGCAAGCGGCCCGGCCGTCAGAGCTGGGACGGTGAGCATTTAGGCAAATGGCTGCATGCGGCTACCTTGGCATGGGTCAACACAGGCGATTCTGCGCTACGCCAGAAGCTGGATTACGCGGCGGCCGAATTGCCCAAGTGCCAACAGGCCGACGGCTATCTGGGCACCTACCTCGAAAAGGACCGCTGGACGGAATGGGACGTCTGGGCCCACAAATACAATCTCCTCGGCTTGATTACTTATATGCGGTACACGGGCAATTTGGAGCCTCTGCCTGCCTGCCGCCGCATGGGCGACCTCTTATGCAGCACCTTTGGCGAAGAACCGGGCAAACGCGATATCATCAAGGCTGGGGAGCATGTCGGCCTGGCCCCCACCAGCGTGCTTGAGCCGATGGTCCTGCTCTACCGCTTCACCGGAGAGAAGCGTTACCTGGAGTTCTGTCAATACATCCTCCGGGCTTGGGAACACCCGAATGGACCGAAAGTCATTTCGACCCTGCTTACCGCTAAGCGGGTCGATAAAGTTGCCAACGGCAAGGCTTACGAGATGCTTTCCTGCTTGAACGGCGCCCTCGAATACTACCGCACGATCGGCGACCCTAACCTCCTCGAGGCCTGCCTCAACGCCTGGAAGGATATTGTGGAGCGACGGCTCTATATCACGGGCGCGGCCAGCTACGGCGAACTTTTCCGCGGTGATTTTGATTTTCCCAACGTCGCCGATGTCGGCGAAACGTGTGTCACCGTAACTTGGATACAGTTCAATGCCCAGTTGTTGAGGTTGACGGGCCAAGCGCACTTTGGCGAGCAGTTGGAGCATGTAGTGTTGAATCAACTCTTCGGCGCCCAAAAATGTGACGGTTCAGCCTGGGGTTACTACGTGCAGATGGAAGGCAAGAAGCCCTACAGCGCCACATTGGATGGCCATTGCTGCCTCTCGAGCGGGCCGCGGGGCGTCGCGCTCATCCCCACCTTCGCCGTCAGCACTGACGCCGATGGTGTTGTCGTTAACCTTTACGATGCCGGAACCGCCAAGCTGATCCTCAAAGACCAAACTCCCGTCACGCTCGTCACGGAAACCCGTTATCCTGCGGAGGATCAAGTCCGGCTCGCGATGGGTCTGGCCGGGGAGAAGGAGTTCACTTTGAAGCTGCGGATGCCCGCCTGGTGCCGGGCGACTTCGGTCCGAGTTCAGGGCCAACCGGTGGCCCTGAGCCCCGGACCCGACGGGTATGTGGCAGTTCAACGCTCTTGGGAAGATGGCGACCATGTTGAACTGGAGTTCAAACTCGAACCGCGGGTGGTTATCGGAGATCATAAGAACAATGGCAAGGTCGCGGTGCTCTACGGTCCGCTGGTTTTGGCGGCGGAGGCGGATCTGCTGGGGAATCAACTCCCGACCCTTCAAGCGGTGGCTTTGCCGAGCGCTGATCTCTCGGCGCTGGCCATCGCCGCCGAACCGGCGCCGGACCGAATCAAGACCTGGGCGGGCGCGGAGGTGTTCCATGTCAACGCCATTTCTCGCCGGGCTTCCAAGTCCGGTGAACCCGGCGCTGTCCTGCCTATCCGCCTCATCCCATTCGCCGATGCGGGTAATAGCGGCGCCGAATACAAAGTTTGGATTCCGGTGGGACAAAGTGAGGGCAATCTGCTACTGGATGAGAAAGAGAGTCGCTCGCGCCCCGGCAACGTCGCGGGTTCCATTACCGATGGGGACCCCAACAGTTTCGTGGTTACCTTCGAAGGTAAACCTGCCTCCGAAGATTGGTTTGCGGCAACGTTGGCCGCGCCGACTGATGTCAAGCGCGTGACCTTTGTCCACGGCAAAACCTTCCACGATGGGGGCTGGTTTGATGCCAGCGGTGGCAAGCCACGGGTTCAGGTGCGCGCGACCCCGGCGGGCGAGTGGGAAACCGTGGGTGTGTTAAAGGACTATCCCGCGACCACCGCGATGACCGCGTCCGGTCTGGTAGGTGGCGAAAGCTTCACATGCGAACTCCCCAAGACGACGAAGGTCTTTGGCGTGCGGGTGGTCGGCAAACCAGCGTCCGGTGATGACCCTCGACAAGCCTTCGCCTCCTGCGGCGAACTTCTCGCCGAGTGAGTTCAACCGCGCGGGCCGGCTGGTTTCCTCGAAATTGCCTTCCAACTAATCGTGTAAGTTTTCCGCGTTATGAAACACGGATTGGTTCAAGAATCCCGAAGCTGATTACAGTCACGGGCTCTGTCCCAAATGCGAGGGACGGTTCCTCCCTGTGGGGTTACGTCGACGGCGAGGTTGGTGGCGGCTTAACTCCGTCCCCGAAAGTCAGTGCGCCTGTTGGGCAATGGCGCACGCAGTCTGCGGCCACGGCCTGCATACCGTCCTGGATAGCGTGGTTGAAGGGGGCGGCGACGCGAACGTCGAAACCGCGGCCGATGAAGGTCAGGCCGAGGGGTTCGCGGGCCATTTCGGTGAGCTTGACGCAAATGCCGCAGAGGATGCACTTGCCCGGCTCGAAAATAACACCGTTGGGTTGAGCGTATTGCTCGAACTTGGGGCGCTGCTGTCGGAACCGGCTGGCGTCGGCGCCGTAAAGTTCGGCATAGGTCTGGAGGGCGCAATGGCCGGAGGAGCGGCAATCGCAACGCAGACAGCGGGACGCCTCGGAGGCGGCTTCTTTGGAGTTGAGACCGACGCAAGCGTCGCAGGGGGAAGGCGGGACGGCGGCGCTAGAGGCGTTCAGAAAGACCTTTAATTCGTCCTTGTCGATCCGTCCCATGATGCTGGAGAAGGGTTTTTGCGGGCGCGTCAGGGGGCGGCCAAGGAGGAATCGGTGAATGAGTTCGGCGGCCGCCTGGCCGTCGCTCATGGCGCGGAGGACTTGGCTCATGGGCCGGATCGCGCGACCGGCGGCGAAGACCGCGCGGCGATTGGTCTGAAAGCTGTCGGGATCCACCTTAATGCCGCCCGGCGTCATTTCCAAGCCCAGGGCCTCGCCTTCCTCTTTCGTGATCTCGCCGATGGCGAGGAGGACCGCATCAAATCCCAAAAGTAGTCCGTCCAAGGTAAGATCCAACCCGAGGAAGGAGCCGAATCGGAAGCGGGCGCCGGACGATTCGAGTTGACGAATTTCCGCGTCCAAAATAGCTCGTGGCAGGTCGCTCTCCTGGGCTTGCGATCGCAGGGTGCCGCCGCCAGCGTGATTGCGGTCGGCGATCGTGCAGGAATGCCCGCTCCGCAAAAGGTGATGCGCGGCGGCGAGCCCGGTGGGACCCGCGCCGATGATAACCACGGACTTGCCCGATGGCTTGATGGACAGGGGAGGCAAAAGGGGCGTTGCGCTGGCTTGGCTCGCGGCATCTCCAGCTACTTGCGCTGGCTGCCCCATCTGGGGAGACGCAGTTCCGATCTCCACCTTTTGGGCGCTTCGGTCTAAATCCCAGTCCGCCACGAACCGTTCCATATCGCGGATTTCGGCGGGGTTGTCGGCGGCGGCGCGGCGGCATCCTTGCTCGCACGGGTGGTGGCAAAGCCGGCCGAGGACGGCGGGCAGGGGCAGCGCTGAGCGCACGGTGAGGACCGCCCCCGGGAAGTCGCCGACCTGGAGTTGACGGATCATCACGGGGATGTTCATCCGTAACGGGCAGAGCCGCTGGCAAGGCGAAAGGCAATCGCCGACGTGCTCGCTGAACAGCAGTTCCAAGGCAGTGCGGCGGGCCAGATGGACTTCGTCGGTCTCGCTTTCGACCGCCATACCGGGCAGGGCAGGGGTGCCGCAGGCCGGGACCAGTTTGCCACTGACCTTAACCACGCAAACCAGACAGGAATTGAGCGGGCCGCACTGCTTGAGGTAGCACAGCGTCGGAATGTCGAGACCCAAGCTGCGGGCGGCGTCGAGCACGGTTTGACCGGGCGAAGCAGCAACGGCGTGACCATCGATAGTGAGTGAGAAGTCAGACATCAGTTGACCTCGATGGCGTCATGGGGACAGACCTGACGGCAGGAGTCGCAGCGAGTGCATAGATCCAGGTCGATCTCATGCCGGGCGTAAGGCGTCATCGGGATCGCCTCCACCGGGCAGTGCTGGGCGCAAATGGTGCAGCCCGTGCAGTTTTCGCGAACGCGGTATTTGATCAGGGCGACGCACTTGCCGGCCGGGCAGCGGCCTTTGAGATGGGCTTCGTATTCGTCGCGGAAGTATCGCAGTGTCGTGAGGACCGGGTTTGGGGCGGTCTTGCCCAAGCCGCAGAGGCTGCCCGCGCCGACTTGGTGGGCCAGGTTCTCAAGTTCGCCCAAATCGCGCTGCTGCCCCTTGCCCGCGCACAAACGATCGAGGATATCGAGCATCCGGCGGGTGCCGACGCGGCAAAACGTGCATTTGCCGCAGGACTGGTTCTGGGTGAACTGGAGGAAATACCGAGCGATATCGACCATGCAGGCGGTGTCATCGAGGACGACCAGGCCGCCCGAGCCCATGATTGCGCCGACCTCGCGCAGGGATTCGTAATCCACCGGCGTATCGGCCAGTCTTGCGGGCACGCACCCGCCCGAAGGGCCGCCGATCTGGACGGCCTTGAACCTGCGACCCGGCAAGACGCCGCCGCCGATGTCTTCGACGATCTCGCGGATGGTGGTGCCCATGGGGATCTCGATGAGGCCGCCGCGCCGAATATTGCCGGCGAGGGCAAACACCTTGGTGCCCTTGCTAGACTGGGTGCCCAGAGCGGCGAACGCATCCGCGCCGTGGCGGAGGATCCACGGGACGAACGCGAGGGTTTCGACGTTGTTGATGAGGGTCGGTTTGCCCCACAGACCAGCTTGGGCCGGGAATGGCGGACGCAACCGCGGCATCCCGCGCTGTCCTTCGATGGAGGCAATCAGAGCCGTCTCCTCGCCGCAGACAAACGCGCCAGCGCCCTCTTTGATGGTGAGGCGGAGCGCGTAATCGGTTCCCAACAGGCGATCGCCGAGCAAGCCGCGTTGCTGGCAGAGCTTGAGAGCGGCGCGCACCCGTTTCACAGCCAGCGGGTATTCGTGTCGGATATAGAACACGCCCTCGTGGGCGCCGATCGCCACCGCCGCAATCGCCAGTCCCTCGATGATTCGATACGGGAACGACTCGAGCAACATCCGATCCATGAACGCCCCCGGGTCGCCCTCGTCGCCATTGCAAATGACGTACTTGACCGGCTCGGCCTGTTTGCGGGCGAGTTTCCATTTCACCCCCGTGGGGAAACCGGCGCCGCCGCGCCCGCGAAGACCCGACTTTTCGACCGTCTCGATAACTTGCTCGGCCGCGAGTGGAGGAAGCGTTGCGCTCTTGTCCAAGCATCGTGCCAGCGCCGCGAAGCCGTCATGGCCGAGGAATTCATCCAGGTCGAGCGGGTCGACCTTGCCGAATTGTTCGGTGGCGATATGGACCTGCTTTCCCAGAAAGGCGGAGACTTCCAGTTCGCTCTCGCTCATGGAGAAGGCGGCGACGTCGTTGGCGGCTCCATCGAACAGGACGGAGTCGAGCGCCTTGCTCCAGAGGCGGGCGGCCTTTTGAAGGAGCCCGCGCGGCTGGAAATGGCGTAGCACCAGGTCCCGCGCTTGGGCAGGGGCCAGGCCCGCGTAAAAGGCGCTCGGCTTGCCGGGTTCGATTACTTCGAGCATCGGCGTCCGATGGCACATCCCCACGCAGCCAACCCGCTTCACCAGGACGTCCGCCCCGACGCGCGAAACGCTTTGCTGAAGCGCGTGGTAGAGTTGGTCGCTCCCTTTGGCCATACAGCAGGAGCCAAGACCGATATTGATTTGGGCCAGGTTGTGGCTGGGGGGAAGGAGCTTTTCGGTGTCCCCGGATCCATCGCCGGCTTGGTGTTGTTCGAGGAAATCGCGGAGGATGCCCGGCGCCTTCTCCGCGGTGGCGTGACCGAACGTAGCTTCCTGGATCTTCACGACCGGCGCCAGGGTGCAGCAGCCGAGGCAGGCGACCTGTTCGAGCGTGAATTGTCCCGCGGCGTCGGTATCCTCGCCAGCGGGAATGCGCAATTGGCGCCGCAAGGCATCTTCCACGCGTTCGGCGCCCGTGACGTGGCAGGCCGTGCCCCGGCAGACGCGAACGATAAACTGGCCCACCGGCTTGTGCCGGAACATATCGTAGAACGAAGAGACCCCGGCGACGGAAGCGGGAGTAATCTGGCTGGTTTCGCAAATGCGTAGCAACCCCTCGCCAGGTAAGTAGCCGTAGTGGTCCTGCATCGCCTGGAGGATCGGGATGACCGCGTCGGGCTCGCGCCCATAACGTTCCACCACCTCATCCACGAATTTAAGATCGACGGGCATCGCGGACGCTCAAGGTTTGGACCCCACGCACCATACGTTGGTTACCCCGCGCAAAAAGACTCGGTCCGCGGCGAAGGCCGGGCTGGCGTGGAAGGCATCCGGCAGATCGGACCGGGCGATTTCCTTGTACTGGCGGGCGGCCTCGACCACGACCATGGCGCCTTTTTGCGTCAGGATATAAAGCCGGTTGCCCGCCAGGCAGGGCGAGGCGTGGCACTCCAGTTCGAGGTCATGTTCCCATTGCTTCTTGCCATCCTTCGCGTCAAAGCAGGTTACCAGGCCCGAGGTGGTGACGCTAAAGACCAGTTCGCTGTTGCCGATGGGGCTGGTCACATCCGGTACGTTGTCCTCGTTGGTCCATGCCACCTGGGTCTTGGTCACGTCTCCCTGGCCATCGGGCCGAATGGCCAGCAGTTTCTCCGAAGGACTAGCGACGATCACCAACCCCGCGGCAAAAACGGGCGAAGGCGTAATTTCGCCGTTGAGGCATTCGACCCGCCAAAGTTCGGCGCCGTCGTTGGCGGAGTAGGCGATCACCCACGGCACGGCCAAAGTTATGATCTGCGCTTTACCCGCCGCCTCAATCACGATAGGGCTGGCCCAGGAGGCTCCCACCTTGCGCGGTTGCTGCCAAAGGGTTTGACCGGTCTTGCCGTCCAGCGCGTAAAGCTTGGACTTGCCCTCGTCATTGTCGCCTTGGTCCAGTTGCAGGATCAGCCGGTCTCGCCAGGTCGCGAGCGAAATCGCATGTCCGTAGGGATTTTTGAGCGGTCCGAAGCCTTTGGACCAGACCACCTTGCCTTCGAACGTGAGGGCCGCAACGTCGCCATTGGCAAATATGACATAAAGGCGGCGGCCATCCGAGGCCATGGTCGAGGCGGCGAAACCGGTGGTCTCCGGGATTTCCGGAAGCTTGGCGGGGCTTCCCGGCACATTAGCCACGGCCTGCCGCCAACGGAGTTCGCCTGTCTTGGAGTCGAGGCAGAATACTTCCCGTTTGGCGGCATCGCCGCCTGAGATAAAGACCTTGCCACCCCAGGTGATAGGTGAGTTGAATCCCACGGCGGGCACGCCGGTTTTCCAGGCAACGCCCGCGCCGGTTTTGGCATCCCAGGTCGTTGGAGCGTTGGTGAACGGGGAAATACCATTGCCACCCGGTCCGCGGAAGCGCGGCCAGTTCTGAGAAAGTTCCTCGACCGAGGCGGCATCCGGAGCGCCGGACGTTGGTTGAGGATGTCCTCCCGTCGCCAAAGTCTCGCCGGGCGAAGGGGCTTCGGAGGCGAGCGTCTCCGCGCCAAGGAGTTTATCAAGTTCAGCGGTTCCTCTTGGTATGGCGCTGGGCGATCCCAAGCTCACCAGGAAAAGGCCTGAGGCGATGATCGCTCCCGCGGCGCCCACCGCCCAGCGCGACCATACCGCGAAAGGCGTGTTCTGCGGCGCTGCAGATGCGGGCGCAGGGCGCGGTGGTTGTCTCTGAATCCGCGCGAGTCGATTTACCGCGAAGACACATATCACGACTCCGGCGATCAGAAGGTAGCTGCCGGAAGTCTTGTGGGACAACTGGCGAAAGTAGCGCTGTCGCAGGCTCAAGTCCAATTCCCGAATCTGGTTCTTGAGCGGTTCATCGGCGGGGTTGGCGCGTAGGTTCTCCTTGTATTCCTTGAGTTGCGGCGAATGCAAGGGATCGTCCAAACGGGCGCTCCAGTGTCCCGCGAGCAGGCCCAAGCCGACCAGGACGGAGAAGGTTCCGGCGATCCAGACCGTTAGGCGCCATGCGACCCGCTCTGTGCTGACGGAGGGGGGCAGGGCAGGGGGCGAGTGGACGAGGATCTCGGACATCAGGCGTGAGGTAGTTGGATATTAAGGTTCACCGCGGTCGTGGCAGGCTGGATCCCGCGTCGGACGAGTTCATTAGGGCAAAACTCAAAGCAGCGAGCGCAGGCGAAGCAAGCCCCGCGGTCCGGTTCGTAATCCGCGCGCCGGCGGTGAATCGACAGACTAATGAGTTTGACGCCGAAGACCAAGCCGACCCAGCCGCCGAAGATCCAGCCGCCGACCTTGAACTGGCGCTGAATGTGAGCGGCCTCCTCGAGCAGTGGCTTGGGGTTTTGACGGGCGCGCTCGAAGGCGAGGTCGTCGGGGGAGAGGGCGCCAGTCTTGGCGGGCGCGTCGTGTTCGCGAACGAACCGCTCGGCGAGAACGACGGTCGGGTGCATGCGCGAGGCCGGTGTGCTGAAGCGGTTTCCCAACCATCCGTCTCCCGCGATCAGTATGGGAACCAGCGCTAGCAACCAAGTGAGCCGACGCCGGTCTGCGGCGACGGTGGAGATCTCCGCGTTCGGCGCTTGCGGCTCCCGCATCGCCCCGAAGGGGCAGGAATGCTCGCAGAGCCGGCACTGGGTGCAGATGTCCGGCGTAACGCGCACCCGCCGTTTGGCGACGGTGGCCGCGAGTTTGAGCAGAGCGCCGTAGGGACAAAGAAACCGGCAATAAGGCCGGCCTACGAAGACGCTCAACAGCAGGAAACCGATGCCGATCGCCACCATCGAGGTTCGCCCGCTGAGGCGGAAGATGGGGATGAAGGGGTCATATTGGCAGATGAGAAACACGCTGCCGGTGGCCGCGAAAAGAACGCCAGCCCCAAGATAGACGAACGGCAGGATGCTGAGACCGTTTTCGAGCCAGCCGGGGACCTTCAGCGGCTTCAGCAAGAGCAAGTCCTGCAAGGCGCCGTGCGGGCAAACGCCGGCGCAAAAGCTCCGTCCGGCAAAGAGCGCTACGGCTAGGGGTAGGACAAAAAAGGCCAGCACGCCCCACGGGAGGACGTAGCGGCTATCCCCAAGGGCCAGGGCCACATTCTGGAGCGAGCCGATGGCGCAAATGCAACCGTTTCGCCAAAAGCCGAAATAGACCATCGAGAAGAGCGAGAGCCACATCAGGCCTCGGCGCGAGCGCTTGCCATACACCAGCCATGTGGCCAGTCCCAAGGCCCCCACCAGGACGGCAAGGTCGAGATAATGCAGCATCAGCGCCCGCGCCTGAGGCGTTGAGGTGAGGGGTATCTGATGGCTGGTTTCGACGAAGTCGGGGGGCGGAAACCGTTGTTCGGCCGAGGCGGGCAACCAGGCGAAGAAAAGGAAAAATGCGAGCGGAAAAGCGAAAGAGAATGGACTTCTCAAGCTCGAGGATACACGCGAGGAGCTTTTCCATCGTTCCCAGCAGGTCCAATTCTGAAAGCCATGTATCGTCCGGTCCAGGGCAAGGCCACGCCGTTCAGGCGGTCTGCCCCGTTCAAAGGAGGCCGGAGATGGATCCAGCCTCGGCAAACAGAGGCCGGGCGGGGTCTCCAGGTTTTGTTCGCGCCGGTTCATTCAGTGGCTCATCGTCTTGAGCAAGTACGGATGGTCGGCGGGAACACGCTTGAAGGCGTCACCGGCGCAAACCTTAGAGATGGCGCATTCGTTGCAATTTAGGCAGCGATCCTGGCGCACCTGGAGGAAGAGCGAACCGTTGCCGAAACGGTTGCAACCTTCGACACACTTGGCGCAGCCGATGCAGAGGCGCTCGTCGATGGTGTATTCGTAATAAGGATCCTCGACGTAGGTGCGACGGATGGCGGAGGTGGGACAGAGGCAGTTCTCGGCCGCGGTGTTGAGATCATTGGGTTCCGGCTCGAAATACCCGGTGCAGAGCTGGCAATAGCCACAGATGGCGAAGGCATGCACACACTTGACGGCCGATTGCTCCAGCACGCAATGGTTGGCGCAATTGCCGCAGCGGACACATTTCTGCGGGTCGATCTGCCAGACCGTGGGTTTAGCTCCAGCCCGTTCGCCCGCCAGCGCGAAGAGCCCCCCCAGGCCGGTTACGGCGACGGCGCGGACGCCCTCGCGCAAGAACTCGCGCCGGTTTCGTGGCGGTTGCGGAGGCGAACTGGGAGTCACGCCTTGGCCTTCATTACGGTTACGGTGGCGGCGACCACGTCCAGTACGCAAACCCGGCCCCGGGAATCCACTGTGGCGTCCAGCCCGCCGAGCATCCCGTCGGACTTATCGCTGATGGCGCCCGCTTTGGCGTTTTCAGGAAACGATTCCGGCCCGGCCACCACGCATTCGAATTGGCCCTGGGCGGAGTAGATTTTCACGCGCGGCAGGCCCTTTTCACAGGTGAGATAACGTCCATCCGGAAGCAGATGCACCGCAATAGGGTTGCAGCAACCGCAAAAGCCCTCGATGCTGGCCGAAGGTTTGCCCCAGGAGAGTTCGAGGTCGCCCTCAGGAGTATAGACCTCAATGCAATGGCGGCCGGGGTTGTTGACGCGGAGCAGGCCATCGTGGCCGTAAGCAACGTCCAGGTAGGGACTTGGGACGATCAGGCCCGGCACGTTGCGGTCTTTGTTCTTCTCGCCAATCCGACCGGCGAGCTTGCCCGCCTTGTCGTAGCGTAGTACCACCCGGTTGCCGGCGTCGGCGGCGAAGACATCCCGGTCGCTGACCGCCAAGCCCGTCAGCCAGGCCTTCTTGCCTGGGGATTCCCAGGTGGCGGTGCGCTGACCTTTGCGGTCGAACACCTCGATATGGTCGCGCAACCCCGCATAGATGGCACCGTCAACTCCGACGGCTACGCACCGCGCCGGGGCCGACAGGATAATCTCGTCCAACCGGGCGCCCGCAAGGTTGAGGATCACAATCCCGCGTTTGCCTGCGATGTAGAGGTCATCGTTGGGACCGAGCGCAAGGCGCCGAGGATCCGGAGCGACTGACGGGAATTTTAACGCCGCCTCGTAACGGATCAGCTTGGGGTCCGTCTTGCTGACTCGTTCAAGGTCATAAGCGAATGGGTTGGCGTCTTTGCCGGCCGCCGCCCGCGCGGACCGCTCCGAGGCGGCCAGGGAAACGCCCGCTACCGCGAGGAGGCCCGCATCGCGCGCTCCTTGGCGCAGAAACTCACGCCGGTTGACCGTTGAATAGAGCCTTCTCATAGTCCTTCTTGCGCTCGTCGGGCGGAAAGCGCGGGCGGCAGGTCGCACGAGACTAGGAGACCGCAGCGGGCGCATAAACCGCGATTGAGGCAATCCTGGCTGGCCTTTGAGTTTGGACGCGCCGCCAGCCCGGCGGCTGCGGCCAGCAGGCCCAGGAGACTGTAACGCCCCGCCGTGCGAACGAACTCGCGCCGGCTTTCGACCCGTTCCGGTAAAAAGCGCATAGCTACTAAGGCTATATTAACAAACGCGGCGCTCTCGGCTAGAGAAAAAACACTGGAGAAAAAACGCTGTCTCAAAAGGACGCTCCCGGCGCGGGCGCTGAAATGGGCGCCGACGATTTGCCGCAGTTAAAAGCTACCGTCTCCGGTGTTTTTCGCGCCCTTGGCGGGACGCCGCATCAATGCGATCAACTGATTATTCGCGTGATTATTCTGGCCTGGATTGCATGCGCTGCGGTACTATAGCAAAGGTATGACAACGCCCTCGCCGATTGACCGCCGCAATTTCTTGCGTTTGACCGCCCTTACCGTGGGGGGCTTGGCTTCCACTCATTCTTTGCCCGCCGCCGATCCGTCGACTGAGGTGCCGCGCGGTCGCCTGGATCGCCTGGCAACCGGCGCCAATGTGTGCCTTTGGTTCCGTTCTCCCCGGGGCGACCACCCCGACCATTTCAGCAATTATATCTCCGAGTCCGAGGCGGCATACATGGCCGGCCTCGGACTCAAGCATGCGCGCCTGTGCGTAGCGCCTCGCGTTATCATGAATCGCGCTTCGGGTGAGGTCATCGAGGAACGCGGGAAACAACTGGAAGCGGCCATTGAGCGCTTTCACCGCGCCGGACTGCTGGTGATTGTCGATATCCACAACGAGGAACGCGCCGCGGAACTCGATCCCGCCTGGCAGGAGGCGTTCGCGCGATTCTGGGGCTTGCTGGCGGAACGGCTCTCCCGGTTTGACCCGGATATGACCATTCTGGAAATCATCAACGAGCCGGTGTTTGACCATCGAGAGGAAGAATGGAACGTGCTGAACGCGCGGCTTGCCGCCGTGATCCGGCAAAAGGCGCCGCGGCACACGATCCTGACCTCCGGTCCGAACTGGGGCGGGATTGACGGACTGAAGAAGCTCAAACTGCTATCGGACAGGAACGTCATCTATTCGTTTCATTGCTACGACCCTTTTCCCTTCACGCACCAGGGCGCGACCTGGAGTTCGGCCGCGGTCAAACCTTTGCGCGGCGTTCCCTATCCTTCCAGCCCCGAAGCGGTGGAACCTCTGCTGGCCGCCCTCGATGCCTCGCCAGAGTCAAAACGGATGCTCGAGGCTTATGGCAAAGCGCAATGGAACAAACAGAAGTTGGCGGCGCGGTTCCGCCAGGGCGTCGAATGGGGCGCTCAAAATCAAGTGCCGCTTTATTGCGGTGAATTCGGCGTTTTTCCCCCGTACGCCAAGCCCGAGCATCGGTCCAACTGGTTCCGTGATTTCGGGGAGGTGTTGGCCGAAAACCGTATCGGCTGGGCCGTTTGGGGATGGGATGAAGGCTTTGGCCTCGCTCGGAAAATGGTGGATGGCAAACCAGTGGTGGACACCGTGGTTGCGCGGGCGCTGGGGCTCAAACCCGAATAGGGCAGGGGACGACCTCGTCCGAAACGCGCGGCGCTTTTGCCGCGCCCGTGCGAGGCTCGCCTTCAAGCTGGGTTTCCCCGCCTGAAATGGCGGCGAACCTCCAGGCGAGTCACTTAACGGTAATTGAGGTGGCGTGGTGATGTTGGATGCGCAGAACTCCGGCAGCATCACCACTCGCCTCAAAGGTAAAGCCTTCCTGGCTGTTCAGGTCATCGACGCGTTCAAGGCGTTTGAGCGGATGTCTGCCCGCTTGGACTTCTGATGGGCGAAAGGCCACCCGCAAAACTTCCCGCGCGGTGGGATCATAGGTTGCGTACCGAACGCTGGTCGCGGCATAAGCTACCCGAGTGATGACCGAACTCGATTTGAGGAGGTGGCTTTGTCCGACTGGGGCCAGTTCTGGAAATGCCCCCATAGCTCGCAGGTAATGGCGGATATAATCGCCGTACCCATCGGTTAGCCAGATATCGTCATGCGGATAACGGTTCCTGCCATCCTCGTCCACCATGTAAGTGGCCCAACTGAGTTGCCGGATAGCCCCCGCCTTCATCGCATGATCACCGGTCTTTACCGCATACAAGAGCTGAACCGAGGCGTGACGCGAGGTATGACTGTTGCCCGGAACGCGATAGGCGGTCTGCTCTTGGATGGCGGTAACGCCGTAACTGGCCCAGAAATTCGTGCCAAAATTCGCGGCGCTCCAGTCGAGGATTGCCCGCGCTTTTTCCTTCCAGGCAGGATCCGCTTGAGGGTTTTCCAACCAGTACCAAGCCATGGTGTCGGCATTGATTTCGGTATCGGACCAACCAGTGACGTCTTCAAAGAAGGGCCCCCACTTATTCGCGGTGGCGGGGTACCTGTTGATCCAGTCCTTTAGCATGGCGCGCGCCGCCAGACAGGGCGCGCGGTTGCCAAGCTTGAGGCGGATCAATTCATCCATTAACCGTAACGCGCCCGTCCAATTGGCGGTATAAAGCGATGAACAGTTGGTTGGTGTTTGTCCCGAATAAGCGTTGACCCGGAAGGGCCAGGGCGAGTGATCCGCGTCCCCCGGTACGATTCTCGCGACGAGGGTATTGGCAATGCCGATCGCAGCCGCGAGGTAATGTTTATCGCGGGTGATTTTGTACAGATCCAGCAGTTCAATGCCGAACGCCCCGGCTTTGTCCGGTTGCAACACCCCTTTGCCCGCACGCATATCGCCGTCATATTTGCCAGAGTGGACATCGGTGTTATAGGGAAATGGCATGTTCGGCCAAGCGCAGTTTGGCGACGAAAAACCGTTCGTTAAGTAATAGTCGGCGATCAGCCGCATATTTTCCAGGACCGCCGGATCGCCGGAGTAGGCCTGAAGGAGTTGCCACGCCGAGAGCGCCATGGACAATTGATCTCCGCCCAACCCGCGCGAATCGTGTTCCGGCTTCCACACCTGGTGTTGAAGATAATACTTCACGCCATTGGGGCATGACTCCATGCGGTTCCAGAAGTTCCAAACGATCCCGACGGTGTGGTCGAAGGCAACCGATGGCTCAGGCGAGTACCAGGGCGTCAACAGGCCTGCCGCATTGGTTTGGATATCATGGTAGCCCAGCTTCTCCGCCCGGGCGCAGATGGAGAGCAAACCACCTAGAAACAATGCGCCGACAAGCTTCATAGCATTCCCTTCAGTCGTGTTCAACGAAGGCATCGTAGGTGGAAAGCCGCGCCCGTTCAATGATCTTTATCGAACCCTCATCGCAACCGCCGTTCCTCTTGGCGAACGCATGGCATTTTTGTGCTAAATTTTGGCCGAATCGTTAAGGCTCTGAGTTTGGGGATGCTCTAATATGCGCTCATGACACCATGGCCGGTAATTGGAAAAGCGCGGAAAGTCGTGCTCCTTTCGAGCGGGCTGTGAGTCGTAAGGGGCTACGTCCGGGACCTCAAACGTCAAAACTAAAAACCAAAACAACAGATGAAAAATAACAGACTCCTCACCATCATCAGCGCCTTAGCGACGCTGACAGGCGGGATGGGCGCCGCACAGGCGCAGAACCTGATCGTCAACGGCGATTTTACTTCCAACGCCAGCGCCTTCGTCTCGTGGCCAGGGTACGTCGGGGGGGCCAACGCCTCGAGCATCGACGGTTGGGCTTCGGGAGGCGGTATGGGCATCAACGGCGCGGCTGTGGGTTTCGCCGGCAGTCCGTTCGGTCCCACCAGCGATGGCGGCCGCACCTACCTTTTCATTCAATCCCACCCGTCCCAAATCAGCCAGGATTTGCCAATTACTTACACCCCCGGCGTGGCGTATCAACTGAACTTCGACGCTTCCGCCAGAGCGGGCAATTCCGGCGTCTCCTTCCTGGTCGAGATTCTGGACAATAGTCAGGAGCACTTCACCACGCAAGTCGGGGGCGTGGACTTGGCGGGCAACCCCGCCGCATTCACGTCTTACATCTACATCTTCACCGCGCCTTCCACGTTCGATGGCACGCCCTCCATCGTGTTGCATAATACCAGCGCCACCGGCGACAATACGGCGGACTTCGCCAATATCTCTTTGCAGGTGGCCACCAACGCGGTTTTAATCACGCAACAGCCTACTCCGGCGGCGCTCAGCCTGTTTGCCGGCGGCACCGCGACGTTCACGGCGGCGGCGGTCGGGACCAACACGATCTCCTACCAGTGGCGGCGGAGCGGCACCAACCTCAGCGACACCGGCCCATTCTCCGGTACGACCACGCCGACCCTCGTGATTAACAACGCCAGCGTCGCGCAAGCCGGCACTTATTATGTGGTGGCCAGCGTCGGCGCCAGTTCGGTGACCAGCCAGGTGTCAACGCTCGCGGTGGCCAACCTCATCGTCACCCAACCGCTCAATCCCACGGCTTTGACGCTCTACGCCGGGCGCACCGGGAGCCTCACGTTTGCGGCGGAGGGAACCGGCGCCACCTCTTACCAATGGAGGAAGGACGGCAGCAAGCTGAGCGAGGGTGGCAAGTTCTCCGGTACCGGGACGACCAACCTGCTGATTAGCAACGTATCGGCCAGCGAAGTCGGGTCCTACGACGTGGTGGCGACCGTGACCGCCGGTTCGTTGACCAGTCAAGTGGCGACGCTCGCGGTCGTCCCTCTCCCGGCGGCCGACACCTATCCGGCGGCGGTATTGAGCCAAAATCCGATGGGCTACTGGCGTTTCAGTGACGGCGGCGGTACCAATGGGTTTGATTACATCGCCGGGAATAATGTGGTCGACCCGTTGGGGTCGCCCTTGCAGGCCGGACCGCGGCCCCCGGCGTTTGGCGGCTTTGAGAGCTTCAATTCCGCGCCACACATGAACGGCACGAATCAGGGTTACGCCTCGACCTCGCAGATGTTCAACGGTCTGAGCGAGTTCTCGCTCCTGGGTTGGTTCAACATTGATCCGAGCCAATATCCCTTCTCTCTGGAGGCGGCCGGGCGCGCTTCCCTATTCGGCGAACAATGGACAGCGGAAATATCCTTTTACCAGGGAACCAACCTATATTTCTACGCCCAAGGCATCCCCGCGACGATTTTTGTGACCAGTGGTTTTGATCCCGGCGTCTGGCACTTCGTCGCCGCCGTGTCCGACCCGAATGCCGGCACAACCACCATTTATTTGGACGGCGTGGCGGCCGGAGTTGGCGGAGCGTGCCCGGGAGTCACGCTGCCTTATCATTTTAGCATCGGCGATTACGTGTCCAACTTCCCGAACGTCCCGTCTTGCTTCCCGGGAAGCATCGATGAGGTGGCGGCGTTTGACCACGCGCTTTCAGCGGACGCGGTGCTCAATCTCTACCAGGCTGCGGCGCCTCATCCCTTCCTGAACATCGCTTGGGCGGGCGTCAACCAACTGCAGTTGACCTGGGCGCAGGGAACGCTCTTGCAGGCCGATGCCATCACGGGCCCTTGGACTACGAACAGCGCGTCCTCACCCTATCTGGTGTCGCCGTCGGCGGCCAAACGGTTCTACCGCGTGCAAGTGCATTAACCCACCTGCCAGGTCCTCCGGCCACTGAGGCCGGCGCTAGTTTCGGACGGCCAGGGCTTCGGCTCCGGCCGTCCTTTTCCTTTTCAACCGTCGGGTGTTTCGAACGTTCGAATTGTCAACCCGGACACGAGGACTTAGGCTAGTGGGTAACACGTTGAGAATCAGGCAATTAGAGTTTCGGTTGCGCGCGTGGCATAATCGGTGCTGGAAAAGGGCCAGAGTTTGGGCGAAGTTACAAACGTGAACACGAACCCTGGCCAGGCGTCGGTCATTCAGGTCGGTGGAGCGGGTTTCAAGTCGGAAGTCCTCAGGTCGGACCGTCCAGTGCTTGTCGCGTTCCGGAACTCCTGGAGCCGGCCCCGCCAAATTCTGGAAGCCGTAATGGACGAGGCCGTGACCGCATGCGCTGGGTTCGTCAAGGTCGACGCGGACGACAATCTCGAGCTAAGTCTGTGGTACGAAATTCAGTCCATCCCGACGCTGCTCTACTTCCTGGAGGGGACGGTCCGCGCCAGAACGGTAGGGACCGTTAGCAAGAAGGCCGTGCTTTCCCAATTGCGGTTGATCTCCCACGGCGGCGATGCTACCAAATTGCCTCCCAACCTGCATAATAAACTATGAATACGTCGAAACCGAACAAGCACCTGCTGGAAACGATCATATCCGCCCGCACCAGCGTTGGGGAAGGCCTCAACGAAGACGAACTCACGCGCTTGCTGCGACAGACCGCCTTGTTAGCCGAAGCGGGGTTCGCCTTTGTGAGTTTCTCCGGCGGAGTCGTAACGCTAAGCGTCCCTCAGCAGGACCTGGCGAACTGGTATCCGGAAAAGGGTTGGATCGTGCCGGAGAAGGAGCGCGTCGCGCGGGCGGTCGCGGAAAAATACGACCTATTGGTGGGGGAACCGCCAGATGAAACCTCAGGCTTCCTCTTTCCAGGATCCGGCGCGCGAAACGTCCACCACCATTTGGAACTGCGCAACCGCTGGGAAACCGTTATTGTGGCCCATCCCACCTACCTCAAAGTACGGGTATTCAGTGCGACACGCGAAAATCGAGCGACTGGGGACGCCAAAAAGCCCTTACTCCTAGGCCCGGATTTATTGCATGACCTTTCGGCTCTGTATGAAGCGTAACGCTCCTTTCGAAGACTACGTCTATTCGTCTTTATTAGTCGAAGAAACCTTGATGTAACTCAATAGCTAACGAGGTAAGACGCTCTTAAACGTGCCCGCCGGTCCTGGCCAAGGCATTGACTTTTGGTCCATTTGAGGCAGAGTTTCTCTTGAATGAACCAGATGGGCCTTCTTCGTCGCTCGGTCCGGATTTGCTTGCCGGGTTTTGGCGGGAGGATGGAGTTCTGCTCATCAAAGGGCGTTGGGAGACTTTTACGGCGTTTTTGGGCTGCGTCGGAGGTTAAGGCGGCGATTCATTGCTGTTGGTAGAGGCTTTCATGCGTGTTCTTTTTGTCGTTCCCCGCTCCTTTAACCCCAAGCAGATGTACCGAGAGTACCCGTTGGGGGTGGGCTTTCTCGGCACGTTGCTCCGACAATTGGGGCATGAAGTCCGAATATTCGATCAGAATGTGGAGGGATTGGATGACGTTTTGCTTTTAAACCTCGTCGCCGAGTTTCATCCGGATCTGATCGGGTTTTCCGTCATCACCCCGAACTACCCGGTTGCACAGCGGCAGATACGACAACTCAAAGAGCTTCATCCCGAGATTCGGATGATTGCGGGAGGTGTGCATGCCAACCTCTTTCCAGAGGACCTCTTGGCCGATGGGATCGAGGTAGTGGTGTTAGGCGAAGGCGAGTCGGTGATCGGTGATTTGGTTGACCGTCTAGAGCGCGATCTTGCGCTCACCGGCCTGGACGGGTTGGTTTATCGGGATGCCTCGGGCGGCCTCGCGCGGACTTGCGGCCGGCCGCCACTCAAGAATTTGGATGAGCTTCCTTTCGTGGATCGCTCTCTCTACAATCTGAAGCGATATTCCCACCATTCGATGCTGGCTTCCCGGGGTTGCCCCTACCACTGCGCCTTCTGCTGCAATTACACAGGCACCGTGCGCGACCATGGCGTTTCCGTTCGGTGGCACGAACGAGTCATTGAGGAGATGCGGCATCTACGCGACGAGTTTGGCGCGAGAGAGATTTTTTTCGCCGATGATATTTTCCTGCTACGCAAGCCGGACATTCTGGAGTTCTGCCACGCCGCCGCCGCGCGCCAACTTGGGGTGCGCTGGATCGGCCAGTTGCGCGCGGACCGAGTGGATGCCGCGGTGGCTGCGGGCCTCGTCGGAGCCGGTTGTCGGCGTATTTATTTTGGCGTTGAGTCGGGTTCCGACCACATTCTGAGCGATGCCAAGAAGGGGATGACCACCGACCAAATTCGCAACGGACTGCAGGCGGCCAAAGCGGCGGGGTTGCGGCTCAAGACCGGCTGGATTTACGGTCTGCCCGGTCCCTTGGAGGAACAATATGCGTCCATCCCCTTCATGCTCGACCTGCGTCCCCACGAGATTTCGATCCACCAACTCATTCCCTTTCCGGGCACGATTTACTACCAGGAGCCGGCTCGGTTCGGCATCCGGATCGCAAATCCGAAGGCTTTCGAGAGTTTCTGCTACGGCGGCCTGGACGGAAATATTCGGTTCGATTACTTGAGCCACGCCCAACTCATCCAATTGATAGAGGATACGGTGGTGGCGCTCGAGGCGGCCGGTTATGTCAGCAGCGATGAGGCTGGTCCCGGGGATGAGTACATCTATACGACCCCGTTGAACCGGCATTCGATGAATGTGTTCCGGCCGCCAATCCAAGCGACCGTTTTCTCTTGAACTTGTTCCGGCGGGCTCGGGATTTTTATCTGGGTGGCGGCAGCCTCATAAGTCTTGGCGTTGATTACTTGGCTGCGCGCGCGCTTCGCACCGCGCCTGAAGGCAAGTTCATTTCCCGGCGTTCAATTTGATCAAGCCGAAGAAGGTATAAGGATCAACGACCGTGACACCGGCGTCGGGAAAATTGGCGGCCAAAGCATCCGAAAGGTCGGCAAACCAGCGTGGAGACTTCAGGGTGCTGCGGCCCCAAAGGAAAGCAGCGTGTCCGTTTCGGGCGCGCGCCCGTTCCGCAATGACGGCGGCCGCCTTGTTGACGTCCTCTGGCAAATCCTCCTCCCGACAGGTGGGAAGACCGTCGTGCAGGGCGGGACGCTCCTCATAGTGGGTGCCTGCGCCGTCCGGACTAAAGGTGCGGTAGGCGGCAAATTCGAGGTCCGTGGACCGACCACCGGAGCCGTCCAGGATGAAGCCAGTGATGCTCATTCCCCAGCGAAGATAGTGCCTTCGGCAGTGGGCGGTCCAAGCGTTCAATCCGGAAGGCAACCCGGATTCGGGCCGCACCGTTAGAGCGCGGGGATTGAGGTAACCGGCCCCAGAATCACCCGCGATAAAGAAATCATTTGTGGTTGCGTGTCGGTAAGCGTAGGCCATCGCCTGGGGGGCGCGGTCGGCGAGATTAGGATCAAAAGCCCAACCTAGAGGCACCTTGCCTCGAGCCGGGTCACGGAAAAATGTCGGCACTGACTTGTATAGCCAGGATGGGGCGTCGTAATCACCCACGTAGTGTCCAACGAAGAGCCGGTTGGCGACCTTGCCGTCGGACATTACGAGGCCAAGGGACGTCCATTGAGCCAAGTCAGGTTTGGGATTCGGCTGCCGATATTGTCGCGCCAACGGATAAAACCGATGGAAGGAGGCGTTGGCCATGGCGCTCAAGCCGGCGGCATCCGCCTCCATATAGCCATTGAACTGGGAGATGAGTCGACCGAATTCCCACTCGGTGGGCACGCCTTCGTGTTTGCCGGGCGGTTGGGATTGGGTTGTATACTTGAAGGGCCAGGGAGGAAAGCCGCCCACCTGAAGAATTCCACCACCGGAGCGGTCATATAACGCTCGTAGAATGTGCAGAAACTCCTTTCGATCCAAGCCTGGCGGCGCCGCCGGGTCATCGCCCGGAACTTCATCCGCCCAAGGGGAGAGATCGAAGAAAAAGGCGCGCCGGGCGATGAAATAGTCGTGGTTGGAGAGGGTATGGAGGGTGGGGTTGCCGCCGGGATGCTTCAACCAATAAGCATCGAGGTAATAAGCCGCTAGGCCCGGGGCGCAAAGGCGGCCGCCAAGGTAGTGCTTGGCGGCCCAACGGTAAGCGTCTATTTTGGCGCTCCCGCTGGATGGTTCACCCAGTAGCGGGACGAGCCCCCGTCCGGTGAACAGCGAGGCCCCGTCGGTTTTCACCAGCCACAGCTTGACCGGCAATTCCAGATGGCGGACCAACCGGTCGAAAATGGATCCGGCGGCAGGGTCATACCGCACGGGGAGCAGATCATCACAGCCGGCGGCGGTCGAAGCAAGATTCGCGGTGGCCGGCACCGTTGGATCGTAAACCACCAGCCCCTTGAAGGCGGGGCGAAAAATCTGAATGGCTTCCTCTAACGAGGCGATCTTCCGAATCTCGGTGGCTTTTAGCCACCCATCCTCCCCGCGGAACCAGTCAAACCAGAACTGGTCGGTATCAACGCCAAATTCAGCGCAATAGAAAAGATAAAGCCTGGGGGCGGACCGATTGGCGAGACCTTGCAAGGCGGCCAGGACATGCAGGGTATCCCAGAGCTTTGCCGCATCGGTCGGAGATTTCAAATCGAGGCTGTTCAGGGCCCGGGCGTCGAAAGTGAAAATCGTTTGCGGCGTGGCGACGCCCGCGTTCGACAGGGCGGCGCCCAGAGTCAGCAGGGCCAAGAGACAAATCAAAGGCCTACCGGAGAAACGGAGCCATCTCTCCAGCGAACCCCAGGTTGACATTCGAGAGCTCAAGGATCGAATTGTGTGGAATTGGCTCAAGGAGTCAAGTCGCCTCCGATCCAACTTCGATCCAACTCCGATTCAGTTCCACGAACGCGCGTCGTCGCCGGCGGGAGGTCGTCCGCGGCAATGGGGGATGAGAAAACCATGAGGAGCCTGCGCCTGCGTTCGGTTGGCCTGCGACCGGGTGGGGCGGCGGAGAGACGCTCCTTTCAACGTGTTGGAGAGGGTTGCTATTGGTATTTCAGGATCAACTCATGGTAAGCTTCGGCAGCCTTGGCCAGGGTGAGACGCTCCCGCAAGAGGCGTGAAGCATTCGCGCCCATGCGCGCCACACGCGGGCGATCCGAGACGGCCTCCAACAGGGCCCGCCTCCCTCCGGCGATATCTCCGTTTCGGATCACCCAGCCGAGTTGGTGCTGTAGGATCATCCTTGCCATTTCGCAATTTGGCGAGCAAATCGCCAGCACGGCGCGTCCCGCAGCCATGATCCCTAGCAGTTTCGATGGGTAGCAGACGCTCTCCTGCCCGGGCATCTGGGCAACCACGCCCAGGTCGGCCATGGCCAGAGAATCACGAAGAAGAGGCTTGGGCACATAGGTGCTGGAGTAAATTCCGGCGGGCCGGGCGGAGTTGAAATCGGAATCCACTTTTTCCTTTTTCTGACCCTCGCCGATGAATTGGAAAACGAATCGCCCATCCCCGACAAACGTTTTGGCGATCGCCAACAACGTCTCAATATCGTGGAACCGCCCGTGGTTGCCGGAGTACTGAACCACAAACTGGTCCGCCACGCCGAGACGCCGAACCTCAAGGGAAAGCGCTTTGGGAATTGGGTTGATGAGCCGGTCATCGGACCAGATGTGAATTATCCGGGTTTTTGCGCGGCAGGGCAGCTCATCGGGGCTCCCGACCAGGTTGGCGTTCTTGAGCGCGCCTTCAAGCATATCGTGGCTCAACGCGACGGCGTAGGCTGCGCGGCGATACCAGGAATGGTTTAACCGCCGCCATATTCGCGCCAGCAATCCGTTCGCTTTGATGAAATTGAGCAACTCGGCTTGCTCGGGCATTATGTCGAAAAGAATGACCCCAAAGACCTGTCCCCGTAAGCGATGGCAGAACGAGCCGAGCAGAGGAAGAAAGGGAGGGTTGGTCACCAATATTAGCTGCTCATTTCCGTGCCGCCGCAACACTTCCCACGTGGCGGTCAGGAAGAAGGTGGTTGCGTTCAGCAACTTTCCCGAAAAGCTGGTCTTGGGGAAACGCGTCGACCAAGTGCGCCGAATCGCGATGCCGTTGTGGTTCATCCGCGGCGCCACCGGCTTGCTGCTTCGAGCCATGCTGGGCTGGGCGGCGATCACCTCGATCTTCAGGCCGCGGCTCGCCAGTTCTTCCACCAGTTCCGTCAGGGTCTGGCCGGTGCTGACTAATTCAGGATAGAATAGTTGACATATCACGGCCACAGCTTCGGATCGCGGGCCTTCTGACCTCCGGCGCGGTCCGGCAAGGGGGGTGAAGAAATCGTCGTGAGCGCGCCGGGTTATTTTTCGGTTCAAGAGCACTCCTGGCCGGGTTGAAGACCGTGAGGGTCGCCGTGGGCGGACGCCCACTTCGGCCGACAATAGACGCCTCTGTGAGGCGGACGCCGCAACATTGCATCGTGGCGATCTTCGTCCTGTTTGCACGTAAACCGACGCCGAAGGTACTGAGCTGGCACCCCGCCGACGATCGTATAGCATTCCACGTCCTTGACGACGACGGCTCCCATGGCGACGATTGCGCCTCGTCCCACCGTGACTCCCGCTTTTATCAGCGCGCGGTGCCCGATCCAGACGTCATCCTCCAATGTGGTCGTCGGCATCTCAGGGCGGCCGCTAAAACAAATGGGGGCGGAGACTCGATCGAAGATATGGTCGCCACCGACAATCGCGACTTCCGGACCAAGCATGACATAATTTCCGAAAACCACCCGGGGCGGGATCCTGGCTCCAGGGCCGATATAGCAGTACGCCCCCGTGATTAAGTCCTTGCTGATTTCGGCCGGGCGGCGGACGAACGTGGTGGGGTGAATGCGCCAGAGGCCGTATCTCAGTCGAGCAACCGAGTTCGCGGCGTATTTATAGGCCATGTACAAGACAGGCCTCTTCCAAACGAAGTTCACCAGTGGTCCGACCATATGCCTACCGTTCCAAGATCTTAAGGCGCTGGCGGGGAAGAAGAGGCGACTGGAGGCTAGTGGCGTGAACGGAAAGCCGGCCAATCGGAATCATCCGGCGGCGCGCCGGACAGGGCGTTTTCTATCCTAACGGCCTGCGCGCGAGGGTTGTAGAACCGGTCCACGACCTCGTAGCATCGTCTCCGAACCTCATCCCTGTCGGGCGCGGTGCGCAGCCATTCACGAATAGCTCGCGCCAGATCCATGCTGTCGTTTTGCCTGAAGTAAACTCCGTTGAATCCAGGAACGATTGCCTCCCATTCGGGGCCTTGGTCATTAGGATTATCATGCGCGACAACCGGCGTTCCATAGGCGAGACTGTGGACCGCCGCTAATCCGATCCTCCCCGGTGTGACGGTCAGATCCGCCGCAGACAGGAGCTTTGCGAGGGTATGTTCATCATAACAGGCGCCATAAACACGAAGGGCGAGACCGTCGCGAGAGGCTTGACGCAGGATCGATGAATGTTCCGGGCCATCGCCGATAAACAGTACGTTTACTTCCGGAAGATCGCGTTTTAACAGGCGCGCGGCCTCGAGCAGAACGGCGAAGCCTCGCCCTGGCAGGAGACGCCCGATGTAAACCAGCATCGGGTGTTCCGGGCGACCGAAAAGACTCGAGCGAATATCCGCGCGCGCGTGGTTATCGACTTTTTCGCGAGCCACGACGTGAAGTGCATAGTCAAGGCTGTTATAGATCACATGCATGGCGTCCCCTGCAACGCCGTCTGCGATGCCGATGCGTTTGGCGTGGTTCCCGTAAAGTAACAGGCCGTTGGCTAAACCATAAAAGGCCCGATGGCAGAGTCGATTAATGCCCTTTCTCGGATGGATCCACCCATGGCACCAAAAGAAAACGCGCTTCCCCATTGCGCGCGCGATAAGCGCGGCAATCCAAGTGGTGAGAAAGTGGATCTTCCCAAGGAATACTATCGTTCGCAGATCTTCGCGAAAAGCCAAGCCAATCACCCGGCTTTGAACCATGAAGTCGCCCAGAATATACGTATTCCTGGTCTTGAAAAAGACGGCGTCGGATGGAATTTCCCAAGGTTCTATCCCCAGGCGCTGCCGGTCAGCTACCTCCCCCGCGAAAATGTAATTGAAGCGGGCGCTCCGTATCAGTTCTCTGTTGATCCCGGCCCGGTAATGAGGAAAGAAATTGTAAATAATGGCAACAGTGTCGCGGCGGTTCACGGTCCTTGTAGAGTTAGGAGGCGTTCGGCGTCGGCATCGGGTTTCGCGTTGCACGGGTGCGGCATTCCAGAGCCCGAAGATTCTCAAGCATTCGCGTTCGAGCGCCTCGAACGTCATACTGGGAGAGAAGGACATCATGGTGAACGCAATCCGAAGGGTCGGCCACCATTTGGCGCAGGCACTCGGTGAGCTCGTCAACACTGGGCTGAATCACGCTGCGTCCCCAACCTTCCGTTTGAGCATGCCGAACTATGCCCGCAAAAGGAGGCCCATAGATGAGGATCGGTCGCCGCGCGGCGATATAGAATGGGACCTTTGAGGACAACGAGAGAGAGATCCACGAAGATGCATCCTGGTCGAAAGATTCCGGCAGAAACAGGATTCCAGCTCCCCTCAGGATACCGGGAATTTGTCCGATTGGGACCGGAGCATTCAAGATCGTCCCCAACTGGCGCATTTCCACAACGGCGTCTCGTGGCGCGTCGAGGCTATAACAAACGAATGCGACATCGAGGCCCTGCTTGCGGAGAGCGCGCGCGGCCCGAGCCATGTGAACCGCAGATCGCCAGCGTCCTCTCTGCAACGACCCCGCGTAAACCACAGAAGCGCAGTCCACCGGGCATGACGGGATCGGCTCCGCGGCGGCGCCAGCATCCATGGCGGCTACTGGACCGATCACATCGTGGAAAGGCGCCGAATAGCGCGCCTCGTACTCTTGCTTCATCAGCCTCGTGAAGGCGATTCTCGATTCTGCCTGTCGAACGAGTCTGGTTGATATCCGTTTCACCACGGGGCGTAAGAGTTGGCGCGCGAGAGAATCCGCGTAAAGGTAAGCCGGCCAGTCATCGGCGGTATGGAAGCAAATTGGAGTCAAGCGCCATTCGCGGAGACGGAGCGCCAACTGGCTTAGTCCCAGCAGGTATCCTTGGACGTAAAGGACGTCCGGCTTGAACTGGGACACAAAGCTCTTGAGGGCGCTGGATAGCCTGATGGGAAATGCCAATTCCCAGAGGCCGCTGCGCAGGATCCACCGGGCGGCTCGCAGTCTTAAGGTCCCCCCGTTTTGGCCCGCCAATGCATTCACCGAGCCAGCCTCCCGCAAAACCCTGGCGCGGTGATAGCGCATCAAAGCTCCGAACCATCTGTCCTTGGCTCCGAGGCGATAGACCTGTTTAGCGAAAGGCCTCTGTCCTTGTGTTTCTCCGGTGCAAATCTGCGCCAGACAATCCCCAGGCCAATCCTTGAACCACGCGACCAAGTGCTGGGTCCGAGGATTGTCCTCAGAGACCAGCATATGGTAAACCAATAGCACCTTCGGATAGTGATCGCTGACTGTGCTCATGTCGTTCTGGACTGCGGAATCACCTTGGGGAACTACTTATACGACCTTTGATCTAAGCAAGCCTCCTCGGGATGGGCATCCTAAATCGTTGTAACTGATTAAGGTCGTCCTGAAAGGAAAGGTTGACCAAATCTCCGCATCGAGCAATTGAGTCTCGGCGGCAAAGGTGTCTCGGCCTGGATGGACCATCAGCTCAACCGAGCGTGGTGGACAGGAGAAACGGTCCGCCACGCCGACAAACACTTTCAGAGAGGTGAAGGCAGCCGTAGTAGTCGTCCGATAGATGGCCCGCAGGGCGGCGTTCCAGAGCGCTTTTCTTACACGCCTCAGCCGCGGCTGCGGCTCTGTGTAGAGATTCATTGAAATGCGGACTTTTCGGATGCGGAATCGCCTCTGGAGGCGCTTGATTACTCCAAACAATCCCGGTCTGGTATGAATGTGGTGATGGCTATCAAAGTGAGAAATGGGGATTCCAAGGGCGAGGAGCCGTTGCACCTGCGCGGACAATTCAATGAAAACCGCAGCGCGGGTCCTCGCGGTCAATCGCGCCGATCTAGGGGCCGTTCTGGAGAAGCTCCCGTTTTGATCAAGGAGCACCCCCAGATCCTGATGTCCGCTCAGTGGAAAGAACTCCGTCAGGTTGAGGTGAACTCCAAAAGAGCATTGGGGGCAACCTCGAGCGAAGACAGTGGCCTCTTCGATTGCCGGACCGTTGGCCATGAGGGTAGCCGATGTGATCCGCCCATCAGCGATGAGCGCAAACGCCGCATGGTTCACGAGTCGACTCGCTCCGAGGTCATCCGCGTTGACGATTAGTTTTGTGGCTGGCATTCGCGCTTCGCGCAGTCAAGCTCGCGCCGCTCCATGGTTCGTTACTGGCCAACCAATCCCCATCCATATGGTCATTGGGCCTAACAGGCCGCTCGAAATCTTGTCGACCGGGCAATAAAGTAGGCGTGGCGATCACCGATTCTCACGCGTGTGGGTGACACGAGAACGTGAAGCCCTGCCCGCCGGCACATCGCTGCATAAGGATGCAGAAGCCCGTTGTTGATCTTGCCGGATACATCATCAAAGCACTGAAGGTCGTCGCACACCAAGGTATAATTGGCCATCAGGGCGGCACTGTTTAGGACGGCTTGCGCGCGAGTTTGAGCCAGGTAATACAAGACACCTGATGCCAAAAAGACGTCGAAACATCCCAATTTTGCTGTGAAACCAGCCAAATCCTGATCCGAAGCTAAGTGAAAGACGGCCTCCGGAAATTGCCGCCGGGCAAAGGCAATGGCATTGTCATTGATATCCAGGCCGCAGTATTGGACGGGAAAGTCGTAAAGTTCGCGGAGCAATCGATAGTTATTTCCACCGCTGCAACCCAGCTCGATTATTTTTGCAGGGGTTTGGGCTTCGGCTGTCGCTTTCAACAACTCGCTCAACGCAAGCAAGAACAATTTTCGGCCGAGGTACTGCTCAAAGTATTTCAGGTGCAAGCTATTACCGCGGCTCTTCCAGAAGCATTGATGCTTCAGCGCCCACACCGGTTCGGCCAAGTAAAGGGGTAACGCGCCAAGAATGGACTTTAGCAGATCTTTCATAAGCAGGATTAATTATTTCGCCTCCTGGTATAGCGTTCAACCGGGTCCCGATCGTTGGCGATCGAGAGGATGTTCTTAGCGCTTTCTGGCGACTAAGGACCGCAGTGGCTGTGGACCCAAATCGCGGCGCGATTGCCAAGAAACCGCGTCTCGGCTGCGATAGGGGCGATCCGGCAGACATTGGCGCGTGGCGAAGCGCCCGGTCAGGCGGTGAGATGCGGCCCACATTGATCCGGATTTCTGGCCCAAGCGCAAGGGCGCGCGGAGGGTGGCGCCATCAGCGAATCCAAATGGGAGGAGTAAGGCCGACCAAAACATGTTGAAAAAGAGGTTGAGAGAAAACTGCTGGCCCACGAGTTGAAGAAACATGAGGCCTATCACCCACAGGACTTCCCGGTTCCTGGTGCGAGCATAGGCGCGGAAGGCCTGTGCGAAAGAGGAGTACAAGAAGAGGATTAAGAACAACAGTCCAACGACTCCATAGAATTCCCCAAACTCCAGAAAGAGGTTATGCGGGTATTCGGTATCATTGCCTGTCCCGAGCAGGGAGAGGCTGGAAATCGAAGCTATATATATAACCGAGCGGCCTGAATCGTCACCGCTCTCAATTCGTTGTCTCATGAGCGGCAAGAGTGTATCGACTATCCAGCAACCTAAAGCGACCACGCACAAGGCGAAAGCCAGTTCGATCCACCAGAGCGCGCTTTTGCGTTGTCCGAGGAGGTAAACGAGCATGGCGACCAATAAGGCGGCCAAAGCGCCTCGTCCGCCCGTCGCAAGGGCGACGACCGTAGGCAGGACGAGCAGGAGGGCCGCACCGCATCGCAACCACCAGCGCTCTTCGGACACCACCGTCACGAAGCACGCGAATACCAGGACATAGAGCATTCGCGGATAGGCGACCACGTTGCCAAAGGAGTACTCTTGACCGAGTCGTTCGTTCAATTCTCCCCTGACTCGTCTTCTACAGTGCGAAAAACATTGTTGTTGATTATCAATGACTTACGAAGACGACAAAGGGTCTTGGCACTACATTT
>Ga0316217_10000575_pt1 | contig 51686 bp, 48 predicted proteins | sample 1anoAmetaG_FD_203633 | JGI IMG/M metagenome (GOLD analysis project Ga0316217, IMG submission 203633) | Freshwater microbial communities from Trout Bog Lake, Wisconsin, USA - 1anoA | ecosystem: Environmental > Aquatic > Freshwater > Lake > Hypolimnion/Profundal zone | place: USA: Wisconsin...
TCGGCCTCGCGCACCTTCTGGAAGATGACCTGTTTGGCCAGCTGCGCGGCGATGCGGCCCAGCCCCTCAATCGACTTTTCCTGCAGCAGTTCGCCACCCACTACGGCGTCCTCGCTGATCTTCAGCGCCTCTTCGAGCGAGATCTGAATCTGCGGGTCCTCGATGTCGTCCTCGCTGGGCAGAATCTCTTTCACCGAGTAGGCGCGGATCGCGCCCGACTCGCGGTCGAGCACGGCGCGCAGGCTCTCCTGCGTCTTGTAGAACTTGCGCGTGGCGACGACGATGGCGTCTTCGACGGCGGCAACGACGATGTTGGGATCGATTCCCTTCTCGCGGCTCAGTGCGTCGATCACGTTATAAAGTTCGCTTGCCATATTCCCTGCCACCTTCACCTAAATGCGGGGGCGCGCCCCGCTCTGAATTCTTATCTTCTTGGGTATCGAAACCCGATTGCTATCCCTGCGGCGCGAAAGCTCCGGGACTAAATTTCCGGAACCAGACTCGCCTTCTCGACATTCGAGAGCGGCACGACGATGACGCCGGCGCCCTGCGCCTTCGCCTTTTTGCGGCTCGCCACCTGGTCCAGATCGACCGTGAGCTGGCCTTCGGAAACCCCTACCAGCCGGCCTTCGAACTGGCGGTTGCCGTTGACCAGTTCGCGCGTGCTGAACTTGATCAGGCTGCCGGCAAAGCGCGTGAAATGCTCCGGCTTAAACAGCTTGCGGTCCAGCCCGGGCGATGAGATCTCCAGCAAATAAGCCCCGCCGGGAACCGCGTCCTCGACATCGAAAATGATAGCCGCTTCACGGCTGTAGGCCGCACAGTCCTCGTGGCTGACGCCCTCGGGCCTGTCAATAAAGATGCGCAGCGTGCGGTTCGCACCGCTTCCCTTGAGCTCGATGTCCCACACCACCAGGCCACTGGAGTGGGCGACTCTATCGGCGATCTCACGAACTTTGTCGAGCGCAAATGCCATGCCTGAACCAGAACTCCGCTTTCACCCAAGCCGCCGGCCACGCGGCGCTTCCAACCCGTGGCTCCCCCAACAGGCCTGACGGCTGCCTGCCTTCGCCAAAGACGCAAATGGACAGGGAAATGAACCAGGAACGCGGCCCACACGGCCCACCGCTGCTCTCCACCGGCCCCAACCCGGAGCACGGAGGAACACTCCACAGCGATCACCTGAGAGTATAGCGCCGCTTTGGGAGGGAATACAACCAAGGCGAACCGCGCCGCCGCAACCGGCCGCTGCCCCCGAGGCTCACTCCGGCCCTTAGGAGCACTACTGTCTTTCTCCATTGGATAGCCGCGAGCGGTGAAAAGTTGCAGGACGGTTAAAGTTGCGGGACAGCCGCCGGAGCCGCCCATTTCCGCGCCGCTTCCGCCGTAGAATGGACATCAACCCCGAACATCCCTATCCGGTTTCATCGCCGGGCCATCGGAGCTCTCGTGAAGACTGTACGCACCCGTCTGCTTATCCTGGCCGCGATGGCCCTCGCCACACCGCTGGCGGCCCAGGAAATCAATGCGCCCTCCGTGAACCTGCAGTCCGCTGGCCCGCCTCCGGCTGCCGACGCGGGCAGTGTCGCGCAGAATAGAACGCAGATCGGGGTGCAGAATGTGGCGCAGAACGTGATCCAGCCGATCATCCCCGTGCCCAGCAGCATCGCGCCTCAACCCGCTGCTCCGGAACAGACTCAGCGCCAGATCGCCGAACAGCAGCTAAAGGAACAGGAACAGCAGAGATTGGCGGGAGTTCTTCCGGAGTTCAACGTCAGTTATCGCAGCGATGCCGTCTCTCTGTCCGCCGGGCAGAAGATGCGCCTCGCTTTCCGCATCTCCACCGACAAGATCACCGTGGCATTCGCGGTGGTGACCGCCGGCTACCACGAGTTGGATAACGACATCTCCGGCCTTCCGTGGGGGGTCAAAGGCATCGCGGAACGCTCCGGTGTGGCCTATCTGGATACCTTCAACGGCACCATGATCGGCAACGGCATCCTGCCATCCCTGCTGCACCAGGATCCCCGCTACTTCCGCCTGGGACACGGCAGCGTGCTGCACCGCACCTTCTACGCCGCAGCGGCCGCCGTCATGTGCAAGCATGACAACACCCACAAGTGGGAGCCCAATTACTCCAATGTGCTGGGCAACGTTGCCGCCGGCGGGCTCTCCACCCTTTACTACCCGAGCGGAAACTCGGGCGTCGGCCTGGTCTTTTCCACGGCTATGATTCAAACCGCGGAAGGGGCGATGATCACCATCGCTCAAGAGTTTTGGCCGGACATCTCGCGGAAGCTGTTCCATAAGGATCCCACCCACGGCGTGGACGAGCAAACCAGCGCGGCGGGCATACCGGCAACCGCAGAATGAACGGCCGGCGAACCGTAGCACGCTCGCGCCGCAGGGGCCGTAGGCAAAAAAGGTGGCCGGGGTGAGCGATCGTCATCGCTTCCCCGGCCGAAGGAGAGCCATAGAGTATGGATTGCAGGCTGCCCGAAGACAGCTCGCCCATTCAGTCTGCATCGCCTCGGCACAAATGGGAAATCGGAAGTTTTTATGAGGGCCATAAGCTCATGCCATGGAAACTTGCTTATTATCAACAGGATGTTACAAACCTTGTCACCAGCCGGTTTGCATCCGTCGGGATGGAGTTCATACAATGCTTTATGACCTTCCTTCTGGAAACGCGTAATGATTAACTTCCCCGTCCCCGAGGCTCTAACCTTTGATGACGTGCTGCTGTTGCCGGCAAAGTCCGACGTGGTTCCGGCCGAAGTCAACACCCAGGTCCAGCTCACCCGCAACATCCGCCTGAACATTCCTATCATCGGCGCAGCCATGGATACGGTGACCGAGTCCCGCATGGCGATTGCGCTGGCCCAGCAGGGCGGCCTGGGAATCGTGCACCGCAACCTTTCCATCGAGCAGCAGGCCGGCGAAATCGACAAGGTGAAGCGCTCCGAGAGCGGCATGATCGTCGATCCGGTCACCATCGAGCCGGATCGCAAGATCAGCGATGCCCTCGACCTGATGCGGCGCTACCGCATCAGCGGCGTGCCGGTCACCAGTGGCAAGCGCCTGGTGGGCATTCTCACCAATCGCGACCTACGCTTCGAGACCCGCACCGACATCCCCATCTCGCAGATCATGACCAAGGACAACCTGATCACCGTTCCGGTCGGCACCACCCTGGAACAGGCCGAGCAGATTCTGCATCAGCACCGGGTGGAAAAGCTGCTGGTGGTCGATGACAACTACGAGTTGAAGGGCCTCATCACGGTCAAGGACATCCAGAAAAAGTTGAAGTACCCCATGGCGGCCAAAGACGAGCAGGGACGCTTGCGCGTCGGCGCCGCCGTCGGCGCCACCGGAGACTACCTGGAGCGCGCCCAGGAGATGGTCCGCAACAAGTGCGACGTGCTGGCCATCGACAGCGCGCACGGCCACTCCACGCGCGTGATGGAAGCCATCAAGGCCATCAAGCACGCGCTGCCCAACGTCAGCCTGCTGGCCGGCAACGTCGCCACCTATGAGGCCACAGCCGAGCTGATCTCCTGCGGCGCCGACGGCGTCAAGGTGGGCATCGGACCGGGCTCCATCTGCACCACCCGCATCGTCACCGGCGCGGGCGTCCCGCAGATCACCGCCATCGCCGAAGCTTCGCGCGCGGCGCGCGACACGGGCGTACCCATCATCGCCGACGGCGGCGTGAAATACTCCGGCGACATCTCCAAGGCGATTGCCGCCGGCGCCAGCGTGGTCATGATCGGCTCGCTGCTGGCCGGAACCGAAGAGAGTCCCGGCGAGACCATCCTCTACCAGGGCCGCACCTTCAAGGCCTATCGCGGCATGGGATCGCTGGGCGCCATGGCACAGGGCTCCAGCGAACGCTACTTCCAGAGCCTGGACGATCCGGGCGAGGCGCACCGCGGCCTGGATTCCGGCATGGAAGAGGGCAACCGGCTGGCCAAACTGGTTCCCGAGGGCATCGAAGGCCGCGTTCCCTACCGCGGCACGGTAGCCATGATGGTCCATCAACTGGTGGGCGGACTGCGCAGCGGCATGGGCTATGTGGGCTGCGGCTCGATCGAGGAGATGCAGCAGAAGGCGCGCTTCATCCGCATCAGCGGCGCCGGGTTGAAGGAGAGCCACGTCCATGACGTGACCATCACTCGCGAAGCTCCCAACTACCGCGCGGAGTAGCCATGAGCGACACCCTTCAGGAAAGCTGTCTCCTGCCCACGATCTCCGAGGCTCCGCGCCGTGCAAGCCACGGCGCGGAGCAGCCCCCGTGCACCAAGCCGCGAGGGCGATCGAAGCACCGATGGGAATTGTTCTGGCGTTACTGGCTGCCGGTGCTGGCGATGCTGACCCTGATCAAAATGGAATCCACCGATACCATGTCGGGCGCGCACACCCACGGGTTTCTGGCACGGCTGATGCTCTGGCTCGGGCTTTCGATACACGGCGCACTACTCGACCTGCTCAACATGATCATGCGCAAGGGCGGGCACATGCTGGGCTATGGCCTGCTGTGCCTGAGCTGGCTTTTTCTGTTGCGCGGCAGCTACTGGCTGCGCCATGAATATCGGCTCTGTCTCTCCGGCATCCAGGTGCGCCGCCTGTGGTGGCGCGTTGAGTGGGGCACGCTGTCCGTTCTGCTGACCTTCGTGGTGGCCTGCGCCGACGAGTTTCACCAGATGACGATTCCCAGCCGCGACGGGTGCTGGAGCGATGTGGGTATCGACACCAGCGCGGCGCTCATCGCCGCCACTGTCATCTGCCTCCGCGCCTACCTGCGCTGCCGCACAACTCCAGCCACCGAACCGGGTCGCTGAGCCCGGCTTTACCTAATAAGTACGGCACTACGTCTGCGTTTGGGCAAGCTGGCCCGCTAAAGGTACTGTTTCGGGATAGTGAGCTAGATGGCGATATTTCGCCAACAAACATAACCACAAAGTTGAAAGCCACCACTCAAGCCAATGGTGGGCTCGAATGGGCCACCGTCGGTAGAAGCCGCCGGAAGTCCAAGACTTCTCCCTATCGAAGCCAAGCTAATACCCAAGCACTTTCAGTTGGAGGATAGCTAGGACAATAAACTCTACCAAGCCAAGCGGAACAACGAAGAAGATGGGACTGAATGGAAAATATGACCGAATAAAGTACATGACAACGCTATGGAATAGAAACACGAGCGACATTCCCATCCAGAATCTTGGCCGGGATTTATCCGACCAGAAGGCCATGGAAAGCAGTCCCAGAATCAGCACCGAATACATGGCCATCTGAATGGGCGCTGCGTTGTCAGACCAGTGCCCGGCAGCTACCGCCCCAGAAAGGCCGACGATACCTCCAAAAAGCATTGCTTTATGCTTATTGCTCATAACTGCGCGCTGGGCCAGTTCATGCACTTGTTGTAAATCTCCGAGATCAGCCACGCTTGATGGCAAAGGACAGCTAGTGGATGTTCCAGAGTAGCTAAGACCTTTTCACTTCTGCAACATAAATACGTCGTGGGGCGATTGTTGTCGCAAACAGGCCAAGGCACTCACTATCGGAGAATCTAAATCGATTCTGGGTCGAGAGGCTTGGGGCGGCACAGGGGAATTGAGCGGCGCAGGGGTCCTTCACTCCGTTCAGGATGACACCTCAGAGGCAAGGGCAATGGCAACTACTCGCCCTGAGAGATCGCCAGGTGCCCCAGGTTCGCGCCGAGGCATTTTGGCGATAACCTGGGAAGCAATGCCGGTTGCATCCGGGGCTTTTGTTCTTGAACTTTCACCCGGCTGCTACAGAGCCAGCTCCGCCAGCACCAAATTGTCCTCAATGTCCGGCGTGCTCATGTGGAAGTTCAGCCGCTTGCACAGGTTCTGCATTTCCTTGTTTTCACCCAGCATGTTGGAGTGCACTTTGGTCAGCCGCTGGTCGCGCGCCACCCGGATCAGGCGACGATACAGTTCCCCGCCCAGTCCCTTGCCCTGGAACTCATCCTGCACCAGCGCGGCCATCTCGGCCTCGGGACGGCCGTGGATCTTGCTCAACCGGCCCACCGCAATGATTTCGCTGGTGCCATCGTCCTTCTTGCGCTCCACCACCAGCGCCATCTCGCGGTCGTAGTCGATGAAGCAGATGCGGGTCAGCCGCTCGTGCGCGGTGCGCTGGGTCAGCTTCAGCGGCTGGAAGTAGCGCAGATACACCGTGCGCTCGCTCAGCTTCTTGTGGAACTCGATGACCAGCGGCTCGTCCTCGGGACGAATGGGGCGGATGGTGACCACTTCGCCGTCCTTCATCTTCCATCCGGCAACGTACACCACCGGGTAAGGCCGGATGGCCGAGCGCGGAAGCTCCGCATCGGCCACGCTGCTCTCGTGCACCACCACCCGCGCATCGAGCGCGATCAGACGGTCCGAGGTGGCAAGCAGCGGGTTGATTTCGATCTCCTTGATCGCCGGGTTCTGGATGACCAGGTCGCTGAAGCGCACCATCAGCTCCTCCAGCGCCGCCATGTCCACCGGAGTGCGGCCGCGCACCCCGCACAGCGCTTTATAGATCCGGGTCTGCTCCATCATGCGGCGGGCCAGGGTGGTGTTCAGCGGCGGCAGGGCCAGCGCGCGGTCCTCGAAAACCTCCACCAGCTGCCCTCCGGTGCCGAACAGCAGCACCGGGCCGAACTGCGGGTCGAGCGATGAGCCCAGGATCAGTTCATAGCCCTCCTGCTTGGCAAAGGGCTGCACCGTCACTCCCTGGAAATTCTCGGCTCCCACCTTGGCCGCCACGCTCTCGCGGATCTGTCGGAAGGCGCGCCGCACGTGGGCCGCATCCGGCAGGTTGAGCGCCACCCCGCCTACATCCGTCTTGTGTGTAATGGTGAGGGAGTTAAGTTTGACCACCACGGGGAAGCCAATGGCTGCGGCAGCCTCGACGGCCTCCTCCTCGCTCGCCGCCAGCTCGGTTGCAATCCGCGGAATGCCGTAGGTATCCAGCAGCTTCTTCGATTCGAACTCGGTCAGAATCGTGCGCCCGCTGCTGCGCACGGTGGCGAGGATTTCGGCGGCCTGAAGGCCCTGGGGATGAAAGGCGGCGGCGTTGGGCGAGGGCGTCTCATACAGTCCGCGCAGGTTGTAGGTGTAGCGCCACATGTAGTTGAAGGCCTGCACCGCCGTATCGGGATAGTGGAAGCTGGGGATTCCCGCCCGATTGAGAATCTCCTCGCCCTGCGCCGCCGATTCGCCGCCCATCCAGCTGGCCAGCACCGGCTTGCCCAGGCCGTGGGCATAGGTCTTCAGCTGCTCGGCGATCTGCGTGGGATTGGTCATTCCCATCGGCGTCAGGATAACCAGCATCCCGTCGGTATTGGGATCCTTGGCGGCGATCTCCAGCGACTTGGCGTAGCGGTCGGGTTCGGCGTCGCCCAGGATGTCCACCGGATTGCTGTGGCTCCACGCCGGCGGCAGATAGGCGTTGAAGGCCGCCATGCTCTCCGGGGAGAGTTCGGCCAGTTCGCCGCCGCCCTGCAGCAGAGCGTCGGTGGCCAGCACGCCCGGCCCGCCCGCATTGGTCACAATGCACAGCCGATTGCCCCTGGGACGCGGCTGCTTGGCCAGCGCCTCGGTCATGAAGAAGATCTCGGCAATGGAGTTGACGCGCAGCACTCCGACCCGGCGGAAGGCCGCTTCCAGCACCGCGTCGGAGCCGGTCATCGAACCGGTGTGCGAGGCGGCGGCCCGCGAGGCGGCGGCCGTGCGTCCGGCCTTGATGACGATGATCGGCTTGGTCAGCGAAACCTCGCGCGCCGCCGACAGAAAGGCGCTGGCGTCGCCGATCGACTCCATGTAAATCACAATCGAGCGCGTCCGCGGATCGTCGCCGAAGTAGTCGATCAGATCGCCCCAGTTCACATCCAGCATGGAGCCGACGGAGACAAAGCTGCTGAAGCCGACGTTCTCCGTCCTCGACCAGTCCAGCACCGCCGTGCACAGCGCCCCGCTCTGGCTGATGAAGGCCACATTGCCGGGTCGCGCCATGGAGTTGGCGAAGGTGGCATTCAACCCCGACACCGGGTTCATCACCCCCAGGCAGTTGGGGCCCAGCAGCCGCATCCGCCCCTGGATGGTCCGCAGGATTTCGGCCTCCAACCGGCTGCCCTGCTCGCCGGTCTCCTTGAAGCCGGAGGAGAGCACGATCCCCGCGGGCACGCCCATTTCCACGCACTGCGCCAGCATCGCCGGCACGCCTTCGGCCGGAGTGCACAGGATCACCAGGTCGGGGACCTCCGGCAGCTCCTGCAAACTGGCGTAGGCGCGAAACCCCAGAACATGGGCGCGCTTGGGATTCACCGGGTAGATGATGCCGCCGAACGGGTTGCTGATCAGGTTCCACAGCACGCTGCGGCCCACCGAGCCGGCGCGCTCGCTGGCGCCCACCAGGGCCACGCTGGAGGGCTTGAAGATGGGGTCCAGCGGATGGCGGTCAGCCCGCAAAACATCATTCGCGGGACTCACGTTGGAAACCGGGATCTTGCCAATCGGACTCATCGGCACTCGCCTTTCGAACCGGAGCTTCTGGCGTAGCATCCTACACCGCCCGGCCCTGCGCCGGGATGAAATTCTCCCCGCGGCCAGCCGGGGCTCTCTGCCGGAAAACGTTGCGCCGCCGCCGGAAATGCACGGAAAGCGCAACCCGTCACCGCATCTCTTGCTCCGCCGATGTTACAATCTTGGTTCGCGGAACCCCTCGAATACTTTCCTCCACGGATGTGATTACCTTGGCCGACGACACACAACAGAAGAGCCTCACCTACGCCGATGCGGGCGTGGACATTGAGCAGGCAAATCGCACAAAGCAGCGCATCAAGTACCTGGCGCACCGCACCTTCAACAAGTGCGTCCTCAGCGAGATCGGCGGCTTTGGCGGGCTCTTCCAGGTCGACAAAAAGAAATTCACCGACCCCGTCCTGGTCAGCAGCGTCGATGGCGTGGGCACCAAGCTCAAGCTCGCCTTTGAAATGGGCGTGCACCACACCGTGGGCGGAGACCTGGTGAACCACTGCGTCAATGACATTGCCGTGCAGGGCGCCACGCCGCTGTTCTTCATGGACTACCTGGCCGTGGGCAAGCTCGAACTGGAGATCGCCGAAAAGGTCATCAGCGGACTGGCCGAGGCCTGCAAGCACAACGGCTGCGCCCTCATCGGCGGCGAAACCGCCGAGATGCCCGGCTTCTACCCCGACGGCGAATACGACCTGGCCGGCTTCATCGTCGGCGCCGTCGAGCGCGAAAAGATCCTCACCGGCAAAGACGTGCAGGTGGGCGACGTGCTCGTCGGCCTGCCCTCCACCGGCTTGCATACCAACGGCTATTCGCTGGCCCGCAAGCTCATGTTCAACGTCGCCGGCTATACCCCGGATACCTACGTGAATGAGATGAAGGGCAAGGTCGGCTCCGAGCTGATGAAGCAGCACAAGAGCTACTGGCCCATCGTCCGCCGCATGGTCGATGGCGAGGCGGTCAGCGCCATGGCCCACATCACCGGCGGCGGCATCACCGAAAACCTGCCGCGCGTGCTGCCCAAAGGCGTCGCCGCCCTGGTCGAGATGGGAAGCTGGCCGGTGCTGCCCATCTTCGAGCACATGCAGAAGATCGGCAACATCGAGCAGGCCGAGATGATGCGCACCTTCAACATGGGCATCGGCATGATCCTGGTGGTCCCGGCTAAAAAGTTCAAGAAGGTGCAGACCATCCTCGACCGCGCCGGCGAAAAGGGCTACGTCATCGGCCGCATCGTCAAGGGCGAGCGCAAGGTGCAGTACACCTAGCCGCTTTCGCCGGACATCCGGCAAGCAATAAGATACGGCGTCCATCGGTCAATGGACGCCGTATCTTTTTTGCCCGCTGTGCACGCGTTTGCGTCAACCTGCGAGCGAACTTTCCCCAAGTATGAAAACCGGTTTCTACGCTGCGTTGCTGGCCGCCAACGGATCCGTGCTGGCCGCGCTTTTCTTGCTGCTGGCTGCGCACTTCGCCAGGCGAATCTCCAGCACGCCGTCCCTGAGTGCCGCGGTGGCTTTCTCCGGATCGACTGGCGCCGGAAGCAGGTACTCACGAACGAACTCTTTCGAACTCATCACCGCACAGAGGGTTTCGTCTTTCTCGCTTTCGCATTCGGTCGGCAAATCCAGGCAGCCGGCGATGAGAACGCGGTTGGTATCCACTTTGACTTCGAAGTCGTACTCGGTAAACCCCGGCAGTTCGGCTCGCACGCTGATCTCCTCGTCGGTCTCAGCGACGGTCAGCGGAACTTCCTGGAGCAACTCGGAGACTACGCGTTGCCACTCATCGAGATCTTGGCGGTTGTTAAATCCACTTTCCTTATAGAGCTCGTAGGCGCGCCGCACAATCGACTGTTGAATCTCCTGCACCCGGGCAAGAAATGGGTCGTCTTCCATTAATTGGGATATCGCGGCCTGGGCCGCGGGCGGAGTTTCTGTATTCATGGCTGGGGTCCTCCGTAAAGCGAATGTGCAGTCCACGTTACCCCCGTTGGACCTGAGTCGCTGTGACCGCTATCACGCCAGGGTAGGTTATTTTGTCTTAGTCTCTGAACTTTAACACTCGATAAGATGCGATAACTCAGATAAGTCCGGAGAGGCCGAACTTCATGAGCGAACGCACCGGATCACATAACAACTGCCGGGCAGACTGGCATCTCCTGGCTCGCTGCGCTTGGCACATCCGATCAAAGCAGCCCTAGACGCTGAAACTCACCGCGCACGGTTGCATAACACTCGCAGGCGACGTGCTCCATTCCATCGCGATTTTTGATGGTCACATTGCCGCGGGTGTAGTCGATCAGCCCGGCCTCATGCAGCATTCCGGCCGCCAGGGTCACGGTGGTTCTAGGGGCGCCCAGCATCTGGCCCAGGAATTCGTGGGTCAGCGGCATGTGGTCGCTCTGCACCCGGTCGTGGCAGGTAAGCACCCACTTTGCCAGCCGCTCGCTGATCGTGTGCAGCCGGTTGCAAGCAGCGTTCTGGGCGCTTTGCACCAGGTTCGCCATCAGATACCTTTGCAGATAACTCCGCAGCTTGCCGTTTTTCTCGAACTCATCCTTCAAATGCTGAGCCGCGATCCGGTAGCCGGAGCCGGGCACCTGAATGAACGTTTCCCCCGGCATATGGTCCGCACCCAGAAGGATAGGAAGCCCGACCACTCCGTCGATTCCGATGACTCCAACCTCGACCGTGGCGCCGTCCGCCATGGTGAGAACCACCGAGGCCATTCCGTCTTCCAGAAAATATGCGTACTCGCTTCGACCGTCCAGCAACTGCGTCCGCACGCCCAGGTCAACCGGCGTCAGATGCGGCGTGAGGCGGGCAAGTTCGTCTTTGGGGAGTGCTGCTAAGACACGATTCTTATACTGCGTTGCAGGTGGGTTCATCGCTGCTCCTTTGCCGTAGAACGGCATCTGGACGCGCAAGAGGACCCGCCTTCAAAGGGCAAGCTAAGATGCGTATGAGGATGCTATCTAACTAGCAAGATCGTAGCCCTTTTTTGTGGAAATGTATGTCCGATGTCAGACAAAACGAAATAGGGACTCCACGATACCCAATTTCTACACGCAACTCATCTCACCTCGCCCTGCCAGCCAAAAATTGCTCTGAGAAATGTACGACGCCAGACAGACTGGGCAGGCCTGAAGACGTACAAACAGGGATTGCATATAGGGGAAGAAATGGCAAAGCGGATTTTTGTCGTGGACGACGAGAGATGTATCGCCGACACCCTGGCTGCAATCCTGTGCCGGGCCGGGTATGAGGCGAGCGCGTTCTACAACGCCAAAACGGCCTTGCAAGAGGTCTACTCCTGCACTCCCGAGCTGGTCATTACCGATGTCGACATGCCTGGGATGAATGGGGTAGAGATGGCCGTTTGTATCCGGGACCATTGCCAGGGATGTAAGGTACTTCTGTTTTCGGGGCGGGCGTCCTCCAGAGATCTGCTCGAAGCGGCCGGCACCCAGGGATATGAGTTTGAACTGCTGTCCAAGCCGATTCACCCCAGAGACCTGCTGGCACGCATCGAAGACGTTGAAGAGGCGAGTTGAAGCTGAAAGAACCGTTCGATCCCAGTACGACGCAAAGTTAGCAGGCTGCTGCTCCGATCATCCCGCCGCCAGGGAAAATAACTTAACTTATTGTTTTGTTCCAAGGAGGAAACGTGTCCCCCGTAACCACCGCAACCCCCAAAGCTTCTCCCACCGCCGAACTGCAGGACTTCTACAACCTCAGCGTGTGTAACCTCGGACTGGAACAGGCGATCGAGATGGAGAAAGCGTCGCTGGCCGCCTTCGTCAGCTTAACTTCCTATGCCGTCGATCTCTCCAACAGCGCCTCCCTGTTTTCTCCCATCGCACTCCCGCCCCTGGCCGGCGATTTTTTCGGCACGGCAACCAAACTCTACGCATCTTTCGTGGACCTGCGAATGTACTGGCTCAACCTGCTGCTGCCGCAGGCCGCAAAGGCGGACGCCGGCAGCCAGGCCAGAATCCAGTCCAAGGCGAAGCTGACGGAGCACGGCATGGACGCCGTCGTCGGGACTCCCGCGGGCGGAAAGGCCATGGTTTAGCCCCGATTTCTGCAAGGGTGGGGGCCGCGTTTTCGGACTTTGTCCCGGTCTTCCTCGCTCCAGGAGACTGAGTTCCCCACCCTTTTTTTCTTTCCCTATTCATCTGAGCTTCGCCCCGCGCGCGATATGCTGAGAGCTGAACGGCTTACTTTGGCCCACTTTTCTCCCGGCGCGGCTCCAGCATTGCGTTCCGCGTACTTGCGGTATGGTGGAAGACACGATGAGGAGCGATCTGGACCATGCGCCCTGGCGATACTGTTACCGCCGCCGCCCTGCTTTTCCTGGTTGTTGTGGGGTGGATGCGCCCCATCGCTTCCAGGCAGCGGCGCCAGATCGCTGCTCTCGGCCTGCTGGGCGGCGGGCTGATCGCAGCCACCCATGCGCTGTCGAAGCGTTCTCCCCTGATCGGCAGCGTGGTGGGAGATTGGCTGCCGTGCCTGCTCATGCTGATCGTCTACTGGCAGGCCGGCCGCCTCTTCGGCAAGCCGCATGAGACCTTGCAGGCCTGGCTGGTTGAGTTCGACCGGAGATGGATCGGCGCGCTACTGGATCGCTGGGCCCGCCAATGGAACGCCACCTGGATCGGGACTTATTTCGAACTTGCCTACCTGCTCTGCTATGCGCTGATACCCTGCGGTGTTGCGGTTCTGTACTGGACGGACCATCGCGTCGCCGTCGACCAGTACTGGGCTACCGTGCTGCCGGCCAGCTATCTCTGCTATCTGCTCATTCCCTTTGCCCAAACTCTGCCGCCCAGGCTGCTGCCCGGTGCCGGGAGTGCGCCGGACGAAAAGCCACAATCCACCAAGCCACCATCGGCCCGGCCAACATCGAAGATCCGTGCCTTCAACCTGTTCATTCTCCGGCACGCCGGCATCCACCTCAACACCTTCCCCAGCGCGCACGTCGCCGCTACCGTCGGAGCGTCGCTGGTTCTCATCGCGTGGGTACCTGCCGCGGGTGTTATTTTTATGCTCATCGCGCTCAGCATTGCGGCTGGGGCCGTGCTGGGCCGCTATCACTTCGCTTTGGACGTAATCCTCGGTGTCCTGCTTCCCGTCTGCATTCGCGGCCTGCTGGTGTACGCCCCCGGTTTCGTCCGGAGCTAGAACAGAAGCCGGGTGCCCCACCTCCCGACGCGCGGCTTTTGCGCGTCTGAGGTGGGAAGCAAGCCCGTCTTCTCCGCAGACTTTCCCGTCCATCCTTGAGCCATACCCGCGCCGCGCTATATGCTGGGAGCCGATGATTCGACTCGGCATACTTCTCTCCGGACGCGGCTCCAACTTTGTGGCCATCGCCAACAACATCGCCAGCGGCAAACTCCCGGCGGAGATCGCCGTCGTCGTCAGCAATCGCCCGGAGGCCCCCGGCATCGCCGAGGCGCAGGCCCGCGGACTCAAGACCGTGGTCCTGCCCAGCCAGGGCTGCCCGCGCCAGGAGCACGACCGCGCCGTCGTCGCGGCCCTGCGTCAGGCCGGGGTCGAACTGGTGGTGCTCGCCGGATACCTGCGCCTGCTCTCGCCCTGGTTCGTGCAGCAGTTTCCCGAAAAAATCCTCAACATCCACCCCTCCCTGCTACCCTCCTTCCCGGGATTGGAGGCGCAGCGCCAGGCCCTCGAATACGGGGTGCAGGTCAGCGGCTGCACCGTGCATTTTGTGGACGAACACCTGGACCACGGCACTATCCTCCTGCAGAAAACCGTGCCCGTGCTGCCCTCCGACGACGAGCACGCCCTGGCCGAACGCATCCTGCAGCAGGAGCACCTGGCCTACAGCGAAGCCATCGCCCTGGTCGCCGCCGGACGCTACCGCATCCAGGGCAGGCGGGTCCTATTGGGCGAGTCCCGGTGATTTACAGGCAACTCGGCGGAGAAGCACGACCTCTAACGAATTAGTAAATCCGTACTGGGGGACTATTCGCCATGGTTGAATTCCGCTTTGGAAAATCTGAGATTACCGCCCGCCGCAAAACCGTCGCCACCGCGCTCATCTGCATGGGCGTTGGGCTTGGCCTGGGAGCGCTGGCCGGCCTGCTGACCGCTCCCAAGAGCGGCAAACTGCTGCGCAAGGACATGCAGCGCAAAGCCGAGGGCGCCCGCGAAGCGGTCGAAACCCTGGGCAAACGCGCCGGCGATCTCCTGGAGCGCGGCGAAGAACTGGCCGAGGCCGCCGCACGCAAGGCCGAGCCGGTCGCGCGCATGTTCCGCCGGGCCTAATCACCGCCGGGCTTAATCACGCACGCCGCCAACCACGCTGAACCTGCATCCGGCCCCTCGCGTCTGGGCCTGAACTGGTAGCGCCTGAGAAATCTCTGAAGTTAAATTGGGAATCACGGAGCAGCTCTTCTGCACGCCGCGGATTGGCGACACAGAGCTGCTTCCCTCCGGCTAGTAGAGGCGGAAGCTGACTTCCATGCTGACTTCCACCGGAACCGGCTGGCCGTCCTTGGTGCCCGGCTCAAAGCGCCACTGCTGCACCGCCTCTTTAGCCTTTTCGTCCAGTCCCATGCCCAGCGAGCGCTGCACGGTAATGTCGTGGGGCTTGCCGTCCGTGCCGATAACCAGCCGGAGAATGACCACGCCCTGCCACTTGTTCTTGCGCGCCTCTTCGCTGAACTCGGGCTCGACCCGGCTGATAATCTTGGGAGCCAGCACCCCGCCGCCCACATGGTAGGCTCCGCCGCCGATGCCTCCCCCGTGGCCGGGACCAACGCCGGGACCGCTGCCCGATCCCACTCCGCCGCCCGAGCCGCTGCCGATTCCCCCGCCCAGTCCGGGACCGTTGGAGAGCGTGCCGATCACCTTCGACATCGGATCGCCCACCTGCCCGGTCTGCGGCAGTTTGATCTCTGGCGGTACCACCACCGTGGGCGTCACCGGCAATTTGGGCTGCTCCATGGGAAGCACCGTGGGCGGCGCGATCTGCGTCTTGGCAAACTTGGGCAGCGCGCCCTTGGAAGCCGGCTTGGTGTCGTGTGAGCCTCCACCGCCGCCGCCACCGGAACGGTCTGGCGATGCAGGCAGCGTGTAAGGGGAGATGTCCACCGACAGGCCGATCACCTTCTTGACCTCCGGAACATGCGAGGCCGTCCAGGTGCTTACCCAGATCAGCAGGCCGAGTGCGGTGCAATTCAGCAGGAACGAAGCCAGGAACGATCCCTTGCGGACCTTGTAGAGCCCATAGCCATCCCCGAACAGAGTCGGCAGAATCTCGTGCTTCAGCTCGGCAGGAGGCTGTTGAGACGGCGGAATCGGAGCGTCGGCACGGGACATGGGCAACTCTAAGTATAAATCGGCAGAATCCGAAATCGCCCTAAAAAACGCCTTCCGGCCGCTTCCAGCCCCGCACGCTGCCGGAATCCGGCAAATTAGGCAAGCCGGAATCGCCCAGCGCACGCAGCCGACCTGGCTGGTGCCCCAGGTTCCGCGCCGCGTTCTTGTGGCGCTAACCTGGGAAGCAGGACACTATCCGTCCAGCCACCCGCTCTACGGCACAATCACCCGCAGCGCCCGTGGCGCGGCCGCGATCTCGACCGGGGTTTGGCAGAGCAGTTCGCCATCGGCGTACACCGCAATCGGCGCATCGCTTTCCAGGAAGACCTGCCGGGTACGGAAATACTGCACCTCCGGCACCCGCAGGTGGCCTCCCCAATAGACCCGGTGAAAGTACCGCAGAACCTTCGCCTTGGGCATTGCCGGCACAAAGCATAGATCCAGCCGCCCGTCGTCGAGTTGCGCGTGGGGCAGCATTTTCATGCCATGGCCATACTCCGGAGCATTGCCGATGGCGGCCAGCAGTGCGGCGCCTACCAGTCGCGTCTCTTCCCCGCGCCCATCGTAGCTGTACAGGCGCAGCATGGGCGGAACATAAGACACCAGCGCCCGCAGCGCCGCCAGCGCATAGCCGCCATGGCGCAGCAGCCAGCCCGGCATGCGCTCGGCCAGCCGGTTGGTTTCGGCATCCAGCCCTACGCCGGCGATGCCGCTGAAGTAGATCACGCGCTGCTGCTCCGCGCTCTCCTCGGCATGGTGCATCTGTTGGCGCAAAATAAGCGGCCCCAGCGGAGCGGCCGGCGGAGCGATGCGGCCCTCGGCGTCGGCAAAGGTCAGCGAATCGAGCAGTTCCGCTTCGACTCCTGCCGCAACGCCTGTGCCGCGGGCTTCATCGGCGGCCATGGGACGCACTGTGCCCAGGTCGATGCAGCGCACGTTGTCGCCGCAGTCCAGATAACGCCGCCAGGCGCGCAGCGCCTCGGCCGGATTCGGAATGCCCAGACAGCGCGCAAAGTCATTGGCCGTACCCGTGGGAACCACCAGCAGAGGCGTGCGCGTGTAGGCCAGCGAGGGAAGAACGCGATGCACCGCGCCGTCGCCACCAAAGACCATGGCCACGTCGGGCAGATCGTTGGGCTCCAGGGTGTTGCCGCGGAAGACGTTAACCCGCGCGTCGCGGAAGGGCTCCACAACGTTGGGTTTTACATACGCGTGCGCTATGGCTGCGGCTCGCACGGGGAGATTGTACAGCGCCGCGCGCGCTGGAAGAGAAAAACTGAGAGCTGCCTGCGCCGGCGGCATCGGCTTGCTGCCGCCGGCTCGGCAACCATCAATCCTTCTTGCTGTCCTCTGCCCCCGCCGGAGTTGCCGGGCCTGTGGCCTTTTTCGCGGCCAGCTTCGCATTCTTTGCCGTCAGAGTCTTCTCCCGCATCTTCTCGGCGAATCTCTGGCGATTCCGCTCTTCGGTTTGTCTTGACATACTCCCTAGTCTACGCCCATTGCGACAGGCGGGCGCCCCAGGCTAAGCGCTTGGAAGCTGAGCAAACCAGCAGGGTGCCCCATCCAAGCCCTCCGTTGGCTTGGGTGGGGTGGTTGACCTTGCCCTGCTGTTGACCTTGCCCTGTTGTTGACCTTGCCTTGTTTCAGTCTCCAAGAACGAACTGAGTGAAGATGAACATGCCGCCTCACAACTCGATCAGCTTCCGCTCCACATCCTCGTTGGCCTGCTGCAAACTCGCCACCGTCCCCAGGTCGCGCCAATAACAATCGTCCGCCGGAAAGCCGACGATCTTTTCGCCTCTGCCCGCCAGCCGCAAATACTCCGGGATGATCGAAAACACCGGCTCCCCGCCGTCGCTCATCAATCCAAATATGCGCGTTGATATAACGTGAATCCCTGCGAAGGCCCAAGCCTGCGGATGCGCCGCGGCACACACCATCTCGTCCGCCTGGCCTGTCGTGCGCCGCCCGCACAACCGCATGGCAGCCGCGGCCTGCGCATCAAAGAGCAGCAAGCGCGAACTCTTCCTCTGCTGCACCGCCAGCGTTGCCAGTGCGTTCTGCTGCCGGTGGAACTCCACCATCTTCCCCAGGTCGATGGCGCTGAGCACATCGACGTTGTGCAGAACGAATGGCTCATCGACCGCATCGCCCTGCAGAACAAAATCCGCCGCCTTTTTCAGCCCGCCGCCGGTATCGAGCAACAACTCGTCTTCCCGCGAGATCGCAATCCGCATCCCGAAATCACCGTGGGCCTGCAGATACTCCACCACCATGCCGGCGTAGTGATGCACGTTGACGATCACTTCCTCGATGCCGAAGCTGCGCAGGCGGGCCAGCGTAATCTCCAGCAGGGTGCGTCCGCTCACCTCCACCAGCGCCTTGGGCCGCTCGTCGGTCAGCGGACGCAGCCGCGTCCCCAGCCCGGCGGCCAGAATCATCGCCTTCATCGCGGCATCCTCATCGAACCCAGTTCTCCTCTTCGCGATGCCGCAGCACCACCTGCACGCCGGCCTGTCCGCCCAGCCGTTTGGCCGCCTGCTCCGCCAGAAACACCGAGCGGTGCTGCCCCCCGGTGCAGCCGAAGGAAACCATCAGGTGCGCAAAGCCGCGGCGCTTGTACTCAAGCACGCTGGACTCCACCAGCGCCATGGCGCTTTCCAGAAACTGCTGCACTCCCGGCTGCTGGTTGAGATATTCCGCCACCGCCGCATCCTTGCCTGTCAGCCGCTTGAAGCGCTCCTCGCGCCCAGGATTCGGCAAGCCCCGCGCATCGAAGACAAACCCGCCGCCATGCCCGCTCTCATCCGTCACCGGCCCGCGATGAAACGAAAAACTCGAAACCACCACCGTCAACCCCGGCGCCTGCGGCCGCTGCGCCTGCGGCCGGAGCAGCGCTTCCTGCTGCGTACCCGTCACCATGCCCGGTGCCTCGACCGCCTCCGACTCCGTCATGGACGTAAAGGCCGCCATCAGCGCGGGCAGTTTCACCGGCAGCTCCACGTTCTGCAGCAGCCAGCGCAGATTCCTCAGCGCGTAGGGCACGCTCTCCAGAAAGTGCGGCTTGCGCTCGTAGTATCCGCGGAAGCCGTACGCCCCCAGCGCCTGCATGATGCGCACGTACACATACGCGTAGTAGTGATGCAGAAACGCCGCGCGGTCCAGCTGGATGTGGCCCGCCAGAGCGTCGAGATAATGCTCCAGCAGTTGCTCCCGCAGTTGCGGCGGAAGATCGCCCTTGGCATCAAACAGCAGTGATGCGATGTCGTATTGCAGCGCGCCCCGCCGCCCGCCCTGGTAGTCCAGAAAATGCACTTGCCCCTCGCGCACCATGATGTTGCGCGACTGAAAATCGCGGTATAGAAAATATCCGCGCTCGGCCTGCAGCAAAAAACGCGTCAGCCGGCTGAAATCTTTCTCCAGCGCCTCCTCGTGAAACGGCACCTTCGCCAGCCGGAGGAAATAATATTTGAAATAGTTCAGGTCCCAGGCAATCGACTGCCGGTCGAAGCTCGAGCGCGGATAGCAGAACTTGTAATTCAGGTCGCGCCCGGCCTCCACCTGGAAGCGCGGCAGCACCTCCACCGCCTTGCGGTACAGTTGCACCACCTCAGGCTTTATCTCCGCGCCCGCGCGATGCTCACGCAGAAAGTCAAACAGCGTGGTCTCTCCGAAATCCTCTTCCAGATAGGCGCCCGCGTCCAAATCTTCGGCATAAATCTCCGGCACCGGAAGGCCGTGCCGCCGGAAGTGCCGGGAGAATTCCAGAAAGGCCACGTTTTCGGCGCGAACGTCGTGAATCACGCCGATGGCGCTGCACTGTGGATTGGAGAGGCGCACGATGGTGCGTCCCGATCCGCCCAGTCCGCCCTGCACCGGCTCAACCTGCAGGGCTGCCGAACCGAAGTGCCGCTCGAATTGCCGCCTGAGAACGTCCATAAGCAATCGATTGTAATCAACTCTGCGGGCCGGCAGCACCTCCGGCAACGTTTCCGGCAACATCTCTCGCAACATTCTTCGCAGAGTTCCTCGCAACCCAGCCATTGGCGCGGTTATCATGACCGCATCCCGATTCCCGAGCGAGAGCATGACAACCGGCGATCCCAAGCGCAACTTTTTCCAATCCGCCATCTACAACTTTTTCGCGCTCTACCTGGGCATCACTCCGCCCGCGCCCGGCCAGGAGCTCTTCTACGCCGGCCTGCTGCTGGGCGCAGCCCTGCTGCTCCTCGTCGGCGGCTACTTCATCATCCGCCTCCTGATGAGCGCGATGCTCGGCTGACGCGGTCGGGCAAGACGCGAGCCCTGGTTAGATGTGAGCGATTCCCGCAGCCCCCGGAGGCGCTGTGCACCCCGTATCGAGAGGGTATGCGTTCGTCCCCGCAAGCTGGCCCATCAGCCACAGATAGGTGGTCAAGTGGTGCATGCAAAGGATCGAAGGATTGATGGCGTTGGGTGGAGGATTCAATTCGAGCAGCGTGTTTACGTGCTCGTAGGGCAGGGGCAATATCGGCGGAAGCTTCGGAACCAGGTCCTGACGATTTGCAATCCGGTAGCTGGCAGGGATCGCGGCGTTGTAGCAGCCCGCGAAGGAATGGTCGCCGGTGCGCGGGCTGGCGTAGGTGTACGCCGTCGGTGTGCGGCATCCGGTGTTCAATCCCACGTCGAGCGTCAGCAAGGTGGCCAACGCGCCACCCAGGCTGTGTCCGCATACCGTCACGCTGGCCGCGGCTCCCGTATCGAGATAGCTCTTGATCGAATCCTTCGCGGAGAGCGAACCACTCGCAGCCGCGATTCGCAGGGACAGGTACACGGCGGTAAAGCCGTCCTCGGTAAAGCCGTGCGCACCGGTAATCGGAATCGGAACCATCAGATATGACGCGTCATGCAGCCACTCCAGAATCGTGTCCGTTCCGCGAATGACGGCCACCAGCTCCTTCGCATCGGAGACGGCGAGGAAGCCGAACGTCACCACGTCTCCCAGATGAGGATCGATGTCGGTTGCCAGGTCGTCGCCGTAAACCGTCTGCAGAAAGGTGTAGCCGGCGGATTGAATTTGATTCACTTCCGCGGCGCCGTAGCTGCCGTTGGGCGCAACCGACTCAGCAATCTTCACCAGCAGGGCGTATTGAATGGCGCGGTTCCAGTCGATGGGCAGCGTTGAGCTCATGGCACTCTCCGGGAGCGCGAATATAACCCAACTCTGCCGCGACCGGCAACTCGGGACGGGTGTCCTGGAACCAACAGATATGGCTCTCAGCCCTTTATGAATTTGGCAAACTCTCTCGCCTGCTCAAACTTGGCGCGGAACTCCGGCTGTCCCAAACTCTCGCGCAGAGCTTTCAGCGTGGCCTCCATGCGCTCCAGTGCGGCGGAGATATTCGGCTGGTTGCTGGCGGCGATCTGCTCCCACATCTTCGGCTCGCTGGCGGCCAGGCGCAGCATGGTACGCAGGCCGCCCGCGTGAATCTGCAGCGCGGGATCATCGGCGGCGAAGGCCTCCGCCAGGGCCAGCGAAAGCGCCGTCGAAAGCATCTGCGGCAGGTGGCTGGTGTAGGCCAGTGTGCGATCGTGCTCCTGCGGAGTGCTGAACACCACGCGCGCCTTGATCGTCTGCAAGGCGGAAACCAGAGCCTGTTGCGCCGGGGGCAACTGTGCAGCGTCATTCGCCCCATTCTTGGCAGTCCCGGCACTCAGCGGCGTCAGCACCCAGACGCAGTCATCGTAGAGATCGGCGGAGGCGTGCTCCAGGCCGGAGAGCTCGCGTCCGGCCAGCGGATGTCCGGGCAGGACACGCTCGGCGGCCTGCGCACCGAAGATCTCGCGCGCGGCGGCCGCGAATGTCTCCTTGGTGCTGCCCACGTCGGTGAGCACCGCGCCTTCGCGCAGATGCGGCGCAATCTGCTTCATCAGCACGATACTGGTCTCCACCGGGGTGCAGAGAAAAACATAATCGCCCGCCGATGCGGCCTCGCACACATCCTGGCATCCGGAGTCGATCGCAGACATCTCCATCGCCCGCTCCACCAGCACCTGGCGTCCGCAGCCCACGATGTGCGAAGCCAGTCCGGCACGGCGCAGGGCCAGTGCCAGCGAGCCTCCCATCAGCCCCAGGCCGATCACGCTCACGCGCTTGAGCGGCGTGCGTTTCACAATCCTGATGCGCGAGGGGCTCACGGGCGCTCCAGCAGGTCGGGCGATTGCAGGCGGCGCATCGCGGCCAGGATGGCGGCGTAGATGGCGGCCAGTTCCTCGTAAGGCAAGGGCCCGTGGTTGGAGCGCGCCACGTTGGCCATTACCGCCTCTTCGCGCTTGGTGTCATATACGGCTCGCTGGGTTTGCTGTTTGTAGCGGCCAATCTCCAGCACGCAGCGGGCGCGCTGGTTGAACAGCTCCACCAGCTTCTCGTCGATGGCGTCGATCTCGATGCGCAATTTGTCCAGATCCGTCGGGGTCATGTGTGAAGTCATTCTCCGTACTGCTTTACCCAAGCGTCTTGCTCGGCCTGCAGGCTCTTGTCGATCCAGCCGATGTAGCCGCGTCCATTCTCGTCCTTGCCCACCCAGACGCGGGTGGAAGGCTCGATGTGGGCCTCGCCGGCTGCCAGCGAAAGTTTGTCTCCCGCCTCCACGGCGGCGCGTGCGGCGGCCATATCGTCGGAATAGAACTGCGCGGTCATCAGGCGGTCGTTAAAAAACGTCAGCACCAGCTCGCCCGCCTGGCCGTCGATGCGCGCATTTTTCTTGGAGATAACCAGCAGCCGGTAGGGCGGACGCGTGTCGCTGGGCAGGGGCGTGCGATCGACCAGCACGTCGAAGTTGCCCGCCATCATATCCAGCTTGCGTTCGGCGGTTTGCAGACTCTGTCCGCTGAACAGCTCGCCCGCCAGCGGGCTGGGATGAAATTTCTTTTCGTCGCCGTGGCGCTTGCACGACGCTGCCGCCAACAAAACAATCGCCATGGCGCCGAGGATCAGCCGCTTATGCTTCGTCATATCGCTGCCGGAAGTATAAATTCACCTGCGGCAGAGATGCGAGCCCCGGCATAGAAGTCTGTACCCCGAAGGACATTGGCGTTTCCGGTCACAACCTTTACCGCCGCCGCGCATCCTAAGAAAGCATCCGAATGGTGTTAGGATGAACGGTCGCGCATTTCCATGCGCACGCTAGGAGCCCCAAGCAATGCAAAGAACGGCAAGCGCCCACTGGCAGGGCGGACTGAAGGACGGACGAGGGACGGTCAGCACCGCAAGCGGAGTCCTCTCGCAGACTCAATACTCATTCACCACGCGCTTTGAAAACGGCGTGGGCACCAACCCCGAGGAACTCATCGCGGCGGCGCACGCCGGATGCTTCTCCATGGCGCTTTCGGCCCAACTGTACACCGCCGGCCTGAAGGCGGACGCCATCGACACCAAGGCCCTGCTGACGTTTGAAAAAACCGACGCTGGTTTCACCATCACCAAAATTCATCTGGAGCTGCGCGCCAAGGTTCCCAACGCCAGCGCGGAAGCGTTCCAGAAGGCCGCGGCCGACGCCAAGGCCGGCTGCCCGGTCTCGCGCGTGCTCAACACGGAGATCACGCTGGACGCACAACTGGTCTAAACCTTAAATTCGCAACCATCCAGGAGTGGCAAACAGGGATCCGGCAGCAGCCGGGTCCCTGTTTGTTTTTTCCAGCAAACGTTCCACTGGTAACTTTCATCCAACAACGGCGTGAGTGGGATCTGTCTGGCTGGGGCTCGGCGCGGCCGGGAATGGATGGTGCGAATTGAAAATTACTCTCTTTGGCCTCAGCCTCTCGTCGTCGTGGGGCAATGGACACGCGACGCCCTACCGCGCCATTCTCCGGGCGCTGCACCGGCTCGGGCACCGCGTCACCTTCTACGAGCGCGATGTGCCCTACTACGCGCGGCATCGCGACTTTACGCAGTGGGAATATTGCGATCTGAAGCTGTATGCAAGCTGGGACGCGGTGCGCCGCGAGGCTCTGGCCGAGGCCGCGGCCAGCGACGTGGTGATGACCGCCAGCTATGTTCCGGAGGGCGCGCGCATTGCCGACGAACTGCTCGCGCTCCACGGGCCGCTGCGCGTCTTCTACGATCTGGACACGCCGGTCACCTTGCAGCAGCTCAAGCAGGGCGATCTGGATTACCTGCGCGCCGGTCAGCTGCGGGAGTTCGACCTCGTGCTCTCCTGGGCGGGCGGCGGCGCGCTGGGTGCGCTGGTGCGCGATTACGGCGTAAAGCTGGCGCGTCCGCTGTTTGGCTGCGTGGACCCGGATGTGTACCGGCGGGTGGCGCCGCGTCCCGGCCTGCGCTGCGAGCTGAGCTACATGGGCACCTACGCTCCGGACCGCCAGAGCAAGCTGGAGTCGATGCTGATGGAGCCTGCGCGGCAGCGCCGTGAGTGGATGTTTTTGCTGGCTGGTCCGCTCTATCCCGCGGAGTGGCAGTGGCCGCTGAATGTGCGGCGGGTCGATCACGTTCCACCCGCCGATCATCCGGCACTGTACAGCTCGTCACGCATGACGCTGAACCTGACCAGGGAGGCGATGGCGGCCTCCGGCTATTGCCCGTCGGGACGTTTTTTTGAAGCTGCCGCCTGCGGAACTCCGATTGTGACCGACTGGTTCCCCGGGCTGGACTCGTTTTTTGAACCCGGCGCGGAGGTGCTGGTGGCGCACGACGCAGCGGAGGTGCTGCGGGGGCTGGAACGCTCCGACGGCGACCTGCTGGGGATGGCGCGGCGGGCCCGCGAGCGCACCCTGGCGGAGCACACCGGATACCAGCGGGCGCTCACCCTGCTGGAATGCTTTGAGGAGGCACGTTCGGTCGGCGCACACAAACCGGGGCCACACAAACCGCTGCGCACTCCCATCTCGCGCAAAGCCGCCAAGGAGGCCGCGTGATCGGCATCATCCCTGCCGCGGGAGCCGGACTGCGGATTCAGCCGCTGGGATGCAGCAAGGAGCTGTTGCCGGTGGGCTCGCGTGAGGTGGGCGGGGTGATGCGGCCCAAAGCGGTCTCCGAATATCTGGTGGAACGAATGATTGCCGCCGGGGCGCGCCAGATCTGCATGGTGATCTCCGCCGAAAAGAGCGATATTGTGCGCTACTACGCCGAGCGCGACTACGCGGCCGAGATCTTTTACGCCGTGCAGCCCAAGCCGCGCGGGCTGTGCGATGCGCTGTTCCGGGCCGAGAGCTTCGTGCGGGCCGATGAGGCGGTGCTGATCGGCCTTCCCGACACGATCTGGTTTCCCGAGAACGCCTACCGGGCGGCGATCGATCTTGAGCCGGAGGTAAATTTGATCCTGTTTCCGGTGGAGAACCCGCAGGCCTTCGACGCGGTGCTGCGCGATGCGAGCGGGCGCGTGGAGCGGGTGGTGGTGAAGCAGGAGAATCCCGGCTCGAACTGGATCTGGGGAGCGGTGACCGCCTCGGGGCGCGCCTTCCACGATCTGCACGCGCTGTGGGAATCGCGCCACCGCGAGGATGAATTTCTGGGCGACCTGCTGAACGCCTACATTGCGGCCGGCAACGTAGTGCGCGCCACAGCCAATGGCGAACATTACATGGACGTGGGAACCATGGAGGGATATCACAACGCGCAGGATTATCTGCGGGCACGCGCGGGGGAACAGCGGAAGGTCAGCGCGGCGTAAGGGAGCAAATTAACGGTGCCGGGTTGGGAGATACTGCTTCCCACCTTAGCCGCGCAAAAGAGGCGCGTCGAAGGTGGGGCACCCGGCTTCGCTCAGGATGACGCACTCAAAAAATGCGCGCCGCACTTCACTAAAAAATTATTAGACGAGCGCGGCAGTGCCCGCTGCGAGTTTTTGCAGCGACTCGTTAAAGGGCGCGGTGGCAACGCCGCGTTCGGTGATGATGGCGCGGATGTAGCGCGCGGGAGTGACATCGAAGGCAGGGTTTTCGACCAGGCATCCGGTAGGCGCGATCTGCTTGCCTGCGAGGTGAGTGACCTCGGTGGAAGCGCGCTGTTCGATGGGGATGCCGGAGCCGTCGGCGGTTTCCAGATCAATGGTAGAAAAGGGCGCGGCGACGTACATGGGGATGCCGTGCTCGCGCGCGAGAATGGCGACCGAGTAGGTTCCGATCTTGTTGGCCGTATCGCCGTTGGCGGCAATGCGGTCGGCTCCGACGATGACGGCCTGAATCTTGCCCTGGGCCATGATGGCTCCGGCCATGTTGTCGGAAATTAAGGTAACCGGAATATTGTCCTTCATCAGCTCCCAGGCGGTGAGGCGCGATCCCTGGAGGAACGGACGGGTTTCGTCGGCGAAGACATGAATTTGCTTGCCGGCTTCGACGGCGGCGCGGATGACTCCGAGGGCGGTTCCATAGCCTGCGGTGGCCAGGGCTCCGGCGTTGCAGTGGGTAAGCACGCCACCGGCGTCGGGCATAAGCGGCGCCCCGTTGATTCCCATGGCGCGGTTGGTGGCGATGTCTTCGGCGTGGATGGCCAGCGCTTCGTCAACCAACCCCTGCTTGATGAGAGGAATGGGACGGGTGCTGATCTCCTCAAAGCGGCGGCGCATGCGGCGGATGGCCCAGAAGAGATTGACGGCGGTGGGGCGGGTTTCGCCCATGACGCGGCAGATCTGGCCGAAGCCGTTGCGGAACTCCGAAATGCTGGTGACATCCAACTCGCGCGCGCCCAGAGCGATGCCCATGGCGGCGGCCACGCCGATGGCCGGAGCGCCGCGCACGATCATGGTGCGAATGGCGTTGGCGACCGATTCGTAGTTGGGACAGTTGACCCAGATTTCCTCAACCGGCAGCTTGGTTTGGTCAATAAATAGAACGCCAGAATCAGTCCATTTCAGGGTTTCAAGCACAGGATTATGTCCACTCCGATAAATTCCCAGCAGTCACTTAGTGTAAATGGTTTGGAACTGAATTGTGGAAGGAAAGCCGCGGGAGTCCTTGGCGGATGGAGGATCGAAAGCCGGGAATCATAGTCTTAAACCTTAGTTCACGGAAACGCGCGACAATGTTTACAGACAAGTGTTAGAAATAGTGCTAGAAAAAGAAAGTGAACGCTCCAAGGAGCGTTTATTGGAGGACTGCTTTGAAGAAATCGATGATCGCTCTCGTGACCGGCCTTGTGCTGTTGACCGTAGCCATGCCGGCATTCGCAAGACACCACCACCACCACCATCACCATGCGCACCTTGTGCAGCACACCCGCTAAGAACCGCAGAATTACAAATCCCTCCGCCGCTGCGGAGGGATTTTTGCGTCTGGGAACACGAACAATGGCAAAGGCAAAAGCCCGCGGGATGCCAGACATTGCTTCCCCACATTTGCGTCGAAAACCGCGACGCAGATGTGGGCCGCCGGACCCGGCTGTTATTCTTCGCCGGGCTGGGTCGTCAGTTTGTGCTGAGCGCGAAGACCGCGCGCCATCTCGATGATCTGCACGCTGTATCCGTCGGGATCGAAGACCAGGGCCCAGCGGCCAAAGGGATCGCGGCGCGGGCCGATGGCGATTTTTCCGAAGCGGTTGCGGATTTCAGCGACGGCTTTGTCCATGTCATCGACGTAGATGCCGATGCTCATGCCGGTGGTGGGTGAAACCTTGACCTCCTCGCCCTCGGGATGCAGGCCGATGAGAATGTTGCCGGCGTCGAGCTGGCTCCAGTTTTCCTGGTGGATGAGAAGGGTGAGGCCGAGCACGTCTCTGTAAAAGGCGACACTGCGCTCCATGTTGCGCACGACGATCATGACGAGACCGAGTTTGCCGAACATCATTGCGTTGGACTCCGCGGCCAAGCGTACAGAATGCGGCCAATGAGAACCATCGTAGACCGGAGCGGCGGCCGAGGCAATGCGACGCGGGCGGCCGGAATGCCTCTAACGCGACCGGCGAGATTTTAGACGGCGCTGGGGTTCTTCGCTAGCGCTCAGAATGACACCTCAAAAAACAAGAACAAGAACAACTGCAATGGCACAGCCTGCAGAGGTGGAATACATTGCCTCCCCACATTTGCGTCGAACGGCGCGACGCAGATGTGGGCCACCCGTCCGGAGACTTCGCGTCGGGTACGCGGCAAAAAATGCCGCTCCGGCCGCGGGCGCCGGAGTCAGACGAGGCGGCGGAGGTGCTCTTTGCGCACCACGGAAGCCGTGAAGATGGAGACGAAGGGAATGCCGTTGGCGGCCTGCTCAATCGCGGCGCGTCCATTCGACTCTTCCCTCTCGACCAGGCACATGATGCCCACAATCTCGAAGCCGAACTCGCGGGCGGCCTCGATGGCCTGAACGGTGGAGGCCCCGGTGGTGCAGACGTCATCGACGATGACGACGCGCGCGCCCTTTTCGCGGAAGCCCTCAATGCGCTGTCCGGTGCCGTGGGACTTTTCGGCCTTGCGCACCAGGAAGCCGTGAATCCATTGCTGGGCGGCGAGGACCGGGCCGGTGGAGCGCCGGTGTGTCTCCTGCGCGCTGAGCATGGCGACGCCGACGACGATGGGGTCGGCTCCCATGGTGAGTCCGCCGATGGCCTGCGGACGCCAGTTGCGGCGCTGGATTTCGTCGAGAAAGACGCGGGCGGTGAGGCGCGCTCCTTCGGCATGCAGGGTGGTGGTGCGGCAGTCAACGTAGTAGTCGCTGGTGCCGCCGCTGGAGAGCTTGAACTCGCCAAGACGGAAGGACTGCTGCGAAAGGATGGAGAGGAGCTGCAGGCGTGCGTCGGACATGGAGTTCACGATAGTGGAAGGCTTCACAGGTTTCAAGGTTTCAAGGTTTCAAGGTTTCAAAGTTTCAAGGTTGCAAGGAACGTGCGATTTAGTGCTGCGGGAAATTCGTGAAGCCGCGAGTTTGGAAGAAGAGCACCACGAAGAGCACTCCGTTGTAGCCGGTGTGGACGAGGGTGGACGACGCCAGCGAGTGGAAGCGCCAGCGGACGGCGGTGAGCACGCAGCCCACAAAGGCGATGCAGGCGATCTGAGCCCAGGCTCCCGCCAGTTGCGCCGAGTGGACGGCACCGAACAGCAGCGAGGTGAGCAGCAGGGAAATCAGCCCCCCGGTGTGGCGGGCGAGCGCGGGAAAGAGCAGGCCGCGGAAGAACACCTCCTCGGCGAAGGGCGCGATGAGAACTCCGAAAGCGGTCATCAACCAGGCATCGGAGGAGCTGCGCAGCATCTCGTCGATGGGAAGCTGGGGCGGGGATGGCAGCCAGTTGGAGAGGAACTGGATGGCGAGGCCGAGCAGGGCTCCGGCGGCGAGGAAGCGGAGCCAGCGCGGAGGCCAGCGCCAGAGGAGCGCGGGAAAGAATCCGACGCGGTGGTGGTGGGAAAACAACCGCCAGAGCATGGCGAAAATGAGCAGGTACGCCACCAGTTGCGCGGGCAGAAGGACGAGCGGGTTCTCGGCGAGATCGGCGGAGCGAACGTGGCGAAGCGAGGGCAGGTGCTGCGCAATGGCAAGGGCAAAGGCGCTGCAGACGATCACGGTCAGCAGCGCCGCCAGAAAGAAAAAGAAAACCTCAGCCAGCCCGAAGAGCGGTTCCGGCTCAGGAGCCAGAGGCCAGGGACGCGGCGCGGGTTGCGGCGGAAGCGGATCGCTCGGGGTGGACACGCTGCGATTGTAGCAAGGGGCGGCTGGCGGGGGAGTTGGCCAAAGTGCCTCTGGGGCGGCGGTGAGGATTTGAGCGCCGCTGGGGTCCTTCGCTTCGCTCAGGATGACACCTCAAAATCAAAGTCAAGATCAAAAACAAAGGAATAATCCTCTACCCCACCCCAGCAAAACGCAGGCGAGGATGGGGCACTCGTTGCGCTCGGCCTATGCTCCCGCCTTCTTTTCGATCTTGGCCCAGGTGTCTTTGAGGGGGAGGGTGCGGTTGAAGACCAGGTGGCCGGGGCGGGAGTCGGGATCGGCGCAGAAGTAGCCGACACGCTCGAACTGGACGCGGTCGCCGGCCTTGGCGGTGGCGAGCGAGGGCTCCAGTTCGGCGTCGAGCAGAACCTCCAGCGAGTTGGGATTGAGATTGTCCAGGAAGCTTTCGCCCTCTTCGAATTCGCCGGGATCGGGCTTGGTGAAAAGCTTGTCGTAGAGGCGGATTTCGGCCGGGATGGCATGGGCGGCGGAGACCCAGTGGATGGTGGATTTGACCTTGCGTCCGTCGGGCGAATTGCCGCCGCGGCTGGCCGGGTCGTAGGTGCAATGCACGGCGGTGATGTTGCCGGCGGCGTCCTTGACCACGGTTTTGGCGGTGACGAAGTAGGCGTTGCGCAGGCGCACTTCCTTGCCCGGCGAGAGGCGGTAGTACTTGGGCGGAGGCACCTCGCGGAAGTCGTCCTGCTCGATGTAGAGCTCGCGCGAGAACGGCACGGAGCGGACTCCGGCGGCGGCGTCCTCGGGATTGTTGGCGACCTCGACGAACTCTTCCTGGCCTTCGGGATAGTTGTCGATGACGATTTTCAAGGGACGCAGCACGGCCATGGCGCGCGGAGAAGTCTTGTTCAGCTCACCGCGCTGGAAGTGCTCGAGCATCTCGATGTCAGTGGAACCGTTGGTGCGCGAGGCTCCGATGGCGGCGCAGAAGTTGCGGATGGCCTGACTGGTGAAGCCGCGGCGGCGGATGCCGGAGATGGTGGGCATGCGCGGATCGTCCCAGCCGTTGACGCGCTTTTCCTGCACCAGCTGCAGCAGCTTGCGCTTGCTGAGCAGGGTGTAGGTGAGATTGAGGCGGTCGAACTCGATCTGCTGCGAGGGAAAGATTCCCAACTGCTCGATGAACCACTTGTAGAGCGGCTGATGGTCGGTGAATTCCAGGGTGCACATGGAATGGGTGACGCGCTCGATGGAATCCGACTGGCCGTGCGCGAAGTCGTACATGGGATAGATGCACCACTGGTTGCCAGTGCGGTGATGGTTGGCGTGGAGGATGCGGTACATGATCGGGTCGCGCATGTTGAGGTTGGGCGAGGCCATGTCGATTTTGGCGCGCAGGACGCGGGTACCGTCGGGAAACTCTCCCTGGCGCATGCGCTCCAGCAGGTCGAGATTGACGGCCACGCTGCGGTCGCGGTAGGGGCTGTTCTGTCCGGGCTCGGTGAGGGTGCCGCGATGGGCGCGCACCTCCTCGGCGGAGTGGTCATCGACGTAGGCCAGACCGCCCCGGACCAGCTGCACGGCCCACTCGTAGAGCTGATCGAAGTAGTCGGAGGCGTAGCAGAGACGGTCCCACTGGAAACCGAGCCAGCGCACGTCCTCCATGATGGAGTCCACGTACTCCTGCTCTTCCTTCTCGGGATTGGTGTCGTCAAAGCGCAGGTTGGTGAGGCCGCCGAACTCGTCGGCCAGTTCGAAGTCCAGACAGATGGCCTTGGCGTGGCCCAGGTGCAGATAGCCGTTGGGCTCCGGAGGAAAGCGCGTCTGGATGACGGCGTCGCCGTACTTCTTCGACTTCAGATCCTCGATCATCATCTCGCGGATGAAGTTGGAGGGACGCGGTGCGGCGTCGATCAAGGAGCTGGCGGCTGGGTTGCTTTCCGGATTCGATGGGGTCATAACGTACACATCCTCTTACATGAAACAGGTAACGATTCTAGCGCAGGAACCGATGCTGGTTACGGCTGATCTTCCAGCTTTTGGATGGCCTGGGCGATGCGTTGCAGGCAGAGCTGGCGGCCCAGAACTTCCATGGTCTCAAACAGCGGCGGCGCATTCTTGCGTCCGCAAACGGCCACGCGAATGGGCTGGAACATGGGACCGGCCTTCAGGCCCAGGCGCTCGGCGGCGGCCCGCAGGGCGGCTTCGAGCGACGGGTGATCGAAGGGGAGATCCTCCCCAGCCAGCAGCGTACGGGCTTCGCTCAGAATTCTGCGGGCGAGTGCCGCATCGCCCTTCTGCGGAATCAGCTCAAGGCAATCATACGGCGGAAGCTGGGCGGCGAAAAAGAAGTCGGCGGCGGTGACGGCGTCACCCAGCAGGCGGATGCGCTCGCGAATGAGCGGCGCGACCTGGAGGAGCTTTTCCGGCGTGACGTTTTCCGGTACGACGTTCTCCGATGCGATCGTCCCACATCTGCTAACTGCGGCAGATATGGGGCACCCTAGCTCGGCCTGCTGCAGCACCGGGAGCAGGAGCTCGGCGAGGCGTTCGACCGGCAGGGCGCGGATGTGCTCGGCGTTGAGCCAGACGGCCTTGGGGTCGAAGGGATCGGCTTCGGTGAAGTTGACCACGGCGTTGGCGCGGTTGACGCCCGCGAGAGTAAAGGCCGAGGTCAGCTCCGGCAGGGTGAGGAAGTCTCGATCGTTTTTAGGCGACCAGCCCAGCAGGCAGAGGAAGTTGACGAAGGCTTCCGGCAGAAAACCCGCGTCGCGATAGGTGGTGACGCTGACGACCGGTCCGTGGCGGCGCTTGGAGAGCTTGGTGCCATCAGGGGCGACCAGCAGCGGGAGGTGCGCAAACTGCGGGGCGGCGGCTCCGGTGGCCTGGGCGAGCGCCTCGAAGAGGAGCAGGTGCTTGTAGGTATTGGAGAGATGATCCTGGCCGCGGATGACGTGGCTGATGCGCAGGTCGGCGTCGTCGGCGCAGGAGGCCAGATGATACGTCGGCATGCCGTCGCTGCGCAGCAGAGCGAAGTCTTCGACCTCGTCGGCCAGCTTGGACTGGGCTCCGTAGACGGCGTCGTCAAAGCGCAGGATGCGGTTGTGGCCGCGGGGGACGCGGAAGCGGAGAGCGTAGGGTTCCCCGGCGGCGGCGCGGCGGTCACTCTCGTCACGGCTCAGTTCGCGCATCCCTGGATTGCAGAGCCAGGCGCCTTGGCTGGACGGATTGCTTTCGCCGGCGTGCGCAGGGGTGAAATCGCGATAGGCGAGACCGTTGGCGAAGATGGATTCGGCGCACTGGCGGTGCAGGGCCAGGCGCTCGGACTGCTTGTGCTCCTCGTCCCAGGAGAGGCCCAGCCAGCGCAGGCCGTCGAAGATGGACTGCACGCTGGCGTCCGAGTTGCGCTCGACATCGGTATCGTCCAGTCGCAGGACCATGGTGCCGCCGTTGTGGCGGGCGTAGAGCCAGTTGAAGATGAAGGTGCGGGCCGAACCCACATGGAGAAAGCCGGTGGGTGAGGGCGCGAATCGGACACGTGGCATAAGGAATCAGTATAAATGCAGCTGCGGGCCAGGCGGCAAAATCAACGCCCCGCACGAGGAACTCGCGCGGGGCGTTTGGGGCGTTGCTCGTCAACGAATTTCCGGCTTAGGATGCTTTGGCTTCGATGGCGGGAGTTGCGGTTGCGGCGCGGGCGGCCAGCGCTTCGGCCTTTTTCAGGCGCTTCAATAGCTTCTGCTTGCGAAGCCGGTTGAATCTTGCTTTGTCACCGATATTTCCAGACATGGCGGACAGCTTTCTGTGGTGCGCTTTTGCGTACGTAGTGAGGTGCAATCATCTCATATCGGGCGGCCAATCCTTGCATTCGGTTGCGGAACGCGGCGGATTTACCGTAGAATGAATTGTTCGGGGCGACGCCCCAGTTTCGACTAGAAGGGTACAGGGTAAGTATGGCGAATCATGTTTCGGCGCTGAAGCGCGCACGACAGACAGTAACGAAGACGGCGTTCAACCGCGCCAACAAGTCGCGTATGCGTTTGGCGCTGCGCAATCTGCGCACCGCACTGACCTCCGGCGACAAGACCCAGCTGGAAACCACGTTCCGGGAGACGGTGTCGGTCCTGGACAAGAGCGTGCAGAAGGGCATTCTGCACAAGAACACCGCCTCGCGCTACAAAGGCCGCCTTTCGGCCCGGGTGAAGGCCGCAACAGCGAACGCTTAAATCATTTTCCGCAGAAAACGGCAGGCTTCGGCCTGTCGTTTTCGTATGCGCGGAGATCGTCCCGGCCTGCGCCACGCCTCGGCCCGTTCAATTTGCGGGCGGCGGCTTTGGGGTAAGCTGAGGCTGCGGTGAGAGCTGGTTCAACAGGCTGCAAACGAAAATCCCCGGGGCTATGGCTCCGGGGATTTTGTTTTGCGAAGCGGTGAGCGGGCAGCCTAGATGCGGGCCTGTTCGATGTCGTGGATCTTTTCCAGGCGCCCGGTGTGGCGGCCTCCGGAGAAGGGAGTTTCGAGCCAGATCTGGACGATCTCCTTGGCGCCGGCTTCGTCGAGGATGCGGGCGCCGAGGGTAAGGACGTTGAGATCGTTGTGCTCGCGCGACATTTGCGCCTCGTACTCGCTGCCGATGTTGGCGGCGCGGATGCCGGGCACTTTGTTGGCGGTGATGGCCATGCCAATGCCGGAGCCGCAGACCAGAATGCCGCGGTCGGCGCGTCCGGCGGCTACGTCCTGCGCCACTTTGAACGCGAAGTCGGGGTAGTCGACCGAATCGGAAGAGTTGGTGCCTTCGTCGATGACCTGATGACCGTGCTCGGTGACGTACTGGCGGATGCGGTCCTTGAGGAGATAGCCGGCGTGGTCGGCTCCCAAAGCGATTTTCATTTCCACATTGTAATCGGGATGGGAATTTTTGGGAGGGGGAAAAAGTGCGGGACTCGTCCCCACATTTGCCAACTACGGGCATATATGGGCCACCCGCTTTATCTTTGCGCCGCCTTGCTAACTCGTGGGCTGCAGGGAGGGATCGGTGGCGGAGGAATAGGCGCGGTTGAAGGCGCGGGCGACGAAGCGGGTGACCAGGTAGCCGTCCATGTATTTGTAGGGCGACTCGCCCAGCGTGTAGTGGCCGCAGGGCAGGCAGCGGATTTCGGCTTGGACCTTGCGCCGGCGGAACTCGTCGGCGATCTTGCGGCTGAATTCGGGCAGAAACGTGCGGTCGTATTGGGTGTGGATCATGAGCACGTGCTTGGGCCAGCGCTCGAACTTGTCGAAGTAGGAGACGGGGCTGATGCAGGAATAGGCGTGGCGGAGCTCGTCGTTGTTGAGCACCGGCTCGATTCCGGCGCGGACGTGGCGGGTGGAAAAGCCGGTCCAGACGACATCGCCAAACTGGGTGGAGGCGTGGTTGAAGATGTTGACCCGGATGCGGGCGTCATGCGCAGAGGCGATGAAGGCGTAGCAGGAGCCGAGACTGGTGCCAAGGACTCCGAATTCGGTGTAGCCCTGCTGCTCCAGCCAGTCGACGCAGCAGCGGATATCGACGATTCCCTGGCGGGCAGCGTGGATGGTGCGTCCGATGTTGGCGCTGACGGAGTAGTCGGCGCGGTGCAGCTCGGAGGGCATGCGGATGTCGTGATAGGGCATGCTGAGGCGCAGGGTGGAGACGCCGAAAAGGCGGAAGAGCCGGTTGAAGGCATTGTGGCTGAGGGCGTCGCCGTTCCACTGCGGAATGACGATGATGGCGCGCTTGGGCTTGCCCTCCTTTGGAACCACGGGGAACCAGCGGGCGTTGACCAGATCGTTTTCCGGATAGGGCGAGCGGACCGGCGAGGTGAAGCGCAGAAAAGTTCCGAACTGGCCGGCGTACTTGGCGTCATCGACGGCGGGGTTGGCGTGGCTGCCGGTGCCGTGGACGCGGATGGCGCGCTGCTCGAGACGGAAGTCGATGGGGGTGCGGTAGCCGAAAAAGTCGTCGCTCTGGACGATGAGGCGCTCGTTCAGGTCGAAGAAGTAGCGCTTCTGGGCATCGGAAGAAAGGGACGCGGCTTGCTGCGAAACCCCGGGGAAATCGGAGGTCCAGTCCAGGCCCCACTCGAAGGGACGCACCACGCGATTGCTGTCGCGGGTTTCGAGACGGTACTCCCAGTCGTTCATCCAGCGTGCGTAACGAGAGCGGATCATATGAGTCGGTAGGGATATTTTATCAAGAGCCCGGCCGGTGGCCCACATCTCTCTTCTTTACTTTTGAGGGTACCCCATATCTGCCCGCTGTTGGCAGATGTGGGTGTTCATGCTACCGGCAAGTTCATGGGTTTGGGTTCCCGTCCTTCGCGCCGCATGACGGTCCATTCGGACTCAATCTGCACTGCGCTCATCTCGGCGGTCAGGTAGTGGCGGAAACTGCTCCAAGGCCAGTCCTCCGGCCTCGCACACAACCCGCGCGCAACCGGGTTGCGGTGGATATAGCGCAGCTTTTCAACAAACTCCTCGTGTCGCACCCATTGCGGTCATAGTAGCGGCGCTGCCACATCGTCCCGCCTCCGGTGCGCCGCGCCACGCTTATCTTGAGCGCCTGCAACGCGCCGCACAGCACGCCGTGCCCGGGCTCGCTCATCAGCAGGTGGACGTGCTCCGGCATCAGACGTAGCCATCGGCCGGATGCCTCGTGTGCGCCGCACCCGCTCCAGCGAGTCGAGAAAAGCTTGGCAGGTTGACTCCCCGGTCAACCGCGCCTCCCGGTGGTAGCAGCTGAACGTGACAAAGTGCGACTGCTTGGACTGCTGAAACCGAATCAGGCCCTGTGGCATTCACGCGATGATAGCCGCCCACAATGAACCCGACAACCCGTTCACGCCTTGTGGCCCACATCTCTCTTCTTTACCCATTGAGGGTGCCCCATATCTGCCTGCTGTTGGCAGATGTGGGTGCTCACACCACCGGGAGTTCCACCGACTTTGGCCCTTGCCCCGCGTGGTTAGCCATAATCTCCGCACAAATCGTCCGAGATGCGAGCTTTCTGCCTCCCACATCTGGCCAAAGGATGGCCAGATATGGGGCACCAAACAGTAGTACTCAATGCGAGGCCACCAGCCTACTCGACGTAGATGCGCGGGACGCGGGGGCTGAGGCCGCAGAGGATCTCGTAGGTGATGGTGTTGGCGAGGCGGGCCATGTCGTCGGCGCCGATGGAGCAGTGCGGAGTGCGGCCGATGAGCAGGACTTCGTCGCCGATGGCGGAATCGGGAATGTCGGTAACGTCGATCATGGTGAGGTCCATGCTGACGTTGCCGCGGATGGGGGCGTAGTGGTCGTGCAGGATCACCTGTCCCCGGTTGGAGAGCTGGCGATTGAAGCCGTCTCCGTAGCCGACGGGAATGACGGCGAGGCGGGTGGGACGATCGGCGACCCACTGGCGGTTGTAGCCGACGGGCGTGCCGGTGGCGATGTCCCGCAGGGCAAGGATGCGGGTCTTCCAGGTAAGGACGGGCTGGACGGGCAGCACGGCTGCGTCGGCTCTGGGTCCCTGACAGCTCAATTTGCAGACGAGATTGTAGCCGTAGAGCGCCAGGCCGGGACGAACCATGTTGTTCCAGGTGTCCGGACGGGCGACGGTGGCGGCGGTATTGGCCAGGTGACAGTAACGCGGGTGGAGTCCGGCGGCGTGAATCACCGCAAGGGCGCTCTCGAAATTCGTCCGCTGCTGGACGGCAAAGGGCGAGTCGAGGATTTCGGATTCGGCAAGATGGCTGAATACGCCCTGCAAAAGAACCACGGGCGAGGCTGCGATGCGGGCGACGAGCGCGGGCAACTCGGCGAGCGAGACTCCCAGGCGGGCCATGCCGGTATCGACCTTGAGATGGACGGGAATGCGGCGGGCCAGGCCGAGCCTTGTGGCGGAGGCTTCGATGGCCTCGATGTGCTCGACGGTGGCGATGGCCGGGATGAGGCGGTTGCGCAGCACGGCATCCTCTTCGCCGCGCCAGAAGCCGGTCATGACGAGGATGGGCAGCTTGACTCCGGCTTCGCGCACGGCGACGCCTTCTTCGGTGGAGGTGACGCCGAGCCAGCGGGCTCCGGCTTCTTCCAGAGCGCGGGCCGATTCGATGACGCCGTGTCCGTAGGCGTCGCACTTGATGACACAGCAGGCGGTGACGCCGGGGCCGATGTGGCGGGTGACGGTACGAAAGTTTTCCGCCAGCGCGGACAGGGAGATCTCTGCCCAGTTGGGACGGGTGTGCACGGCGAATTTCTGCTGCGTGGAAGACAAGGGATTTTGACCTTTATGCATTCAGTATAGCTCGGAGGAGCGGGGTGGGAGTGAGTACCAAAGATGGGTCACGCGATGAAATCCGTGCAGAGGCCGAGCTTGGCGGCTCGGGATGCCTGGAAGATTACGATGCCGTCCGGCCGGGTTGCCCGGAATGGTCTCGGCGAAACATGCGCCGGTAGGCGAACGCGGCCGCGCTGGCCAGCAGGCAGAGAACGGCGGCGGCCGCGCAGAACCGGAGGGGAACGCCGAAGATGATTCCCAGCGCCGCAAGGCCGAGGTTGCGCTCGCTGGGATTCTGAGACTGCGCCCACGGTGTCATGACCTTCAGGGCGATGTAGAGCACGACGGACATGGCCGAGGACGCCACACCGACCCAAAACGCCGCCTTGGTAAATCCCATGCTCCGCATGCAGGTGAGACTAGCCTGAATTTCTGGAGTTGTCGAAGAGAAACCTCGCGCACCCGGCTGTATTTCTTACTTCTTCGGCTACGCCTGATATTCTGGCGGCGCAGATGCCTGCGAAAAACAATCTCGATTCGACGCAGACGGACGGACGCCCCTTGCGGGTGCTGATCTCCGCTGGGGAAGCCTCCGGCGATATGTACGGCGCGGAACTGATGGGGGCTCTGCGCGGGCTGGGCGCCGAAGATAGGCCGCCGGCTTCTCCCACATCTGCCAGCAGAAGGCAGTTATGGGGCGCCTGTCCGCCGGAGTTTTTTGGCCTGGGCGGCGAGCAAATGCGCGCGGCGGGCTGCGCGCTGGCGGTCGAGGCACGCGATGTGGCCGTGGTGGGACTGGTGGAGGTGCTCAGCCACCTGCCGGCAATTTACCGGAGGTTCCACAAGCTGCTGGCGGAGGTGGACCGGAGGCGTCCCGATGTGGCCGTGCTGATCGACTTTCCGGATTGGAACTTCCGGCTGGCCAAACAGCTCCACCGGCGGGGAATTCCGGTGGTGTATTACGTCAGCCCGCAGTTATGGGCGTGGCGCAAGGGCAGGCTGAAGCTGGTGCAGCGGTACGTTTCGGCAATGCTGGTGATCATCCCGTTTGAGCGCGAGTTCTACGCACGGCACGGGGTGCAGGTGGAGTACGTCGGACATCCGCTGAGCGAGTTGGAAGCACCCAAGGTGAGCCGCGAGGAATTTGCGGAGCGGTGGGGACTGGATGCGTCGCGCATGTGGATTGCGCTGCTGCCGGGCAGCCGGAGGAAAGAGTTGCGGATGAACCTGCAGGCGATGCTGGGGGCTGCGGGACGCCTGGGAGCGGAGTTTGAATTCGTGATGCCGGTGGCGAGTACGTTGGACCGGGAGTGGGTGGCGGCGGAGGTTTCAAAGTTTCAAGGTTTCAAGGTTTCAAGGTTTCAAAGACAAGAGCAGGAACAAGGTCAACTACCCCACCCCAGCCAACAACAGGCTAGGATGGGGCACCCTGGAGCTTTGGAAGTGAAGCTCACCGATGACGCGCGGGCGAGCCTGCTGCATGCGCGGGCGGGGGTGGTGGCCAGCGGCACGGCGACGGTGGAGGCGGCGCTAATCGGCACACCGTTTGTGATGGTCTATCGCGTGGCGCCTCTGACCTGGGCGCTGGGCAGGTATCTGGTGAAGCTGCCGCACTATGGCATGGTGAATCTGGTGGCCGGGCGCGAGGTGGTTCCCGAACTGATTCAGGAGAACTTTACCCCGGAGCGGGTGGAGCGCGAGGTGCGCACGCTGCTGGTGGACGGCCCGGCGCGGCGGAAGATGACGGAGGCTCTGGCGGAGGTGCGGGGCCTCTTGCGCGGGTTGCCGCGCGGCGAGATGGCTGCGCCTTCGGCCGACGTCGCAGGCGAGGGACGGGAGACGACGGCGCGGCGGGCGGCGAAGGCGATATTGCGCGTTGCGGAAACTGCGGTGCGAAAGCGGGAATAGGCGCGCGTATGCAGAATCTGCCCGGCATCTTCTGTACGATTTTCTACATCAACTAGATTGAGCAACTTGGACTGGCAACATGGATTGCACGACGCCGGAGCGAGCCGGCCGGAGTCGAATCATTCCGCAGGAGCAACATGACAATGCAATTGGCTGGACGGAGAGCCCGGCGGACCGCTCTCAAAGAAAGCTTTGTGGCCGGGCTGGCCGCAATAGTGCTGGCCGGGCTGCTGCCGGCGTCCCTGCGCGCCGTGGAAAAGCCGCGCATCCAGGCGGAAGACTACAGCATTGAGGCCACGGTTTCTCCTCAGACTCACAAGCTGACGGCGCGCGCCGTGGTGAAGTTCGTGGCGCTGGACGACATCAGCATCGCCAGCTTCGAACTGCACAATGCCCTGCGCGTGACCCAGGTGACGGACCAGGCGGGGAACGTGCTGGCGCCCGAGCGCGTCTCGCAGGATTCCACCGTGCGCGTGGCGCTGCCCAACGGGATGAGCAAGGGGCAGGAGGCGACGCTGACGTTCGACTACGAGGGCATTGTGACCTCGGCGGACGACAGCCCGGTTCCGGGGCTGAAGCTGGCCTATGTGGGCGACCCGATCAGCTACCTGCTGTACTCCGGGCGCTGGTTTCCGGTGACCAACTTCGGGATCGACCGCTTTACGGCGCGGGTGAAGATCAGCGTGCCGGCGGGGTACACGGTGGTTTCCAGCGGGAGCCTGGGTGGAGATGAGACGGCGGCAGCGGCAACGGCAGCCAAGGCGAACGCCGATAGCGCGGAACCCACTCCGAAGCTGCAGCGGCGCGACAAGACCGGACGGAAGACCAAGGTAGCGGCGGCGGGCGACAAGAGCGTCGCGGGGCAGTCCAAGGACCAGACGGCGGCGCAATCCGCGCCGCAGGCACAGAGCAAACCCGAAGCGCAAACCGATGCCGGCATGAAAACCTTCGGCTTCGACTGGAGCAAGCCGGGCTTTCCGGGAACGGTGGTGATCGGAAAGTTCTCCGATACTCCGGTGAGCGAAGCGGGCATGACCGTGCATGTGTACTTTCTGCCGGACAAAGCCGCGCTGGCGCAACAGTATGGCGAGCTGGCGGCCAAGGAACTGGGCTTTTTCGTCACCGTCTATGGCGTTCCCCTCAGCCAGGAGCTGAAGCTGGTGGAGCTGCCGGACGATTCCGTGCCGACGACGTGGGCGCCGGAGATTGCCGGGCTGGCGGCGCACAATATCAACGCCAAGGTAAATTACCGTCTGCTGGCCAACGCGATCGCGCACCAGTGGTTCGGCACCATGGTGAGCCCGGCGACGCGCAACGACTGGTGGATCGAGGACGGCGGCGCGCGCTACAGCGAAGCCCGCTACATCGAATACGCGGCCGGAGCGGCGGGAGCCCAGGAGGCGGTGAAGGACATGGCCGTGGGCGCGCTGGCCTATGACAGCGTTCCGTTGGGACAGATTGGTACGCTCGACACCTTTGACCCGGTCTTCCAGTCGATGGCCGGCGACAAGGGCGGCATGGTGTTCCACATGCTCCGCTGGGTGATGGGAGACCCGAAGTTTGACAAGGCGATGCGCACGCTCTTCCAGAACTACGCGGGCAAGCCGGTGGGAGTGAAGGAGCTGCAGACGGTGACCGGGGAGATCCAGGGCGAGCCGCTGACCTGGTTCTTTGCGCAGTGGCTGGACTCGACCGGGGCGCCGGAGTTCAAGGACAAGTACACGGTGTTCCGCATCAAGACCGGCTTCCGCGTGGTGGGCCAGATCCAGCAGGACATGGACCTGTTCCGGATGCCGGTGGAGTTGAAGATCGATACCGACGGCAAGTCGGAGGACAAAATTATTGACGTGGTGGGCACCGACTCCAGCTACACGATTGAGACCTTCGGCAAGCCGCGCAAGATTACCGTGGACCCCGACAACCGGGTTCTTAAGAACTCGGGCGAGTTGCGGCTGCACACCGCGATTCTGCGCGGGCAGCAACTGGTGCAGCAGGGGAACCTGGCCGAGTCGCTCAAGGAGTTTCAGCACGCCATCGAACAGGACAAGAACAGTTCGCTGGCGCACTATCGCATTGCGGAGGTCTTCTATCTGCAGAAGAACTACCAGGCGGCGGCCAACTCCTATCGCGACTCGCTGAATGGAGACGGCGAGCCGAAGTGGACCGAGGTTTGGAGCCACGTTCAGCTGGGCAAGATCTTCGACATCAGCGGGCAGCGCGAGCGCGCCCTCGGCGAATACCGGCAGGCTCTTCAGACCAACGACAACACCCAGGCAGCGCTCGACGAGGCGCGGCAATATTTGGCAAAACCCTTCGAGAGAAGCGACCAGTAAGCGAGCCAACCGATGGCTTGGCAGGTGCCGATGGGGTGCCCCGTTCTAGCCTTCCTTTGGCTAGGGCGGGGCTTTTGATTTTGCTCTTCTCCTCTAATGTCATGCCGACCCATGAATCGCTCGCTCAGTTCGCCCCTTATGGGTTTGAGCTGTTGATTCCTGCCAAAGCATTTTCCGATTGCGCCGGTTCCCGTTTGCCACCCGCCGCCTACAACTTCCCCACTCAAGCCAAAAGATGGCTTGAATGGGCCACCCGCCCAGCGGATTACTGGAGAAAATCCACATCTGCTCACTGCGGCAGATGTGGGGAACCTCCGCTTTGAACTTAAACCACGGCTACGTTGCCGTCGCGGGTAATGTGGTAGCTGGAGGCCATGCGTGCGGCCAGGCGCTCGGCTACGGCGAGGGCGCGGGCGCCAGTGAAGGCCGAGCAGTGGATCTCGGCGTGCTCGCCGGAGCGCGGGTCGCCGGTGAAATACATGCCGACGATGGATTCCGCCTTGGCCGCCGTGTCGCTGAGCTCCAGCGCGTGGCAGTTGCTGACGATGACCGTGCCGGGCAGGCAGACGCGGTCGAGCAGGCAGAACATCTCCAGCTTGGATTCAAACTCGTCGGGGCCGGTCTCCATGACGATGTGGGCGCGGCGGGCGGCGTCCTCGATGGTGGTGGCGCAGTCGATGCGGGCGAAGGCCTGGTCGGCACCAGCTCGGTCCAGCAGGCCGGAGCTGACGGCATCGTCGAGCGAGCGGCGAATCTCCCGCCGGGCTGCTTCGAGCGAAGTGGGAATCAGGTCTTCGAGGACCACGCGGAAGCCGGCCACGGCGGCGCGGCGCGCCAACGCCCGCCCAACTTTGCCGGCGCCGATCACGGCGATGGTTTCAGCGGCGTCCTGCTCAGGCGTGGACGCCATGATTACTTGTCCAGCTCTTCGACCATTTTGGTGAAATTGGGATCGGAGTTGCGCATGTACTCGGCCAGCTTCTTGCGCTCCTCCGGGGAAATAAAGCCGCTGCCGGTCACGATACGCCGGAGCGTGGTGGAGATATCGTCCACATAATTCATCATTCGAATCAGTTCGCCGCTTGAAGCCATGATGCCTCCTGAAAATTTCTGGAATTGCCCGACGCACAGCAAAACAGTATTGTCGGCGTTCGGAGCCGGTTCGTCAAAAGCCCACTGCTTCGGATGCAGGATACTCCGAATTCTACTGCCTGCTGCGGGTGCCAAGCGCTTGAAGAGGCCTCAAATGCTTGAGGTGTCTGAAAGGCTTTTCCCTCAGCGGCTAAAGCCGCGTGAAATGAGCTTCTCTTGCGGCACGACTGAAGTCGTGCCCTTTCAAAACAATTCGCACTTCTTTCAAAACCGGTTTACGAGACCACCTCTAGTCCCGACGGGTATCGCTCCGCTGCCGGCCGCTGGCGCTAGGTGGAGCGACTAGGCAGCGTAGTTCTGGCTTGGCTCCCCGTTCGGCGGGTGATCGAAGGAGGGATTGCGGTCGGCGACCTCGGCCAGCGTGGCCAGCTTCTGCGCCAGCTCCGGCTGCAGAGCGTCCGGCGGGCAGCGCCAGGACCAGTTGCCGTCGCCATAGCTGGGAATGTTCATGCGCGCCTCCGACCCCAGACTCAGCACATCCTGCATGGGCACCACGCAGAGGTTGGCGGTGGAACTGTAGGCCAGGCGCACCATGGCCCAGTTGATGCCATCGCAGGGGTTGCCCAGCAGCGCTTCGACGAAGCGGCGCTCATCTCCCATGCAGTTCTTCCACCAGCCCAGGGTGGTGTCATTGTCATGCGTTCCCGTGTAGACCACGGTGTTGGGCTGGTAGCGATGCGGCAGGTAGATGTGCGCGCCCGGATCGCCGAAGCCGAACTGCAGAACCCGCATGCCCGGCATGCCCAACTGCTCGCGCAGATGGGTGACATCGGCGGTGATGAGGCCGAGATCTTCGGCGATGAAGGGCAGATCGCCCAGCCGTTCGCGCAGCACGCGGAACAGATCTTCTCCGGGGCCGTCCACCCAGCGGCCGTGTACCGCGGTGGGCTCGCTGTTGGGAATCTCCCAGTACTGCAGGAAGCCGCGGAAGTGATCGAGGCGGATGATGTCGCAGCTCTCAAGCGCCCAGCTCATGCGCTTGACCCACCAGTCGTAGCCTCGCTGCTTGAGCTCGGCCCAACGGTAGAGGGGATTGCCCCAACGCTGGCCGGTCTCAGAAAATGCGTCCGGAGGCACGCCGGCCACGCAGTCCGGCTCCAGCGTCTCCGGGTCGAGGCGAAAGGTGTCCGGGTGGGTCCAGACATCGGCCGAGTCATAGCTGACAAAGATGGCCACGTCGCCAATGATCTTTACGCCGCGGCTGCGACTGTAGGCGTGCAGGGCGCGCCACTGTTCAAAGAAGGCGAACTGCAGAAAGCGGGCGCGCTCGAGTTCGACGTGCAGCTCCTGGCGGACCGCCGCCAGCGCTTTGGGATCGCGATGGGCAAGCTCCTTGGGCCAGGTGTTCCAGCTGCGCTGCTGGTAACGGAGGCGCAAGGCTTCGAAGAGAACGTAGTCTTCCAGCCACCAGGAGGTTTCGCCGACGAAGCGGTCGAAGCGCTCCCGCGCCTCGCCCTGGGCATGGCTTAAAAACCAGTCAGCAGCCTGCTCCAGCAGTGGCAGCTTTTCCTGCATCACCCGCGAGTAATCCACGCGGCCGTGCCGGCTGTCGAGGGCGCCAACTCTCTCCTGCGGAATCATGCCGCGCTCGGCCAAACGCTCCAGGCTGACCAGCAGGAAGTTGCCCGCAAAAGCCGAGGTGGAGGAATAGGGAGAATTCCCCATACCCACGGGGTTCAAGGGCAGAATCTGCCACAGGCCCTGGCGCGCGGCGGCGAGGAAATCGACAAACTCATAGGCCGCCGGCCCAAGATCGCCGATTCCGCCGGGGGCAGGCAGGGAGGTGGGGTGCAATAGGATTCCAGCGCTTCGTTTGTCGAGCATGAGGTCAGAGTATGGCCGATTGCATGAATTTCCGCTTGCTTGATTGGATGCACTGCCGGAGCCGTGTTGCTCACAAAATGTTGCGAACAAACTCGGGGAGGGTCGCCCCTCCCCGAGTTCGAACTCTGATACGGCTACTCCTTGCTTTCGCCCAGCGATGCCAACTTCTTCTTGTCGATCACCAGTTTGCCTGCCTTCTGCAAACGGTCGCGCAGGGCCACCACGAAGGCTTCCTCAATCTCGGCGCGTTTGTTCTCCAGCAGCGACGCCTTGAGCTGGTTCTTGGTCAGATCAAACTCGGCCTCGGTGGGAGCCGTCTTTTCGAGCAGTTCGATGACCACGCCCTTCTGCCCGAGGTTGATGGCCTGGCTGATCTCGCCCGGCTTCATGTCAAACACCTGGGGCGCCGCGGAAGCGAGCGCGCCAATGTCCGGCACCTGGCCGTCGGGAGCTACCAGGTCGCTGGTTTTCACCGTGGCGCCCACGGCCTTGGCGGCGTCTTTGAGGTTATGCGAGGACTTGGCCTTGTCGCTGAGTTCCTGCAGCTTCTGGGCCAGCATGGCCTGCGCCTTCTGCTGCTTCAGCTCGGAGGCGATCGCCTCCTTCACCTGCTCGAAGGTGGGCGTGGACGGCGGCTTGATTTCGGTGACCTGCGCCACGGCATAGCCGCTGGCCAGGGAAACCGCTGCCGGAGCTGCGTTGGCCTTCATGCCGAAGACCGCATCGCTGAACTGCGCCGAGGTTCCGATGCCGGGCAGCGAATCGTTGCGCATGATAAAACCGCTCTGCTGCACCTGCAGCCCGTTGGCTGCGGCAGCCTTGTCCAGACCTCCGGAGGCGGCCTGGGTCTCGACGGTGCGGGCAAGCTGGGCGGCGATCGCCTGGTTCTTCTGGGCCGTGACGGCCGGTTCAATCTCGGCGCGGACGTCGTCAAGGCTGCGCGCGTGAGCGGCAATCCTGTCGTCCACGCGGATAATTTCAAAGCCGTAGCTGGTGGGGATTACATCCGAGATCTGTCCTTTGGAAAGGCCGAAGGCAACCTTCTCTATGTCGGGAGCCGAACCGGAGCCCTGCACCAGCTGCCCCACCAGACCACCATCCTTGGCGGTCGCCGTGTCGTCGGAATACTTCTTGGCCATGGCCGCGAAATCTGCTCCCTTGCGAAGCTGGGCCAGCACGTCCTGCGCCTTGGCTTGCGCCGCCGCAGCCTGCTTGGCATCCACCTTGCCATCGGGACCGGGCAGCGGCAGCTTGATCAGAATGTGGCGGACCTTCACCGACTCGGGGACGCGGAACTCATCGGCATGCTGGCGGTAGTAACTCTGCAGTTCGTCGTTGGACGCCTTGGCCGGGTTGGGCAGGTGAGCCGGATCGATCACCACGTACTTGACCTTGCGCTGCTCCGGAAGCGTGTTGGCAAACCGCGTCTGGTTTTTCTCGTAGTAGGCGCGCAGTTCGGAGTCATCCACGGTGACCGATTTTTCCAGGTCGGCGGTGGTCAGAACCGCGTAGTCGAACTTGACCCTGGTCTTCTGCTTGTTGAAGGCGTCGTGCAGCTCCGAGTCGGAAACATAGACCCCGGCGCCGAGGACAGTGCGCAGCTTGCGCATGGTGATGTCGTCGCGCAGCTCCTGCTCAAACTGAGGAACGCTGAGGTTGAACTGCGACGCTACCAGGTCGCGGTACTTGTCGGCGCCGATGAACGTTCCGTTGGGATAGAGCGCCTGGGCGAGCGGTCCCTGCTGCATTTCGTAGCGCAGGTCGTTATCGGTGGCGCGCAGGCCGAGACGCTCTCCTTCCTTCAGATACACCTTCCGCATGACCACCGCATCGACGGCCTGGGGCAGGATGAGAGAGCGGAACTGTTCGGGGATGTGGCGCTGCTGCATCATGCCGCGCGCCGCCTGATCCACTTCCTGAATGGTGACGTCCTGACCATCAACCTTGGCGACCGAGTCGGCGCTGACGCTCCCGCCTGTCAAATCACCGAGAATGCCGCCGGGAACAAGCGTAACGACCATCATGATGCACACGATGGAAAGGAAGCCGATCAGAAGTGCCTTCTGAACTCGGCCAGGGGTTTGCAGGAATCGAATCATCTTCCACTGAGCTCCGAAAAATAAAGGGCGAAGCAAGGATTATAAACTAGTGGGGCGGATTGGCCGAATCCGGATATACAGGCGGAGCGGGATCGGGCAATCGCAGCCCAATGGAAATCTTTGCCCTTCGCAGCCCGAAATACGCCTTCCGGCTCCCTGCGCCTTCCCTGCCGCCCGCCGCGCGTGATGTAATGGAAGGCATACATCTATGTCACAGAAGAGACAGGGACTTCGTCGCAAGTGGGCCAGCGCCAGCAGGCGCCTGAGAGAGCTGCGCATGATCGCCCACGGAGTCGTGGACACCGGTCACGTGGTGATGGCCCACATCATCCCCATGCGGCGCTGCAACCTGGCCTGCGCCTACTGCAACGAGTTTGACGCAACCAGCAAACCGGTGCCGCTGGAGACGATGTACCAGCGCCTGGATCAGCTGGCGCGCCTGGGAACCTCGATTGTGACCATCAGCGGCGGCGAGCCGATCCTGCATCCCGAACTGGACGAAATCATTCACCACATCCGCAAGAAGGGCATGATCGCCGGCCTGATCACCAACGGATACCTGCTGACCGCCGAGCGCATCGAACGGCTGAACCGCGCCGGTCTCGACCACATGCAGATCTCCATCGATAACGTGATGCCCGACGACGTCTCCAAAAAGAGTCTGAAGGTGCTCGACAAGAAGCTGCAGCTGCTGAGCGAATACGCCATCTTCCACGTGAATATCAACAGCGTGGTGGGCGGCGGCATTCATACCCCGCACGACGCGCTGGTGGTGGGCCGCCGCGCCCGCCAGCTGGGCTTCACTTCGACGGTGGGAATCATCCACGACGGCGACGGGCAGCTGCGTCCGCTGAACGGCGACGAGCGCGAAGTATTTTTCAAGATGCACAACATGGAGCGCAAAAATTATTCGCGCTTCAACTGGTTCCAGACCAACATCGCCAACGGCAAGCCGAACGATTGGCGCTGCCGCGCCGGCGCGCGCTACATCTATGTGTGCGAGGACGGACTGGTGCACTATTGCTCGCAGCAGCGCGGCTACCCCGGCGTTCCGCTTCTGCAATACACCAAGGCGGACGTGTGCCGCGAGTTCCTGACCGCCAAGGGATGCTCGCCCAACTGCACGGTGAGCTGCGTTCACCAGATCAGCTACATCGATTTCTGGCGCGCGCCGCAAACCCTGCAGCCGCAACCGCGCTCCAACGACGTTGGCGACCTGATCCAGATTCAGAGCGACTGAGCAGCAAGCGTCTCATCCGGTCCGCCTGCTGACATGGCAGACCATCCGTAATCGCGGCTTTGCACAGCCTGACTTGCTAGTATTCCCCAGCCAGAACGTTGCGCGATGGAAGCACGTTTGTTACTATCGAAAAGTCGTGAGCCAATCACGACCGCAGTACCAACCGGCCCAACGAAACACTCCGCATCTGGTCCGCCGCAAAACACTTTGGAAGGGCGCGTAGCTCAATTGGCAGAGCAACTGACTCTTAATCAGTAGGTTGTAGGTTCGATTCCTACCGCGCTCACCACTTCCTGTATTTCAATCACTGGCGTGACTTCCGCCTCATTGGCCACCACTCGCAACCGACTGACTCAACTTGGTACCGTTTGCCTTACTCATCCCATTGCTGGCGAGTGGGCAGACTGGGAATATCTCATCGTCTCGTCGCTCTTGTCGGGAAGATGAGACAGAGCAGACGTACGCATCTCTCAAGAAACTCGGATGATTCGCCGCGCCTGATCTCGATGTGGCGCACCTTGCCGCGGGGGGCGCTCAACCCGCATCGCATCGGCAACCGCGTCGCGCCGATCGAGTGTCGCCCGATCCCACTTCGCCAAATCGGCGGCTGCTGAGTAGGTGTCCTGGAGAAACTCAAGAACCGTATCGGCAGGGTCTTCGGAATTTCTCGCCTCCGAGTAGTCCAGAATGAACTCGTCCATCTTGGCGTTAAATCCACCTTTCCCCGGAAGCGCTGTGTTGTGAAGTCCGTTGGGGACGGGAGCGGCATACGAATAGAATGCGGCTCGCCCGTAGCCACCGTTGCCCGGCCAAAAGCCCGCACTGATGACCTCATGGGAGTACGCTTCGGCCTGAATTGCATCGGCGTCGGGCCGCGCCGGAGCTCGCTTGCCGTTGAATCGGGTCACCGCGAGATCGAACGACCCCCAGAAGAAGTGAACCGGGCTGACCTTGCCGTAGAAGTTCGTGGAGAAGCGCTTGAGAAGCGTGTCGGCGATCCTGAGCACATTCCAAAAACGCGCAACGGCATCGCCGTCATAACTGCAATGCACCGAATCGAGATCGAACCGGATGGGATTTGCAACCTCCACCGGCATCGGGTCGATCTTGACGGATATCCCAAGCGAGGCCAGCGTCCTGACGAATTCCTCATAAAACCGAGCCACGGAAACGGGCCGGAGCAGGATCTTGCGGATTTCCCCACGGTTGGTGCGGAACACCAATTCGTGGGACACAAAATCGAATTCGATGTCGAGCAGCATGCCTCCATCTGCGGGCATTGCCGATGTGGTCAGCCCGCGCGCCGTGAGATAAAACGCGACGTTCCACCAGTGATTTTGTATCGGGGTGAGTCCCAGACGCGTCTTGCCGACGATCTGCATGTACATATGCAGCGTTTCCGCGGTGTCCTTCCATTGTTCCCATTCGAGTGGAGGCCACTCACCAAGGTCAGGCAGAGGATGTTGCATGTCGATTTCTCCCTTCGAACATTGGATAGGCCTTAGAAAACCGGGGCTAAACAGCAGTGCAGGTACGGCTTTTAGCCCATTCCATTTCGCAGCCGCTCAGGATATCTATGTAGTAGGAAATGTTGCGTCTCGACTACATCTCGTGTCTTCTGACGGTGGTGTCCACCATTCTGGTTGGCCGCCGATTGTGGCAGGGCTGGATCGTGGCCGGGGCGAACAGCGCGATCATTTGTCTGATCGGTCTGAAAACGGCACAAATCGGGTTCATTCCCGCGAACGTCTTCTGTCTTGGCATGTACGGCTATAACATGGTGAAGTGGAGAGCGCACAGACAGGAGAATTCTCCGTCCGGTGCATCGGATGAGGAAACGCTGGGGCCTGCGCGCTCGAATGTCTTCCGGGAGTTCTGCCGTCAAGCACGTGGCTGGACGAAAAGTCATGGATCACTCAGACATAGCCATCGAGTTCGAGCACGTCGATTACAGCGTTAATGGCACTCGCGCCCTCATCTCTGACCTGAATCTGGCGATACATTCCCACGAAATTCTGATCCTGCTCGGCAGGAGCGGCTCTGGCAAGACAACAACCCTCAAACTCATAAACCGGCTGTTTTCTCCAACCCGGGGAGTAGTGCGCGTGCAAGGCCGCACGACGGATCAGTGGGATCCCATTGAGTTGCGTCGCAGTATCGGATATGCGGTTCAGGAAGTCGGCCTCTTTCCCCACTACACGGTAGAAGGAAACGTCGCGCTGATTCCCAGGATTAAAAACTGGGACAGGAACCGTATGGATGCGCGAGTCAGGGAGATGCTCGCGCTGGTTGGCTTGCCCTACGAGCAGTTTGCGCAACGCTACCCGCATGAGCTCTCGGGCGGCCAGCGGCAGCGGGTAGGGCTGGCTCGCGCCCTTGCGGCGGACCCGCCAATCCTGCTCATGGACGAGCCTTTCGGGGCGCTCGACCCCTTGACCCGCGCGGGACTGCAACGGGAGTTCAAGCTGCTCCAGAAGCGCCTTGGCACCACCGTTGTGTTTGTTACCCATGACGTCACCGAGGCTCTCCTGCTCGGTGATCGCATCGCCCTCATGGAGAGCGGAAGGTTGCTTGGGGTGTTTACGCCCGGAGAGTTTCTCCGGTCATCCAACGAAAACGTCAAGGCCTACGTCGAGGTCTTTCGGTCCGGTTTCCAACTGCTGAACGAGTGACATCTATGTCGTTTCCTGAATTTGTCGTCAAGCATCGCCTCGAGATCATGACGCTCTCGCTGGAGCATCTCGGCCTTGTCCTGTGGTCTATGATGTTTGCGCTTCTGATTGGCATCCCACTGGGCGTGCTTCTGGCCAGGCGGCCGAGGTTGAGAGCGGTTGTATTGGGAACGAATAATGTGGTTCAGACCATCCCGAGTCTGGCTCTGTTCGGGCTTCTGTTGCCGGTGCCCTGGCTCGGCGCCCGGGCGGACAGGCTGACAATCACGGCCCTCACGCTCTATGCCCTCTTGCCGATCGTTCGCAATACCTACCTTGGCATCAGCGGGGTTGACCCGTCGGTACTCGAAGTTGCCACCGGCATGGGGCTCACAACGCGGCAGATTCTGTGGCATGTGGAGCTTCCCCTGGCCTCTCCGGTGATTCTCGGCGGGGTGCGGGTGGCAACCGTAATCACGATCGGAGTTGCCACAATTGCGGCCGCCATCGGAGCCGGCGGGCTTGGCGAGTTTATCTTTCGCGGCTTAGCCATGGTGGACAACAACGTTATTCTGGCAGGTGCAATTCCGGCAGCGCTGATGGCGCTGGCGGCGGATGGAGCGATCGGATCACTGCAGTGGGCGTCACGAAGGCGGCGGTAAGATGAACCGTCGAGTGTTTTTGACCGGGATGGCCGCCCTGTCTCTTGCGGGTTGCAACCGTCACC
>Ga0316217_10000578_pt1 | contig 51507 bp, 63 predicted proteins | sample 1anoAmetaG_FD_203633 | JGI IMG/M metagenome (GOLD analysis project Ga0316217, IMG submission 203633) | Freshwater microbial communities from Trout Bog Lake, Wisconsin, USA - 1anoA | ecosystem: Environmental > Aquatic > Freshwater > Lake > Hypolimnion/Profundal zone | place: USA: Wisconsin...
TGGATTTCCAGGAGCCGCCGGTTCAGGTCATTCGATGCGAGGGTCCCGGTCAGGGGTTCCTGGTCGAATCCGGCCACCGCCATGGTTCGCATCAGGTCCAGGATCCGGTTTCGGAGGTCGAGCAGGCAGGCCCGCTTGGACGCGGAGATGTCGCCGATCCCGAGCGGGAACGCTCGCATCTGCCATCCTTCCCTGTCCTTGTTTCTGCCAAATCCCATGGGGGTCAAGTCACCGTTGCGTTCGTCCGGCCACAGGGTATGATCAAGTCTATGGACACTGCAAGCGAATTCCGATCAGGCAGACACGTTGTTTACAATCTCCACGTCCATCTAGTCTTTTCGACCAAATATCGACGTGGGGTGATCACCGACCGGGTCCGGGACTTCCTGAAGGACGCCATGGCCAAGGTCTGCCAGGACTTCGAGGCGGAGCTCCTGGAATTCGACGGCGAGGACGATCACGTCCACCTCCTGGTGGCCTACCCGCCCAAGGTGGCGTTGTGCCTCCTGGTGAGTCGTCTGAAGGGCGCTTCAGCCCAGCGGCTTCGGAAGGAGGACTTCCCGGAGGTCCGCAAGAAACTCTGGGGTGACCACTTCTGGAGCCCGAGCTACTGCGCTATTTCATGTGGCGGTGCGCCCCTGGAGATCATCAAGCAGTACATCCAGGACCAACGGAAGCCTTCGGCCAAGGGCACGGCTTGACCCCTCCCTGAATGAAGGGGGTTGCGCCGCAGGTTGCTCAATTCCCAAATCCGCTCCCACTCAACACCCCGGGGTCATCGTCCAACGGGAGGACACCGCCATGGCATGGCGGAAATGAGGGTTCGATGTCCCTCTGACTCCACCAATCGCACGGCGCTCCGGGTCTGGTATCGCGGACTCTGGAGCAACCGTGAACGGGAAGCCCCGTCGAAAGGCCGCGTCAAGGCCAACTCCCCGGGTCCTTAGCTCATTTCGGGAGAGCGCCTGGTCCGCACCCAGGAGGCGGCCGGATCGTAGCCGGCAGGATCCACCACACGCGAGCGTCGTCTAATAGGCAGGACGGAGCCCTCCCGAGGCTCAGGCGCCGGACCATCCCCGGTCGCTCGCTCCAAATGCTGCTGTCGTCTAATTGGTAGGACGGTGGGTCGCCAGCCCACCAACGCGGGATCATCCCCCGTCAGCAGCTCCAATCTCAATGTTCTTCACCCCACGGAGAGGTGAGCGGAACGGCATCGCACCCGCTTGGAAAGCGGGATCGCCGGGTCAAACCGGTGTGCAGGTTCAAGTCCTGTCCTCTCTGCCATTCCTCCCTAACGCGCTCCAGCAGCGCATCTTCAACCACAACCACCTTTCAAGAAAGGAGGGGCCTATGTGTCTCTCAGTCCTCCAGGGACACAACGTCCCCGTCCGATTGTGGGCCCCGGTCCACGAAGTCGAATCCGTCGCACTCGACCAGCTCAAGCGCATCTCCGCGCTGCCCTGGGTTTTCCGGCACGTCGCCGCGATGCCCGATGTCCACTTCGGCATCGGCGCGACGGTCGGCTCCGTCATCGCCATGAAGGGCGCCGTGGCGCCGGCCGCCGTGGGTGTCGATCCCGGCTGCGGGATGGCTGCCCTCCGCACCAGCCTCAAGGCCGAGTATCTCCCCGAGAGCCTTGCGAGCCTGCGGGGCGCCTTCGAGAAGGCCGTCCCTGTCGGGTTCAACCAGCACGCCTCTCCGCTCCGGTTCACCGGAACCCTGGGGCTGTGGGACGAGTTCGACGGCCTGGCCCCGGAAGTGCAGGGGCTCAAGACCAAAGCCGCGGCCCAGTGCGGAACCCTCGGTGGGGGCAACCACTTCATCGAGGTCTGCCTGGACGAAGACGGCCAGGTCTGGCTGATGCTCCACTCCGGAAGCCGGAACGTCGGCAAGGTTCTGGCCGAGGTCCACATCAAGCGGGCCCGGGGACTGGCGCACAACGCCGACCTGCCGGACCGGGACCTGTCGGTCTTTCTGGCCGGGACCCCCGAGATGGCCGCCTACCGGCGTGACATCCAGTGGGCCCAGGACTACGCCTTCGCCAACCGCGAGGCGATGATCGGCCAACTCGCCGCGGTCATGCTGCAGTTCTTTCCGGGCATCCGCTTCGAGATGCCGATCCGCTGCCATCACAACTACGTGGCGGATGAGGTCCACTTCGGCGAGGCCGTGATCGTCACCCGCAAGGGCGCGATTCGGGCCGGCCAGGGCGAGATGGGGATCATCCCCGGCTCCATGGGCACCGGCAGCTACATCGTCGAGGGCCTCGGCAACCCCGACTCCTTCTGCTCCGCCTCCCACGGGGCGGGGCGCCGAATGAGCCGCGGCGAGGCCAAGCGCCGGTTCTCCATGGAGGACCTGCTGGCCCAGACCGCTGGGGTCGAATGCCGGAAGGACCAGGGGGTCATCGACGAGATCCCCGGGGCGTACAAGGACATTGAGCAGGTCATGGCCAACCAGGCCGACCTGGTGACGGTCCGCCACCGCCTCAAGCAGGTGCTTTGCATGAAGGGGTAGGGCGACCCGCTCGCCCCTTCATTTCCATCCCCGGGTAGCTCAGTTGGCCCAGAGCACACGCCTGATAAGCGTGAGGTCGGCGATTCTCGCCCCCGGGGACCATTCCTTTTCTTGGGGAGTAGCCAAGCTGGTAAGGCACCAGGTTTTGATCCTGGCCACCGGCGGTCCGAATCCGCCCTCCCTAGCCAGACCTCGGCGGGTTGGCGGAGCGCATTAACGCACTGGTTTTGAACCCCGGCGGGCCCCAGCGGCCCCGCGAGTTGGAATCTCGCACCCGCCGCCAGTCCCAAGGAAACATGGCAGAGATGGATGATTGCACCGGCCTCGAAAGCCGGCAGGCTCCGCAAACCGGTGTCTCGCGGGGTCGGATCCCGCTGTTTCCGCCAATTTGGACTAGGCTGATTGCATGTCAGCGCCATGGCCGTATCGCAGCAGAGGGGTTTATCTCCCGGCGAGGTTCCGCGAGATTGCGATCGGTGAACACCTTTGCCGCGTGGACCCGGACGAAATCTACCAGCGCCTCCGAAAGATGGGGGCGTCCATGGAGGTCGCGGACGAACTGGCCTACTTCTGGCGATGGGATCTCTGGACCTAACCATCCCCGCATAGCTCAGTGAAGAGCACCGGATTACGAATCTGGAGGTCGTCGGGTCGCGCCGACTGTGGGGTCCAAAATCATTTCCCTCGTAGCTCAGGGGCAGAGCGCCGTCCTGTTAAGACGGATGCCGGGATGTCGGAATTCCCCGAGGGAGCCAATCGAGATCCAGGACGGTGAACCTGGATCTCCCAGCCTGCGACCATGGCCGAGCGGTAAGGCACCGGATTGTGATTCCGGCAAGGCGGGATCGTCCCCCGCTGGTCGCCCCAGTCCGGGCAAGCCGGGCCGAGGCGCAACAAGCGGTCGAGATCAAGCCGCGATGAAAGTCGACAAGATCCCGTCCATGATCTCCTTCAGTGCCCGGAGGTCGGGGCAGGGCGCGTCGACATCCTCCATAGCGGCCATCAGGAGCGGGACGAAATTCGGCCGGGGGTGGGCGAACTTCCCGCCCACCTGGAGCTGGCGGACGACCTGCCTGAAGACCGTGACCGAGCACTGGGCCTTGGCGGCCCGGGTCTCGATGAGCCGGGCCATCTCCGCCGCCGGCAGGATCACCTCCAGCAGGTGATAGTAGATGGCGAAGGCCAGGCCGGGCTGCCAGGGGGATTCCTCCCAGGTGAGCCGGTAGGGGTTGAGAACCACCCGGCGCCGGCGGGCCGCCGGGGTCGCGGTCTCCTGGACGGGTTCCGCCGGAGAGGCCCAGCCCTGGTTCCAACCGCGGTCGGAGAGGGAGAGGTTCGAGAGGGTCTTGCGGTAGGCGTGCATGTTCATGTGATTCTCCAAGTGCCCCAGCGGGGTCAAATGGAAATACAGGGAATTTGTTCAAGAACCTCTATTCTCTGGGGAATTCATGAAATGGGTTTCGCGGCGCCTTTACAGCCGAACTTCTTGAATTCGCAAAGTTTCTTTTACGCCGATGCGGCCCCTATATACAGGTTCAGAACCTCCGGCCGAGATGTTTATTATCGGCCGGGCCGCCGGGACCATAGCTCAACCGGCAGAGCGGGGGATTGAAAACCCCCAGGCGGCTGTTCGACCCAGCCTGGTCCCACCACTCCCTCCTCGCGTAGCTCAGAGACAGAGCAGCTCCCTCCGAAGGAGCAGGCCGCCGGCCCGAACCCGGCCGTGAGGACCAGATCCAAGCGCCTGTAGCTCAGTGAGAGAGCGGCACCCTCCTAAGGTGCAGGCCGGCGGTTCGTCCCGCCCGGGCGCACCAATCCTTGCCCCAGTAGCTCAGTTGGCCAGAGCGCCGCTTTCGTAAAGCGGAGGTCGTCGGTTCGAGGCCGGCCTGGGGCTCCATTCCTGCGGGGGACCGCAGCTTTCACGGAGGGCGTCATGCCTACCATCCTTGAAATTCGCGCCGGTGAGGGAGGCGAAGACGCCAAGCTCCTCGTCGGCGAACAACTCCGAGCCTATGTTCGCCAGATGGAGCGGAGGCAGCTTTGAGGTCGTCCTTCTGGACGAGGCCCCAGGCTTCGCGTCCCTTCTGATCGAGGGTAACGGCGACGAGCTGGGCTTCCTCCGGGCCGAGGCCGGCGGCCACCGCTGGCAGCGGATCCCCCCGACCGAGCGGAAGGGCAGGGTGCAGACCAGCACCGTGACCGTGGCCGTCCTGGAACCCATGGACGCGCCGGAGCGGGCCATGAACCTCGCCGATGTCCGGATCACCCTCACCCGCGGCTCCGGGCCGGGCGGCCAGCACCGGAACAAGGTCGAGACCTGCGTGACGGCGATCCACGGGCCCACCGGGATCAGCGTCCGGATCGATGGTCGGTCCCAGGCGGCCAACCGCCGGATGGCCCTGGCGATCCTTGCCACCAAGGTGAAGGATCTCGACCGGGCCTCCCAGGGCGCCCAACTCAATCGGGCCCGCCGGGATCAGATCGGCGCCGGCGAGCGTGGCGACAAGGTCCGGACCTACCGGGTCCGGGATGACCAGGTCGTGGATCACCGAACCGGTCAGAAGTTACGCCTCTCCGCCTGGATCAGGGGGGAGGCCCAGTAATCGGCATGTAGCGCAGCCTGGTCAGCGCACTCCCTCGGGGTGGGAGGGGTCGGAGGTTCAAATCCTCTCATGCCGACCATTACCCCATCCTCGCGTAGCTCAGAAGTAGAGCGCCTGCTTCACATACAGGAGGTCCCCGGGTCGAACCGGGCGTGAGGACCAGTTCGCCCAGACGTCCAGTGGCGGAAAGCAGACGCGCCGGCCTCAGAAGCCGGTGCTCCGGAAGGAGCGTGAGGAGTCGAATCCTCCTGGACGACCAGTTCATCCCCGTAGCTCATGGTGGGAGAGCGCCTGCTCGACGTGCAGGAGGTGGCCGGTTCGACACCGGCCGGGGATACCAGTTCACCCAGACCCCAAGGCCAGTTGGTCAAGGCACCAGCCTTTCAAGCTGGAGAGCGCCGGTTCGATCCCGGCTGGGGCCACCATTTACCAAACCCTCCGTAGCTCAAGGCAGAGCACCTGGCCCTTACCCAGGACGGTGCCGGCGCGAACCGGCCGGAGGGACCAATCCCTAGACCAGTAGCTCAACGAAGAGCCCCGGACTCCAAATCCGGGAGACGTCGGCTCGGGAACCGACCTGGTCTGCCATTTCCACCACGGCGTGTAGCTCAGCCTGCTCAGAGCACCCGGTTCGGGTCCGGGGGGTCCGGAGTTGAAATCTCCGCACGCCGACCAATTCGACACCGGATTCGACAGTATTCGACTCTGGGGCCGACATTCGACTTCATTCGACCCTTCGAGGGCGTCGTTCAGCCGGTAGGACCGAGGCCTTCCAAACCGCTGACGCGGGATCGTTCCCCGTCGCCCACTCCAGTTCTTCACCAAGGCCCGTTGGCAGAGCGGAACAATGCGCCTGGCTGCAACCCAGGATTCGCCCCGTTCGATTCGGGGACGGGCCTCCAATCACCGCAGGGTATTGCTTTTCGTGGGTATAGGTTTGTTCATAGGGTAACAAACCAGGTTAAGAAAATAGGTATTGACTATGGTTAAGAACCAACCTATTCTTCTCAATGCCCGGTAGGGCCTTTAGAGGAGATGGTTATGACGGTTAAGCTGATTAAAAATATCGCGGGTGAGGTGGCCCGGCTCGTGGACGTTAACGGCGTCCCCTACCTGGTGCAGTACGACATCGAAACCTACCGGGCCTATTCCATGACTCGGAAGATGATCGAGGCCGATCCCGCGTTCAAGGCCCACACCCGCAGGGCCATGGTCCCCAATCCCAATGTCCCTCGGGGCCAGGGCCGGGAGGGCTGGGTGATTGACCGGGCAGGGGCCATCAAACTCGGGAACGCCTTCAGGTGTGTGAACCCGGGGGATTCCATCCGGGATAAGAACGAGCAGCTCATCAAGTGGCTTTGCCACGAGGTCCCCGCGGCGATGGACGCCTTTGCGCAGGAACTGGATCAGGCAAAGCGGGAGGCCAAGGATCCCGGTGGCGAGATCCGTGTCACCACGCCCTCCGGATCGTTCACCATCCGGGTGGACGACGCCGCGCAGGTGACCATCGCGGTCCAGCGCAAGAACGGCGGCACCGGCTCCTTGACCATGGAGGAGGTCCTGACCCAGGTCGGCGTGTAGCACCGGCTCCAAATCTCGAAACCCGCCTCTGTTGGCCCACCTTCTCTATTGGTGGGCCAACTTTCTTTGCATCCACGCCCCGGTAGCTCAACGGCAGAGCCCGCCCTTGGTAAGGGCGAGATCGCGGTTCGACCTCCGCGCCTGGGCTCCAATCCTGCACGATTTTCATTGCTGACTTCGCCCCAGTAGCTCAGTCGGAAGAGCGCCCTTTTTGTAAATGGGAGGCCGTCGGATCGTTTCCGGCCTGGGGCTCAGTTCGCGGGGGTGGCGGAATTGGCAGACGCACCCGGTTCAAACCCGGACGGGGGAAACCCCATGGGGGATCGTTGCCCCTCCTCCGCACCAGGCCGCACCAGATCACCAACCCAAGCCCCATGAAAGGAGGGCCCCACATGTCCAGGCACAAGAGGAAGCACCACCAGGATGGCGTCATCGCGGTCGACCAGAAGTTCATGGTCATGTCCGAGATGCCGCGCCGGCGGGCCATCAGGGCCATCGCCACGGGGAAGGCCTGCATCCTCGACCTGCGGACCTGGGCCCGGCTGGGGGTGGAGCACCTGCGGAGCCTCCAGGTCCTCCAGGTGATCATCTTCCCCAACGTCCAGGCCGTGCCGGACAGTCGCATCGGGCTGGGCCGGGACAGCAAGGCCATCCTGAGGCGGGACGGCTACGAGTGCCAGTTCGACGCCTGTACCAACCGGGCTGACACCGTCGACCACGTCGTTCCCAGGGTCCAGGGCGGCAGGAGCAACCATTCCAACCTGGTGGCGAGCTGCTTCTGCTGTAACCAGAAGAAGGGGGGCCGCACGCCGGAGCAGGCCGGGATGAAGCTGAAGCGCCTCCCCCGGAGCCCCCGGTTCGCGCTCATGGAGCGGCTGCAGGTTCTGGCGGCGCGTGCGTCTTGAACCAGGCCCCACCTGGGCCTTGGTTTGTTGCCTTGGCCAGATAGGCAGGGGGAGCCGGTCAGGACTTGGTTGGGCAGGGTGCGGTGGCATCGCGGCGAGACATCGCCAACGGAAACCCACCCGGTGGAGACTATGAGGCAGGAGGAAGCCATGGCACGAAACAAACCCACCCCGCGATCATTCGATGAGACATAGCCAAGATCACCCAGCGGAGAACCCGCTGGGCCGATGTCACCCCCCTGGTGGTGGGGATCCTGGGGCGGAGTTTGCTCCGCTTGACCTTTCCCATCAACGCCCGGGAGACCTGGCTCCGATTACCTTGGACCAGGGACCAGAGATCATCCAACCGGGGCCGGCGTTCGACCCTGGGGTTGTACCTGGAGATGTAATGAACCTGTTGGACCGACTGAATCAGCACGGCGATTTCCGGCTGGTTGGAGGGTGTGTACGAGACGGCATCCTTGGGACCGAACCCAAGGACTTCGACATCGTAACCACATTGCCTCCCAGGGATCTGGAAGGCCTCGGCCTCTCCCTGGAGAGGATCGGCGCCGCCTTTCCTACCTATCAGACCCGCACCCCGACCGGGCTTAAAATTGAAATTGCTGTGGCCCGCACTGAGCAGAAGTCCGGGACCGGCTACAAGGGGTTCACGACCGAACTGACCCTGGATATTCAGGGCGACCTGGAACGTCGAGATTTCACTGTCAACGCCTGTGCCTGGAGCATGGCCACTGGGTTGACTATGAGTGACCAAGCTCGACGAGACTTTGATTCCAGGACATTGCGCCACATCACCCCGGCTTTTGCAGAGGATCCACTCCGGGTCATGCGGGCAGCTCGGTTTGCCGCAAAGCTGGGGTGGGATGTCGCACCCGAAACCATGGCCATGATGCCTTCCTTGAAAGGAGAACTCCCTGGGCTGGCCATGGAAAGGGTGAAGGCGGAGATGGTTACTAGCCTTCAGTCCAAGGCTCCGAGCCGATTCTTTGAGGTTCTCGGGGAGGTTGGGGGGCTCGATCACTGGTTCCCAGAGGTTGCAGGGCTCCGAGGAGTGAACCACTGTCACCCCGACCCGGCGTTGAACCACCACCCAGAAGGGGATGCTTTCGTCCACACCCTTTTGGTATTGAATTGGGCACGGGCCAACGGGGCAGGGCTGGATGCAATCTACGCCGCTCTGGGCCATGATTTTGGCAAAGCACTGATCCCGGCGACGGACTACCCTCACATGTACGGCCATGACATATTGGCCGAGGCCCCCATCGACGGTTTCTCTGACCGGTTCGGCCTGGGCAAACAGACCAGGAGGGGAATGCACTCCATTGCCACCAACATCACAGGGTCCATGATGCCCTGGTGTTGCGCCCGGCGAAGATGGTCGACCTGATTGAGATTTTCCGCCGGAATGGGATTGGTGTCGAGCAGAGTCTATTGGTCTGCGAAGCGGACAGCCGTGGCAGGGGCGCACCCAGGGGAGATACACCCTATCCGGAGCGGGGGTTGGTCGCACTTTGCGATCAGGCCATGACGGCTTCCCTCCGGGCCGGCAACATCACGAAATTCACCCCTGAAACCGTCCGCCAAGCATATGTCCGCGGTGTCAGATCGGTTCTTTGCACCTGCCGGTGAGCAATCAATCCCTGGCCATCAGTGCCTTGGCCAGCTTCTCTGCCGCCGGCGCTCACATGGCCTGGTTCAGGGCATTCTGCAACTCCTGGATGGGGAAAGGCATTCGCCGTCCCTGGGCCTGGATCCGGCGCTTCCAACTCGGGCCTCGCGAAACTGCGTCCTCCACCGCCAGGGTCAGGTCCCCCGGGCGCTCTTTCTCAAGGTGCGCCATAAGGAATGCCGCTTGGTGGCGGTCCTTCTCTGCCTTGATGGCAGAACGAACGTCTCTGTTGCTCGCGACCAGGAGCTTGTGGACGGCGAACCTTGCGGGTTCCGGAATCCGGACCAGGACGGCCGTGCTGCCCACGATAGCAGAATCCATGGTTTTTTGGAGAAGGAAGTCCATGAATTCCAGAGGCTGAGCATAAGCTCCCAGGCGTGGAATGGCTACGGGGGCTTCCCGATCGGTGCCCTGGGGGGAGGTCACCAGGTCGATCCGCAGCTCCTTCCCGGGAACGATGTAGGAAGTCGGCTTCGAGGCAGTGTGGAGGCGAACATTTGGGACGAACCCCATCGCCAAGGCGTCAATGGCCTTGGGAATGTCGGCCATGGTCTGCGGGGTCTGAGGAATGCCAATTCCGACATGATTTTGCGCAAACGACCCGAAATCAACGTCCTGGGTCTGCATTGCAGAGGGCCAGCGAACCCCAAGCGTGTTGCCGATTGCCACAAATGCATGGGTGCCGATCAGAACCCCCCCCATCCTGAACACCCCTGCGTTGGCGAAAGCCTTGATGATCTTGAGGGAACCGGAGTCGGAAAGGGCAATCCCACCGCTGCGGAGCATGGCCGCGAGCCGAGCGATCCTGGCGGCGTTCTGTTCCGCGGTGCCCCGGCCTTGCTTGTAGGTATCGATCAGGTTTTGGGTTGCAGCATCATCCGGCCCAATGAAGAGGTCCTGTACAGCAGGCCCTATCCCCTCTGAAGTCCTGAAGTACCAATAGCGGCCATCCTGTCGCTCTCGAAGGGTGAACCCCCCCGTCAAGTCGGCAAAGGAACGCACGAAATCGGCCCCGCGAAGGTGCTCCAACAGTTCTGCATACAGCGTTTGTGTCTCAAGCGGGAGATTAGAAATCGACGCCCCTTGACCTGAATTCCCAAGGGGGGCAGGTGCGGTTGGGAGAGCCGCCGGCTTCGGTTTTGGGGGGCGTTTGGCCATGCGACCACCTATTTGGGACCTTGGAAACGCCTGCCACAACGCTGGATGAAATCTTGTGGCAGAGAAGGGGAGAATCCCCTCCTGCCACAATCATAGATAATTTCTTGTGGCAGTAAAGGAGTCTTGTCCTGCCACAGACCAGATTCAAATCCTGTGGCAGCCGCCATCAATGCTTCGCCTTTTGCTCTGAGATCAAAGGGAAGACTCCCTCCGGGCGACCATAGGAGCCTGGAGCAATGCCATGCAGCAGCAGTTCGTGATCGCCAACCTGGACAAACTGGAGTTTCTGGACCCGACGGCCTTCGGCGGGGGCGGGAACTTCTGGGAGGTCGCCAAGAGCGGGCGGGCCGCCAGCGTCGTAATCATACTGACGAGCTTTACGAACCGGCCCCTGCCGCACGACCCCGAATTCGACCATACCGAAGTGGCGAACGTCTTTGGACGTTGGGCCGGCGATCGGATCGCCATGATCGGCGACTGCCACACCCCGGTTCCGGCCACCCCGGACCGCCCGGCCCTCCCGGCCTACAACGAGGTCCTGGACACCTACCTCGACATTTCGAGCATCATCCACCCGGCCTGGAACCGGCTGGCCGAGGATGTGGGCGATTTCATGCCCACCGCCAGGGAGTCCCGGCTTCTGACCGTCGAGGAACTGACCTTCATGGTGGCGGGGCAGACCGAACTCCGCCGGCGCGGGAGTTCCCTGGAGGTCCGGAAGGCTGGCATCGGCCGGTACGTGGTCGCCAGTTCCACCGGTGGGGGCAAGGAATACATCGTCACTCTCCAGGACGAGAACCGGTCCTGCGGCTGCCCAGCCTTCGAGCGGTCCCATGGGATCGATCCGGTGAGTGGGCTCTGCAAGCACATGGTCCGGGCTGCCGACTACGCCCTCCAGGTCGGCGTGGAGGTCTAAAGAATGCCCCGGACCCTGACCTTTGCCAATTCGACCATGGACACCCCGGTCAAAGTCGAGATCGAATCGCCATTCGACCAGATTGGCCAATTCGACCCGCTGAATTCGACCGCGTCTGAAGAACTGCGCCTGACGGCGGCTATTTTCGGGCCGGCCGCCAGGGAACAGAGTTCCCCCTATGCCCTGGGCCGCCAGCTCCGGGTGGCCTACCCGCCGGTGGCTTCCTTCAAGGAAGTCGCGGCGAACCTGCAGGCCCCCGAGTGTCGGATGCGGCTGGCCTCCACCCTCATCGAACCCTACCTGGGCCGGCCGGCACTCGCGAAGCGGATCCTGGCCGAATTCGTCCGGGAGGGACTCGACCCCTATGCCTCCAGCCGGGAACACCCCGATTACAGCGAGGACTGCGAGTTCTACGTGGGGGGCGGGGGTGTGGCTGCCTGGGGGCCTTCGGAGTGGCCCTGCGTCATCGCTGCGACCCTGGGAACTGATCTCCGGATTTCCACCGACTCGATCAAGAAACTCGCCGATGCCTGCCGTCGCTTCAACCTTGTGCGCAACTGGGTTGAGGGGATTCTCTCGACCTATGTTTTCAGCCTTCGGCAGGCAGGGCTGACTCCCCTGGAGCGGGTCAAGTTCGGTGTCGAAGTCCTAAACGGCCTCCAGGTCAAAAAGGAAGTCAACGGGGTCGAGATCGTGTACAAGCACGTCAAGAATCCCGACGGAACCTGGACGAAGCAGGTGTCGACCTACAAGGCCAAGTGGTCTCCGATCGCCCTGGTGCCCCTCCCGGCCCTGGTCCTGGCCAAGGTCAACCAGGGACTCCGGGAGCGGACTATGGAGCCCATCATGGGTGAAAAGCTCCTGGCCCCCCATGAAAGCCTGACGCGGGCCGGGATCCAGAACATGGCCGACCTCCTGGAGAACCTGGAAATCAAGGCCAACAAGGCGACCATCCAGCGCCGCATGGAATTCGCCCGGCGGTTCGACGCCGTGCTGGACGGCATGGGCGCCTATGCTGGTCTGGACCGGACCGTCGGCAACCCGGCGGACCGAGCCGTGATCGACCATGCCGAAGGGGCCACGGGGCCGGTCCCGCAGGCCCAGGTGGATGGGCTCTGGGTGTTTGAGCACCTACTGGGCGACCGGGACCTGGAGATTCGACGATTTGCGCTGGGGGCTCTGGCCCGGATCCGCTACGGGCGGCACCGGGACGGCCTGGCCATACTCCGAAACGGTGGCGAGGGCGCCTACCCCTTCGGGATCGAGCGGGTGATGCAGGATGCCATCGCGCAGGACAATAAGTTGGTGGAGCAATCCGCCTGAACCTCTAGCAATGCATGGCTTGGGGATTCTCCTGGTGGTTTGGTGGCCTGAGAGTTTGTGCTCTGCGCAGTGCTCCTGGGAATCTTGTGCGGCGCTCCTATCGATAGGCTGAATCGGCAGACGCAGCCAGTCTATGTCCATTTTGGCCTATGACGGGGGAAGGGCGGGACGATCGTGTCTTTGGAAAACTCCTTCGGGTGGATCTTGATATGGCAGGAGGACTCCATGCGCCCTTTCGATCTGAACCCGAACCATTCCGTGAGCGAAGCCCCCGAGTTGGCTTTCGATCTCGAGGATGTGGTGATCACCGCGGCCTCTTACGAGGATTTCCCCATCCTGGTGGAAGCAATGACCTTTGAGGATGATGTCCACCAGTCCTACCGGCCTCAGAATCTCCAGTCCATCGAAGGGCCTCGCCTCTATCAGAGCAACTCCAGGGATTATCAGACGGTGGGACAGGCCCACGAGGCCGCCATGGGCATTCCGATGGCCCGCCTCAAAGCGATCCTCCTGGATGCCATCCCGGCCGAAATGTTGGATCAGGTCATGACCCCTGGCGATCTCGGGATCAGGTCGGTGGCGGCCTGCCAGAACGTCCATGCGCCCCAAGGGCCGCGCTGGGCCGAACCGAGCCTCATCCTGGGCCTGGGGCCCAAGTGGGACGGCCGGGACCGGGAAACCCTGGATCTGGCGGCCAGGTTGGCCGGGATCCTGGAACAACCGAAGGTGGCCGCCTTCCTGCCGCGACCGGATGGTTCCGGTGACTCCTTCCATGTGCAATGGAACATCGCCCCTGGCCGGCGGCCGACAGTCCAGCAGATGGACGAAGCCATCTCGAGCCTGCATGATTCCTACCACCTCCACCTGGACGAGCAGGGCCGGGTGAAGGCCCTCGATGTCATCGGGATGGATGTGCCCATGATGGGCCTCGACGATGTGGTCCGCCAGTTCGACCACGACCCGCTGATGAGCGTCGAGACCGGAGACGCCTATCTTGTGGACAGGGACGGATTCAAGATCCAAGTCTGAGACCATAGACCGGGTGGCGCCCGTGTCGATCATAAGCACCAGGAGAATTACATGACCGAGAACCAGTCGAACCCGCCCAAGGGCGTGACCGAGCAGGCATTTGAACGCTTGGCGGAAAAGAACGCGGCCCAGACCCCGGAAGAGCGGGACGCTCAGAAGGCCAAAATGCAATCTCAGATTGAGGAGATCAAGAATCGTGGAGGCAGGGTGGTCGAAGACTCCATGGGCCACCGACTCACTCTTGGTGCGACCGGCCCGGTGGTGGGCGGTCCCCTCCTCGATGCAGAGGAAGGCCGCTGAGTTCCGACGTTCCCATGTAGGGCGGCCTGGTGGCCGCCCTTTTTGTTTAGGGGATGCCCAAAATCGCTAAACCCGCAATGGCCGTCGGTCTGCATCGAAAAGCGGTGTCGGCGAGGTTTGAGGGAGCAAACCCCGCGCCCGGAAATTTCCTCCAGGTGGACCTTGGATGGAGGAGGCCCACCATGCCGCGCTTTGATCCCATCCCCAGCAAGGCCGTCGAAAACCCCTGGGCCTAGGACCATGAATTCCAGGGGCTGGTGATCACCACAGCGTCCCACGAGGATCTGCCCATCACGGTCGATGCAGTGACCTTCGAGGACCAGGTCCACCATGCCTATCGGCCGCAGAACCTCCAGTCGATCGAAGGGCCGCGACTCTACCAGATTGACTTCCTCCCCGGCCTGAAGGCCGAGGATTCCAGGGCTCACGCCGCCGGCTTCCTGCGAACTTGCTCAGGCTGCGTCCGGGGTTTTCTCTCCCCTTCCACTCCCGTGTGCCCCACGGTGCGTTCGGTGTGGATGCCCGCCGACAGGATGTTCTTCGATGCGTTGAGGTCCGCGTTCTCGGCGTGACCACACTTCAGGCAGAGGAAGTCCGCTTGGGTTTTTCGGTTGCCCGCTTCGGTGTGGCCGCACTCGGAGCACTTCTGGCTTGTGTAGGCGGGGTCTTCCGCCAACACCTTCGAGCCGTACCACGGGCACTTGTATTCCAATTGCCGCCGAGCCTCGCTCATGGCCTTGTCCAGGATCACCCGGTTCAGGCCAGCCTTGGCGGCGGCCCCGTTGCGCAGGAATGTTCCTGCCTGATCCGGGTCAGCCTTGGGCTTGGCGGCCTTCGTCATGCGCTTGATCCGGAGGTCTTCGATGACGATCAGGCGGTGGTTCTTCGCCAGATACGTCGTCGCTTTGTGGATACTGTCGCGCCTCCGGCGTGCGACAACGCTGTGCAAGCGGGTGATCTTCCGCTTGAGCTTCTGCCAGTTCTTGCCGAATTTCTTGCGCCCGGCCAATGCCCGCTGGAAGTTGGCCAACTGCCTGCGCTCGGCCTCGGTCATGCCGAGGACCTCCCGTACCTCACCCGTGGAAAGAGTGAAGGCTTGCTTCACGCCCAGGTCCACCCCCACGGCGAAGCCGTGGATGGCGGGCGGTTCCGCGACTTCCAATTTGCACTGGATCGAGGCATACCAGGAGTCCCCGTCCCTGCTCACCGTGATCGATTTGATCTCGCCCTGAAGTTTCAGGGCGGCCTTCTTCCGGCCCTGGCGGTAGGCAACCCAGCCCAACTTAGGGAGCTTGATCCGACTCTGCGCCTCATCCACCTCGAAGCCCTGGGGAAAGCGGAAACTGTCCCCCCGGCCTTTCTTGTGGAAGGCCGGATAGTCGGCCCGCTTCTCGAAGAAGTTCTTGAACGCCTGGTTCAGGTCCTTCAACGCTTGCTGGAGCACCTGGGAGGGCGCTTCACTCAACCAGGGCGCGATTTCCTTGAGGCCCACCAGGTCAGCACACTGGGCGGCGAAACCGACGCGATGCCGTCCCTCCTGCGCGTAGGCCATGCTCCGCTGCTCCAGTGCCAGGTTCTTGAGGAACCGGCAGGAGCCTGCGGTCTGACGGCAAAACCGTTCCTGTCCCTTGTCGAGGATTAGCCGAAACCGAAATGCCTTGAGAACTTCCATGGATAGAATATACTTGGTCTATGAGCGATAGTCAAGACATTAGACACGGTAGACATTGTGTTTTTGCAATGCATGTTCATTTGGTCTTCGTAGCCAAATACCGAAAGAAGGTATTCGACGCGGATTCGATCAAACGCTTGGAGGGCTACTTCGCCAAGGTCTGCACCGACTTCGAGGCCACCCTGGTCGAAGTCGATGGGGAACGGGACCACGTCCATCTACTGGTCGAATACCCGCCGAAAGTGGCTCTGGCCGGTCTGGTCAACAGTTTGAAGGGCGTCTCCAGTCGGATGCTCAGGAAGGAGAGGCCCGACCTGGCCGACCGCTACTGGAAGGGTGTGCTCTGGAGCCCGAGTTACTTCGCTGCCTCCTGCGGCGGCGCTCCCATTGCCATCATCAAGCAGTACATCGAACAGCAGCAGACGCCTTCATGAAGCCGCGAAAGAGGGGCTCTTCATCCCCGCCCTGAAGAGACGGGGCTTTCCGCCCCTCTCTCGCCTCTCTCCCCATTCCGGGTAACAACCTCACGATCATGACCGTGGCAGAGGCGTACGAAGCGGCCATGGGGCTTCCAATGGTCCGGCTCCAGACGAACCTCCTCGACTCAATCCCCAGCGAAATGGTGAATGGCGTCGCGGCTCCTGTCGATCTTGGGATCCGTGCTGTGGGAACCTACCGCGACATCTGCGATCCCGACGTGTCCCGCACCGCGGAACCGAGCCTCATCCTGGGGTTGGGCCCCAAGTGGGACGGTCGGGACCGGGAGGTTCTGGAACTCGCTGCCAAACTGGCTGGTGTTCTGGATCAGCAGACGGTGGCGGCCTTCCTTCCCCGGCCGGATGGCGCTGGTGATTCGTTTCATCTGCAGTGGAACCTTTCCGATGGCCGGCGGCCAACGGTCCAGCAGATGGACGAATCCATCTCGGATATTCAGGAAGCCTACTCCCTCCACCTGGACGAGGAGGGGCGGGTGAAGGCTCTGGACGTAATCGGTATGGATGTCCGCCTTGAGGAACTGGACAACGCGGTCCGGCGTTTCGACCACGATCCGCTGCTTTGCGTCGAAACCGGAGATGCATACCTCGTGGACCGAACTGGCCAGAAAATTCGGATCTAAGAAAAAGGTTTGTAATGGAACCACCCGAGAATTCCGTCGAGGAGGGAATGATGCCTGGGAATGGGGGAAATTATGTGATGGTCCGGGCCTTCAAGGGCCTGGCCGAGAAGAACGCGGCCCTGAGCCCTGAGGAGCGGAAGGGGCAGAAGTTCAAGATCCGATATTCGGTGGAGCGGATCAAGAATCGGGGCGGAAGGGTGGTGGAGGATCCCATTGGCCATCGCCTCACCCAGGGAGCAACTGGCCCGGTGGTCGGCGGCCCGCTGTTCCCTCCAAAGGGCGGTCGCTGAGGACCAGAGCCTCACGCGATTGGGCGGCCCGGTGGGCCGCCCTTTTTTGTGGGCTCGGCCCGAACCTCCCGATCCTCGCCGCTGGAAAAATTCTTTTGTGGATCCTGAATGTTGGAGAAGTTACTCATGAAGAAGTTCATGTTGGCGACGACGGTGGCGGGCTTGCTTGGCGTAGCCTTCGTCGGGTGCGGCGGGGGTAGCAGCCAGGACGTCACCCTGGCCAAGGACGCCACCACCCCGAAGATTGACTCGTTCGCACTGACGAACCCGAATTCTCTCCACATTGGAGACAAACCCACGTTCAAGGCCGTATTCCAGTCCGGCCGAGCGGCCATCGCCGACAACGGGGCCACGGTGCCCGTGACCATCACCTCGACCGTGGCGTTCAGCCTTCCGGCGATCACCACCGTCGGCGACCACACCTACGTGCTGACCGTGACCGGCACCGCTGGGACGTCTGCACCTGCGAAGACCGCCGCGGATGCGATCCAGCAGAAAATAACCTCCAGCATCTCGGCGATCTCGCCTGCCCTCGGCTACCAGACTGCCGGGAAGACGGTGAACTACACCGCCGAGATCACCAACCTGACGGACACCGACGTTGTCTGGAGCACGACCGAAGGGGCTGGGACCTGGTCTGGAGGCGCCTGGACGGCCCCCAACTGGCCCGGGGCATACCACCTCAAGGCGACGGCCTCCGACGGCTCATACAGCACCCAGACGGTGGTGGTGGTCAGTGCGCCCCAGGCCTACGTGGCCCTGAGCAGCCTCAAACCGGTCTACGGCGGGACGGTCGTGATCTCCCCCAACTTCACCGGCAAGATCGCGACCATCGGCACCACCCAGGGTGGGAGCGAAATTTCGGCCTCCGCCACCTCCGACACCCCGATCACCTCGCCTCCACTCACCGCTACCACCAGCATTTGGCTCAGGTCGACGAACGCGGCCGGCGATTTCGTGGATGCGAGCCTCGTCGCGGTTCCGCTGGTCCCGGCGATCACCTCGGTCACCCCGGCGAACGCCTACATGGTGGCCGGGAGTGTCCAGGCCTATGCTGCGACCGTCAAGAACGCCGCGGACAACACCGTGACCTGGACCGCCAGCGCCGCGGACGGCACCCTCGGCGGATCCTGGGATGGGAACGGCAACTGGACCTCCGCCCAGACCCCCGGCGACTACACCATCAAGGCCACCGCCAAGGCGGATGGCGTCACTGCAGCCAATACCGTCGCCCATGTAGTGGGTGCTCCGACCATCGGTTCGCTCACCGCTGCCAGCAACCCGGTGCCCTTCGGCGACCATACCGCGATCACGGCAGTCTTCGCAGCCGGGACCGGCAAGGTCGACCAGGGGGTCGGCACGATCACCAGCGGCACCCCCTTCGATAGCGGCCACCTCACCGCCCCCAAGACCTTCACCCTCACGGTGACCTCGACCACCGGCAAGAGCACCAGCCAGGCGATCACCATCGGGGTCCAGGAGGTCACCCTCTCGGCGATCTCGCCGGCCAACGTGGTCGCCACGCCGGGAGCCGCCGTCATCTTCACCAGCACCGCCAGTAACGCCTCGGACGCTTCGGTGAGCTGGAGCGCCAACGCGGGAACCATGACGACCGACGGCGTCTGGTTCGCCCCCTCGGCGCCCGGCACCTACACCGTCACCGCTACTTCCAACGCGAACACCTCCGTGAAGACCTCGGCCCAGGTGACCGTGGTGTCCGATCCCACCTTCACCTCCATGACCGCCCTGGCCAGCGACGTCCTCTACGGCGCCCCGGCCCAGATCACCCCGGTGTTCAGCGGCGGGGTGGGCATCGTCGACAACGGTGTCGGCCAGGTCACCAGCGAGAGCGCCTTCACGACGCCGGCGGTCAAGGGCACGACGACCTTCAACCTGGCGGTGACCGACGGGACGGACAGCACCAACATGATGGCCAATCCCAGCGCCGAGAGCGGCACCATCGGGCACAGCATCGCGGCGGACCTGGGTGTCGTCCAGGATGTTACCCACGCCCACTCCGGCGCCTGGACCCGGGCCTTCGTCCTGGCTGCCGGGAGCAACGCCAAGCAGTTCCAGAACGGTGTGCCGGTCACCCCGGGCAAGACCTACATCCTCAATGCCTGGTACATGTCCTCCACGACCCTGACCAGCGTGCCCCGCCTCCAGATGGTCTGGAAGGACGTCTCCGGGAACCAGTTGCCCCCCACCGAGGTGACCTTGGCCCCCAAGAGCAGTATCTGGCAGGAGGCCACCGTCCAGGGGATCGCCCCGGCCGGCGCCGTGACCATGGCCCCCGGGTTCGCGGTCACTCCGGTCGCCGGGGAGGTCGGGCAGAGCCTCTACCTGGATGACATCGTCCTCCAGCGGGCCGCCGTGGGCAGCGTCACCATCACCACCTCGAGCATGGTGGTCTCCGGGGTCACCCCGACCAACGTGAACCTCACCTCGGGCCATCAGATGGCCTTCAGCGCCAGCGTGACCGGCGGAGTGAACACCAACCTCGTCTGGTCCGCCAGCGGCCCCGGCGGCTCCGGGATCTGGTCTGGCAGCACCTGGACCGCCCCCGGCACCGCAGGCAGCTACACGATCACCGCCACCAGCTCCTTGGACTCCACGGCCTCGGCCTCCGCCCAGGTCAACGTGGTCCTCCAGCCGTCTATCACCAGCCTGACCGCCGATTCGACCCAGGTCACCACCGGGCAGTCGACCAACCTCACGGCCGTGTTCGCCAACGGGGTGGGTGTCGTTGACGGGGGCCTGGGCGTGGTCACCTCCGGGCAACCCTTCTCCTCGGGGCCCCTGACGCTGGCGACCAAGTTCACCCTGACGGTGACCGACCTCGCCGGGGACGCCGTGACTCGGTCCCTCAACATCAACGTCAATTCCGGCGTCGGCTCCATGACCGGCCTGGTGCCCAGCAGCAAGACCCTGACCCTGGGCCACTCCGCCCAGATCAACGGCGGCGTCGTCACCGGAATCTCCACCACCACCGTCATCTGGAGCGTCAACGCAATCGATGGGGGCAACAGCACCTACGGCACCATCTCGGCGACCGGCCTCTACACGGCGCCGGCGACCCTACCCGGGGCCCCGAGCTTCCAGATCCGGTGCCGCAGTTCGGTGGATCCCACGATCTACCAGACTATGCAGGTGTCCCTGGTCAACTCGCCCCAGATCATCAGCTTCACCGTCAACTAGCCGCAGGCCATGGATCCCCGGAGAACCCCGTGACGAACATCCAGTCCCTCCAGACTGAACACTTCTCCCAGGAGCAGATCGCGGCCAGGGACGCGACCCGCGACGGCCAGGAGATTCTGGATCGTCTCTCGGTCATGGCCCAGACCCGGGGCGGCCAGCTCCTCTCCCCGGAATGGATCGGCATCCGGGAGAAGCTGCGGTGGCAATGCGCCCACGGCCACCAGTGGGATGCGCTGCCCACCAATGTCGAGATCAACGGGACCTGGTGTCCCTACTGCCGGGGCAACGCCCGCTACACGATCGAGGAGGTCCGGCAGATCGCCGCCGCCCGGGGCGTCACGCTCCTGAGCAAGACCTACCGCAACAACGTGGCCCTGCTGGAATGGCAGTGCAGCCACGGCCGGGTATGGCAGATGTCCTTCCGCGGCCTCATGGCTTCAGGGGCGTCCCATCGCCACTGCGCCAGGTGCGCGGCCGAGGCCCGGGACAAGGCCGCCTCCTGAAGACCTTTCAAATCCAGTCTTAGACTGGGGTTGTCCAATCCTGAGCTCGAGACTGGGATAGCGGAGAGTCCCCATGAGCATCGTTCGTCAAGTCGTCATGCACAACACCGAGGGGTCCTCGGACAAGCTGTACCGTCTGACCATCGAGCAGAACGGCAGCAGCTATGACGTGAGGGCCGAGAACTGTCGGCGGGGCCAGCACTACATCAGCCAGCCGAACAAAGCCACGGGCACCACGCTCAGCCAGGCGCAGTTTGTCGTGGACCGCACCATGACCGAGAAGCGGAGGGGCGGCTACAAGGTAACCGAGGATTCGACCCCGGCCAGCAGGCCGGCAGCCTCCAGCCCTGCGCCGGCCGCCGCGGCCAAGCCGGTCCCGGGCAACCCCGGGTCGTTCAAGCCCGGCTTCAAGGATCTGCCCCTGGCCAAGGGCACCGTGGCTCCGGCCGTGAAGGCCGACAGCGCCCTCCAGCCCACGGCCTCGATGGCGATCACCACCGGCCTGCCGGGCCTGCTGAACGACCCCGAGACGATCATCTTCGGGGTGCGGGGCGGCATCCGCATGGCCATCGGCAAGTGGGAGGGCCGGTGCTTCGCCGTTGGCAAGGACGGGATGGAGCAGACCCTGCCCGGCCATCTCGCCCGGGTCATCAACCAGGTCGCCCAGCTCCACGACGACAACATCCACCTGGAAGGCGAACTCATGCCGGATGGCGTGTTCATCGCCTGGGACATCCTGGATCTGGGGCATCGGGATCTCCGGGAGTTGGGCTACGCCGACCGCTACTTCGAGATGGCCTACCTGCTCTGCGGCGGCGACGAGGGACCCCGGAAGGTCATCAAGCCGGTGTTCATGGACGATTCGACCGACAAGGTGCCTTTCTTCCTGATGCTTCAGGACGAGCGGAGCGCCGGGGTCGAGTTTCGCTCCCGGAACGCATCCCTGCTGGAGCCGGAGGGCCAGCCGCGCAGCTTCACCTTCACCAAGGAGGCCCGGTTCATCGTCCTGGGCAAGTGCGGCGACGGCCGGAAACTTGAGATCGGCCTGCACCCCATCAACAGCGGCGACCGCTACCATGACCTCCCGGTCGAATGGCGCGGGATGTCGGTCGAGGCCACTGTCCCCCTGGGGTTCGTGGATCTGCCGGCCGGCGCCCCGGCCCCGCGGATCGGGGCAGTCATCCGGGTGGCCTACGAGGTCGTGACCCCGGGAACCCCTGCCAAGGGCACCGTGTTCCAGGGGATCGAAGCGGACGCCGACGAGGCCGGCTGCACCATGGCCCAGTTGGTCTAGGAGGGGCGGAACATGCGCAAGCCGACCCAAGGTAGCGGGGGCCACGCTAGAGGCCTTCAGGAACGCCCTGCCCGAGGAACACCGCGACGAGATGTTCCGGTACGTCGGGATGCGGTTCGACGTCGTCAAGGCCAAGTGGCTCGCCCAGGAGATCGAGGTCGAGATCGTGGACGCGGAGATGGTCAAGGCCTGGGCCAAGACCCTGCGCTGTGACCGCCCCAGGGGCTGGGACACGGAGGGCCTGGAGCCGGGCCGGCGCCGGATCGATCCGCTCTGCACTGTCCTGGAGGGCGAGGTCCTGGCCGCCTGGGACCAGATCGACTACGAGCTGCCGGTGATCATCGCGATGGTGCCCAAGAAGCCCACCGCCAGGGCAGTCAAGGACGCGGACTGCTTCCCGCTGCTCATCGACGGGAACAAACGGCTCCGGAAGGCCTTCCTGGAAGGCCAGGGCCTGAAGGCGGTTCTTCTGGACGCTGGCCGGGCCAAGCTGATTCAATAGCCTGCCACCAGCATCACACCGCGGCGCACCCGCGCCGTCCCAAGGGAACCCTTCTGAGACAAGGGGAATTTTCGTCTGGCGGGAGAATGGAACCATGACGCAGAGATACGTGGAGCCCACCATGCATGCACCCCTCAAGCAGAGGCAAGCAGACCCCGAGCGGTACATCTTCGAGGGTGGCCTGGCCATACAGCGGGAGGAGCTGGGAACGACCCCCCAGGGGAATCCCATCGGGGGGAGGTGGGTCCTCCGATCCGGCGACGGCGACTGGATCGACTGCGACCAATACCGAGCCGACCTGGCCGAGCGGCACGGTCTTTCTCTCACCCAGCAGTAGTCGTCCAGGAACCAGACATGCCCGACCAGAACCGCGAGCTGATGCTCTACATCAACGCGACACCCCAGCTCCAATCGATCCTCTACGACACGGACCTGCTGCCCGAGCAGACCTTGGGCAAGCCCTCGTGGCCCAGGACGGTGGCTATGGTCCGGATCTACCAGGAGATGGCGAGGCTAGAGGAAGAACGGCTCCGGTTCTACCACGGCGATGGCCAATTCGAGGTGCTGGCGACCCCGGAGGAAGTCGTCAAACGCCGGGTGGAGTGCGCCCGGAGGTTGGCGGAACTGGAGGCGAACAGCGGGGCGGTGCCTTGCACGATCGCACCCGCCATCCAATCGCGCTGGATGCGGGGCACGCCCCACGACCCCAGCATGGAGGAATACAATGCCTACACCGTCATCGGGGTCACGAACACCGCGAACACCCATCCCATGCATCCTCCACAGGTGGTCTACCAGGGCGACAACGGGCATCTCTGGTCCCTTCCTCTCGCGAAGTGGCCGGGGAAGCTCGTCCCCGAAGTTCGATCGGATGACGATCGTCCCGGGAAGACCCGGTGCGGATCAATTGCGTGACCTCTGGCGTCGGCGTGTGCCAGGGCAACCAATCCTGGCGCCGAAGGCACGTCCCGCACCATGTTTCCTTGGCGAATGGAAGGTACTACCACCATCTGCCCCGAATTCATTGAGCCCCATCGCTGAACTGCACTGCATCCCTGGAGGCCCACCATGGCCGAAGACCTCAAGCCTGGAACGCGGATCAAGGACAACGACCCTCGGGTGGGAACGCGCATCCTGACCATCCAATCGGTGGGGATGCACTCCGTCACCGCGAAATCGGCCACCGGCCGAGTCGTGACGATCAGCAACGACCGGATCCACACGGATGGCAAACCGCGGCGCTCCGGGTTCTCACTCACCTTCTAATCCATCCCTCCAGCTCACCCCGTACCCTGAGACACCCATGAGAAAGCCCATTCGCGTTCAAAAATCGCCGCTGACCAACACCATCTATTCCGGCCATCTCATCCACGGCGATCAACTGTGGGGTGAAAACCGGACGGACGTGACAGCAGAAGCCTGTGCCGCCGTCGCGCAGCACGTCATCGCCAATGGAGCGCCCGTCATCGTCTCAAGCCACGGGAAGCCCCTCTACGAGATCACCAAATCGGGAGAGCGCGAGAGGGCGGGAAGCCCCGTCCTTTAGGGCGGGGAGGTAGAGCCCTCTCGTTCTCAACGTTTCCAATTGCGTAGCCTCCGAAATTCCCTCCAACCCTAAGGTATAGTCATGCCGCGTTGCTCAACCCCATCCTTCATCTGCGAGGTCCCCCTTCGGGCAGGCCTTCCGGAGTTGGCGGTCCTGGGTTCCCGGTTCGAGGCGGCCCGGCAATTGAAGAATGCGATCCTGGGCGAATCATTTAAGCGCCTGGCGAAGATGCGGAAGGATCCTGGGTTTGAGATCGCCAAGGCCATGCCCCGAGGCATGACCGGCCCGAAGGCGACCTCCCTCCAGAAGGTGCAGGCCAAGGCCCGCCAGGAGGCATTCAAGGCATTGCGAGACCGACACGCCTTCTCTGACTTCTCCCTCCATCGGCATCCCAGCCTTGCCGAGGGTTGCTGGCTCCGGGAACACCTCGACATCAACACGGCCCAGAAGGTCGCTACCCGAGCCTTCAAGTCCGTCGATCGTTGGTCATTTGGGCAGGGGGGAAAGCCCCGCTTTGCCCGCTACGGTGAAGTTGAATCCGTCGAGGGCAAGAGCGACGCTTCCGGCATCCGGTTCCGGGATGGTTCCGTGGTCTGGACCGGGGCCCACGCCGCCCTGCGCCTGGAGGCCATGTTCGACCCCATGGACGCGGCTCACATCCATGCCAAAGCCGCCGTCGAGGCCGGGAAGGTCAAGTACACACGGATCCTCCTCCGGACCATCCGTGGGCGGCTCCATGCCTTTGCCCAGCTCGTCCTGGAGGGCCACCCCCTCCGGAAGGCGAAGCATCGCATCAGCGAGGCTGGGGTCGGCCTGGACCTGGGCCCCTCCCAGGTAGCCGTGGTCGGCGAGGGCCACGTCCAGACCATCCCCTTTTGCCAGGACCTGGATCGCCGAGAAGCCGCCCGCCGGCGCTACCTGCGAAAGCTGGACCGGCAGCGGCGGGCGAACAACCCCGATAACTACCGGGCGAACGGGACAGTGAAGCCCCGCTCCCAGCGTAAGCCCTGGCAGGCGTCCAAAGGCCAGCGAGCCACCCGGGCCATCCTGGCGGAAACCCTTCGGGTTATGGCTGCCCAGCGGAAATCGCTCCAGGGTCAGGTCGTCAACGCGGTCCTAACCGTCGGCAACCGGATCTCCACCGAGAAGGTGGACAAGCGTTGCTGGGCGAAGCTCTGGGGCCGTTCTGTTGGCCACAAGGCGCCGGGCCTGTTCGAGGCGTCCTTGGGGCGCAAGGCCATCAGTTCCGGCGGCAGCTTCGACCTGTTCTCAACCTGGACCACCTTCCTCTCCTCCCGGTGCCTGTGCGGGAAGCGGGAGAAGAAGTCCTTGAACAACCGAAAACATCAATGCGGCTGTGCTTATGTCCCAGTCGGGACGTTTGTGGACCGCGACGAATTCTCCGCTTTCCTGGCTCTGTTTAGCCAGGAGGGTTTGCTGGACGAGAGGAAGGCCAGGGAATCCTGGACTGCCTGGGGAGTGGACATCCTCCTGCATGCGTCGACCAGCATCAAACAAGCCGCAAACGGGGAGGCCTGGCCTCCCTTTCGGGGAGGAGATCCCCGGCAGAGCGGTTCGCAGCGAAGTGGCTCAAGCGTGCGTGAGGTCCAGGGCTTGCCCCGGGGAGAGCGCAGCGCAGAGGCTTCCTTGTTTCTGGGCGCGAAAGCGCCTCCAGGAACCCTCGCCCTTTAGGGCGGGGAGGATGTCAGGGTTCGTGACCTCAGCAGGTAGACGCATGGCCATGATCGTGAAGTTCCTCTCCTCTATCGCCGATGCCTCCTGGTGGCTGCTCGGTTTCACTGGATGGGGGGTCATGGGCTGCGCCTTCAACGTCGAGGTCGAGTGCTTCGCCACCCACAACTCGTTCCGCTTCCCCGGCTGGTGGAAGTGAGCGGTCTCAGCACCAACACCCCCCGGAGGCCCTCGATGGGAACCCCCTGCTCCAGAAATGGCTTACGGGCGTGCAGCACCTATCCCTGGAGAAAACATGTCCCAACTGATCTTCACTGAAGAAGAAAAGGCCGCCGCGACCTTCCTCGAATTGTCTGACGAGACCGTGGGCCAGTTGGTGAAGCACACCGCGCTCAAGTTCCTGGAAGCCGACAAGGAAAAGGAGCGCCTGGGCATCATGTCGGCGTGCCTCATCATCACTGGGTTTGTGGGCGACGCCAACGCCGAAACGACGACCATCGACCTCAACGGGACCACTGCCCACGGAAGGAACGCCGGGGACTGGAAGATCACCGTCGAACGCGTCCACAAGCATTGATCTGCACCCCCAGGAGAACGCAATGCGTGTCCTTGTCGTAGGTGCCCCACTCCTCGCCCTGGCCGACCTCCTGGCGCAGAAGGGGGTCGAGGTGCAGACCCACCTTCCCCCCCGCGCCGCATGCGAGCAGGGATTCGCCATGCCACCCTCTGCCTGGACCGTACACAGAGACCAACCATCTCCCGGACGCTCCAACGTCATCCCCGCCAACCTCGTCCGCCGGCCCAAAAGGTGAACTGTCCATCCTGCCCGGAGGCAACATGAACCCCAACGAGAAAATGAAAGCCTCTATTCGATCCTGGGTTGCATCGACCGAAGAAGGCAAAGGCACTTTCCGCCCCATGCTCATGGACCCGGATTGCGACATGGCGTTTTGTGCCCTGGGGGAAGGCATGAGCAAGGACGATTCGGAAATGATCACGGCTTCCATCATCGATCTGCTCGAGCAGATGGTGGGTACCACCTTCCCTTAAGACGGGGAGCGGACTGAAGCCAATCCCACGCCCACGATGGAGCCCGTTTCCTACCTCGCCGGATTCGACCACAAACTGGCTGAGTTCCGGGGGTGGGACCACGCAAGGATGGAAGCCCGACCCCAGCGGCTGACGATCCAGAGAATCGGCGGCGGCGGGTGGTACGTGATGGACGGGGATTCCTGCGCCCTGACACGGCTGGAGGGAGGACCCGTCATCTTCCAGTTTGGGCTGCGCGGTGCCACCCCAGCCCCGACCGCGGAGGACGCACTGGCTTTCCTTGCCGAGTACCTCAAACAGCCCACCAACCCCTATGCCTGGATCCGCGACAATGCGGACTGAGCCTGTTCATAGGTCGCCGACCCCATGAGGCTGTCCATGATTCATCGACCCAAACTCACCCTCATCGCCCGTTTTCTGCGTCAGTTCCCGTGCTGGCGACGTTCAATTGCTGGCTATTACCTGCGCCAGCGGCGGGAGCGCAAACGCCTGTTCCGCGAAGCCGTTCGCAGGGAAAAGTTGCGCTGACTTCCAGGAGCATGACCGATGGGATACGTCAAAATGAAGCCACTCCGGAAGATACTCTGGGAGAACACCGTCCGAGGTGTCGAATGGGAGTTCCTGGAGTGCGGGCATCAGGTCCTCCGGAAGCATGACCACTACGGGCATTTTAAAGCATCCAGCCGCCGGTGCGGCAAGTGCGAAGCCGGAAAGCCACAGGACTTCGACCCGGAAACCATCCGTGAGGCCCTGAAATGATGCCGGAGGAACGCCGAACCTTCCCGGAGGCGAAGGGCGGAAGGAAGGCCTGACCTGACCGGCCGGGTCGAGCTAGTGGTGGTGCTGATTTAACATACAAAGGTCTGAGAAATGGAACCTGGGATCGCTCCTCCCAGCCTGCAAGGGAAAACTCCGCCTCCTTGAGGATGGAGCAGGGGGATGCTGTGGAACCGGAAGTGTTGGGGTTGGACATAGGGGAAGGCGGACTCGACCTGGAATGGTCGGGACGGATCTCCATGGCCGACGTCCTCCGGGAACTCAGGCCTCTGCGCATCGGCCTCGCCGGGCTGGAGGAAGCCGCCTTGCGGGACTGCGTCCAGGAACTGCTAGGCCGCGCCGGCCTGCTGTTCGAGAAGGAGGTCTCCTTCGCGCCCCGGTGCCGGGCTGACCTCTGGATGGACGGCCTCGTCATCGAACTCAAGAAGCAGCGGCCCATCCGGGCCGAGGTGCTCAAACAGCTCACCCGCTACGCCAAGACCGGCAAGGTCCGAGGGATCATCCTTGTCCTGGAGCGGTCCATCAAACTCCCGACCGTGATCGCCAACGTGCCTTGCGCTGTCGTGAGCCTCAACTCCCTGTGGGGCATGACGATATGAGCATGATTCAGACATCCATGACCGATGGAACGAGCGCCCTGGCCCTGGAGGGCCCGGACGGAATCCCTCAATACCTCGAGCGGCCTCGCCCTGGGACCGACACCTTCGGGATCCTCAAATACTGCCGGCGGAAGGGCGAACGCTTCTGGGAGATCCACGGGGATCCCCAGGCGGTCATGATGGCCAAGCGCCTCTTCCCCGGCTCGGAAGGCCGCGGAACCGGGGTGGCCAAGTTCCCGGCCACGGACCGGATGTTCCCGGACCTCGTCTGGTTCCTCCAGCGGTGGCCAATGGAGGTCGAGGACCAGAAACAGTGGGAGCGGGACTACCGGGACTCCTGCAACCAGGTCGTCCGCCGGGCCGAACTTAACCGGAATCCGGTGCAGACCATGCCCTCCCCGGACTTCAAGGGCATCCTGCGCCCCTTCCAGGAGGAAGGGCTGTCCTGGCTGCTGACCAACCGGCGAACCCTGCTGGCCGACGAGATGGGGCTGGGGAAAGCTCAGCCATTGGACGCAAAAATCCTCACCCCGCATGGGTGGAAACTCATGGGGAATATCAAGGTTGGGGACCGAGTCATCAACTCGACCGGTGGCGTTTCAAAGGTGACCGGCGTTTTCCCGCAGGGAGAACGAGACGTCTATGAAGTTGGATTTACCGATGGCTCGAGAACCAGGTCATGTGGTGAGCACCTGTGGGCTGTTCGGACCCCTCTTCAAAAATGGCGGAACCAGCCCTTCAAAAACGTCCAGCTATCCGATCTGAAAGACAAACTCTTTGATCCGGATGGGAACACTGAATTTTTCATCCCGATAATGGGGGCGGCTCAAATGGAGACGAGAGCGTGCCCTATCGACCCCTATTTCCTTGGTCTCCTCTTGGGCGATGGTGGTATCTCGAAAGGGGTTGTTTTTTCTAATGCTGATGAAGAGATCCTTGAATTTGTGCGCGGGATTATTCCATCAGACATGACCCTCAAGAGAATTCGCAAGACTGTTGATTATCGTATTATTTATAAAAGAGGTCTTCAGAACCACGTCATGAACGTCCTAAGGGATCTAGGGCTGTTTGGACTTAAATCGGGGGCTAAATTCATACCGGATTGCTATCTCTATAATTGTATAGAGGTAAGACATGCGGTTCTTCAGGGTTTAATGGACACGGACGGTTTCATCTCGAAGGATGGGGCGGCGATTCAATTTACCAGTATCTCGAGCCGATTGACTAATGATGTGAAATTCTTGATCCAGTCCCTCGGGGGGACAGCGAAGGTTTCTTCAAAAACGCCCAAGGGAGGGAATCTTGCATACACTCTTACCATTTCGATTCCCAATGGATTTTGTCCTTTCCGTTTGAAACGAAAGATTGATCGTTGTACCGTACGGAAGAAGTATCTGCCTCGTCGTGGAATGACTGAAGTTCGTTCCATTGGCAAAATGCTAACTCAATGTATTGCCGTTGATGCACCTGACCATCTTTATGTTACTGACGAGTGCATCGTCACTCATAACACCCTGGAGGCCCTGGCCTTTCTGGCGACGGCCAAGGAGTTCCCGGCCTTGGTGGTCGCGCCGCCCCACCTGATCCGCCACTGGGAGAAGAAGACGGCCGAGTTCCTGGCGGTCGAGGAGAACCCAGGCATGCCGCTGTTCTCCGCCGACGGGAAGGGCGGGGGGCTGGTAGTGCATACCATCACGGGTCTGACGCCCTATGCCCTGCCCGAAGCCCACATCTACCTGATCCACTACCTGCTGCTGCGGGCTTGGCGCCGGACCCTGCGGGAGATGGAGATCCCGACCGTCATCTTCGATGAGGTGCAGGAGCTCCGCCACTCCGGAACCGAGAAATACAGTTCCGCTAGCGACATCTCCAGCCGGGCCCGGTCCTCCATCGGCCTTTCGGGAACCCCGGTCTACAACCGCGGCGCCGAAATCTGGAACGTCATCAACGCCCTCGACTACCACGCACTGGGCGACTATGACGGGTTCACCCGCGAATGGTGTACTGGGTATGGCAAGGACGTCGTGAAGGATCCCGGCACCCTCGGGGTCCACCTCCGCCGGGAGGGGCTGATGATCCGCCGGCGCAAGGAGGACGTGCTGCAAGACCTCCCACCCAAGCGCCGGGTGGTCCAGAGCCTGGAGGGGGATCACTCCACCTTCCGGGCGCTGGTCAAGACGGCCGTCACCCTGGCGAAGAAGGCCCAGGGGATGACCGACGTCCTGGAGCGGGGCCGGGCGGAGCGGGATGCCATCATCGAGGCCCGCCAGGCCACCGGGATCGCCAAGGCACCGGCCGTCGCCGCGTTCGTCCGCGGGCTGCTGGAGGCCGGGGAGCCGACCCTGGTGTTCGCCCACCACCATGCGGTGTTCGACATCCTGAAGAAGACCCTGGCCGACTTCAAGCCGGTCTGCATCACCGGCCTGGAATCCGGGGCGCAGAAGGCGGCCAGCCTGGAGGCCTTCCGGACCGGCGCGACCAACCTCTGCCTGATCAGCCTCCGGGCGGCCACGGGTCTGGACGGTCTTCAGGAGCGGGCCCGGGTCGTGGTCTTCGCGGAACTCGACTGGTCGCCGGCCGTCCACACCCAGGCGGAGGACCGCGCCCATCGAATGGGTTTGAAGGACTCCGTCCTGGTCTACTACCTCGTCTCCGAGGTTGGGATGGATCCCGACATGCAGGAGGCCCTGGGGCTGAAGGTCTCCCAGTTCATCGGCCTGATGGGGGACAGCCCTGAGACCGAGGACGACCGGGCCCTCGCCAACAACGAGACCACCAGCCACATGCGGGCGGTGCTGGAGAAGTTGAGGGCGATGGAGGTGGCCTGATTTCTGCGACCCGGCAGGGAGGGAGTTAAATAGGGACGAACCCGGTGCAGGTTTCTTGTTTTGGATGCTCAATTAATTCAGAAGATCGATTGCAGTAAATGTTTTTGTCACGGCTGACGGCGCATACACATTTGGCGCATGGTCTTGATGTTGTTGGGAGGAATTCGCGTTCAAAATTGGTTGATCTCTGATCACCCTTTTCTGCCATTGCCTGGTCGGTCGATCCTATATTAGTTATAGTTTCATATAGGATTTGTGTCGAGTTCTCTGGGTTATTATAATTATGTAAAGGCTTAAACTTATCAAGGATTAGCGTTGTGAGTCCAGACACAATCCCGATAACGGATAAAATATACATTAAACGATCAGAGTCATTATTGTAATCAGAATCAAAGGATTCAGCCAGACTTTGTGAGTCACTAGCAGAGAGGTGTCTTGGTCCGAATCTTCGATTCAATTCTGTTGAGGCTATCTCTTGAGCATTCCCAGCAATTCGGATTTTGACGCTTATTGGAATGTATATCAAAAAGCACGTTGAAACAAATAAAATCGCAGCTCCAAACATGAATTTTTTTGAATATTTTCCATTTGAACTCGTAGGAGATATGCCCTTGGTTACTCTCGATTTTTTAATGATTTTAATGATAACAAAAATAATTATTGAAAATATGACAAGCCAAACAATTAGAGCAAAACAGCCGCCCATTTTATCTCCAGCAGGGTTGAGGTTGAGGGTTTGTTGGTTCAACCTTAGCCCACTAATCGTTGTATGTCCCATTTTTTTTGAAGTGGTGATTCTCTGTTCGTTTCGGCACGAGGCAGCCCAAACCATACCCGGTATGGCAGAGACGCGAGAGAGGGGAGAGCCAGGCGGCCCGGCCGCGGAGAATTTCAATTCTCTAAGAAAAGGGGCCTCCCTTGTCCTGCTTGCAATCTGTCCCCCGGGAAAAACTCCGCTGGCCGGAGGATCAATCCCGTAGGTGAAGAACCTTCTAAGGAGAGACACAGTGGGGCGCGACTTGAAGCCCGTAGGAATGGCCAGCAGCCGGACTATCCGTCCGGGGGATTCGGCCAGAAGCAAATCATTCGGCAGCAAGCCATTTAGCAGTGGTGGTGGGTCGAGCACGCGCTCCAATCCCTGGAACAGCAAGCGGTACGACACCATCCACTCCCACAAGACCAGCGAGACCGAGAGTGATTCGGCCCCGTTCCCGCGTTCGGTGCATCCGGACGTCGCCGCGATGCTGACCCTCTACGGTGAGCGCACCCCATACAGCCACCAGGCCCAGGCGGCGAAGCACTTCCTGGACGAAGGCTGCAACGTGGCCCTGGTCACCCCCACCGCCAGCGGCAAGACGATCTCCTTCCTGGCCCCCGTGCTGACGGAACTGGTGAACGATCCCGAAGCCGTGGCGCTGATGATCTACCCGATGAACGCCCTGGCCACCGACCAGCTCAAGAACCTCGTGGAACTGGGGTTCAAGTCGGTCCCGTCCAAGGCGGGGATTTTCATGGCGGAACTGGGCGGGGTCCAGATCCTGGCCGGCGTCCTGAATGGGGATTCCAGCGAGGGTGTGCGCCGCGCTGTGCGGGAGAGCGTGCGGCTGGTCATAACGAACCACGCCGCACTCCACGCCTCCATCCTCCAGCAGGCCCGGCGGGAGTATTCCGACGGCAGCTCCTGGCGGCGGGTCCTGCGGAACCTGAAGGTGCTGGTCCTCGACGAGGCCCATACCTACAACGGGGTCCAGGGCACCAATGCGGCGCTGGCGTTCCGGCGCCTGTTCGCCCAGACCGAATCCCTGTCCGGCGGGGTGCCCAGGGTGATCCTGGCCACCGCCACCATCGGCAACCCGCTGGAACACGCCATCTCCCTCACCGGCCTCAAGGACGACTGGGCCGTGGTGGACCGCTCCGGCGCCAAGCAGCACAAGCGGCTCTACGAGGTCATCCTCCCCGCCGAGCACCCCAAGGGCGGGCGCTGGGCCGCCAGCGTCGTGGCCCAGGAACTGGCCCTGGAGGAGGTCACCCTGCACCGCCGGGTGCTGATCTTCTGCCCCAGCCGGGCCGGCACCGAGCGCATGGCCGACAAGATCAACGAGAAGCTGGGCCGGAAGTTGGCCCTGGCCTTCAACTCCTCGATCCCCACCGCCCAGAAGCGGGAGTTCCTTGCAGCGATCCTCAACGGCGAGGTCCAGGTGGTCTGCACCACCTCGGCGCTGGAACTGGGCGTCGACATCGGTTCCATGGACACCGTCATCATCCTCGCCCACCCGGGCGACAACGCCTCGTTCAACCAGCGGGCCGGGCGAGTGGGGCGCACCCGCCCCGGCCGGGTCTACCTCGTGCTGGACGAGAACGGCCACCCGCTGAACACCTACCTCGAGAGCAATCCGGACGCCATCTTCTGGGATCCGGAGTCGAGGACGGTCTACCCCGAGAACAAGGTCATCGGGGTGCGCCACGCCGCCTGCGCCATGCTGGAGACCGACTACGACGAGATCGTCGTGCGGAAGTGGTTCCCCTCGGTCAAGGATCAGGCCGTGGCCGACTGCCTCGCCATCGGGATGCCCCACGCCAGCGTCAGCATGGTCGGGCTGGGGAACTTCGGCCAGTACAAGGCCCTCGATCCCAACGGCCGGCCCTTGCAGGAGCTGGGCGGCCAGGACGCCCTGCTTCACTGGTATCCCGGTGCCATCATCCGGAGCCCCATCGGGGAATTCTTCCGGGTGACCAAGCTCGATGGCGACGCCTACGCGGCCCTCACGGAGCCGGCCTCCTTCCGGGCCGGGATGCGCAGCTCCACCAGCCCCAAGATCATGGACACCCAGGTGGCCGTGGCCGGGACGGAGGAGGCCTTCGACCCCACCAAACTGCCGATCACGGACATCACCGTCGCCACCGTCGCCGACTACGACGTGACCCGGCAGACCATCGGCTACACCGAGTACAACCAGGGCGAGGTCAGCCCGTCGGATGACCCGGATGCGACCGGCGACTTTCACGTCCTGGCCCCGGAGCAGATGAATTCGGCCATCGGCGTATATACCCGCGGCTTCGCCTTCACCCTGGCGGCCGGAACCCCGCTGCACGCCTTCTCCGACAAGAACGAAGGAGCGACCCGGGCCATGGCCGATGCCCTGGGCAACGCGGTCTCCCTGATGGTCCAGGCCCGGACCAACGACGTGCCGGTGACGGTTCGCTGCGACGTCAGCGGCCTGCACTTCCTGGTCTACGACATGGCTGAAGGCGGCATGGGCTGGGCCCGGGCCCTGGTCGGGCGCCTGGACCGGTGGCTCGTGGCCGCCGGCAAGACCCTCAAGAACTGCCGCTGCCAGGCGGCCGGCTGCCCCCGCTGCAGCCTGTCCCCCCTGCACGGCTTTGGCCGCCGCTCCCTTGCGGAACTGATGATCGCCGCCGGCCTGAGCAAGAAGAAACCCACCACCTGAAACGTAGGAGCTCCCATGCCTATTCAATTCTCCGAAGCCATCCAGTTCGCCGAGCAGGTCGCCAACCTGGATCTCGCGACCGTCATGGAACTGAGCGGCTGCGACATGGACCAGACAGAGTTCGTGGCGTTCAGCGCCTGGATGATGGTCTACCTGGAAGTGCTCAACCAGGGCCCGCAAGCGGTGGCGAAATACGCCTCGCCGAAGGAAGCCTTCGCGGCCTATGTGGCCAACCTGGCTGAGCCGAAGGCCAAGTCGGCTGGGGTTGCCGAAGTGGTCGAGGAACAGGGGTTCCCGGCCTATGGCTGGGCCTTCGGCGACGGTAGGGGGTTCTCCCCGGTTGCATCCTGACCGGAGGAGGCCTGAAATGGACCGAACAACCTTTCAAGACACACTGGCAACACCCATCCCCGAATGGCTGAGCCCGGATGCCGGCGGAGCAGGGATGGGCGCATCACCCGTCCTGACCGCCGCCTCCCTGGATGACCTGCCGATCTCCCTGGACCCGGAAGGGGCCGGCCTGGAACCGGCGCTGGGCTCGCCCACCCGGGAGCCGGAGGCGGGGCCCGGCCGGGGGCTGAGCTTCGCCGGGGGGATAGCCTTCCCCTACTTCACCCGGATCGTCGTGCCGAACTCGATCGATGAGGTGGCGGAGAAGTATGTCTCCTGGGCCCTGGGCAAGGGCGAGTTCGCCAACCTCCGGGGGCGGCGGGCAGAGCAGGGCATCCAGGAGGGTTGGGAAGTCCGCGGCTCCCTGGAGTCGGTGGACTTTGCCGGGAAGGACGGCCTGCTGATCAGCGTCCGGGCCACCCGCGGGCTATGGGCCTTCCGCTTCGTGCATCCAGAGGAAGCTCCGGACGGGAACCGTTCCCGAAAGGTCACCTGGTGGAACGTGGCCAGGATCACTCCGGCCGGCTCGGGCTGCCAGATCGAGCATGCGATCATCCGCCAGACCCCAACCCCGGAGCCGTTCCCTGGGCACGGAATGGTCCCGGTCGTCATCAAGAGCCTCCTCGACGCCGCGCCCATGCAAGGTGGCGGTCTGAAGATGGGCCGGGTGCCCCAGCTCCTCAGGGCCGACGAGGCAACCCTCTGGGCGAAGGACATCCTCCTCTCCCCCGGGCGCCAGGCCCCGGCCCTGGTGGTGAGCCGGCCCCGGGACGCCCGGGAGCGCCATCTGGTCGACGGGGACCACCTCGCCCGGGTGCTCCAGGGCATGGCCGGCGTCGTCCTCCTGGACGACAAGCGGGCCGCCTGGGCGATCCAGGATGTGCTGGGCGACCATGGATTCGATCCAAAGCGTCTGGGCTGCTACAACGGCGCCGTCCGGATCTACCAGCCCGGCATGGCCCCGGATTCGACCGGGGAATTCGATCACCGGGTCTGGACCAGCAACGCGCTCGAATCCAAACCACACGACCAGCGAATCGCCGCCATCAGTTCGGAGGTGATCCGCAGCACCGTCGGCGCGAACCTGCCTCCGCGGTTCATCATGGCCGTCGAGGAGGTCGACCGTCGCATCCATACCGAGCAGGCGGAACAGTCGCGGCAGAGAGCATCCGAACTGCAGCATGCCCATGCGACCGACCAGATCCAGCAACTTGAGGCTGAGGTCGTCGATCTGAAGGGAGAGATCGAACGGATGGTCGGTGAGGTCTCCTACATGGAAAAACTGGTCGAATTGGGTGACACCGAGATCGCCAACATTCGACGGGAGAACGAAGAACTCGCCAAGAAACTCTACGTCGCAAATTCGACCGCCGAGGCAATGACCAACCATGCTAACGGTGCGTCGAATATCGGTCGAATGAAGTCGAATCGCCCTGGCCCTGAGGTGCTGGATGCCATGGATGCCGTCATGACCGGCGAGCCGAACCTGGTGCAGGCTCTCACCTACCTGGAATGGCGCTACCCCGAGCGGATCCGGATCCACGAGAAGGCCTGGTCAAGCGCCCGGAAGGCCACCGACGCCCACTTCAAATACAAGGAACAGGCCTTCGGGCTGCTGAAGTCCCTGGCCACCGACTACTGGGAGGCTATGTCCAAGGGCGGTGCCGGCGACGCCGAGGCCCGGAAGGCATTCGGGGCCAAGTATGCGGGCCTGGAGAGCGAGACGACCATGGGCACCAAGCGGGCCAAGGATCTCCGGGAACGGACCTTCGACGGCAAGTCCTACCCCATGTGGAGGCACCTGAAGATCGGCGTCTCCGAGACGGCCACCGAGGGGTGGCGCTGCCACTTCGACATCGACCCGGATACCGGGACGATCCTCGTGGGGCACTGCGGGGAGCACCTAGACCTTCGCTAGTGCCCAACAGTCCAATACCCAAACGGTCGAATAGCGGGGTTGGTCGAAACTGGTCGAATTCAAAACGACTATCTAAGAACAAAAACAGGATCTCTCCCGTCGAATAACAGTAACTGGAAGCGTGCGCGATGCCCAATGAGCAGGACAGGTTTGACGAGATGGGGTGGCCCGACATGGGCCCAGGTTCCTACGCGGAACCCGGCGTAGACGGGCCACCCTTGCCGCCCTTCGACATGGGTGAGGGTGCTCCGGCGCCCCGGCGCCCCGCGGGCGGGGGTGGGAACGGGAATGGGAGCGGGCGAGGCCCTGCCCCGGCCGGCCGGCCCAACCAGTCCAGGCAGAAAACAAACGGGACCCGTCGCCCCCAGGAAGCGGGCTGGGGATCCTCCCTGGGAGACCTGCCGTCCCCCTCGGACGTTGAGTCCGAGCGGTCCCTGCTGTCCACCTGCTGCGCCCCCGGCGCGGAGGTCGCTGCCGCCGAGATGGTGTTCAGCCTCCAGGCCTCTGACTTCAGCGCCCATGATCATGGTTTGGTCTTCACGGCCATGAAGGAGATCCTCGAAGCCGGGCTGGAGATCAACAGCCTCACGCTGAAGGACAACCTTGACCGCAAAGGGATGCTTCATCACGTCCGGGGGTTCACCGGGCTGGTGGAGTTGCTCTCGGCCGAAGAGGTCGGGCGGCCCGAGGTGCTCGTCAGCATCATCAGGCGCAAGGCCCAGCAGCGCCGGTTGATCCGCCTTGGATCCCAGCTCGCGAGGCAGGCTGCCTTCGAGGAGGAGGATCCAGAGGCGCTGGTGGACCAGAAGACCGGCGAGATCCTATCGGTCGTGATCGATGAACGGTCCGGCTCCGGCCTCGTCTCGATGCAGGATGTCAGCAAGGGCGCCGTCGACCCGATCCTCGGCGGGATGCCGGGCGGGGTCATGGTCGGGTTCGAGCGGCTCGACCGGCTCACCAACGGCTTCCCCTACACCGGCCTGATCGTCCTGGGCGCCCGCCCCGGCATCGGCAAGACCGCGCTCGCCCTGAACTGGATGCTGGGCAGCGCGATGACCTACGGCACCCACGGCGCCTACTTCACCTTGGAAATGTCCAAGGAAGAGGTCTACCGCCGGATGCTGTCGACGATCAGCCAGGTGAACATGAAGGAGGTCCAGGCGATGGCCGGCATGGTGCCGCCGGACCTGGTCTCGCGCATCGTGGCGGCCCAGGCCACCCTCGATGCCCTGCCGATCTACGTCTGCGACAACGCTCTGGTGACGGTCCCGGAAATCCGGGCCTACCTCATCAAGGAAAAGGCCAAGGGTCGGCCGGTCCAGTTCCTCATCATCGACTACCTGCAGCTCATGTCCTCGCCGGCGGACTCGAAGTTCCAGAGCGAGTCCATCCGGATCGGAAACATCAGCCGGGGCCTCAAACTGCTGGCCAAGGAGTTCAGGATTCCCGTCGTCCTCCTCAGCCAGCTCAACCGCGAGGTGGAACATCGGCAGGGCGGACGCCCCCAGCTCTCCGACCTTCGCGACAGCGGCGCGGTGGAACAGGACGCGGACATGGTGCTGTTCATCCACCGGAAGATGGCGCCCACGCCAGTCAACGAGGACCCGGACAAGACCGCCGAACTGATCATCGCCAAGCACCGGAACGGCGAGGTGGCTATGATCCCGCTGCTGTTCGAGGGAGCCTATGCCATGTATGCCGAGCACGTTCGCTACACCACTGAGGAATACTGATGGCCGGCCGTCCTGATTGTCCGAAATGCCATGGAGCTGGCGCCTACATGCAGGGCGTCTTTCCCAAATGCGTGGCCATCCCCTGCGACTGCGTCAAGGGAGGCGATGTCCGCGGCGTGACCGAGCGGTTCAAGAACGTCACCCTGGCCGGCTTCGCCGACTGGTGGATCCAGAACCAGTTCACCAAGTCCGGAAAGACCCCGGAGGGAGAGTTCCAGGAAGGGATCAAGGCCTTGGCCGACCTTGAGAGCGGAGCGTTCTGTGAACCCACGGCTACGGAAAAGGCGGTGGTCGATTGCCTCCGCAAGGTGCTGGGGAATGGGGGGCCGAACCCCGACCAGGTCCAGAAGGCCGCGCTGCCGGATCGCTACCTGCGAGCCTTGGAGACCTGGCTGCCCAACGACCAGGGGAAGGACCTTTGGATCTACGGCCCCGCCGGAAGCGGCCGGACCGGCCTGGCTGTGGCGCTGATGCGGGCCCGCTGCGAGGCGAAGGGCGGGACGGGGCTCTTCGCGTCGGTGGTGGCCGTGGGCGACCAGCTCCAGTCCTACTACAACCGGACCATCGGCGCCGGCACCAGGGATGAGCGGATCGGGATGACCAAGGATCCCCAGGAAATCTATGGGAGCCTCGTTCCGCCGGACTGCCTCGTCCTCGACATGATCGACTGCCTGCCCAAGAACTCCAGGGTGGCGGAGAACTTCGTCGCGGTCCTGATGGAACGCTACGACGCCAACAAGGTCACGATCTTCACGGCCCTGAGCGACTCACACGACAAGCAGTTCAAGGAAGGCCACCCATTCCTGGTCTGCGAAACCGCCGGCCAGATCGTGCTGAACCGCCTTGGCGCCAGCGAGAGGATCTGCATGGTCCCTGCCGTGACCAGCGCCCTCACCCGGGCCCTGAAAATCTAATCCGGCTAGTGGCCGAGCAAATAGGGACATTTGCCGAAAGGGCTATGACGCCAGCGTTTCGGACGGAAAATGTTTCGTTTGTGCCCCTTTTCAGGGTGGGGATCATGCCTGACTATGATTGCAACGACTCGATGCCTCTCTCTCTCTCGTCGAGCGGCCCCCGTATTGCGGTACGGGGGTTTTTTTTGCTCAAAAAATGGTCTAAGAAATGGAGCGGAAGAACCTTCTCGCTGGAATGGAGCAAAGGAGACCCGCTGACGGCAAGCCTGACCGCCCAAGCGAACCTTCCGGTTGCCCCGGAGCTCGTCCGCGAACTGGCCGTGAAACACGTCGGCCGTGAACTGCCTGCCGAGGATCTGAGGGCGTTCCTGTCGAGCGTGGCCAGCGTCTTGGAAAAGCTGCACGCTGACGTGGTCGGGGCCTTCCCCTTCGGGGGAGTCCCTTCGCTGCGCCAGGAGGGACGCCTCGAGGTCCTTGATCTGCTGGCCTGTCGCCAGGACGAGATTCGCGGGGATCTGGCCCGCCTTGTAGGAGCCCGCTGATGCCCGTGAAATCGCTGCGCGGTGGTGCCCTCGTGCCCCCGGGGGACGTTCGGATCGATCGGAAGACCAAATGGGGGAACCCTTTTCCCATGAAGACGGAAGCCGACCGGGCCAAGGTCATCGAGGACTACCGGGCCTGGTCCTGGGACCGCATCCACAAGGGAGAGATCCCGTTGGAGGATCTGGCCGCGCTCCATGGCAAAACGCTGTGGTGCTGGTGCCATCCGCGAGGTTGCCACGGTCACGTTCTGGAGAAGGCCGCGACCTGGGCCCATGAGCAGATCCAGAACCGGACCACCTAGTTCGAGGAATGTGGCTGGGCCAAACTCCTTCGGTTGCAGAATGGATTGTTCCCGGGATGCCGCCTTGCCATCTTCCACACCAGCCCAGTTCGTCGAGAACCTTGCCACCTACACCCCCGAGGGGACAGGCCTCGCCGGCCCCTGGTTCAATCCCTGGCGGGAGACCTGCGAGGTCATGGACCTGGTGCCGGACGCTCCCCTCGGCCGGCGGGCCCGGCTGACGGCCCACCTCTCAAGCCCGGAGATCCGCGTCCTCCTGTGCGGGGAGGCACCGGGATACCAGGGGGCTCGGGTCAGTGGCATCCCCTTCACGTCGGAACGGCTGCTGCTGGAGCAGGCGATCCCTGGCATGCCGGCCCTGACCTCCCGGCTGACCCGGAGGAATCGTCCCTACTCGGAGCCCAGCGCGACGATCATGTGGGGCATCCTTTCGGACCTGGGGCTGGAGCGCCAGGTCGCCCTGACCAATGCCTTCCCATTCCACCCGCACCATCCGGGGGAGCCCTTCACCAACCGAACCCCGAACGCCGCGGAACTGGCCTTCGGTGCCAAGATCCTCACCCAGCTCCTCGAGGTCCTCCCGAAGGGGATCCGGCTGATCCCGGTCGGGGGGAAGGCCGCGGGAACCCTCCGGAAGCTTGGCTTCGAGATTCCGGAGGGTGTGGCCCTGCGCCATCCGTCCATGGGCGGGGCCACGGAGTTCCGGAAGGGGATGACCGCTCTGTTCGGGAAGGACGAGAGGCCGGCCGGCGGGCGCACCGTGGGTGATGCCCAGCCCTGGATCGTCTGAGGCCGCGCCAGCGGTTGTCGTCAGGGAATTTCTATCTCAGAGAGATATTTTGGTCAGGCAAGGCCGCAGGCTGGCTCAGGAAAAGGAACCCCAGTGGCGCAAGCAGCAGGAAGAAAACTCATGGACTTCTACCTCGGTGCCCCGGATCCCGGGTGGTTGGCGAAGGCTGGCGTTCGGCTCTTCGTCTCCCACCGGCGGCTGCGCACCCGGAAGAAGCTACCTGTTGCGATTGCGCCCTGGGCCTTGGACAGCGGCGGGTTCAGCGAGATCAACCAGCACGGCAAGTGGACGATCGGCCCCGAGGAATACGTGGATGCCGTCCGGCGCTACCGGGAAGGGATCGGAAACATGGACTGGGCAGCTACGCAAGACTGGATGTGCGAGCCTTTTGTGCTCGAAAAGACCGGCCTCACCGTAGCCGAGCACCAGAAGCGAACGATCCAGAGCTACAAGGACCTGCTGCGCCTGGGGCCTGAGATCCCATGGTTGCCGGTGGTCCAGGGCTGGAGCATGTGGGACTACCGGCGCCACCTCGCCGCCTACAAGGCCGAAGGCTTCGATCTTGCCTCCCTGCCTCGTGTGGGAGTGGGCTCGGTCTGCCGGCGTCAGAACACCATCAAGGGGCCGATGATCGTCCACGATCTCGCCGACGAGGGGCTGAAACTGCACGGCTTTGGGTTCAAGATGACCGGCCTCGACCTTTGCTGGTATGACCTCGCCAGCGCGGATTCGATGGCCTGGAGCTTCAAGGCCCGGCGGGAGCGGCGTGAACGCACGATGTATGGCGGGGGAGAGGGGCTGTCTCACGGGCAGAACGACATGGATGTGGCCCTCGATTACAGCCGCGACGTGGAAACCCGCGTGGAACGGCTTGCGAGAGAACAGAATGATCATTAAGCTGCACCCAACTTGGGGAGATCGACCGTGAGGCTCTCACCGCTCCACATTGACGCTCTGAAGGCCGTGCGTGATGTCGGGCCTGAGGGGTTGCCCCGGCGCTTCGGCACCCGCGGGAAGCGGCTCCACACCAGGACCCTGGTGGACCTGGTCAATGGCGGCTTCCTGGTCGAGACCCAGAGCCCGACGCCGACCCTCGACGGCCGGCCACTCCGGACGTTCGCACTCACCGAGGCGGGACAACGCGCCCTCTCCAAGCCGGTCGGGGACCTCTGGGCTTCCGTGGGGACAGAACTGAACCTGAACCTGGTGTTCTGAGGGAACGATGAACGATCTAATGAGCCAATACCAGCCGCCACCGCCCGGCCAGATGCGGTATGTCCGCAACTTCCAGGCCCTCTTTGTGGCGCTTCGCAACTGGGCCTTCAAGCTCCACTCCGAGAACGGCCAGACCTGGGCGGACGGCAAGCCCTACGGCGCCCACCTGGATGCCGTGGTGGACGTCCTGAACCGGTTTGGCTACGTGGACATGGAGAATCCTGTACACCAGGTGCTTCGCCTGTCCGCGCTGGCCCATGATCTGCTTGAGGACGTGAACGTCGACCCGATCACCCTCCGGGTGCTCCAGGGGCCCGACGTGCTGGCCCTGGTCTCGGCGGTGACCGACGAGCCCGGCGCCAACCGGGCGGAGCGCCACGCCAAGACCTACCCCAAGATCGCCGCGACCCCATGGGCCCTGGTCCTCAAAATGGCTGACCGGATCTCGAATGTCGAGGCCAGCCTGGCCTTCGGCCCGGCCAAGAAGCTGACCATGTATCGCCAGGAGCACCCCGGGTTCCGCGAGGCCCTCTACCGCCCCGGCGGCCCCGAGGAGCCCATGTGGGCCCTCCTGGACGAGCTGCTGGAAACTGCGCCGGCGGCAGCGGCCCCTGTGGCCCCGGAAAGGGATTCGGTGGGTGTTCAGACATCCCTGTTCCAACTCGACGAATTTTGAGGCGCCGCAACCGGAATGGTCCCCCTTGTGCTCTTGGGAAAATCTTCCGATCTGAGAATAGGGGCGAGAGCGAAAGGGCTCGAATATCAGGAACGCCTGGTGGCCAGCCTCAAAACAATATGGAGACTTCATGATTGCCTCGATCATTATCCTCATCGTCGGTTTCGTTTTCTGGAGATTGATTGCGGCGGTGGTCGCCGACGACGACAAAGTGAGACGAGAAATTCAGAGCGGGGCTGGTTCTGGGAGGGACCGCGAACGGAGCCATGGCAGCGCCGACATGGCCGAAGGGCTCAGGGAGGTCGCCATCAAGTTTGCCGATGGCATGGAAATGCTGGATAACCAGTGTGAGCGGTACGAAGCGAGGGGAATGTTCGAGGAGGAACTTGACTACCTGGACAAGGCCATTGCCAATGGGGAAGCCATTCTGCTTAGTATTCAACTCGCCCATTTCCCAGCCAGATATGACATGGGCCGCGTGGAATCGGCTCTGACCGGGATTCTGGGAGCACTCCGGCACAATCGCGGGATCTGCGCCGAAACGCTGGATCTGAAAGAGGCCGCCAAGACACTGCGGGATGCCTCCGAAAATGTTTTCCGATCCATCCCCCAGTTGAATTTGGAAGTAGCTGTGTTCAAATCCCAAGGGGAGCCGGAGAAAGCGGTCCGGCGCATCGATGCGATAATCACCCATGCCGAAACGATTTGCCGCGAGATCAGCAACTGTCCCTTCCCGGCGTCCTGGGAAATGGGTGAACTCCAGAACCGGCTCCACAAACTGCTTGATGGGCTCCTGTCGCAGCGGAAGTTCTGCATTGGGGAAACTCAGCCCTCTGGCCAGCGGAGCGGAGGGGCGGGGTCTGGACAAAAGGCAATCCCGACCGAGGTTGCCGCGGCCCTGAGCACCTTCGGTATCCCCGTCGAATCCCTGGTCGCCCTGGACGAGAAGATTGTAGATTCGCGGTTCAAGGTGCTCATCCAGGTCGCCCACCCCGATAAGCAGGGTGGGGCTGAGGAATGGGCAAAGATGCTCAACGAGGCTCGGCGGGTCCTCAAGGATCACCTACATACCCAACCGCAGCCGGCTTGTTGATGGTTTACTGGGCTTCGCCCTGCCCCTAAAATGGTGGATGCTCCAAGTGCATCAACGAGGTCCATCGGCATAGGTTTCGCCTTGCCCATAACGTCAATAAGGCTCCTTGAATGAATTTCCTAAAGAAGATCGCCATCAAGCAGGATGCAAACAAATGGGTTGATAAGGCCCACGCCGTGCTGTTCCAGGCGTTCAAGGCTGACCGCAACCTGGATCCGATGGTGGCTATGAGACTGGTGTTCACCACCTTCGGGTATGAGGAGGACCAGGTGCCTCAGTTCCCTTCCTTCGGGGACGGGCTGAACCTCTTCGTCCTGCTTGCTGTGGGCAAAGAACTGGAGTTCGATGGCACCTTCGGGGACGAGGACGACGTCGCCCTCGTGCATTCGACGGTGGAAGAGAAGATGCGGAAGCTCGGCGAATCCTGATCGGTTTTGAGGGCCCCAGCTTCGGGTGCCTGTCGAATCCTCTACACCACAAGGGCCCTTCGGGGCCCCTTTTTGTTTTCCCCGGTCTGGGCAATTTTCTGTCGTTGGGCCCGGGAAGAAAATCCCCCGGCAGGAAGATGGGGGAAGGGAGGAGCGGACTGTGGAGCATTTGAAGACGGCCATGGAGACGGTTATGAACCTGGCTATCTACGCGGACGCAGAGCAGGACGGCGCATGTAACTACCCCTCCATCTCCCGGGTTCGGAAGGCCTTCTCCAATGGCGCCCTGGACGTGATGAACGAGCGGGAACGCCAGACGCATACGCCGGGGTGGACCCAGGATCTCGAAGACCTGCAGACTGGAAAGCACCTGGCCGCTGCCGCGGCGGCATTCGCGCTGAGTGATCCTGCTGCAGCCATTTCCTTCATCAATATCTTCCCCTGGCTCTCCGGTGGCTGGAGGCCCAAGGACCCACGCAGCAACCTGGTCCTGGCCGGCGCCCTGATCCATGCCGAAATCGAGCGACTCGACCGCGCTTCTGCCCGGTCGGCCCAAGGACAACGCACCCTTTGCGAGGAGACACGCTGATGAAACCCATCAAGATGCAACGGATTCAAGTGAAGGACGGCCATTGGATCGAGGTGCCGACGCACCGCCTCCTGCGCATGCTCGCCCACCTCGAGTTGGCTCTGTTCGATCGCCCCGCACTTCGCGCCCTGCGGGCCATGGGGAGCGCGGAGCCGCACTTCTAGGCCGGCATCGGTTCCGCTGCCGCTGATCCCTCCAGCCATTACTCTCAGAAATGCATGGGTGCAGGGTGCCCAGGAGAATGGATTCCAATTGAGGGACAACCCCATGTGGTGGCGCCTCTCCGCTGGTGGCAGGGACTCCTAGCCTGACCTCCAGCCGGGCAAGCACCTCGTTCCCGAGAATCAGGCCCCATCTCCACCCAGCGCCCATCGGCGAATAGCGTGGACCGCCTGGGATGTAGTTCCCTCGGCGTGGTATGAAAGCGTTAACCGACCCATGCATCCAAGTGTCGGTCAATTCAATTTTGAAACTAGGTCGCAAGTTGAAAAAACCATCAAAATTGGTCGAGAATAATACAGGACCGATTGGGTGTCTACTTCGCCGGGGAAGAATCCCTCTGGGGTGAGTATTGAAAATGCCGCTCTTATGCCCGATCAAAAGGCCAGGCTTGAGGCGACGCGGCCCAAGAACCGGTGGTAGACAATCAGGGGGCGGGGCGGTCCCGCCTTGCCACGATTTTTCAGGAGTCAGTGCCTATGTTGGAAACTATCCAGACCTGCCATGACTTCGCCGAACTGGTCGAGGAGCTTCGATCCGCCCGCCAGCGCGGGCTGAAGCTCCTCAGCGCCAGCCAGAATCCGCAGCTTGGCGAAGCGGTGGGCTTCAAGCTTCAGGGCGGTCTCACCCTTCGCCTCAGGCTGTCGAAGATCAGCGAGTTCATGGAGCGCGAGGCGGCGAAACACCCGGACCTCCTGCAACTTGCCGCCATGCTGGGAACGGTCGAAGGGCGCATCAGGCTGTTCCACACCTGCTGAGGACGGTCCATGGGGGTTGGGCCTTCCTCGTGCAGGTCGGGAGGGGGATTGCTGGCGTTTGGAGGGCCAGGAAGGCCAGGGAAGGGCGAGCGCCCGGGGAGTGGGGCCAAGTCTCCGGATGAAGCCATGGCCGGGCCGCGGTGGACTGGGATCGATCTGGGCCGGCCGGTCGCCCCGGCGTTTTCCCGTCTAAGAACAAAATTGAACAAGGAGAGGGGGGACATTGTCCCTTGGAGACTTGGATGGACAGCGCCGTGATCCTTAACAGCATTCGCCGAAGCCGCATCCCGGTTCATGTCCGGGACCTCGTTCGGGACCTCCGGGACGAGCGTCGCGTCGAAGGCGAGAATTGGGCCCGGCGGGCGGACCCGATGAACCTGGGTATGTTCCACCAGGGGAGGCAGATCCTTCTCCGCTCGGTGGGCCCGGCCAAGTTCCGGCCTCAGGTGGCCGAGAGGGAGATCCTGGATGCCCTCTACCGGATGGTCCAGACCAAGACCATCCTCCTGGAACATCATGGAGAGGTCTTCGACCCCGCGCACCGGCCCATCCCCATGGACGCCATCGTGCGTCTTCCGAACCTCAATCTGCAGTTCAAGGAAAGCAATGCGTGACGAATCTTTCGGGAGGAATGAGGCGGACCCCATCGCGATCCATACTCCCGCGGAGGACGAGGACTTGGGGCCGCTCTTCTCGAGCGGGGCGTTGCGCCCGGTGGCGGTGAGCCCCCTGCCGGCCGCGGGGATTCCCCTGGCCGTCCAGGAATCCGAGGACGTGTTCCCGAATCGGGCCGCGCTGGACCGCTACCTCCGCCTAACCGGCGCCAAGATCACCCCCAGGACCGCGAAGGAGCAGCGGAAGGCCGGCGATGAACCGGCATGGATCGAGGCGCTCTCCAATGGCCAGTTCCTGGTCTGCCTTCTGGGTCTGCGGTGGCATCTCGCCGAGAACCTGGCCGCGGCCAGGGCCCTGGCCGAGCACCTCCGTCTTCAGGAAGTGAACACTGATTCGATCACCCGGCAGTGGATGGACGAGCGGGCCGGCCTGTTTAGGTCGAATCCGACCCGGGCGATCCTTGATCTCCGGGCGATCCTGGAGACGATGGGCCTGGCCTTCCAGGAGCAGGTCGTGATCGGTTGGCGGATGGCCGACTTCCTGGTCGAGGACCGGATCGTGGTCGAGGTTGAGGGTGTGGTGCGCCGGGCCCGGAAAGCCCGCATGGACTCGCGCTGCCGGGACCTGGATCTGGTCCGGAGCGGCTTTGCCGTGCTTCGGATCGAGGAGAAGGACCTGGCTACGCCGATGGCCGTCGAACGCGAACTGGGCGCTCTGCTGGACGATGCGGCCCTGATGGGGAAGGCGAAGCCCACCCTCGAGGTCCCGTCGCCGGGATCGGTCGAGCAGACGGTGATCCGGATCTACACGGACGGGGGCTGCTCTCCGAACCCGGGCCGGGGCGGCTACGGGGCGATTCTGTCCTGCGATGGCCGGGAGAAGGAACTCTCGGGGGGCCATTATGCGACCACGAATAATCGTATGGAGCTGATGGGTGCAATCGTTGGCCTGGAAGCATTGAAGCGGCCAGGGAGCATCGTGACGGTGACCAGTGACTCCCGGTACATGGTCGACGGCATGACCAAGGGCTGGGCGAAGAAATGGCAGCGGAACAACTGGATGCGGACGCCGGAAGAAGGCGTCAAAAACGCGGACCTTTGGGCCCGGCTCCTGGACGCATGCTCCAAACACAAGGTCTCCTGGGAGTGGGTGCGCGGGCATGTTGGGCACCCTTTCAATGAACGGGCCGATCGCCTTGCCAGTGAGGCCCTGAAGCGGATGAATCTCCCGGCGGATCCTGGCTACATCCATGCGGGCTGAACATTGGTCCCATCCGGACGCCTCCGTCCGGTGACGACGAAGTTGGGCTGATGGCTGCCTTTCATCTGCTTCTGCTCGAAGTCGACTCTGAACCGTTCGATGGCCAGCGGGAAGCCGTCGAATACATGAGCATCACCGCGGCCGGGGAGGCGACCACGTCCTCCCTGTTCTGCGGCGAGGTCCAGGAATAGTCTGGGAACCAAATCGGGCGCTGGCATGGCCGGTTCGAGAAGCTCCGGCGCCTGAACCGTTCCCCGAGGATGCGGATCTCTGCGCTGCCTGCGGGTTGTTCGGGAATCCTTTCATCTGGCCAGGCCCCAGGTAAGCCCTGGCTCTGGCGGGGCTGGCTCCGGAACCCTTCTCAGAAAAATGGGTTGGGTAAGGCCGTCGGAGCATGAAGAGGTGGGAGCTCTCCACCCGGCGCCCGCGGCAACTGGCGTTACCTCCATCTTCCGGAGCACCTATGCTGTTTTCCGAACTGATTGACCACATCGGCGCCTATGCGCCCAGCCAACTCTGCGTCATCAACGGGTTGAGCCCGGAACTGCGTGCCGCCCACTTCGACGCCATCCAGGGCATCTATCAGAGCCGGAGCGGGGACGCGCACTTCAGTGGTCGGGACCGGCACAAGCGGCTGGCCGGCTATGTCGGCACTGAGGCAGGCTGGAACCGGGTCCAGCGCCTCGCGGGGCGGATCTACACCCGCAATGGCTGGAAGAAGCAGGAGGACGCCCGGGTCAAGGCGGAGCAGGACCGAAAACTGGCGGCCGTCGAGAGCGAGATCAAGAAGGCCCACGATGCGTCCCAGGCCACCTTGGGGGCGTTGAACCGTTGGACCGACAGGCTGCGGGATGCTGCACGGGAGAAGGCGACGGCTGAGACAGAGATCACCCGCCTCGCCAGGGAGCAGCAGGCTGCCCGGGCCCGGGTGCGCGAACTGGAACTGGAGCGCGACCTGGTGTTGCTGGGCTGAGCCCCCCTTGCCCGGCCTAGCCGGCGCAGGGCTGCCGGAAAAACCCCTTCTCAGAGAATCTGGATGGAGAAAGTGTCAGAGAAACTGGTTCAGGTCGAATCCAGCACAAGGAGAATCCATGCTCTACTTCATTCCCATGTTTGCCGTCGTGGAAGCCGAAGACCTGGCCGAAGCCGAGATGCACGTTGGGAACGTCCAGCTTGAGACCTCGCGTCAGTTCGATGGAGTCCCGCCCATCCAGGTTTTCCAGGATGAAGGGATCGCCCCGATGCCGCTGCCGGGCCTCAGCCTGGATAACCATGGGATCCGCACCATGCAAGGCCACTTGCCCACCATGGACAGCCGCGGCGAGGCCATCCTCCGGGCGTCCATCGCGCAGGGGAATGCCCAGGGCGACGCCCCGCAGGAGAGGCCATTCTTTAAGACCACTGCCACCATCGACCTGTTCACTGCGGACAAGCCGTTCCCCTACGACGAGAGATTCTGGTCCCACCTGCGGGAGTCACTTGCGGAGAGTGCTCTTCTCGCGGGGGTCGCCTGGGATGAAAGGGCTATCAGTCGTGGGGAATGCGAAGAAAATGTCGAAGGGTTTGTAGACCTCCTGGGGCCGGAGTAACCGGGCCGGCCCGAACACGTCATCTGAGCCCCATTACTGGATCACGACCTGCTTGGTCAAGTCAGAGGAAACGATGAGCGCATACGAAATTCTCAAGGTCATCGCCGAGAAGGTTTCCTCTGGCGAGTCCATCACCATCGCCCCGGATTGGGGGTTGGGCAGCGGCACCCTGGTGTTTCAGGACGGTTCCCACACCCATTTTGGGTGCGACTGCGAAGAGGACGAGAAGAAAGCCGTGGACGCTTTCATCCAGGGACTCCATGACCTCCTGGTGAACAACACCGGATTGTCCGTGTGTCCTGGACCGCCACCTGTTTCGGTGGCGCTTTCGGGGTGCGACTGCCCGGAGTGCAAGCGTGGGCAAATGCGCCAGGAGGTTTCCGGTGCCCATTTCTGGAAGTGTGACCACTGCGGGCACGAAGCCCACCATCTTTAACAGAATGTCCAGGATGCGTCCTGGTGAAAGGAACCCATGCCCCCCGCCGACAAACGAGGACTCCGAATACTACTCGCTATCGCCCTGTCCCCTTTCATCCTCACGGGACTTCTCTCGGGGATCGTGGTCAACGCCTTCCGGTCGGGCTATGACTTCACCCGTGAAATCAGCCTGTAACTGTCCAGGAGGACACCACTATGCCCGAAGAACCGGAAGGCCCCGAGGGGAAGTGCTGCGGAGGTTGCACAGGCTTCCTCCACGAAGATTCTGATGGGGCTGGATGGTGCCGCCCCACGGCGCTCTGCCTGCGATGCGACACCCCAGCCTGTTTTCTCTATGAACCCACCACCGACAGCGAATGAGGTTGTCCAGGATGCTCCCGAGGTAACAACGGGGCGGGAGTAATTCAGTGGGAGACCACCCGCTCACCATCCTGATTTTTCAACGAATGTCCACTCGCCGGAATCCAGGCAGAAAGGCCGAAATGATCTGCCCTCACGGCGAAACCATCGACAGTGATGGCGGGTATTGCCCCAAGCGTGCCCAGCCCACTCCTCACCAGCCCCATACCTGCGCTGAACGGGAATGGCTCGTCGTCAGGGTCGCGGAACTGGAGGGGCGACTCGCTGCCTACGACACCACCCTAACGAACCCGATTTCGCCGTTGGCGATCCCAGCATCCCCGTGGATCGCTGGTAACTGTCCACAAGGAGAAGCGTGGAAGTGAAGCACTCGCACTACTTCAAGGACGTTTCCAAACTGCAGCGCATCGATATCTACCGGGTGCTCCAGCTCTTCACCGTCACCGATCCCTGCCTGCAGCACGCGGCCAAGAAGCTGCTGGTGGCCGGGGGCCGGGGTGCCGGCAAGGATATCGCTCGGGATATTCAGGAAGCCATCGACAGCCTGGTGCGCTGGCAGGCCATGCGGGAGGAGGAGGCGCCCCAGTAGGCCTCCACAATGCCCATGCTATCCAGATCGTTCCCCGGGTGGGTGAGGGAGCCTCGTCCCATGACGGGGTTGGGGCCGGTCGTCTCTTGATGGTCCGCCCAGGGTTCAACGTCGTCTCCGCTCTGCTTCGGCATCGGGCTTGAGTCTCCTTCTGGAGCCCTGCTCGGAGAACTGGCAGCGGGGAAAGAACCCCTCGCACTTCAGGCCTTCGGGGCCCTTCTTGCCTGGGCCTGGGATGGGCCTTGGCGGCGGCAGGAGGGCCCGGGAGGGCATGGGGTGATCCTGGGTGGGCTAGGATGGCGGCCGGAACTGGAGGCGAGTCTGGAGGGCGTGGAGTCCGATGAGGGTGGGGGCCCGGAGGTGGGGCAGCAGACCCGGGCGGGTTGGAGGATCTGAGAAAGGAGGGCATTCGGGCGCCGGCGAAGGGGACGGGTGGGAACTCATATATGTATAAACTAAGGGTCAGGAGGGCTGGATGGTGCAGAGGCAGAAGGGGCGGGGTGCCGCCGGGGTGGAGGTGGCGTTGGGGCATGGGGCGCTGCGGGTGGACCCGGAGGATGCGGAGGCG